>WNFQ01001502.1_pt1 | contig 32312 bp, 27 predicted proteins | sample 5400171 | NCBI WGS metagenome assembly WNFQ01 (sample SAMN13153356, study PRJNA577476) | soil metagenome | isolation source: 20 cm soil under Madrone tree | place: USA:California | collected 2016-06-14
TTGTTGGCGATCTGGCGCATCCGAGTGAAATCGATGATCCGGGGATAGGCGCTGCCTCCGCCGATGATCATCTTCGGTCGCTCTTTGTCAGCAAGACGTTCCAGTTCGTCATAGTCGATCGTTTCGGTTTCTTTAGTCACCCCATAGGGTACGATCTTGTAAGTCTTGCCGGAAAAATTCAGATGATGGCCATGTGTGAGATGTCCACCGTGGGCGAGATTGAGACCCAAAATCGTGTCGCCGGGCTGAAGCACGGCAGCGTACGCTGCCATGTTGGCCTGTGATCCCGCATGGGGCTGCACGTTCGCATGCTCGGCACCGAAAAGTTGCTTAGCGCGGTCGCGGGCGAGGTTCTCGACGACGTCGGTGAACTCGCAACCCCCGTAATAGCGCTTGCCCGGATAGCCCTCAGCATACTTATTCGTGAACACCGACCCCGCAGCCTCGAGCACAGCCTCGCTGACGAAGTTTTCGGAGGCAATCAGCTCCAGACCCTCGTGCTGGCGCCGCGTTTCATTGTCGATGGCCGCTGCAATCTGCGGATCCGCTTCGTACAGGGGACTATACATGGGATTGTTCTTCATAGGGCGTTCACTCATTTTCACTTAGCGACAGTTAGCCGAGAACGACTCGGGTCCAGGGCCTAGCGTAAAGATTCGGACTGTGTCGCCATCTCGCAGAAGAGCGCCATGATGCCAGCCCGGCTACGCTTCATGCCGCTATTCTACGCTTCGAAAGCTGTCCGGAAAAACGACGCGAGATGCCAACCATCCATGTATTTGTAGGGTGTTTCTCCGGTCGTGTAGTGGCCGCAGGGAAGGACCACCACTTTATGGTCGAGATGGTGGCGGGCGAACTCAGCAACCACCTGGCGGGAAAATTCCGGAAGAAATGTCAGGTCACTGGCAAACTTGTCGAAGTAAACCATCGGACTGGCCGCCAGCCACAGCCCCCGCAGCCGATTGAGATCGATTTGAGCTTCCACGCCCTGACGAATGTGCCGCGTAGTTTGCCCGTGCCAGACGACGTCAGCGAAATAAGTTGATGCGTGATTGAAAGCCGCAACCCGAATGCGAGGATCGTGCGCGCTGGCAATAAACCCGTAGCAGGAACCGAGGCTGGTGCCGATCAGTCCGAGTTGACGATAGCCCTGTTGCTCCAGCCAGTCGAGACAACAACGAATATCGAGGACGCCCTGGCGAACCGAGTCCAACGTCCGCCCGATGTTGGCGGAGACCGCGTAGTCAGCGCGGCGGATCTCCGCCGGCATACGGATGTCGTGGTAGGGCATGCTCAGGCGTAGCACGGAGATTCCCAGAAGGTTCAGAACCTTGCAAAGTCCGGTATAAGCGATGGCGTCCGCGTTCCAGTGCGGCAGCAGAACGATCGCGCGACGTCCCCTGGCGGGAAACCAGCGAGCATTGACAAGGTTATTTTCGCGGTATGGCGTACGTGCCGGCGACATGAACCGGAGAAAATCCGAGTGCGTGCCCCGGACTTTTTCCTCCAGCTTGGGATTCGGAACCTCCCGGGTGCTGAAGACCTGGACCTCGCGCCGTTCGATCCGAAAATCTGTTGGAACCCGATACGAATAGAATTCGTCACTGTTGGCGATGATGCGCTGGTTGTAGTCAGCGAAAAAATTCTCCGCGTCAGTCGGCATCTGCCCGGCTGGAAAGCCATTGCGGCAAGGCCAATCGTGAGCCCATTCCACGCCCCACTCCAGGGGCCGAACTACGCGGTTGTTGTCCACCGACGTGAGGCGGTTCTCCCATTCATACATCCATCTGGCGTAACGACTTAGCATGTCCTACTTAGGAATATAGCAAAGCCGGGCGGGGAGATCGTCGTTCCCGCAGTGAGCGGCAGGAAATGGATGCCGAGCGGCGTTTAAGGACGGCTTTTTTTGCGGCGCCTGATAATCAGCGCTTACGGAATGAACTTCCGAGGCACCCGCTTGGAAATGCCGCACAAGATTTCGTAGGGGATGGTCCCGCAAATTTGTGCGATCTCTGACGCTGGCACGCGCGCGGAACCGCTACTCCCAATCAACAGCACCTCATCTCCTACATCCGCGCCCGGGATATTCGTTATATCCACCAGAGTGAGATCCATGGAGATGGCGCCCACGATGGGTGCGTGGGCACCGCGCACGATCACGCGTCCTCGGTTGGAAAGGCCGCGGTTGTAGCCGTCTGCGTAGCCTACGGGCAAAGCGGCAATCCGCGACCCAGTCTTAGTCACGAACGTGCCCCCATATCCCAACGGCTGGCCGGTTTGCATCTGCTTGATGGAAATAATCCGTGTTCTCCAGGAAAGCACCGGCTCAAGTTGCGTGGCCACCGCCGGCAGTTCGGGTTTTCCGGCTCGAACCAGTGGCAGCGCGTACCCGTAGAGAGCGAGTCCGGGTCGCACCATGTCCTTCCAAGTGTCGGGACGCGCGAATACCCCGCCGCTGTTGTCCATATGGCAGACCACCGGTGAAAGACCGTTCTCCTTCACGATGCCGAGCGCTTCTTCGAAATTCTGAATCTGCCGCGGCACATCCGGTGCATCGAGCACTTCCGAGGAAGCGAAATGCGTGCACAGTCCTTCGAGCGAAACTCGCGGGGAGGATTTGATCGCCGCGCACATGGCGGCAACTCCTTCGAGTGCGACGCCGAGTCGTCCCATGCCCGTGTCCACTTTCAAATGAACGGGCTGTGGCGGCGCACCGAGGCGTTCGGCAGCACGGTTCATCGCTTCCACATGTTCCGGCTCCCAAACCGTAGCGGTTAGATTCCGCCGGACGACTTCCTGCTCTTCTCCGCGCCAGAAGCCGGTCATGAGCAGGATGCGGCCGCGCACGCCCGCTTCGCGCAAGGGAACGCCTTCATCGGTCGTGGTCACGCCCAGCCATTTCGCTCCGGCGGACTCAAGAGCCAGCGCGCACTTGGCTGCGCCGTGGCCATAGGCATCCGCCTTGACCACGGCGCAAACCTGAACGTCGGAGCCGACCAGTGCCTGAACCACTTGAAAGTTGCGGTTCAAAGCTTTCAACGAGATTTCCGCCCAGGTCGGACGGGTAAATTTGCGAATTCTGGGCTGTGCGACCGTGATCACGATATCGTGATTATATCGACTCGCCCCACACTCCTTTGGTTACGACAGTGCCGTCGAAAGCATATTCCTCCTTCTTCGCTGCGCTCCGGTGTCGGAATGACAAGATTTGGTGTCTGCGTTCCCTCCCTTTCCTGGTTCTACCCTCCGGAAAGCAGAAAGTTCACCGTGACCTGGGTTTCGACTTCAACCGGTTCGTCATTCAGGACGTAGGGGCGATAACGCCACTGGCTGACCGCTTCGATCGCCGCTTTTACCAGCATGGGATGTCCACTGACCACCTGCAGATTCTCGATCGCCCCTGACTTGCTGATGACCGCCTTCAGGATCACCGAACCCTGAACGCGAACTGCCCGTGCCATGGGTGGGTATATCGGTTGCACTTTGTAGATCAGGTTGCCCTCCATCATGCGGGAGGGGCGCGGCGCATGAGCGCCGGGCTTGGGCGGGGGCGGTGCCACGGTGGCGCTGTTTCCGATGGAGTCGATGACCCAGTTATGGTCTTCTGGAGTCCCCGTCGCTCCTGGAACACAGGTCGGACACACATCCGCCTCCGCCACCGGTGCAAGATCAGCATCGTGCGAAAGGCCGCGCTGAATTACTGGCGGTGCGGTGAAAATATTCGAGAGAAAACGGTTATGCGGGCGGCCTGTGGCGGGACGTTCGCTCGCCGGGGCGCGCTGTCCGGGCGGAGCCCCAATCGGCGCTCCCACAGAAACCAAATGCAACTTCGGCAAGCCTTCCGTGTAAAGCAGTGGCAGCGAAATCACGAACCCCACAGCGAGTGCCTGCAGCCCGAACGATGCTAGCGTCGTCCAGCGTCGGCGAGAACGATTTCTCCAGTGCGAATCGAGCAGACTATCGGCAAACATGGTGTCCTCCAAGGGCGATCTGTTTCCTCTAAGGACACCGCCGTTGTGTTAGCTGGCGCCGCACTCCGAAAAGAAAAAAGGCCGCACGGAACGTGCGGCCCAGGGAACTTTTGCGACACCCAAGGTGTCTCGCAATCTTACTTCGGTTGATCGGAGGGCTTCACCGGCGCGGTCTTGGGCGCCGTTGTCAACGGCTTGTTCGCGGCCGGCCTGGGCGCGGCCGTTGTCGACGCTGGCGCCGGAACTCCCGACTGCGCGTTGTACACGTCCACCACTGGCTTTGTCACATCGACCACATCGCGCCACCACACCACCGGACTCTGTGGCCAGGGCTGCGACGTATCCATGATCACTCCGAAGCCGTTGTCGTTTGCGTACTTGATAAGGACCGGCCCGAGCTTCTGCAGAATCCGCTGCGCAATCTCATTCTGCTGGTTCTGCGCATCTTCGCGGGCGTCCTGAAGAGCGCGATCGAGAGATTTCTTCTTTGTCTCGATCTGCTTCACCAGGCTGGCGCGAGCATCATCGTTCAGCTTGTCTTGCTGAGTGTTGAGCTGTTTTTGGAGAGCCTCAATTTCGTCGTTCTGGCCCTTCAATTCGTTCTGTTTGGGCTCCAGCTTCTTGCTGAGGGCTTCGAAATCGCGACGGCCTTCGTTGGTGGCGAAGATCGCCTGTTCCATGCTGATGGTTCCGACCTTGGTGCCGGTGCCGGTCACCGCGGGGGCGGGAGTCGCCGCGGCACTACCGGTTTGAGCCAGGGCGGCTACCGAGATGACGAACGCCATGGCCAGAAAAACTCGCGTAAACTTGCTTGTCATTGGATTTGCTTGGACTCCTTGGAATTGGTTCCGGGAAATTTTGGCTCATTGCTCTTCCCAGACAAACGCTGGGCCGTGCCACTAGCTCGACCGGGTCTTGAATCGGACTTTTACTCGCAACCGGGACAGGCGGGCTGGTGTCCCCAGCTCCTCATGCCAAACCTGAAAGCGTGGCAGCACACCCCGACCTTTGCATTCTCAGGGTGGAGAGCCCTTATTATAGCACCCGCCGTCAAACCCCACCCTGCAATGCCCACTGGCTAGAAGGTGGTGGCCACCGTGAAGCGGAATGTCTTGCGCGGCTCGCGCAGTGTGAAGTTCGCTCCGTAGGTATTGATCGCCTGCTGGAAGGTGTAATCTCCGGCCGCTCCGGCCGGAAACATGCTGCGCGTAATAGAAGTGGGCGCGGTCGCGAGCGTATCGAGCCGCATCGGGTTATAGGCCCAGTAAATCCGGAACGGGGCGTTGATGACGGGCAGCATCACCTGCAATTCCAACCCGGTCGACATTCGGAGCGCCCAATTGGTACCGGGGGCCGGCTTGAGGAACTGCGAGAACGTCAGGCGCTCGCCGCCCGTGCAATTCAAAGCGATATCGAGAGCCGGACACCCGAAGATCGTATTGTTGATGTCCGCCAACTGGCCCGGGTTTATGCGCAACTGCGAGTCCCTGAGGATCGGGTCGATCCCAGCGTCCATGAACGGCGCCAAGGTCACAGGACCCACGATCGAGATGCGGTACTCGACGTTGCCAAACACGTTCAAGTCTCCACCCGGTTGCACAATCGACTGGATGGGAAGCGGAATGGTGTAGGCGCCCAAGCGGGGATTGGTTGGATCCTTCAGAACCGGGGTTCCGTCCGGATTGGTCAGGTTGATCACCGTTTTGTTGGGCAAGAATGCAATCGGCGAGACGGAGCGGATATCAAAACCACGCAGATCGTTCTCTCCACCCATGTAGAAACGTTGGAAAGGAGGTGCGACTAGTCCGCCGTATCCAGTCAGGAACGATCCCTGGAAGTTGATTCCGATCGCGTTTCGACCTTTTTTTTGCATGGGGAAAAACTGTTTGTATTGAACAATCGGACGAACCGATTTGACCGTGCCGCCCAAACCCGCAATCTCTCCACCTAGGAACAACTGTTTGCCGTGGTGAGGCTGGTAGGCAGCATCGAGCGTGTTGAATGAAAAGCTTGGCAGAATTTTGCTGGTGATGATTCCCGTCAGGGCATTCGGACCAGAAATTCCGCGGAACGCCAGGTTGGAGAACAAAGCCTTGGAGGCGTCGCTGAGCGCGATCAGTGAGGAATCATCGAACGAATAGGTGATGCCCACGCGTTTCAGCGAACGGTGCAGCGGATAGCTCAGTGACGAGGTAAAGCCCGTGCTCGATTGTGTGTAGTTCTGCAGGTTCTGCAAGTAATAAGAAGGCAGGTTCAACTGTTGCCCTGTCAGAATCGCGTACTGCCGGGCCTGGTTGTAACTGGTCCGCGTGGTGTAGACGGTGAATCCAGCCTGCAGCGGGCGATCCCAGAGATAGGGCTCGGTGAATCCGAAGAGAACGCTACGCATCAGGTTGCCGATACTCGCCTGAATTTGCAAGGTCTCACCCAGTCCCAGGAAGTTGTTGGTCGTGTAGCTGAGGCCGATAAAGGCACCTTCTAGCCCACTGACGCCTCCGTTCAGACCGATGCTGTTCTTGCCTTTTTCTTTAACCTTCAGTGTTAGATCGACACTACCTTCCTTCTCGTCGAGCTTGCGGTCGGTAGTATTGGGATCGTCGGGCTTGAGCTGCTCGAAATACCCCAACTGATTGAGGCGCAGCAAACTAAATTCCCACAGGCGCGAGTTGTAGACCTGCCCTTCCTCGAGCGCGATTTCGCGCCGAATCACTTTATCGCGCGTCGTGGTGTTCCCCTGAAACTCGATACGCCGCACATAGAACTGTTTGCCTTCGTCGACGTCGATATCGAGGTAAATCAGTTTCTTTTCATCATCAAACCGGGTGTCGGGAACCGAAGTAAAGTTGATGTAGCCATACTCCCCGTAGGCCTTGCGCAAGTTCTCGAGTCCCTTGCCGATCTTCTCGCGGCTGAAAATGTCTCCGTCCTTGATCGGAAAAAGACTGCGCAGTGCCTTAACGTTCGAGATGGCCTTGTTGTTTTTGAAGGTGATCCCAGCCAGCGTGTAACGGTCCCCTTCCTCAATCGGCATCGTGATATCGACCGCTTTGCCCGGCCCCTTCTGGAGCAGCGGGACGTGAAAACCCGGATGCCCAGTATCGTGGATATCGGTCTTCGGATCCTGTACCAGGACTTTGAAATAGCCGCGATTCTGATATTCCGCGCGGACGCGTTCGGTATCCTCTTCCAGTTTGGTGGCGTCGTAGGTCTTGGCGAGTATGCTCTCAAGGAAGATGGAGTGGGGCACCCCGATCGGTTTCAGATTCTTCATCGCAGAGCGCAGGGTGCGAGTCTTGATGTTCCTGTTTCCCAGGAACTTGATACGTCCAACTTTGACCTTCGGTCCCTCTTTCACCACGAAGGTGATGCCCACTGCAGCCGGCGGAATCGACCGTACCTCTGAACGAATGGTAGCGAACTGGCGTCCGTGCTCGGCAAGCAAGTCTTTTATCGCGACCTCGGCCCTCTTAATGCGGGTGGGATCGTATTGGCTCTCCACCGAAAGGCCGACTTTTCGATCTTTGAAGCGGTCCAGCACATCGCTGGTGGAAACCGAACTCAACCCTGTGTAGGTAATCTCGCGGATGGTCGGCTTCTCTTTGACGTATACGTGAATCCGCCAGCCCTTCGGCGTTTGCTCCCGTTCAAAGCGGATGTCCTCGAAATAAGTCGTGTTCCACAGGGAGTTGAAGTCCCGCTCCAAACCGGAAGCGTCGTAGACATCGCCCGGCTTGGTGTAAATGCGGGCTTTAATCGTCTCCGCCGGGATCCGGCGGTTTCCGTGGACCACGACTTCAACGATCACATCCTGCTGAGCCCATCCTCGCGGACAGAGCAAAACCAGCATTCCCACCAGCAAATTGGTGACCAGGCGGCGCAGGATACGCCTTCCCGTTCCTCCAGCCCGTCGAAATGAAGAAGATGGAAACACCGAGAGGACAGAGCCGGCAAGGCCGTTCTGGCGCGTGGCAGGGATATCCGGATGAAAGCGAAAAGGAATCGCTACTACCTCGGCCTCTGGGAGTTAGGAAAACGGCAATTATACGGTAGAGCCGGGGACAGCGTCCAAATCCCGGCCACTCATCACTATGCTTGTATTTTGATCAGGGAATCGGCTTCGCCAACTCCACCTCAACCAAGACGGAATAAAACGTGGCGGAGTTGCCCATGTCGGTAAGTTTTTCTGAAGTCAGGGTGTTAATGTTGCCACCCCCGGGGCTCAGCTTGGCCCAATTGAGCGCTGCGGCCACCACTCCCGCCTGCACGGCGCCGTTGACCCGGGCACGCAGGGAGATCTGACCTCGGCCATTGAAAACTCTCACGGTGTCGCCGTCCCGGATCCCCCTCGCCTGAGCGTCGCGAGGATGGATTTCCACAAGCCCAGGCTCTTCCATGCTCTGAACCGCTGGGACGTTCGAAAAGGTTGAGTTCAGGAAGTTGTCTGCCTTGCGGGCCAGCAGTTCCAGAGGAAACGTATTGGCCTCCCCGCCATGACGCGACTCGTCCGGGGGCACGAACTCGGCCACCGGATCGAGGCCCTGCTCGGCGAGGACCGGATTGAAGAGTTCCGCCTTCCCGCTCGGAGTCTGAAATCCGCCCTGAGCAAATGGCAGAAAGGGCGTTGGCTCCCCGCGAACCGCCGTTGCCCCGCCACTGAAGTTCAAGCGGGCATGACCTTCCCGTTCCAATCTTTCCCGATCGATCCCTTTCAGCCAAGGATTCGGGGAGCTGAGCGCGAGGTCGATCATCTCGTCCAGCGACTCCGAGAAGCAGGCTTCGTCAAATCCCATCTTCTGCGCCAGCCCTCGGAACAGCTCAACATTCGATCGGCACTCGCCCAACGGCTCGATGGCCTGGTTCGACATCTGCAGGAAGTAGTGACCGTAAGCGGTCTGCAGATCCTTCTGCTCAAAGAAGGTAGTGGCAGGAAGCACGATATCGGCGTAGTCCGTGGTATCGGTGAAAAACTGCTCGTGTACGGCCGTGAAAAGATCGGGACGCCGCAATCCGCGGATCACATCGTTATGGTTGGGGCACACGGCAGCCGGATTCGAGTTGTACACGAACAGAGCTTTGACCGGCGGATCGTCCAAAGTGTTCAAAGCCCCGCCTAGTTTCACCATGTTGACCACACGAGCAGGACGACCCAACGCCTTGTCCATGAGATCGGTGTTTTCCAGCGCCGCCTTCTTCAGTCCCCACCCGCCGCTCGTCGAGAGCTGCAACCCACCGCCCACTTCCTGCCACGAGCCTGTAATGCAGGGCAGCATTGTGATAGCCCGCATCGCGACGCCCCCACCCTGCGACCGCTGCACCCCGTAGTTAACGCGAATCACAGAAGGCCGAACGGTCGCATATTCGCGAGCCAGCTTCCGAATGTCCGACTCAGAAATCCCTGTCCAGTTTGCAACCCGCTCCGGCGGATAGTCTTCAATCTTGTCGCGAAGCTGCTCAAAGCCCATGGTGTACTTCGCGACGTAATCTGCGTCATGCAGGTCTTCGCCGATGATGACGTGCATCATGCCCAGCGCGAGCGCGGCATCCGTCCCAGGATGGATGGGCAAATACCAATCGGCACACTTCGCCGTGCGCGTGCGATACGGGTCGATCACGACTAACTTGGCGCCTGCGCGCCGGGCTTCCTCCACGAAGGGCCACAAGTGAACGTTATTCCCATGAATGTTCGCGCCCCACGCGATGATGTAGCGCGACTGACGAAACTGCTCCGGCTCCGTCCCCAGTTTCACGCCGATAACGGATTTCAAACCTGCTTCGCCGGCTGCTGAGCAGATGGCGCGCTCGAGTTGGGATGCTCCCAGGCGATGAAAAAACCGCCGATCCATGGAGGCGCCGCTCAATACCGCCAACGTCCCGCCATAGGAGTAAGGCAGGATCGCTTCCGGTCCAAATTCCGCAGCGACGCTCTTGAAGCGCGCCGTGATCTCATCGAGAGCTTCCTCCCAGGAAATGCGCCGGAAATCGCTCGCATCCCGGTTGCCCGAGCCCTTGGGCACGACTCGCTTCATGGGATACAAAACACGGCCCGGCGAATAGACGCGATCGAGATACTTCGCAACCTTCGCGCAGAGAAAACCTCGCGTGACCGGATGATTCGGATCGCCCTGGATCTTCGTGGCGCGCCCGTCCTCGACGGTGATCAGGACACCGCAGGCATCCGGGCAATCGTGTGGGCAGGCGGCATGAACAACTTTCTTCATGATCGATGATTATACGTTTTGGCCGTGCTCCCTTACATCTTGTCATTCCGGGGAGCGCAGCGCCGAAGGAACCTGCTTTCTTATCGGACGCCGAAACAGGTTGCTCGCTGCACTCGGAATGACCATGTAGAAGGCGGCCGCTGCCGGCCGCCTGCAATTTGTCTCACTTGATCGCCCCTACGGCAACACCACCACGCCGCGAGCCCACAACTGCGGGTTCCCCGTGGTCGGGTCCTTCAGCATCAAACCACCGGCGGCGAGTTTCAGGCTTCCGCCCGACTGCAGCCCGCTCAGGCCAGTGATGTTGAAGAACAGCGTCAGGTCGCCAGTCTGAACGGTCAGCGGACCACCGAGCAGGTATCCCATCATGCGATTGTTCTGCACCTGGAAATCTCCCTGGTTCCCGCTGATGATGTTCACACTGCCCTGCACCAGGTCGCCTTCCACGCCCTGGCGGCGGAGTACAATGCGGCTCGGCACGAAGTTCCCTGTTCCCGTGTCGATCGCGCCACCCATCGCGATTCTCTGTCCCACAACCATGGAGGCGTCGTTGAACAGGAAGTTCGTGAACCAGTTATCGAACCGGCGAATGTCGTAGTCGGTAACCACGCTCACATTAATCGTCGTCGGGAAGCCAACCTGCATGCTGGAGATCGCCGGCAATTCCTCGCCCACCAGCAGCGTCACGGTCTGCGCAGGACCGCTGGCCGGATTCACCGCGACAATGCGTCCTGAAAGAAATGCCGCGTCCGTGCAGACCACTTCCACTTCGCTAGCCAGAACACTGCCATCCCCCTGCACTCTGCCGTCCACTTCGATGACGGCTGGGGCCACCAGCGTGCCCAGATTGTTGGTACCGTTGAACTTGGTGTTCGCGTCCACGTCGATCGTGATGTCGTGTCCGCCGATTCGTTGCAACCCAAACGAGTTCGTGCCAACTGAGACCAAGCCGCCGCGCAGATCCGTGATCACAGCTTCCGAATCGGTCGAGCGCACGGGCCGCAGGTCGATTTGCGGATTCACCGCGCCCGTGACTTGTCCGGTAGCATCCACGGTCAGCGATTGCCGGAGATCAAACTCCATGTGCAGTCCGGCCAGGCCACTGGGCCCAACCACCATGGGTTTCGTCAGAGCGACTGTGATCGTGGAATTCGTCAGCGTCCCATTGATCGTGGCGACCGACGGCGGCGTCGTGCTCAGATCAAGGTACGAGATCACTGGATTGGCAAGCTGAATCGTTGCACTCCCGTAAGTCCCCGCCGGAACGGTATTGAATGCGACCAGCGTACGCAAACCGAGCAAGCGCGCGAAATCGATGGACTGCGGCGCGGAGAGAATCGGAACGTCGCTGGAACCGTTATTCAGCGTGATGCTGTTCAAAGTCACATTGAAGGCAAGAACCGAAGGCAGCGGTGCATCTTCTCCGGTCACAAACACGGAAGCCGGCTGGCCGCTTTGCGGCCCCATCGAGGAGGAACTGCCTCCTCCGCAGCCGATCGTGATCGCCGTCAAAAACAACAGGCAGACAACAGGCAGAAACCGCTTCATGAGCAACTCCCAAGTACTGGGGAATGGAGACAGTTAGCCGTCTCGGTACGTTGGGTCCAAACCCAGCCGGTTGTCCGGAGTTGCGAACTCTTTGGCAATCAATTTTTCGGCTGCTTCCCGCTTCAGGCCCGGGTTCTGACAAAGTCATCGCTTAGCGATCGCGAGAGAAAAAGCCTGCAAGTCCTCTGTTTTCCTTCAATTGAAGAAGGAGGGCTGAAACGAGCAATTTGGAATCGGCTATCACGCGGAATAATTGCGGGGCGAGATGCTACTCAAGGTGCAGTTCCAAGCCAATGGCCATCCGCCACGCCCAATCGCTACTTAATCTCCATCACTTCTTTTTCTTTCATCTTGGCCATGTCTTCCATCTTCTTAATCTCGTCATCGGTAAGTTTCTGGATCTCGTCCAAGGCCCGCTTCTCTTCGTCTTCGGTAATCTTCTTATCCTTCATAGCCTTTTTGATAGCGTCGTTGCCATCACGCCGAATGTTGCGCACGGCCGTGCGATGATCCTCAAGAACCTTGTGCAGATGTTTGACCATGTCTCGGCGGCGCTCCTCGGTTAACGCCGGAACGGGCACGCGAATGAGTTTGCCATCGTTCATGGGGTTCAGCCCCAGATCAGCTGTCCGGATTGCCTTTTCGATTGCCCCAAGTGCAGATGGATCATAGGGCTGCACCGTGATCAACTGTGCCTCAGGTGCGTGCACGGTGGCAACCTGGTTGAGCTGCATCTGCGAGCCGTAGACTTCGACGCTCACGTTATCCAGCATGCGAACAGAAGCGCGCCCCGTCCGGGTCGCCGCCATCTCCTTGCGGAAGTCCTCGACCGCCTTCTCCATGCGCGTCTTCAGCTGGACGTAAGTATCTTTAAGCCCGGGAATTGCCGCCATCGTGGCTTGCGCCATAGTCAGCTCCAGAAGTGCTAAGTGAAACCCAGAATTATAAACCCCAGTCGCCGGTCGTCGGTCGCTAGCAAAATCCAAAGACGTCAGTGTAATCGGAAAAGACTCGCCCTTGAGACGAAACGTTCCACCAGAACAGAAGATCCTTTCTGGCCGCAAATGGGGAAGGGCCCGAGTTCACTCGGGCCGCAAAAACTCTGTCGGGAGATCGCGCTTTAGCACCTGCGGTACGCTCTTACCCGCTACCCATCGGACGTCCGATTTAGTCCGAACCGACGAGAACATAGATTTTGCCAACGACTACCGACCATCCGCCAGTGACTCGCTCGCTTTGCTGACGACTGAAGACTAGCGACCGACGACTACCATCACCCACTGACCAGCGACCCGATCTTCTCCCCAGTCACGACTTTCCGGATGTTTCCCCGCTCGTTTAGGTTAAACACGACGATCGGCAGATTATTGTCCTTGCAGAGCGAGATGGCTGTGGAATCCATCACCTTCAGCCCTTGTTTCAGGACTTCCATGTACGTAATCTCGGTGAACTTCTTCGCGTCTTTGACCAGCATAGGGTCTGCGTCGTAGATGCCGTCCACCTTGGTCGCCTTGAGAATTACGTCGGCCTTGATCTCCATGGCGCGCAGCGAAGCGGCAGTATCGGTCGAGAAGTACGGATTGCCCGTACCGCCAGCGAAGATCACGATACGTTCTTTTTCCAAGTGTCGTATAGCACGCCGCCGAATGAACGGTTCCGCTACCTGGTTCATCTCGATGGCCGACTGCACGCGCGTGTGCACACCCTGCTTTTCCAGCGCATCCTGCAGTGCCAGCGCATTGATAACGGTGGCCAGCATGCCCATGTGATCGGCGGAAACCCGATCCATCTCTTTCGCCTGCTCTGCTACGCCGCGAAAAAAGTTTCCACCCCCTACCACGATGGCGATCTGGATGTTGAGCGCCCGAACTTCCGCTAGTTCAGCAGCAATCTCGTGCACGCGGGCGGTATCGACGCCGAAACCCTGGCCGGCGGCCAAGGCTTCACCGGACAACTTGAGCAGAATGCGTTTGAAAACGGTTCGTGACATGAAGTTGTGGTGAATCCGTAGCCCACGCGCCGACCGAACACCTAGCAAAAAGTTTGAAGTCGTGCTTTCGTTCCGAATCCGCTTTCGTTCGTTTTGAAGGGGCGCGGCTTCCAGCCGTGCCCCAAGCCCGCTTAAGTCACCACGGCTTTAGCCGCTGAGGTTGGCCCTGGCTATTGAAATGACGTGTCAGCCACCCAAGCGGCGCGAGCCTCGAGCTCTCCGGCGTCCCATTCCCGTAGAGGAGTGTCGCCGAAGACTCGAACCTCTGCAACCTACTTCGCTGCTGGCGCCGTCGCTTCTCCGCCGTCGTCTGGCTTGGAGGTGGTCGAGGCAACGGTCATGCCCGCCTCGCCCACTTTGAAACGAGCAAAGCGGCGCACGGCGATGTTCTCGCCCAGCTTGCCGATCTTCGTGGCAATGAGCTGACCGACGCTGATGGTCTGGTCCTTGATGAAGGGCTGCTCGATCAGGCAGACCTCTTCGTAGAACTTTTCCATCTTGCCCGCGACGATCTTCTCGACGACTTGGGGCGGCTTGCCCGTCGCTGCGGCCTGGGCGCGATAAATGTCCTTCTCGCGCTCGAACGCCTCGGACGTCACGTCTTCCTTGCGCACGAACTTCGGATCGCTGGCCGCGATATGCATGGCGATATCGTGGATCAACTCCTTGAAGTCCTCGGTGCGCGCTACGAAGTCGCTCTCGCAGTTCACTTCCACCAGCACGCCGATCTTGCCGCCGGCGTGGATGTAGTTGGCCACCGAGCCTTCGCTGGTCACGCGTGCCGCCTTCTTGGCAGCAACGGAAACACCCTTCTTGCGCAGCAGTACGACGGCCTGTTCAATGTCACCTTTGGCCTCCGACAGAGCCTGCTTGCAGTCCATCATTGGCGCCCCGGTCTTTTCGCGGAGCTCCTTCACTTGCGTTGCGGAAATATTCACGGTAGTTGTGCCCATTTCGTAAGATTCCCCTCTTGGATGCCTTGTACAGCGGCCGAGATGCGCACCAACGGCGGGCGCATGCCCAGCGAAATTGTCCTGATAAAAGTCGACCCGCGGCGTTCAGGACGCGCGCGGGTCCGAAATCTCTAAACCAGTCTCGTTCAGAATGTCTGGCTTTCGACCTGCGGAACCTCGTCGGCAGCTTCCTTCTCGGCCGCCGGCGCCTTCTTCGTCCCGCTCCCGAGTACGTCCTCCATGCTGATGTCCTCGGCGCCCGCGTCCAACCCGGCTTCCCCGCCTTCGGTCTCATGCGCCGATTCGTCGTGAGCGCTTTGTGCCACGGCCGCAGCCAGTTCGGCCGACTGCTTGTCGGTCGCCATCTGGGAGCCTTCGACGATTGAGTCGGAGATCTTCGAGGCGAACAAACGAATCGCGCGCAGTGCGTCGTCGTTGCCCGGGATCACGTAATCCACTTCGCTAGGGTCGCAATTGGTATCGACCACCGCGACCACCGGGATCCCCAGCTTGCGCGCCTCGCGCACCGCGATCTGCTCCTTGTTCGAGTCGATCACGAAGATCGCGTCGGGCAAGCGGGACATATTCTTGATGCCCGCCAGGTTCGCCTGCAGATGCTTGCGCTCGCGTTCGAGCTTGATCACTTCTTTCTTGGGAAGCAGCTCATAACGGCCATCCGTGGCCATCTCATCGAGTTCCTTGAGCCGCTTCACAGACTTCTGCACGGTCACCCAGTTGGTCAGAAGTCCACCCAGCCAGCGCTGGTTGACATAGAACATCACGGCGCGGGTCGCTTCTTCGGCGATCGCGTCCTGGGCCTGGCGCTTGGTCCCCACGAACAACACGATCTTGCCTTCGGCCGCCAGGTCCTGCACGAACTTGGACGCTTCTTTGAACATCTTCAGCGTCTTCTGCAGGTCGATAATGTAGATCCCGTTGCGCTCTCCGAAGATGTATTCCTTCATCTTGGGATTCCAGCGCTTCGTTTGGTGCCCGAAGTGAACACCCGCTTCGAGCAACTCCTTCATGGTGATGTTAGCCAATTAACCTCCTCATTAGTCTGCATCCTTCGAGGCGGTTTCGAGTTTCAGGTCTCAGGTTCCGAGCAGGCAGTGGGCACGCCAACCGCTTACTCGGACCTAGAAAACTGGAAACCCGAAACTGCTGTTCCGGATTGCCATTCCCGTCCCCGCGCACGCGGCACGGGAAGAATTGAACACCTAAACAACAAAGTTTCGAACTTCAAGATTGCAAAGTTTTTCAAAGACTCAAAGCCGACAGACCAACTTTGAAACCTTGAAACCTTCCCACCTTGAAACCTGCGCTTTAGCGCTTCGAGAACTGGAAGCGCTTGCGGGCACCCTTCTGCCCGTACTTCTTGCGTTCCTTGCCGCGCGAATCGCGCGTGACCATGCCTTCGGCCTTCAGCTTCTTACGCAGCTCCGCATTAAACTGCATCAGTGCACGAGCGATACCCAGTTTCATCGCATCGGCCTGGCCGTTGACGCCGCCACCTGAAACATTGGCCACCACGTTGAACGAACCCGCAGTGTCGGTGGACAGCAACGGCTGGCGCGCGCTTGAACGCTGCGCTTCCGTCAAAAAATATTGCTCGAAGGGGCGTCCGTTGACCTTGTAGTCCCCAGTGCCCGGACGCAGGTAGACGCGCGCCACTGCCGACTTGCGGCGTCCCGTACCGTAATACTGAACCAGTTCAGCCATTAGGAGCTTGGAGCTACGAGCTGTGAGTTACGAGCACACACTCGCAACTCCTGCTTTTCGCTTCTCAACCTTTCAAAGAATCTTGATCGTGTCTTGCGCGAAGCTCACAGCCCGTCGCTCGGAGCTCCTCTACGCCAGCACCCTTGCTTCGGGCTTCTGCGCTGCATGCGGATGCTTCTCGCCGCGATATACCTTCAGCTTCGTAAACATCTGCTTGCCCAATTTAGTCTTGGGGAGCATGCGCGAAACGGCGTCTTCGATGATCAGCTCGGGCTTGCGGTCAAACCGCTTGCGAAACTCTTCCGTCCGCAAGCCACCCGGATATCCCGTGTAGTGCTGGTATTTCTTCTGCTCCGACTTCATGCCTGTCACCTTCACCTTTTCGGCGTTGATGACGACCACATGATCACCGGTATCGAGGAACGTCGTGTACTTGGGGCTTTCTTTGCCCATCAGGATGCGGGCGACCTGCGAGGCCAGCCGTCCGAGGGTCTGCCCCGCTGCATCCACGACATACCACTTGCGCGCAATTTCCCCCTCTTTGGGGAAATAGGTAGACATCTGAACTCTCCCAGAATGAAAACAGCTATGAAGACCGCTGAGTGCCACTAGGCGCCGAACGCGCAGAGGTATCAGGCGGGCAACCGCAGGACTTCCGAAGCTTTAAAGATAGCGTAATATCCGAGAAATTGTCAACGAATTGCATTACTTACGGATCGGCAGCCGCCCCTCAATCCTGCTCAATGCTACGTCATTCGTACGCTAAAGCCTCAATCGGATCCTTTTGCGCCGCCCGCAACGCCGGGTACAAAGCACCCAGGATCGCTCCTATCATTGCGATCGCCGTCGTCCCCAGCAGCCAGCCTCCGGTAATGACCACGCGCAGAGTGGAGCGGCTGTCGATGGCAGCGCGTGCGGCCAGACTGATCAGGATTCCCACCACGATACCGGCGATTGCCAAACTCGTCGTTTCCCGCAGAATCACGTTCACAATGTAAAGCTTGGAGCGGCAAATGGTTTACCGTCATCATGGAGAGGTAGTACGCCATCGAACTGGCCACATACGTTTCCATGCCGGGCACTCGCTTAATCTCATCCACTACGGCATCGGCATTCGCAGGGTCATCCAGCTTTAGATAAAAGATCGACGCCTTGCCGTACGCGCCGATCAGATCCTGCATCCTCTCGATTGCCACGAACTTCCGCGCCCCGCGGCCGGGCTCGACGATGCCCGACACCCGAAACTTGTGGTCCAGAATATCGATGGTGTCCCCAACTTTGATCTTCTTCGATCGCGCCAGGATGTCATCGATTAAAGCATCGTCAGGGCCCTGGAACGGGCCGCCGTGAATATAGCGGAACGGACCGCCCAGACTCTCGTAGGACTTCAAATCGATCCCATTGATGACTTCAATCGTTCCCTTCGCGGACACATTGGTCACTACGGGCGCCACGGCAACCACGTGGGGCAGCTTCGCAAGCACGTCGCGGATCTTGATCGGCATGGGCGCACCGGTCAGTCCCACGATATAGGCGGAGCCCGGCGGCATCACCACCACGTCGGCTCCAATACCGGCTTGCCGCGCCTTGGAGTCGTTCAGCATGCCCACGCAGAGTCCCACGATCAGCAGGATCAGCGTCACCTCCAGCGCAATGGCAACAATGCTGATGAGTGACCGCAGCGGCCGGTGTACCAGATTGCCGACAATCATTTTGTTCATCATTGGTTGGCCATTAGCCGTTGGTCGTTAGCCGTTAGCAAAATTCAAACCCGAACACCGTCGAAACACCTTCCCGGGAATCTAGCAAACCCCACACCGGCCAAATGCCAAATGCCGAGTGCTAAATGCTCAATGCTACTTCGGGTCCCCGCCATCCGAACCGCGTCCCTGGTTGTCCTGCTGGCCCAAACGAACGACCTCGGCCCCTGCCGGCGGCTGCAGGGCAAACTGGTCATCGGTGATCGGCTTGTTCAACTCCAGTTTCACAATGTTCAGCGTGATGTCGTATTCCTCTTGCGGCCGCTCGATCTCGATCTGGGTTGGGAACTTCATGCCATCGTAGTCCTTGTACTCGCCGTAGCGCACATCGGTGGCGAGTTGCCCGTTCTCGTCATAGACCAATTGCCGATGCGGCTGGAGATCCGTGCGGCTAAATATGATCTTCCGTGAAAGATACCAGCCCTCCTTACCCCGCCGTACTACCACAATCTGGTAATCCGGCTGCTCCACCAGGTGCCGCTTGGAATCGAGGACGGTCTCGTACCCATTCTCGAGCACGGCGATCTCTTCCGCGGGATCAATCTCACGGATCAGCAACGCGTCGTACAGCATCTGTGGCCGAATGCTCTCCAGCGGTTGCTTGGGGTTTACCACCTCAGCATCATTGCGCCCGATCACGAAGCGGTTTTTGGACGGAATCCAAAGCTTGAATTCCTTGCCGTCGCTCACCATGTCAAATGCCCGATTGCGCACGATAGGCATCAGACCGATCATGCGCAGCATGGCCGGCTTCCGCGCCAGGACATAACCCCGGATCTCTTTGTAATCCGTCACTCGGCCCTTGTTGACGCCGCCAACCGACGTATCTATATCCACGGTCGCCTGCATGCTCTTGATTTTGGATGCTTGGGTATTGATCGCGTCCACCAGTTCTTTCTGCGTGGCGGACCGAAGCGGAGCCGTGCTCAATCGCCGTTCCACTTTGCGTGAACGGAACAGACATCCGCTCAAGGGCAGGACCGCCAGAAATAGAACCAGGGCGCGAGCTCGACAGAGGCGAGTCATCATCCGTTGAGATTGAGTATACCGTGCTGAAGTTGTAGGAGACGTTGGGGGGAAACTACTGTAGATGGATGGCCCGACGGAAGGCGCTCACGTTCCGGTTATGCTCCGCCAGGCTGCTCGCAAAACGATGATGTCCGCCACCATCGCTCACGAAGTACAGGTACTCACTGTGCGCCGGATGCATCGCCGCCTCCAGCGAACTTCTTCCCGGGTTTCCGATCGGTCCTGGGGGCAAGCCAGGAAACCGGTAGGTGTTGTAAGGGGAGTTGATCTGCATGTCCGCGTGATGCAGCGCGCCCTGGTAGGTTCCGGCCAACAGCTTCGCATAAATCACGCTCGGATCCGCGTCGAGCGCCATGCGTTTCGTCAGCCGGTTGTAGTAGACGCTGGCCACCATGGAACGCTCTTCCGGTACGGCCGTTTCCTTCTCGACAATGGACGCCATAATGACTGTCTGGTCCACGTCGGTGGACAAGCCAATCGTGGTCGCCACCTGCCGGAAATGGTGGACCATCGCGGCCACGATTTCGCGCATGCTCTGCGTGCGAGTGAACTCATAGGTGTCGGGAAAAAGATACCCCTCGAGCGTCTTCGCTTCTGGAGCGATGTCCTGGATCAGTTCGGTATCGCTGCGCGCGACTTGAAGGAATTCCTCCTGCGTACCCAGTCCCACCTGCTCGATTGCCTGGGCGATATCGAACATGGTGTACCCCTCGGGGATCACGACCGTGTGTACGAAGATGTCGCCCCGGGCCAGCCGGTTATGAATGTCGCGCAGCGTCGCGCTCTTCTCGAACAGGTATTCCCCCGCCTTCATCGAGCGGCCCCGATGAAACGAATGCCAGATGAGAAATGCCTTTTCGCTCCGAATGACACCCGCGGCTTTCAGTTCCGCAGCGATCCTGCGCGCGGAGTAACCCGGGCGTAACAACACGAACTTCTGCTCCGAAGGCGTGACCGGAGTGAAGGTAGCCCATGCGAACCAGCCCGCGAACGCCAGGACGATGAGGAGCGCCAATCTCAGGAGTTTGCGCAACGTGCCAGTAGTTTAGATGAACTTTCGCGAGACTTAGTTAACCGATGGTCGATGAACCCTTGGTACGCATGGCTGGTCTTCAGTCGCCAGTCTTCAGTCGCCAGGAGACTCCCGTAGGCCCAGACGCCCTCTTCTGGGCAGCCGAGTAAGGCTCGGCCCTTGATCTCGGTCCCGTTATGAAGATGTGTGATCCACTGCTTGTGTCGGCTTGAAACCTGACCACTTGTGACAGACGATTGAAGACTAGATCGACGACTGACGCCTGCCTTCCATCCAGGACTGCAGAATCAACACCGCCGCCAGCTGGTCGACCACTTGCCCACGGCGCCGGATCGACATGTCGGTCTCACGCAACAGTCGGTTCGCCTCCGCCGAAGTAAGCCGCTCATCCCAGAGGTGGACGGGAAGTTGAAATCGTCTGCGCAATTCCTCGGCGAACCGCTGCATTTTCTCCGCCTGCACGCCCTCTTCCCCGCTCATGCGCAAGGGATAGCCCACCACAATCTGGGTGATGCCGAGCTTTTCGATGACCTTGGCCAGCTTTTCGAAGTCCAGCCGCTTGTTTTGCCGCTGAAGCGTCTCGAGACCCTGGGCTGTAATCCCGAGGAGGTCGGAAACCGCGATGCCGATCCTCTTCGACCCGACGTCCAGCCCCAACACTCGCCCCGCTGGCTTTGTGCCCGAAACATCTGTGGACGGCTGCATCACGTCGCGATTATATGGCGGAACCATATGGGCACATTTCGACTACGATAGCTGGCTATGTCCGAACTGGTCGAAGCCCATACTCCGGCCCCCCTGCCACCTACGCGTCCTCTGAGCCGCAACTGGGCGCAAATCATCATCGCGGTCGGCGTTGTCCTCACCTTGTGCTACGTCGCCGAACTCGTCCTGGTGGTGGTGCTGGCCTCGACCTTGATCGCTTTCATTCTCGCGCCAGTGGTTGATTTTCTTGGCGGCTTCAGCTTGCCACGTAGCCTCTCATCGCTGCTCGCTGTGATGCTGCTGTTGGCGTTGCTGTACGGCATGAGCTACGTCTCCTACAACCAGGCCGCTAGTTTCTTGCAGGTCCTGCCTCGCTATTCGGAGCGCATTCGAGCCACAGTCATGACTTTCCGAGAGCGCGCCGAGTCCCTGAACCCGCTTCGCCCGGTCGTGGATGACAAGAACGTAGTCAAGGTGCTGCCTAGCAGTCCGCTTACGGACGCGGTCACGCGCGGTTTCGGCTCAGTGTCGCAAGGACTGTTTGCCCTGACCTTCATCCCGTTCCTGGTTTACTTCATGCTGAGCTGGCAACAACACGCGCGTTCGGCCACCGTGATGTTGTTTCGCATGGAACACCGCCACACCGCCTACATCACCCTGGGTCTGATCTCGAACATGATTCGCAGTTTTATGGTCGGCAATCTCCTCATTGGGTTGTTCATGGCAGCGGTAAGTGTTGCCGTGTTCGGAGTGCTGGGCGTGCCCTTTTTCCTGATAGTCGGAGTGATCAGCGGCTTCCTAAGTCTCGTGCCCTACCTGGGCCTGCTGTTGGCGTTGGCTCCGCCGCTCATCGTAGGACTCGGCCAGCTCGATTCCGGCGACTTGGCGGCAATCTCGCTGATCGTGGCCGCCCTGCACTTTTTCGCCCTGAACGTCCTATATCCGAAAGTGCTAGGCAATCGCATGCAACTCAACCCCCTGGCCGTGACGATCGCACTGCTGTTCTGGGGATGGCTCTGGGGAGGCATGGGCCTGATTCTCGCAATCCCCATCACCGCCGCCATGAAGATCATCTTCGACCACGTAGAAGCGTTGAAGCCCTGGGGAGACTGGATGGGGGAATGAGGTTTGGGCTGTTCGCTGATCGTCGTTGGCCGTTAGCAAGCCTCGAAGGCCGGCGTCACACTGATTCCGCCCATTCATCACACATTCTGGAAATGCTCGGATGGCAAGAATGACTCTGACCACGCCGTGTCTCCACCTGGCAGGTTCCTTACCAGGTTCCTTACAAAGACCTCAGCGCATGGAAACAAGCGGGTGGACCTCGCGCTATACCGCGTTACGCAAAACCTTCCGAAAGCAGAGCTCTACGGATGAATCAGCCAGATGAGAAGGGCGGCAGTTTCGGTTGCGAGCAACATCGCAGAGGGAAAAGACAGGTCGAGGGATAGGGAGTTCGCCCTTCTTCTGTAGCACGCGCGAGGCTCCCTGCTTGAACTGGAAACACAGACCCTGATTGCCGGGGAATTGGGCTATCGGCAGGCGGGGTCCGATCGGCTCAACGCCCCTAACAGAACAACTGGCTGAAACAATCAACGCCTCATTGAGAGTGGTGAGAGAAGACCAAGGAACGAAGCCTGAAGCCATTCAAGATTGAGCTCTGGCCAATCGCCAACGACCATCAGCCAACAGCTAGGCCTCAAATTCCGAAGCTTCTGGAAACCGCAACTTGTGCTTGGACAAGGCCTTGGTCAGCAGATCCTCGACCTGGCGCTCTTCGCAGTTCTTCGCCATGGCCAATTCACTGACCAACAGGTAGCGAGCCCGTTCCAGCATCTTTTTCTCACGGAACGAGAGCGGCTTCGCCTGGTTCAGCATCAGCAGGCCTTTGAGGACCGAGGCCACTTCCAGGAGTGAACCCGTGCGCATGCGTTCGGAGTTCTCCTTGAAGCGGTATTTCCAGTCGGCGTTGTTGAGACACTCGCCATCTGTAAGAAAATCAATGATTTTCTGGATTTCCCCGTTCCGAACCACGCGCCTTAGTCCGACGCTGTTGACGTTGTGGAAGGGAACCATAACCTTCAAGCTACTGGCCTTGATTTTCAGGAGATAGAACTGCTCCACAGACGCACCAATGGTACGGCTGCTGATCTGTTCAATAACTCCGACGCCATGGTTGGGGTAAACGACTTTATCGCCGATGTGGAAACCGTCGCTGCTAATCATGAAGGAACACCTATGAGCGCCGGGACAACCGTAAGAAGGAACTACCATAAACAGTCTAGCCTAAGAAATCCGAAAAGGCAATCCGGGCGCGGCTTCCCCAGTATGACGCCCACCCGGGAGCTGCCTGCGCGCAGTTCGCGCTCCTATAAGCTTGAGAAAACATAGGAATTGCAGCCGGATGGCGGCGCGCGGCTGCCGGCCGGAATGTACGTTATGTCCATGCGGGGGTGGCGGCCTAGCCTAACCCAGCGCGGTCCTCACTCTCACGCACCCGTACTGCCGTACTACAAACAACCAATCGAGGTTTATAATTCCGCAAAGCATGACTGAGCAGATCAAAAAGAAGCTTCAGGAAGAAATCAACACGCTGGAGCACGAACTAAGTCACGAACTCCCGAAAGAGCTTAAGAAGGCCGTCGCCTTGGGCGACTTGAGCGAAAACGCCGAGTATCACATGGCCAAACAGCGGCAGGAGTTTGTGAAGGCGCGCCTGCGCCAGTTGGGCAGGCGTCTGGCCGATCTGTCTCTTATCAACATGAGCAACATTCCCAAGGACAAGGTCGGCCTGGGTTCGACGGTAAAGGTTTATGACAACGAAAAGGGCGAGGAGATCGAGTACAAGCTGGTGACTAGCGAGGAATCCGATGTCGCGTCCGGCAAGATTTCCACGACCTCTCCGATCGGTCGCGCCTTGCTGAACAAGAAAGTCGGCGACTCGGCCACCGTAGTGACGCCGAACGGCAAGCGGGAGATGGATATTCTCAGTCTGACCACGATCCACGACGAGGCGCAAGCCGGATGACCTGGACCAGCGCCTTCGGCAACGCCTGCGGCAAGCTTCTGCGAGCCATTGTCAATCGCATGGCCCTGGCGCGGATCAGCCCCAACTTCTTGACATTTATCGGCCTGGTCATCGACACGGTGGCAGCGTTTCTCTTCGGCTACGCCAACGCCGACAACCAGGCGCGCATGTTCTTCTATGCCGGGCTCGTCATCTTCGGCGCGGGCTTCTTCGACCTGGTGGATGGCCGGGTCGCGCGCGCCAGCAACCAGGTTACCCGCTTCGGTGCATTTTTCGATTCGGTGGTCGATCGGTATAGCGATGCCGCCCTGTTCTTCGGCTTGCTCGTGTACTATTCGCGCGGCGGCCGTTTCTTCTACGTGGTTTTGACAGCATTGGCCATGATCAGTTCCGTCATGGTGAGCTACACGCGAGCGCGCGCCGAGTCTTTGATTGACACCTGCAAAGTTGGGTTCATGGAACGGCCGGAGCGTCTGGTGCTTCTCATCATTGGAGCCGTTTTCAATCGCATGGCGCCGGTTCTCTGGGTCATCGCGGTGCTTTCCACCATCACCGTCGCCCACCGCATTTACTACACATGGCTGCAGACCGAGCGTGCCAAGGCGTCTCCGGCCGAAGCCGGACGCTCGGCCGCCTAGTCCCTTTTTAGATCCCAAGTTCTGCGCTTTCTTCGGCCCCGTTACTAAGTCTAAGAACCCATGATTCTGCGGAGAGGTCTGTATGAAGAAGTCCGGCTGGTCGCTTCGAATCTTTGCTGCCGTCTTGCTGTCCTTGACCTTCCTTGCGCTCGCGACATGGGCTGCGCCCGCCACATCGGTCGCCGCGCCGCAGATCAAGTACGAGAAGTACACCCTGAAGAACGGGCTGGAGGTGATTCTGTCGGAAAATCACCGCCTCCCCTTGGTCGCGGTGGACTTGTGGTACCACGTTGGACCAGCCAATGAGCGAGCCGGCCGCACTGGCTTCGCCCACCTGTTCGAACACATGATGTTTGAAGGTTCGAAGCATGTCGGACCGAAGGCACACGATCGCTACCTCGAAGCCGCAGGCGCCAGCGACATTAATGGCACCACCGACTTCGACCGCACCAACTACTTCGAAACTCTGCCTTCCAACCAGCTTGAACTCGCGCTCTGGCTGGAAAGCGACCGCATGGGCTACCTCTACGGGAAACTCGACAGCGAGCGGCTGACGAATCAGCGCGACGTTGTCCGCAACGAGCGCCGCCAATCGACCGAGAACACGCCCTACGGCCTGGTCGAAGAAGAGCTTTATCACCAGCTGTTTCCAAAAGACCATCCCTATTACGCAGACGTAATCGGCTCTCACCGCGACATCGACGCGGCCCGGATCGACGACGTACGCGCTTTCTTTCGCCAGTACTACACACCCAACAACGCCAGCTTGACCATCACCGGCGACATCGATCCAGCGCAAGCCAAGGTCTGGGTAGAAAAATACTTCGGCTCGATTCCCCCCGGGCCTCCGGTGCCGAGAATCACCGCCACCACCCCACCGATCACGGCGGAAAAGCGCGCCCAGGTGACCGACCAAGTCGAGTTGCCGCGCATTTATATGGGCTGGATCACGCCGCCGATCTTTCAGCCAGGGGACGCAGAGAGCGATCTGCTGGCCCAGATTCTGGGCGGGGGCAAGTCCAGCCGGCTGTACAAGAAACTCGTCTACCAGATGCAGATTGCGCAGGACGTGCAAGTCCAGAACTCGAACCTGCGACTGGGATCTGTCTTCGAGTTGCAGGCTACCGCCAAACCCGGCGTGAAACCCCAGGATCTGGAAGCGGCCATCAACGCAGAGTTGGAAAAATTGCGCAGCGAAGGCCCAACCCAGACCGAGCTCGAGCGCGCCCGCAACGTGATGGAGACACGTACCATCAGCAGCCTCGAGCGGCTGGGAGGCTTTGGAGGACTGGCCGACCGTCTAAATCAATACAACCAGTTCCTGCACGATCCCGGCTATTTACCCAAAGATCTTGCGCGCTACAACCGGGCGACGGCGGCCGACCTGAAACAGGTGGCAGAAGAGAGGCTGAAGACCTCAGCGCGCGCCGTCGTCTACGGATTGCCCGGCGAACGCGTGGTCGATGACCCACCGGCCAGCAAGGAAAGCGACGCCAAGCAGGAAAAGGGGAAAACCGTCGCCGTCACGATGGCGGACGAACCCTGGCGCGCCAATCCGCCACCCGCGGGAGCGCCTTCGAAGCTAAGCCTTCCCCTGGCAGGCAGCTTCAAACTGCCCAACGGTCTGACCGTGCTGCTGGTTGAACAGCATCAATTGCCCCTGGTGGCGACCCGCATCGTCGCCCTCAACGGCAGCGATGCCAATCCCGTCGACAAGCCGGGACTCGCGTCGTTCACCACCCGAATGCTGCCTGAGGGCACGGAGCGGCGCAGTGCGCTGCAGGTAGCCGACGATGCCGCGCAGATCGGCGCCTCGGTGCGTACGTTCACCGTCAGCGACGACTCCATCGTCGCCATTCGTACTCTGAAGCCCAACCTGGATGCGGCACTCGATTTGCTTTCGGATGTGGTTCTGCATCCGAAGTTCGACCCGGAAGAGATTGAGCGTATCCGCAAAATCCGCGAGACCGACATCCTCCAAATCCAGGACGATCCCATGCAATTGGCGATTGGCGTTCTGCTGAGGTCGGTCTATGGACCCGCACATCCCTACGGCTACCGCGACGAAGGGACGACGGAGGCGAATCGTCTGATCACTCGGGACCACCTGCGCAAGATGTGGCAGAGCGGATATGCGCCCGCGAATGCAGTCCTCGTGTTCACCGGTGATCTCACGTCAGCAGAGGCGCGCACCCTGGCGGAAAAATATTTTGGCAGCTGGCAGGGGACGACCAGCCGCCACGAACCGCCGCCTGTCAACGCCAAGACCTCGCGCGCGATCTACCTGGTGGATAAGCCAGGCGCGGCGCAGACATTTCTGCTGGTCGCCGGTTTGGGCGTACCTCGCTCCACGCCGGACTTTGTTCCGCTCGAAGTCATGAATAACATCCTGGGCGGACTGTATTCCAGTCGTATCAACATGAACCTGCGCGAGGAGCACGGCTACACCTACGGCTGCTTCTCGTTCTTCCTCTACCGCCGTGGACAGGGACTGTTCGTAGCGGGAGGCGGGATGCGCAGCGATGCCACGGCAGCAGCCGTCCAGGAGATGCTCAAGGAGATTGAACGAATCCGCTCGGCTCCGCCCACTGCAGAGGAGTTGAAACTGTCGAAAGGGGCGTTCTCGCTTTCGCTGGCTGGCTTGTTCGAATCTTCCGAGCAGACCGCAAACACGGTGGGCGACCTGTTTACTTACGACCTTCCGTTGGACTACTACCAGCAATTGCCGGCCAAGATTGACGCAGTCCAAGCCGAAGACGTGCAACGCATGGCCACGACCTACCTGCATCCGGAAACCTCCCTGGTGATCGGGGCGGGGGACCGCGCCAAGGTCGAAGATTCGTTGAAGAAGCTCGCCATCGGTCCCGTGGAACTGCGCGACGCGGACGGAAATCCGGTGAAGGGGACTGCAGCTGGAGTTGGAGCGCATTAGTGCGCGACTTGGGATTTACGCCATGCGCCGAGTTGCTGGCTGATTGCGCGGGCGATGTTCCAACACGCCCAAAATCCAGGAACCCCCGGCACCCCGGTTGAAAATGGTCAGGCGTTGGTGGTCAGGTCAGGCCACGCAGGGTCCTTCGACTCCGTTCGGCCGACGCCTCACCGCCGCCCTCAGGATGACAGAGCGGTTAGGTCAGCAAGGAGCTGGGGCCAATTTTCAGGGGCTTGGCTTTTCAGGGCCTCTCTCCCCACTCAAGCCCAATAGCAATTCTCTTGCAGCTAAGTTGTAGAAAAGTCGCCGGTGGCCCGACAACGGGCCGAAATGCGGCGGCAACTTCGCCTGGAATGCCGTTCAATCGCGCCCTGGAGGCCGTAAAGCGTATTCCGTGAGTCGAGCCAAGTTTTTTTGGTCGTTCCGGTCCCCTGCGGCTCGGGCCTGAGAGCCCCCTGGCGCGTTGCGTTATCTATCGGCTATTCCAAGTTGGGAAAAGGGATGGGTCAGAAAGCAGGGCGAACCATGGCAGGCGGATCCCTGCGCACTTTAGCCTCACGAGAACCCTAACCCCGAACCTATACCGGCAACTCTGTCGCAGCCTCCGATGCTAGACTAACGCGTTCGTTTTCCTGACGAGGTCGACTTGGCAACGGATCCGGTACTGGTCGTACATGGCGGCGCCTGGGCAATTCCTGAGGACATGGTGGTAAGTCACTTGAATGGCGTTCGCCACGCGATGGACGCTGGTTGGCAGGCTTTGAGCCGGGGCGGTTCCGCACTCGATGCGGTGGAAGAAGCGGTCGTCATTCTGGAAGATGACGAGACCTTTGACGCCGGCCGCGGCAGCTTTCTCAATCGCGATGGCAAGGTTCAATTGGATGCGTTCATCATGGAAGGAGCCAGGCTGCGGGGCGGAGGCGTGGGTTGCGTGGAGAGGCTGCGCAACCCCGTGCGCGCGGCGCGCAAGATTCTGAGCGAAAGCCCGCACGTATATTTCGTGGCGGAAGGCGCCGAGCGCTTCGCCGCCGAGCACGGCATGGAACTGTGCGACAACCAGGATCTGGTCATTCCACGCGAACTGGAACGCTTGCGCGCATTTCAGGCACAGGCCAGCGGGCAGGCGCCCGACCTGTTCGCTCCGGCAATCTCGCACGATACGGTGGGCGCGGTCGCGCTCGATCGCGACGGCAACCTCGCGGCCGCTACTTCAACCGGCGGCACCTTGAACAAAGCGCCCGGCCGCCTGGGTGATTCCTCCCTGATTGGTTGTGGCTGCTATGCGGATAACCAGAGCGCGGCCGCCTCGCTCACGGGTTGGGGCGAGCCGATCATGAAGCTCGTTCTCGCGAAGTGGGCTGCGGATCGCGTGCTGGCCGGGAATATGCCGGAATGGGTCTCCCCAGAAGCGATGAACTACCTCAAGGCGCGCGTGAACGGCCACGGGGGGATCATTCTTCTCGATGGCAAGGGACACATCGGCATCGCGCACAACACTCCCCGCATGGCCTGGGCGCTAAAGACGACTAAGGTCGAAGACTCTGGCATCCAGCGCTAGTGAGCTGAGAACACCCCTTTTGCGGGGTTACCGTCCAATTACTTTTGCACTTATTTCAGTGCATTTTTCATAACCCTGTAACATCGGCGCGGTATAAGTCGGAGTATGGAAGCAGCGTTCTATGACACGCTGATCCTCTCGGACGTGCATTTGGGCGCGGAGGTCAGCCGTGCGCGCGCTGCGACCCGCATGCTGAAGGAAAACGCCTTTCGTCGCCTCATTCTTCTGGGCGACATCTTCGCCGACCTGAACTTCGGACGCCTGAAGAAAGAGCACTGGCAGTTCCTGGGCACGATCCGCAAGCTCTCGAATCCAAAGCGCAAGGTTGAAGTCGTGTGGGTCGAGGGCAATCACGATCTCGGCCTCACCAACGTCATGTCCCATCTGGTGGGCGTGAAGGTGTATCAGGATTACGAGTGGAATTATGCGGGCCTGCGGCACGTTGCCATTCACGGCCATCAGTTCGACGGGTTCGCAGTCAACAGTGTTTCGCTGAGCAATCTCGGGACGTGGTTTTACCTGCTCCTGCAGAAACTCGACCTGAGAGGCAAACCCCTTGCACGCCTGATCGATCGGCTCAACACCCGCTGGCTGCGGATGTCGACCAAGGTAGCGTCGGGTGCGCTGGCCTACGCGCGCTTGCATGGCGCGGACCGCATCTTCTGTGGCCACACCCACGACGCCATGCAACGCGAGGAGGACGGCATCCATTATTACAACTCCGGCGGCTGGATCGACTCGCGCTTGACTTACATTACCGTTGCCCAGGAGGGCGTTCGCATCCATGAGTACAGGGAGAAGGACGATCAGGAAGGAAACCAAGGACGAAATCAAGCCGAGGTGGCGCTCAACGAAACGGCCGAAGAGTCAGAACTGCTGGACTTGGTCGAGTACGAGGGCGTCAGTCCTTAGTCCGGAAGGCAAAGTTTAGTTCCGCCGGCGGCACAGCAATCGCTCAGGCCTAAGACCGAACACCTGCCTCTAAAACCGCACCACCACTCCCGTCGAAGCGCGAATCATGTTCTGATGCATTCCGAAAACGTTCATCCGCAAGTAGTCGGCCTGGATGCGCCAGCTGAAGGGGCCTCTCCACTGGTAGTCCACACCGCCGCCCGCGCCGGCCGTCCACTTGGTGTCGGAATCAAAGAAACCGGTCGTGGCCACGTTGACACGGGTCGCACCCGCCAGCACGTGGGCGAACTCGCGAAAATTCCCGCGGAAGCGCGCGACCTGCGGTCCGCCCAGAAAGGTGTACTGCTTGACACGTACGTCGGGAATCGCGGGAGTGCAGACCGGGACCGTCACGCAAGAGATGGGAAACTGATTCCATCCGCCTTGAGAGCTACCGTCGACCACCAAGGTCAGCCAGGGCCGCAAGCGCAAGCCTTCGAGAGATGCTTCCCAGCCGTGCAGGCTGGTGCGTTGACTGGATGCGTAGTTCGTGTTGCCGTATGCGTACCCTGCGAAGACACTGAACCTGGAATTCTGCGCGGCCGCAATGCCACTCAGCGCGAGCAGAGTAACCACGATCATGGCGCGTTTCAGCACAAAAATTCCTCCTCGAGACTGCAACCAGGAATCAGGTGACGGAAGCCGTGAAAGATTTTGGATGCAATGGCTTCCAAAAACTTTGCCCGGTGACGCCGCTACGGTTCGAACCCAATCGCTAAAGCGGAATTCTATTGTAGACGCGAACCTAGTGCTCGCGCAGAAAGCGGTATCGCCCTTGGCGCTCGCTGGCGACTGCTTCTGCGACTTGCAGGAAGGCTCGACCTGCGTGCGACAGATTGGCTTCCTTGCGGTAGACGAGCCGCAACTTCCGGTGCAGTTTCAACTCCCGGACCTGGATGCTGACCAGTTCGCGACGCGCGAGTTCATTCTCTACGCTGATGAGTGGCACGAGAGCCACCCCGTTTCCCATGGAGACGAAGCGGGTGATGGCCTGGAGCGTTGGCAGCTCCACGTCCATGTGCAGCGGCGTCTTGTGGCGGCGAAATGTTTCGATGACTTTCTCGCGATAAGGCGAAGAGACGATGTGCGCGACGAAGACCTCTGCCCCCAATTGGCGAATACTGATTTGCTTTTCGGTAGCGAGTGGGTGGTTGGGGGGAACCACGAAGGTTAACTCGTCGAGGTAGACGACAATCGAGCGCAGGCGCGGCTCCTGTGGGTCGTAGGAGAGAACGCCCATCTCGACGGTGTGGCGCAGCAGTTCGTCGGGGATATGGCTGCCGAGAGAGCGCTGCACCGTGATCTTGATCATGGGATGCAGGCGGCGGAACTCAGCCAGCACAGGCAGCAGGTAGAGGGCCGTGAATTCGTTGGCGGCGATGGCTAGCTTACCCTTATGGAGTTCACGCAACTGGACCAGGGCTTCCTGGGCGTCGCTGCGCAGGTTCAGGAGTTTCTCAGCATATTCCTGCAGGGTGCGGCCGGCATCGGTCAGGACACCCTCGCGCGAGGAGCGGTCGAACAGAGGTTCGCCCAGTTCTTCTTCCAGCTTTCGGATGGTCTGGCTGACCGCCGACTGGGTGCGGAAGAGCTTCTCGGCGGCGCGTGAGAAGCGGCCCTCGCGGGCTACCGTCAGGAAAACCTCGAGTTGGGAGAGTTCCATGATGGGGCCTTAAGCAAAAGTTGCAGCCCGATTAGAGCAACTTATAGGTAACAGCCAAACTAATACTAATTGAAAGATTATAAGCTTTGCTTCAGGCGCCTGTCCACCTACCATATGGGGCTGAGGAGGATCCTCGAAATGGAACGAGCACGGATCACGGTCTTCGACACCACGTTGCGGGACGGTGAGCAGTCGCCGGGCTGCAGCATGAATGTCCACGAGAAGCTGCGCATGGCGCATCAACTCGACCGGCTGGGGGTGGACGTGATCGAAGCGGGATTCCCGATCGCCTCGGAGGGAGACTTCCAGGCTGTGAAGGGGATCGGAGCAGCGGTGCGCCGGCCGATCATTGCGGGCTTGGCACGCGCCTGCGTCAACTACGGCCTGTACTACTTGCACCAGAAAGTCGCGGTCGGTCCGGGTGGCGTCTTCGGGCGAGAATTCGACATCGTTGCAGAAAGACCTGGCTAGACGCACGCTCCCGCGCGCCTGTTCGAGGCACTGTTCCCGCGAGATGCGCAGCTTGTATTTGAGATGAATATCCGAGGTCGCGAGGAATACGTGGATGCGCGGGCGTGCGGCCCCCCTCAGAGCCTCCCAGGCGCGCTCAATG
>WNFQ01002918.1_pt1 | contig 32278 bp, 25 predicted proteins | sample 5400171 | NCBI WGS metagenome assembly WNFQ01 (sample SAMN13153356, study PRJNA577476) | soil metagenome | isolation source: 20 cm soil under Madrone tree | place: USA:California | collected 2016-06-14
CAGGAGCTTCCAGGAACCAAATGGACGCAGGCCCAATCGCGCTGCAGCGGTGCCGTTCATCTCAAACAACACCGTGGGGTGGTGGCGCACGATAATTGATATCGCACCACGCAGGACAAGTTCTTCACATCCTTCCACATCGAGCTTGATAAGTCCCAACCGCAGCGCCGTTTCTTCGCGCACCACCTGGAAAAGAGTACGGGTCACCACCTCTTCGAAAGCCTCTCCGCCTGCGCCCGTCGCCCCCAGTGAAAAGCTATTTGGCCCCCCCCGGTGGTGGTACAGCGCAGCCGTACCTTCCTTGTCGGAGAGAGCGGCGCGATACGTGCGAACATTTGTCAGCCCGTTCAGAACGACGTTTTTTCTAAGCACGGCAAAAGCCTCAGCGCCCGGCTCAAAGGAGAGAATCAATCCAGAGGTACCCACAAGTTTTGCTGCCGCCACCGTATAGATTCCGCAGTTCGCCCCACCGTCCACCACGACCATTCCCGGCGAAATGAAGCGACCCAAATGTAGGAGTTCGTTCTCATACTGTCCTCTGAGCGCATAGATCATCGTCGCTCCCGACCCGTGCCAGCATGGCGGGATATGGAAACGAACGCCCCACTGTGGAAGGCGCAGAGTGGCTGGGATTCCGAGCGCGCACTGCATTCGCCACCGCAAGAGGCGAAACAGCGTGAGCACTCTAGACCGACGGAATCCCGGATGAGCCATAAGATATCGGCATTTGCCACGAATCTCCCGAAACGCAGCTAGCAGAACGGACAGACCCACCCGCTCAAGGCGTTGGCTTCTGGCAGACTGGAGACGAGATGTGGCGGGACGGGTTGCCATCGTACTCACTGTCGATAAGTGGCCAAAACATTGCGAATTCCTGGAGGAGACTCCTGCCTCCTGAGTCCATCACGCCAGTCCACGACGGAGAACTCGTAGCCCAAGCTGGCCAAGAATTCCCAAGCACCATACGGTGCGAGGCCCAGGGGAACCGTGCCCTCGGGAAATATTTCGAAAATAATGGTCGGATGCATCGAGGTTAGAAGCTTGTGCGCTCCGCGTAGTACGAGCTCTTCCGCTCCCTGAACGTCCACCTTTATGACGTCTACGTGATCGATAGAAGCACGCTCGAAAATGTCATCGAGCGTTTCGGTGGTAATTTCTTCGGTGTCTTCCGGCCAAGCAATCTCCTTGCCGAGCGAATTCAAGCTTGGATTCGGGCCATGGTAGAGTTTGGCCGTACCGGTGACGTGCGAGAGCGCGACGGGGAATGCGACGACATTGGTCAGGTGATTCAACGCGATGTTCTTGCGCAAGGCAGGCAAAGACTGAATTGATGGTTCAAAGGCGATGACGCTACCGGTATTCGCGGAAAGCAAAAATCAACTTGGGCAAGCCTCGCCACTCGGCCGGCAAAAACATCTGAATGCCCCATCTGGGTAAGCGAATGATCGCGGCCTGCTGCAGCAAACACCTGATCCGCCAGGAAATCAGACGAAGCAAAATGAGCCCGGGCGCCCTACGAAAGGCTTCCTGGTCCGCGAGATATTCCCAACGCGCGTAAAGATTCTTCAGTAGACTCTTCGGCGGGACCCTCGCTTCCTGCAAGATCTCCACGCCTCTCAGTTTTGCGTCTGGCTGTCCGTCAATAGCCTGCACGGTCGCTCCGTCCGTTTGGGGTTTGTTCTCCGGCGCTGCTAGTGTTTGTCTCATCCGACTAGCTGGGTTTCCTGGACCAACCCGATGCCTCTGGCCCCCACCGTCGTCCTTGTCATCCTATGTCCCAGATCGCTGTGGGCAATAATCTTGAAGTTTTCTAGCAGTCGGAGTCGCTTATTCAGGGAGTGAAGCGCCCGTGTTCTCCCCACCGGGTATCGCAAATGCTCAACCATCGAGAATCCGCTCCCACAATCCCCCGAGCCCCAGACGAGGAGGTGGATGACAACTACCCAATCGACATCACCGCGCAGGGAAGCCTCCGGGTCACGAATCCGCATTCTTGGAGGACCAGACAGTACTAAAAGGAAGAGAACGGCTGCCGTCGCTGTTACATGCCTGCGAAGCCGATGCACGCCGATGCGGCTCGAATCGTGCGACAGAACTAGGAACTCCGATCGGTTGGGGAGGTCTGCACTTTGCCCTCGGGCTGCTCGACTTTCAAGGAGACGTTCAGGCATCCTCCGCGAGTGGCAAAGCCTGTGCAAAGCCCCATACACAACCAAGCTCCTGGCCCGCAGCAAGCCGCTTGCGGTGTGACGACCTAAACGTAGAGGCAGACATCAGGATTCGTCGATCGGGTTCAGTCTTTATTTAAAATGCCGGTGAAGACCCTAATGCAGGACTGACGACCTGTAGTAGAGTTTGAGTGGCTACTCCTTGCACCCTTGCGCGGCGGCAGGACAGAAAATGGTCGCGAGCTTGGCTACTCCTCAACGAGGGAAAAAACAACAGGTCCTACCTTCGGCCTTGTCCCTTAGGTTTGCCGAGTTACTTGTGTTGTTTGTTTCTCTGCTTCTCATGCCGAGGTATGGGCGAGCGTTGTCACAAGAGCAACAGGGTGGGATCTCACAAGAACAGGAGAAGATACCGCTAGGCTCCCTGAGCAGCGTCGGAGAAGTTTATGTCAACAACTCTCTGGCCGCCTCCGAATCGACGATCTTTTCCGGCGATAGTGTTCAGACTGGGCAAACCGGCGCCGCTACATTTACCGTAAGTGGAAGGGGCACGCTAAAGATCTCTCCGCAAAGTCGGGTGCTATTCTCGGGAAACTACCAGTTCATCGCGGAATTGCAAACCGGGACAGTTGTGTTGAATTCGATCGCTGGTGGCAATGGAATGATCATGCGAATTGGAGCCTTTGTCCTAGTTCCCTCCTTCCCTCGCGAGCAGTCGATAACGTCGAAAGTTGATCGCACCCCGGATGGATCCTTCAAGGTGTCCTGCTTTGATGGCAGCGCGGGCGTTCTAACACTGGAGGGAAGATCCGGCCAGTTCCTGCACAGCGGTCAATCCTTGCAGGTCTCCTCGAACAAGCAGAGTGAGCAGGACTTATCACCGATGTTCGTAGAACGGAATAAGCCTAAGTCCGCTCTAGAAAATATCCCTCCGGAGCGGTTCCTGCTTGGCCTGGCGGGAGCGGGAGGAGTCGCCGCTGCCATTGATCAACTGATTCAAAGTCGGGGGCAACAACCGGTTAGCCCCTCGGCACCCTGATGTGGACTGCTTGCGATCGTCATGAAGACCCGCAGGAGCTTGTGCTTCCAAGCCGCCGAAGACAATTCCCTTTCGAGGCATTGGCCCGAAGCGTATCTTACTTCTTGGCCGCCCCGTGACTCGAAAGGCGGAACGTGACCGCAATGTCGTCTTCGGTTTCAACTGCCTGTCCGGCCAACAGCGTCTCCGTATAGCGCCACTGCTGCACGGCGTGCACGGTCACAGGGACCAGCAAAGGAGGGCCATCCACACTGACGAGTTGCTGTACGATGCCGTCGCGGCTGACAATGACGTGTATTTTCACTGTACCCTCAATGCCTTTTTGTTTTGCTTCATCAGGATAGGTCGGCTCAACCCGCGAGATCAGCTGCCCCAGTTGCAGGCTCGTTCCACGACGCGACTTCTTCTCATTGGGTGTGTGGGGAAGCCGGATGGAAGGGTAGGGGTCAGTTAGGATGGCAATCGTCCCATTGACAATCGCAGCGCTCTCTGCACGTTTCGCCAAAGAAGATAGACCTTCTCCACTCCCATTCCTATTCTCTGCTCTGTACTCGAGCCCGGCCGAGGGAACATCCTTTGGTGGAGAGACAACTGGGGTCAGTGGCGTCATAACTCGTGCATCCTGTTGTGGCCAAGATGCAGGCGGGGCGCTGGCGACGTAGGACCGATTGCTCTCCAAAGCGGGCGTTGTCCGTGGAGCAGCGGCGAGCGAGGACTTCGCTGTCGCTCGGTTCGGCGCAGGCGAATTCTGATCGCTGCGGATAGGGTCTCTGATGGCGGTGCGCGCCGAAGAACCTTCTGCAGCGTCAACCCTGGGCCGGGTCCTCAGCGGAGCGCTCGGCACACTCACACTCTCACTCCTCTCAGGAAGGAGAAGCACGGCATGGTCGGCTGGTCGTTCCGTCGTCTCCACCCGCGTCTGAGGAGCGCTCGCAGTTCTCGCCGGAGGAGGTTGGACCACAACCTTAGGCTCTCCGGTCCAGACTCGTTGTCTGTGCGTGACTGCCTCGATCACTTGAGCACCGCCCGGTCGAAGGATCATCCACTCCTTCGTCAATAAGACCAATCCAATCAGCGCAACCAGAGCCGCGACTGTTCTCCGCACTCGACGATGCAATCCGGCGTTCTTCAAGCCGTCACCCAAGTTTGGTCGGACTCGAAGATTCCGTTTGATCGACCGTTTGAAAAGGGGTGACCTCGCGCCCGGGTCAGCCCTCCGCGAATCGGTATTCAACCCAGTGGCGGCAACGGAAGCTAAAGACGACTCGACCTCTTGCTTGGCGGCATTGCCCGGCGCCAAGGGTCTGTCGATCCGTTGCAGGCGCTTCGAAGCGCTCAGGAGTTCCAGGCGTAGTTGCTGGTTTTCCTCCTTGGGAGAAATCAGGTCAACCTGTTTCTGAACAGGGTCAGGATGGGTTGGCGAGGAAATCCAAGTCTTGAGGTGCAGTCGCGCTTCTTCCGTGAGGCCAACAAATCGTATCCCAGCCTCCCTCTTTGATCCGCTTTTCCACGCGATCTCTCCCTTCACGTCCACCCAATGGCCGATGTCTGGAAATTGAAGCCGTATACTGGGCAGGTGATCGTCGAGGAGGACCATCGCGGCCGTAATCGCGAGACCGCCTTCGCTGACGTTGAGAGCGATACCTCCGTTGTCTTCTCCCAGTTGGATGTAACCGAGCGGGATAATTCGTTTTCGTGGGTAAATACGCCGGTCAAGAACTGCTTCTGGATAATATGGGGTGACAGATGTGTTTGACGGACGTTCTATGGTGCGTTCCGATACGCCATCGTCCGTTTGATCCAGCGAGCCAGGGGAATGGCTGAAGAGTGCGCTCTCCCGCGGCGTTTCTTTGGATGTGCTGAGATCGTCCGGCTCCAGCGCCGAACCTGCATTCCATGAGTCTGAGGAGATCCAGTCTTTGATTCGCTGGCGAGCATCCTGAGGCAGACCAACAAATCGTACGCCTGCCTCCTTGTTTGAGTTGCCTCGCCATGTGATCTGTCCTTCAGCTCGGATCCAATCGCCAGATTCCGGCAACTGAATCCACAGCGCCGGGAGTTGATCATCAGGCAAACGGTTTGCTGCCGACAATGCCAGCCCGCCTTCACTGATGTTGAAGGCGATCCCGCCATTCAAGTCACCCACCTTTACGAAGATCAGGGAATTGACAGTCAGTCGCGCACAGGCGCGGCGTTCTGCCGGTTCTCGACTCTTCTTCGCAACTGGCGCTGCGCACTCCATGATTACCGGCTGTTCCGGCCAATGTCTGGCAGGGGCTCTCTCAGGAAGTGTATGCGCGCACCGCGAAGCCTTCAATCCGGGAAAGCCCTACAGGAGACCCGGACAGTCAGATCCTCTGTCTACTCATCGGAACGCAGGCTGACGCCGTCGACCCACACACTTCCGGCGATCTTGTTGTCGACCTTCAGGCTCACGGGCCGAGCCACTTTTATGAGCAACAAATCGGTATCTCCGCGGGTCGTGAATTCAGCGTGCTCCTCCGACCAGCCGCGGGTACCAACAAAATTCTCGGTGGATGCGAAGAGATCACCCGGATTGTACGCATCGCAGACTTGAAATTTTGGCCCGCTAGCCGTACTGACGCCTTGGGCGCGCATGTAGCCGGAAAACTGGTACTTCGTATTCGGTCGCACGAGTACGTATTGGAACACATGACCGTAGTCGAGATCGCGTGACCCGTCGAACGTGATTCGAAGGGCACGGTTTCCGTCCAGAGCGCCAGCGGCGTCCAGGCTGACGATTGCGCCTTCCGTTGGGATAACATGCCAATCAAGTCCCCCATTGAGGATGTCGAACTCGAAGCTCCCGTTCGTAATCAGATTCGAACTTGGGTTGACAGCTGGCACCTCCTTTGGAAAACGCTCCCTTAAGGAGGACCACGCCTCCGCGAGCTGCGCGAGTTCCCTGCGTTGCACAAGAGCATCGAGATACGGTGTGGCCTCGCGTGCCTCAAATGGAATGTTCCCTTGGCGGACTCGGGCCCAAGCTTGCTCGGCTCGGACGATGTCTCCCCTTTCGATGACAAAGTTTATGTAGTCAAAAACAATTGGCGCTTGCAGAGGCAGCATCTCAAGAACCGCCCGCTGGTCGCGTATTGCATTCGTGGCCAGTGTAAAAACTCTTCTTGAGGAGGCGCTGTCCGTTTCCAAAACCGTGTGCAAGGCACGGAGCCCTTCTGCCGTCCTGCCGGTTCGGATGCAAAAATTCGCCAGCCTCCAATTGATCTCTGGCGAATGGGGAAAGAGGTCGCGCGCATGCTGAAAGGCGTAAAAGCTGTCGGTAGCACGTCCCGCCCAGTCGTAGCCAGACCCAAGATCCGCCCAGAGTTGCGCATCGTGCGGGCTCAGCGATGTCGCCCGCTGGTACAGCGCAACCACGTCATTCAGGTTTTCGGTGTCGGCGAACATGTGTGTGGCCGTCGCCGAAACGTCGTAGTATTGCGGGTTATTGGGATCCCATGCTATGGCCGTTTGAATTGCCTTCAGCGATCCTTCTCGAAAGTACCAGGCAGCCACACCCCGCCTCCCAGCCAGGTAAGCACAAAAGCACAGTATGACGAGCAGGCTAAGGTGATTCCAGAGCGGGTATCTGCGTTCACCGGACCTGGTCGTTCCCTGGCAACGTCTCAATCATCACCTCCGGATACAACCGACATAATGGGCGAAAAGCGAGCGTCCGGCTTGGCGACGGGGGATTCAGCTCTGAGCTTCCAGACAAGCGCTGCGGGATTGGCCAAACGCCGCATGAGGCGTCTACTTCAGTTTAAACTTCACGCTGATCTGGGTGGTCATGGGGACCTGGCTATGATCGAGCAGGAAGGGTTGGTAGCGCCACCGCACGGCGGCAATCGCCGCGCCCGCCAGCAGGGGGTGGCCCTTCTTGACCGAGATCTCGGGATCGATAGGAGGCACAGCGACAGAACGTGGCTTAACGGGCGTCGATGACAAGAGGTAGCCCAGCGGAGCGGTATCCTCTTCCCAACCACCGAAATTCCCCAGCCCGCCAAATGGCGGCACTTTTGCATCCTCACCTATGACTGGATCCTGGTGGTGAATCACTGACATGCCAAGCAGAGGTTCTAGCTTTTTCGCCGCGCCGTGACGGAGTGATATCAAGCCAGCAGGGCGAGATCGCTTGTGCGGAAGCTGTGGTGCCCGTTGCGGCCGAGGCAGCGCTTCCACCGGTGCCGGAATCAGAGTGTCGATCGGGGTGTTTACTAGCGTTGCGCGGGTTGAAAGATATGTGAGTGTTTTCAAGGAGGAAGGTAGCGACCCCACACTCGCTGCTCCGTGCCAAGCAGCCCCGAGTATTGTTGACAGCAAGACCCCGGGAAGAATCTGCCGAATGCGAAGCTTCATCAGCAAAGGCACAGACTCCGCGGGCGCGCTGCTCATTTTGGCATGCATCGAAATCGCAAGCTCTTTCGTCCTTTGGAGGGTCTCCCGGCCTAAAGATGTCAACCTCTGGGCGACAACAGCGGGCAGCGTGCGCCTGGATCCTGCTCCGAAGCCTTGCCCCGGTCCCATAACACGCCCGCTAAAATCAGCCAGCTTCTGGAGCGTCTCCGTGCAATCACGGTCGAAAGCTAAGGCGCGGCTTGACCAGGCTTCGAGGATTCCCTCGACCCGTCCTGGACAACGGATCGGCGCCACGATCATCGATCGGATTCGAAGTTGCTGGCAAACTTCGGCATCGAAGCGTGCATCGGTCAACGTGTCCTCGCAAAATTGCACCCTATCGCTAGCCAGACATTGTCCAGAGATCCCCGAGCCCGCAGACAGCTGGCCACCAATTTGTGGCCCGGTCTCGCCGCATTTTTCCCGCCAACGGCAAACCTGGCCGTCAAGCAGCGCGACAGCGGCTCCGGTCGCGCCGAAGAGCAAACGTGTATCCTCGACCAGTCGCTTCAGAAATACGTCGAGATCGCCGTTGTGCCCTGTTCTCGGTCGCAGCCGCATGAGTTCTAACATGATTTCGCCAAAGGGAAGACTGGGCGCAATAACTTCTGGCGTGCCCGCACAACACACCGATGCACCTTCAGGAATTGGCAGCAAAGCTTTCATTTGAGCTCACCCGAACACCCCCCGCTCCACGGCGAACGCAACGGGACTGTGTTCTGCACGGATTCAGGTTCGCTGCTGCAGGATACGCGGACAATCAGGTATTTACCTGCATTCCGGATGGAGCATCCGATCGTGTTGTTGTGAGTCAGTCCCCCAGAAAGCCGGGATTCGGGCGCAGGTCCATTGCAAAGACACGATGGCAGGGTACTAAAGGTAATATCCGCAATAGAACGAGTAGGCTCTTGCGCAGAAGCGTGTTAGCGTCGGGGCTCTTGAGCTTCTATGTTCGGGACCTTAGTCTGCTGTCGATTCGTGCATCACAGTTTTGGGAAGGACGGTTGCCAGCGCCGATGTAAACAATGCCGCGCCGTCAGAATTCAGGTGCATGTAATCGGACTGGTAGTATTTCAGAGGAAGGTTGGTGGGATCGACCGGAATCAACATCTGCACGCCCAGCTTCTGACTAACAAATGTCAGTTGTCGAATTGCGTCTGCAGAAGAAGGTGTGGGCGGGATCAGCAGAACCAGTCTGGCTCCATGCGACTCACACAATTCGCGTAGACGCCTTAGCCGAGCATGCGCGACTTCTGCAAACTCTGCAGATGGGGGAGTGGCCGGATGGGGCTTCAGGAGAGCCATCAGGTCACGATAGCGAGGCACCACGTGCTGGAGAACCTGGCTTCGAATGACGCCGCGCGTGTCCCAAAATGCGCTCGAATGTGCGAGCACAAGGTTACTGGTCGCTGTGCGGTCCATCTTCAGATCAGACGCCACGCTAAGCGAGTCCTGCAGGTCAAATAACAGCAACGGAACATAGTCCTGGCGCACACTATTCGCGACGAAAGCGTCCACTCCGACGCCGAGAACTACGACCTGCGGTCTTGCTCCCTCTCGAAATAACCGCTGCAACCCATAGAACCAGTCATAGTAGCCAGTCGCCTCCAGGAAGATTGGATAGAGTCTCACCTGCGCTGAAGTCCGCTGCTGCAATCGCTGTACGTCGACTCCGTCCAACAACAGCGAATTGCCCACCATTAGTACCGGAAATGGTTCGCTTGGTCCCGCGGGACGAACCTTGAGGGCCTCGGCATACTGCTGCGAGACGCGAGCGTATGTTTCTGAATGGCGTGTGAGCAAGTACCCGCTCCAGATCTCCAACCCCATGACAAGCACAGTGCAACTTCCGATTAACCATCCGATGTGGATGAGGACTGCTCTCCTAGAACTGGAAATATACGAAGGCATTGAGATTACTCCCTGAAAACAGCGCTAACACGACGATGGAGAAGACGGCGAATCCAGTGCGAATCGCGTAGGGGGCAGTCGCAAAGGGATACTCCTGGTTGCCGGCTTCCTGGAACAGGTCCACGAAGAACAGAGGAAGGGTGAAGAGGCCAAGCATTAGAAATGCCGACAAGTATTCAGTCCGCCAAGCGAAATTGCACAGCCCGGCAAGGAAGTTGACAGCAGCCCTAAGCGACGTAGCTCTAAAAAAGGTCAGGCTTACACAAAGGACGTTGAATGTCAGAATGCGCTGCCCCCACCGTGAGATAGCCCCTGCGGGAGTCTGCGCCCGAGGCAAAATCGCGGACTTCGTCTTGGCGGGAAAGAGATACCGCTCGACCGCGAGTATTACGCCATGGATCGCGCCGAATATCACAAACGTCCAATTGGCACCGTGCCACAAGCCTGCGAGGGCCATGGTGACCAACAGATTTCGCGGGGTCTTCCAGGCGCCGTGCGCACTGCCGCCGAGCGGAATGTACAGGTAGTCGCGGAGCCATGTGCTCAAACTGATATGCCAGCGCCGCCAGAAATCCTGAAGGCGATGCGCCAGAAAGGGCTGCCGGAAATTGACCGTGAGACGGAAACCCAGTAGTTGAGCAGACCCACGTGCAATGTCGCTGTACCCGCTAAAGTCTCCGTACACCTGCCAGGCGAACGCGTACGCTCCGATGAGGATAACCCAGAAGTTGGACGGGCCAAATTGACCGCCGAATGCGGCGTTGGCCAGGAGGGCGCAATTGTCCGCAATCACGCACTTCCGCACCAGTCCCGAGACAATCAGCATCAGGCCATCGAAACATTGGGCGGCATCGAACATCCTCCCGTTCTGAATCTGCGGAAGCAACTGGTGCGGCCTTTGGATGGGGCCCGCGATCAAGTGCGGGAAAAAACTGATGAATAGCGCATAGTTCAGGTAAGAAGAAGCGGGCTGAACCTTACCCTGATAAACATCTACGACGTAGGCGACTTCTTCAAACGTGTAGAAGGAGATGCCGGGAGGAAGGATGATGCGGATGAGCGGCAGAGGAAGGTTGTGAATCCCCAGTTGGTCGAGAGCGCCAACCAGTGATCCCGCGAAGAAGTCGTAGTATTTGAAGACTCCCAGAATCGCAAAGTTCCAGACCAGTGAGCACCCAAGCCACCATTTGCGATTGCGTGTCGGCGCCATGGGAGAAATTCTCTGCGCGATAAAAAAGTCAACCGTGGTGCTGGCGATCATCAATCCCAGGAAACGCCAGTCCCACCACCCATAGAAAATGTAGCTGGCGATAAGTAGAAAGATGTTTTGCGCGCGATGACTCAGCCGCCAATACACCAGCACTGCCACAGCGAGGAAGACCAGGTAGATTGGAGAGTCGAAAAGCATGGTGCGAAGTTAATCGAAACTTCCGTCGTTCTCCTCTCCACCGCACGCGCGTGCACGAACATAATCAGACGAATCCATCTGCACAATCGGTGAAACTCTGGCTTTGAGGTGCGGTGAAACCTTGGGCCCGCGTGCAGTAAGCAAATCTCGTCGCTGCTTGTGATCGAATGCCCTTGATCAGCGTCTGCCTTCTAACAACCGGGCAAGCGAGATTCCCTTCAGGGAGTCGGGGGGCCGCATTCGTTCGCATGGGCCGGGCTGATGAGCGGCATCGAATTACGAGGGTGCCGTCAAGTACACTTTTTGTCCGGCATTGCCCTCTCCATCATTTGAGGTGTAGACCGGATTGCGATGTAGCACTCCGTTCGCTAGCTTCCTTCGAGACGAGTTCCGCCTCTGTCAGCGAATTGGATTTGGCTGACCGAGTTCGTCTGTGGCTGTCCAAGGACAAGACTCAGGAAGCCCAGAAAATTGGGACTGCAATGGCGGTAGCCTGCTTCTAGGAGCTGGTATGGATGTCTGCAATCAACGTTGGCCCTGGTTCGCTGTTTTGACGCGGCTAGGAAGAGAGAGGCATGCGAGTACGTCTCTCGCGAATATAGGGTACGAATATTACCTGCCCATGAGTTGCTCGACTCGCAAGTGGTCAGATCGCTGGAAGAAAGTTGAAACGCCGCTCTTCCCTGGTTATCTGTTTTGCCGCATGAACCCCAATGATCGTCTGCCGGTACTGACAACTCCAGGAATCATTCAGATCGTCGGTATCGGCAAAACACCCGTTCCAGTCGAGGAAGACGAAATTGTAGCTCTTCAGCGAGTTGAGAACAGCTGTCTTCCGACGACACCCTGGCCATACCTTGGGGTCGGACAAATTGCGAGAATTGGAGATGGCCCCCTCAAGGGCTTGACGGGAGTCGTAACCAGAATCAAGTCGGGAATGAAGTTGATCCTATCCGTCAGCCTGCTGCAACGCTCGGTGGCAGTCGAGGTTGACCGGGATTGGATTGTCAACGTGGAGACGCCACCACCTGCCACGAACGAACCGGGCAGTCTCGCGTCGATTGCGCGTTTGATCCAAGCCTGCGGCCCTTGAACCGTCAGGCGGCCTGCCGGCAACGGCGGGTCAGTTTCATGGGGCACCAAGGAGCTCTCGTGTTACACCAGACCATCGCACGCTCACTACTTTCCGCATATCTGGTGACGTGTGCGCTGCTTGTCGCACCGGCTCAGGAATCAGTAGGCACCGACCGTTGCGTGCCAGGCGAGGCCGCCGCCCATGAGGGACGGGGAGACGGTGGTCACGAGCAACTGCAAAGCCGCAACCCCCGTTATCAATTGCATTCGGCCGATGTGCTGGAACTTACGTTTCCGTTTACACCTGAATTCAACCAGACGGTAACTGTTCAGCCGGACGGTTACATCAGCCTGCGCGGCGTTGACAGCATCCCGGTACAAGGGCAAACGTTGCCTCAGGTGTCTGACTCTTTGCGAAAAGCTTACGGGAAGATTCTGCATGCGCCGGTGGTCGACGTTGAGTTGAAAGACTTCCAGAAGCCGTACTTCATCGTGGGGGGAGAAGTGGGGCACCCCGGAAAGTATGACCTGCGTGGCGAGACGACCACGACCGAAGCCGTCGCCATCGCGGGAGGATTGAAAGACTCCGCAAAATATTCCCAGCTTTTGCTCTTTCATCGAGCGCCAGACGGCTGGATCCAAGCAAAAAAGCTCAACATGAAAAAAATGCTCAAGCAGGCGAATTTGGACGAAGACGCCTACCTGCAGCCGGGCGACTTCCTCTATGTACCGAAAAACACAATGTCGAAATTTTCGAGGTTCATACCCACATCTTCGCTCGGAATGTATACGAATCCAACTCTGCACTAGGTGCAAATGTGAACGGAAGCAACTTACTGATCGAAGGAACCTTGAGCTCTGGTACGGCCGAAGGCCTACGGTCTCCAACCCTGCGTGATCTTTTGGCAGTTGGCTTTCGCCAGCGCCGCCTGATCATCCACTGGTTTCTGGGAATCTGTTCCATTGCGCTCTTGATCGCGCTCCTTTTGCCAAGAAGATACGTGGCGCAGATGAAGATCCTAGTCAGGCACGAGCGCGCCGAATCCGTGGTATCAGCCGAGCGCGTATCGCCCGCGCAGTGGTCGACCCAGGTCACCGAAGAGGAACTGCAATCAGAAGCGGAGCTGATCAAGTCCACGGATTTGCTGGGCAGAGTCATTGTTGCGTGTGATCTGCAAAACCTCGGTGACAGGTCGTTCTTGGGCAAAGCAAAGGACTCCGAAGAGCAACGAATTGCGCGTGCGGTTCTGAAGCTGGAGAAGGATCTTTCCGTCGCGCCAATCAAGCTCACGAATCTCATCGGCGTCTCCTACGAGTCGACCGACCCGCAACTGGCTGCAAAGGTGCTCAACTCATTGGCCAGCTTGTACCTCGACAAACATCTCGCGATTCACCGGGCCCCGGGAGAATTTGAGTTCTTTTATCAGCAAGCGGAGCAGTATCGTAAGGCCCTAGCCAGCGCCCAGGAAAAACTCACGGCCTTCACGCAGCAACAGGGAGTCGTGAACCCGGCGCTCGAAGCGGACATCAGTGTGCGCAAACTGGCTGAACTCCAAGCAGACTCAAAGGCAGCTCGAGCGACCATGGCTGAGACGCGGCAGCGCATACTCACTCTCGAGTCGCAGTTGGCTTCCCTGCCCCAAGCTGCTGGAACTGGAATTGAGGCACACCGAACTTCTGACGAAGTTCGAACCGACGTACCGGCCGGTCCAGCAGGTTGAGGAGCAAATTGCCCAGACGCGCGCGGCGATCGATGCGGCCGAGAAGGCTCCGCTCCGGGATGAAACCACGGATCGAGACCCAACCTACGAGGCCCTGCGCACCGAATTGGCCAAGGCCAAGACCGACCTTGCGGCGGCTCAGGCCCGCGACAGCGCGATGTCCGCTCTGATTCATGCCTACCGCGCGGAGAACCAGCAGTTAAACCGCAAAGAGGTGATCCACGAGGACATGCTTCGCACCGTCAAGGCTGATGAAGAAAATTATCTGCTCTACCTCCGTAAAGAAGAGGAGGCCCGGATTTCGGACGCCCTCGACCGCCAGCGTTTTTCCAACGTCGTGGTCGCCGAACCCGCCACCGTGCCCCTCAAGCCACAATCGCGTGGGTTACTGATTCTCGTGTTCGGTGGCCTCTTTGCTGTCCTCGTGAGCGTAGTGCTGGCCCTGATTGTCGACCGCTGGGATCCTTCGTTCCGAACACCGGACGAGGTGGAAGCATTCCTGGGCACTCCCGTGCTCGCAGCGTTGCCCAAAGGTATCGAATAGATATGTTCTTGGAATTTTGGAAACTGCGAGAACAACCGTTCGGCGTCACTCCCGACCCGCGCTATCTGTACTTTAGTCCCGGGCACCGTGAAGCGCTCGCCTCGTTATTCTATGGTATTGAGACGGGGCGCGGTTTTCTGTCGCTGGTGGCGCCACCAGGCATGGGAAAGACAACTCTACTCTTCCAACTCCTGCGCCGGTGGAAGGGTCATGTCCACAGCGCCTTTCTATTCCAGACGCAATGCAATTCCCGAGAACTGATCCGCTACCTGCTCGCCGATCTTGGTGTTAAGAATGATGGTGAAGACATGGTGCGGATGCACTCGGAACTGAACGACTTCCTGTTTCGCGAAACCAAAGCAGGCAGACGAGTCGTGGTCTTCATCGATGAAGCCCATAACCTTTCCACTCCCGTGCTGGAGACGGTGCGTCTTCTTTCCAATTTCGAGGCCCCAGACAAGAAATTGATGCAGATCGTTCTGACGGGACAGCCCGAACTTGCGCAGCGACTAGCGCGCCCGGAACTCGCACAACTGCGGCAGCGCATTGCGGTGCAGACGCAATTGGACCCGCTCTCTCCTGCCGAGGTTGCTCGCTACGTCAATCACCGCCTTCACGTGGCAGGTTATCAGGGCCAGGAACTGTTCACCTCTCCGGCCCTTGATCTGGTTGCCCGATACAGTGGCGGCATACCGCGGCTCATCAACGTTGTGTGCTTCAACGCGCTGTCGCTGGGCTTCGCCGGCCGCCACAATCAAATCAATCCCGACATCGTCCGCGAAGCTGCCAAGGACGTGGCGTTGGCCACGCCCGAGCCAACTCCGAAAGCCGCACCGGCTGAGAAACCGCAGGCCGTTATTCCCCAGCTGCAGGAGTCCCTGTCGTCCCTGTACTTCTGGATTACAAAGGTGGTCCGACGACCCTTGGTGCAGGTGTCGGCCCTTTACCTTCTGCTTTGCATGACGGCTCTCTACCTGGCGGCACACAGCCGTAGCGCGTCGGCTGATCGTTCGATTGAAAACAAGGTGAACACCAACCCGCCCGCTACAGCTCTCCACCTTGATACGCCTCCCGTCTCGCAGTCTCCGTCGGCGCCTTTTGTGGCGCCCCCTTCAGCCGGCTTGGTTCCGCTTGAGCCCGTGCGGGCAGATGACAGCTCTCCAGACTCCGCCATCTCTTATGTAGTTCAACCGCATGATACGGTTGTCGATCTGTGTCTGTCGACGTTCGGACGATATGACGAAGTCGCCCTCAGTGAAATTCGCAGACTGAATCCGCGCTTGAAGAACCCCAACCATCTCGAAGTAGGTCAGGAGATTCGTCTTCCACGGACTCCCCAGAAACCCGCGGCGAGCAAGGCGTTTCTACCTTGACTCCAAAACCGTCGTATTAGTCCCCGCCCTATGAGCAAGAACTTTGAGCTTCTGCAAGAAATCGGTTGCGATGAAGATCTGTTCCGAACCTCCGACTCCGACATCGCCACCGCCACACTCTCGGCGGCGGTCGTCGCGTCCAGCCTGGACGTGGACAATGCGGAGCGCGAGAGAGTTTTGCGGAACGCGTCTCTCCCGGACGTTCTGGTGCCCGTTGAAGACTCACCGGCTGCCCAGTCTTCGCACATTGTAGGAAGTCCCGAGCCCACGGAAAGAGCTACGGTAAGAGCTGCAGGGACAGGACTTCAAGACAACTCTGCAACCGTGTCCCTTCAAACCGGCAGCACTCTCCCTGCTTCAACCGATGTCTCAGTTCCTCCCGCTGAGCGGAACGAGAGCGGCGAGGCCCAACGACAAACGGAGCAGAACGTTGTTTCCAGCGAAGACCCTCTCAAGGCTCATCGATCAATACTTTCACTTTTCCCGCCAAATCCGGAAGCTCTGCCTGAGGCCAGCGCAGCAGAGGCGCGAATATCGACGAGTTCCTTCGGCCTGACCTGGGTGGACGTGGCAAAAGCAGGCATCCGGCGCTGGATAGGAGAGGCTGCGGGAAGAGGCAAGTATCAGCGTGATGACTGGGCAGCCGTCGCTCACGAGGAAGAAACGAAACTGGTGCAGCGCGTCTTTCCTGCAACACCGGAGCGTTCACGGCGAATGGCCCTGTTCTCGGGACTCGAAGGTGACTTGGGATGTGCCTCCATCTGCGCTCATACCGGGAAAATCCTCGCCGCCCGAGGCGACGGACCGGTTTGTGTCGTCGACGCAAATTTCCAGTCGCCGACCCTGCATCAATGCTTCGGTGCAGAGAATACCCGAGGACTTGCGGAAGCTGCGCTTGAGGGCTCCCCACTTCCGACTTTTCTACAGCAAGTTTCAGAATCGGATCTATGGCTCATGCCATGCGGCCAGGCGGCCTCCCAATTGACTTTCTCCGCGATCACAGACGCGTTGCGGCAAAGGATGAACGAACTGCGTGACAGGTTCAGATATGTCGTCGTTCACGCTGGGCCCCTCCGACTGGAAACCTGCGCCATGCACATCAGTCGCTGGACGGATGGCGTGGTGGTTGTGGTGGAGGCCAATTGCACTCGACGCGATTCGGCGAAGCGTGTAAAGGAGACTCTCCTGGCCGCCAACGTAAATTTACTGGGAGTTGTACTGAACAACCGAACCTTCCCCATTCCTGAAGCCATCTATCAAAGGCTCTAGACTGCTGCGCTGTCGGTGTCCAACCCGAGACGTCCGAACAAACGCCTTCACCGCCTCGGGTCCCATGGGTTCTACGAAGCTAGTGTGTACTTTTCGCGTGCGCCGCTGAGTTATGTTGCGAGAAAAACAAATGGCATCCTCCACCTTGACTGTTGCGAATACTTCGGCAAAACCCAGAGCGTTGCCGGCCAGGGCAAATCGCAAACACGGCCGTGGCTCGACTCCGGTCTGCTTGCCAGCCGAGCGGCTAGAAAATACCTTTTATTTGGCCTGCAAACGATATCTGGATTTTATCTTGGCGGGCCTTCTCCTCATCGTCTTGCTACCGCTGTTTGCGGTGATCGCTCTCCTGATCAAGCTTGATTCGCCCGGTCCCATTTTTTTCAGGCAGGAACGCGTCGGAGCGAAACACCGGTCGCTCGGCACGAAGACGATCTGGGTCATCCGAAACTTTACCATGTATAAATTTCGCTCGATGGTAGCGGACGCGGATTCCTCGCCGCATGAAGCGTATATACGCGATTTTGTCAAAGGACGTGCTCCATCCCTGCTAGCTCCCGAAGGGAAATTTAAACTCACCAACGATTCCCGGGTGACGCGCCTGGGACGTTTTCTCCGCAAATTCAGTTTGGACGAGTTGCCTCAGTTCCTCAATGTTTTAAAAGGTGAGATGAGCCTGGTCGGGCCCCGTCCCGTGCCTCCTTACGAAGTCGCTTGTTATCGGAATAACGATCGTAGGCGCTTGGCCGCCCTGCCTGGGATCACGGGTCTCTGGCAAGTGCGCGGACGCTGCCTGGTTTCATTTGAAGAGATGGTGCGCATGGATGTCGATTACATCCGGAATGCCTCGCTTTTGCTCGATCTCACAATTCTTTTTCTCACGATTCCAGCGGTTTTATCAAAACGAGGTGCTGAATGAACGCGGGAGCTAGGGCGGTTGAGCCGAACGACAACCCCGGAAACAGGTCCCAGTTGGGTATCGCCATCATAGGATGCGGTTATTGGGGAATGAACTACGTGCGGATTTTCAACGAACTTCTGGGTTCACAGGTGCGCGCGGTCTGTGACCAGAAAGCAGAGCGCCTGCAAGAGGTTCGTCGCCGCTTCCCCCACGTCTACTTCACCACCGAGATTGAGGAGATCGTTTCACACCCGGGAGCAGACGCGGTGGTCGTCTGCACCGAAGCAACAGCTCACTATGACATCACGCGTCGATTGTTGCTGGCAGGGAAACATGTCCTGGTGGAAAAACCTCTGACCACCCGTTCTACTGATGCCGAGGACCTCATTGAACTCGCGGACTCGCGTTCCGCCACCCTTATGGTCGGCCATACGTTTGTCTTTAATGCCGGTATCCGAAAAGTCAAGGAATACGTGAAGGATGGAAACGGCCGCGTTTACTACCTTTACGCACGCCGAACAAATCTGGGACCCATTCGTCGCGATGTAGATGCCCTGTGGGATCTCGCGCCTCACGACATTGCCATCTTCAACCACCTCCTTGATGAATCTCCGGCATGGGTCAGTGCGGTGGGGGGTAAGGTCCTGGGAAACTGCAGGCACGATGTTGGATTTATTTCGCTTGGCTCTCCCGACAACGTTCTGGGGCACGTCCATGTCAGCTGGGCCGATCCAGACAAGGCTCGCGAAGTGGTAGTCGTGAAGAACGATAAGCGCATCGTGTTCGACGATCTGAACGGAGTCGAGCAGGTCCGGGTATGTGAAAAGGGCGTGATTCCTCTCGATCAGGAGCCCCTCAATTACGGCGAACTTCGATTCCAGATCCGCGAAGGTGACATCATAAGTCCCCGGATTGAACCCGTCGAACCTCTAAAGGATCAGTGCCGTCATTTTCTGGAGTGTGTCAGAGCAAACAAGCGCCCGATCAGCAGCGGCCTTGAGGGCTTGGGCGTGGTCCGGGTGCTTGAAGCGGTGAATCGATCCATTGAATGCAAAGGAATTCAGGTGGCCGTCGAGGGCCAAGGTCATTATGTGCACGAACACGCTCATGCCCCTCAAGCAACCGCTAGTGCCGTTCGTTGACCTGGCGGCTCAGTATCGCACTATCGCTGCCGAAGTCGAGCAAGCTGCGACCAGAGTCCTTCGCGAAGCGGACTACATCCTGGGGCGGGAAATGAAGCGTTTCGAGCAGGAGTTCGCCCTATTCTGCGAAACCAAATATGCCGTCGGAGTCGATTCTGGCACATCTGCAATCGAACTGGCTCTCCGTGCGTATGAAATCGGGGCTGGCCACGAGGTCATTACCGCCGCCAACAGCTTTATCGCGACCTCACTCGCGATTTCCCATACGGGCGCCACTCCGGTTCTCGTCGATGTGGATCCCCGCACCTACACGATTGACGTTGCGGCAATCGAGCGGGCAATCACTCCGCGCACCAAGGCCATCATTCCGGTACATCTGTATGGTCACCCGGCATATATGGATCGGATTCAGCAAATTGCCGAGCGACATCGACTTTTCGTCATTGAAGACGCCTGCCAGGCGCACGGTGCCCGCTACCGAGGTCGGCGAGCGGGTTCCTGGAGCCACGCCTCCGCCTTCAGCTTCTACCCCGGCAAGAATTTGGGCGCCTACGGAGATGGCGGAATGGTCGTGACCAATGATCAGAGGATCGCGCAGCGGATCGAGATGCTTCGCAACTACGGGCAGCAGGAGAAATATCACCACCTGTTCCGCGGATACAATCGTCGGCTCGACACTCTGCAGGCGGCTGTACTGCGTGTGAAATTGAGATATTTGGAGAGTTGGAACGAAGCTCGCCGACGGAACGCTGCTCTCTATCACAAATTCCTGAAGGAAAGTGGGGTCGGGCTTCCCAGTGAGGCCGAGGATGCGACGTCATCATGGCATCTGTACGTAATCCGGGTTGGGCATCGCGATGCCCTGAGAGAACACCTCGCCAGCCGGGGCGTCAGCACGGGAGTCCATTACCCAATACCCATTCATCTCCAGCCCGCTTACCATGATCTCGGACACAAAGTGGGGGACTTCCCGGTCTCAGAATCTTGTGCCCGGAGCATTCTGTCCCTGCCCATGTATGCCGAACTCGCGCGCTGTCAAATCGAGTTGGTGGCCGAAGCTGTTCGGGACTTCATGAGCGCACGACCCGACGCAAAGTTGGTAGACGTGCCAGGCGTCAAGCACGCTTTCTACCCGCCTGCAATGCAAAGCCACCCCGAACCTACCGTCTTGCGAGCTGGGCGGCAGACTCCCTCCTTGTCGCAATCCTCGCCCCTTTTCTTTCGCTGGCCTCCGGGGGGGTGCCGCGCCTTCTCCTTGCCATCGTCATTCTCGACATCCCGCTTCAGGTGGGTACCCACCTCTATTACCGGGAGAATGATGCCACTGTTGGAGCGATGGGAGGACTGAGCATATCTGCGACAACCATAGCCTTGGCCGGGTTGTATGTTTCCTGGCTTATCCAGACGTTGATAAGGAAAAACTTTCGGCCGCGCTCTTCCATTGAGATCAACCTTCCTCTCTTGCTGTACCTGATGGTGAGCGTCCTTTCCGTCTCTGTTGCACAAGACGTTCCTCTTGCCCTTTTCGAGGTCACCCTCCTGCTGGAATCGAGTTTGTTGTTTTTCTACGTTGCGAATGCTGTTCGCACCAGGCGGGACGTGTTGTTCGTTGTTTCCCTGCTTTTGATCGCCTGTCTGCTGGAGAGCGCGATCATGACTGCCATGAGGCTGACGGTCACGCCGTCGACCACATGGGATCTGCCGATCCACCTTCATGCGGATTGGACGGGCCACGGTAGTTTCATGCGCATTGGCGGGACGGTTGGGTCACCCAATTTTGCCGCAGGCTACCTGAGCATCTCTCTCCCTTTGGCGGCCAGCGTGCTCTTCACAAATCTGACGCGTGCATACAAAGTGCTGGCGACTTGGGTTCTCGGTCTTGGATCTGTGGCGTTGATTCTCACGTTCTCACGCGGAGGATGGATCGCCTTGATGCTCGCCGTCGCCCTACTCAGCTTTGGCGTGTGGTGGCGCCGCGGCTTATCCCTGAGAATGCCGACCGCCACAGCCGCCCTTCTGCTGTTGCTGTTCCTTCCCTATCACAGCCTTGTTTCCGCCAGGTTGTTCGGAGACGATAAAGGATCCGCAGAATCCCGCGTTCCGCTGATGCACCTTGCGTTTCGGATCGTGGAGGCTAACCCAGTTCTCGGCGTCGGGGCCAACAACTTTACGGTAGTAATGAATCGTTACCTGTCACCGGAGTTTCGAAAGGGATTTCTCTTCGCCGTCCATAATAAATATCTACTGGTGCTGGCCGAAACCGGAGCCGTCGGACTCTTTGCCTTTCTCGCGTTTCTGGTAGGCACGGTGCGAAAGGGTTGGCAGTGCTGGCGCTTTTGCGATGAACCCCTCTCGTCATTGGCGCTCGGTTTTACGGTGGGGATGGTAGGACACATGGTACACATGACGGTCGACGTCTTTCGCGGCCGGCCCACGCAGCAATTGGTCTGGTTAATCGCCGGACTCCTGACGGCGATGTATCGGATGCGTCCGGCGTCTTCTCCTTCGGACTCACCTCTACGCATCTCCTGACAACCCCCCTGTCCACTCGCCATGAAAGTATTGATCCTGACCGCGATGTATCCGACGCCTGAGAACCCTGCGTTCGGCTCATTCGTTCGAAGCCAGGCTGAGTCGCTGAAACGCGCCGGGGTGCTGGTCGAAGTGCTGGTTCTACAAGGCCACTTCCGAAAATTGATTTATCCCAGAGGCGTCTTGCAGTTGCGCCAACGTCTCAATGCCGGCGCCTTCGATCTCGTCCATGCCCACTACAGCTATGTCGGCATGGTCGCTCGCACACAGTGGAACGTGCCAGTGGTGCTCACCTATCACGGAGACGATCTGTTGGGAACGGTCAATGAACTTGGCGAGCTGACCCGAATGAGCCGATTCGTCGTTGCAGCGGGGAAAAGGCTCGCTCAGCACGTGGACGCTTGCATCGTTCAGACACAGGAAATGTTCGATAGGCTCCAGAAAGGTACGGTCTTCGTCATCCCGCACGAAGTCGACTTTGACATTTTTAAGCCCACCAATCGGGAACAAGCCCGGGCAATACTGGGGCTGGCAAGAAACAAGAAATACCTCCTGTTCGCGGCCAATCCCCACATCCCCGTCAAACACTTCCCGTTAGCCCAAGCCGTGGCAGAGCGGCTTGCCAGGCAGGACCCCGCAGTCGAACTACTTGTCGTGTACAAAGAGCCGCAGGAGCGTCTTGCCCTTTACATGAGCGCGTGCGACGCGCTGCTCTTCCCTTCCTATCAGGAGGGATCGCCAAACGTCGTCAAGCAGGCGATGGCTTGCAACCTCCCGATCGTCGCCACTGACGTAGGAGACATTCGTCAGGTCATCGGGAACTGTAAGGGATGCTACGTCTGTGAGCCCAGCACAAGCGAATTCGCCACTCGAGTTTGCCAAATCCTGCTCAATCGCGGCAGAACGAGCGGCCGAGAGCACGTTCGTCACCTCGACTCACCCGCCGTCTCCAAGCAGGTTATCGCTGTATATGAGCACGTGATGAGGAAGGGGCCACTCCGTCTTTCCGACTGCATCGAGTCCGATGCTCTGCTGCAGCAACGTAATTTCAATAGTTGGTGACTGCGCTATGTGCGGCATTTGCGGATTCTACCAATACAAAACTCATGAGCCGGCCGACGTGCACGTCCTTCAGGACATGCTCCAGGTGCTACAACATCGTGGCCCCGACGGCTCTGGTACATATCTCGACCGAGATCTGGCGCTGGGGATGCGCCGCCTCAGCATCATCGATTTGAAGGGAGGCAATCAGCCAATCTGCAACGAGGACGGCTCCATCCTCACCATCTTCAACGGAGAAATCTACAACTACCGGCAGCTCCGGGAGCTGTTGGAAACACGTGGCCACAAGCTTGTTACTTTCAGTGACACGGAAGTGCTCGTCCATTTGTATGAGGAGTACGGCGACGACTGTGTCTATGTCTTGCGCGGAATGTTTGCCTTTGCGATATGGGACTCGCGACTCCGCCGTCTGTTCGTGGCCCGTGACCGCCTGGGTATCAAGCCCCTTTATTTCGCGCAGAACGACGGCGAACTCATCTTTGCATCGGAGATCAAAGCAATTCTTCAGCACCCGTCCGTACGGAGCGACCTGAACGTCGAGGCCCTGGCCGACTTTCTTTCTTTGCGGTACGTGCCCGCACCTCAGACCATGTTCAAAGGCATCCGCTCACTGCCTCCGGGGTGCAGTCTTGCGTGCGATAACCGCGGAGTGAAGATGAGCCGTTACTGGGATCTGTTCTTTGCCGAACACGGCGACGGCCACATTAGGGAAGAAAGATATGCGGAGGAACTCGAGGCCTTGCTTCGGGAGTGCGTCAGACTTCACCTGGTCAGTGATGTTCCGTTTGGTGCCTTCCTCAGTGGTGGAGTGGACTCGAGCACGATTGTCGCGCTGATGAGTCAGCTCCTGCAGAGGCCTGTCAAGACATATTCGGTTGGCTTTGATGGAGACGGGGAATCATTCAGCGAGCTTCCCTATGCTCGTTTGGTCGCCAAACAGTTTCACACCGATCACCACGAAGTCTTGATCCGCCCTGCCCACCTGATGGAGCTCGCAGAGACCGTGACCTGGCATCTTGATCAGCCGTTAGCCGATCATGCAACCTTAGCGAATTTCATGGTCGCACGGCTGGCCTCGAGCGACGTCAAGATGGTTCTGACCGGAGAAGGTGGGGATGAGTTGTTCGCCGGGTATGCTCGGTATGCCGGAGAGCGGCTAGCCCCGCTGTTCGGCCTTCTGCCAGAAACTGCCAAGCGATTTGCGTTGGCAGCCAGCTCTCACGTTCCCGGCTTTCGTCGCGAGAAGCTCGCCTTGTATGCACTAAGTCAGCGGCCAGAGGTCACGCGTTTTCTCAACTGGTTCCCCCTCTTCAACTCAGAGGTGAAGGCATGCTTTACGTCGATACGACCTTGTGGCTGCCCGACCTTCTCCTGGCGCGAGGAGACAAAATGAGCATGGCCGCATCCGTAGAGGCTCGAGTGCCTCTACTGGATCACAAGCTGGTTGAGTTTGCGGCCTCGCTTCCACCGAATCTGAAAGTCAAAGGACTGGTTCGAAAGTACCTGCTGAAGAAGGTCGCCGGATCCTGGCTTCCGCGAGGAGTTATTCGACGCAAGAAACAGGGATTTCCCATGCCCTCGTCGCTCTGGCTGCGCAAGGAGGCCCGACCATTTCTGCACGATACCCTCTCCGCCGCTTGCTTGCGGCGGAGAGGGCTATTCCATCCAGTGGTGGTAGAGAAACTGATGAGCCAGCACGAACAGGGCACGGCAGATCACGGCTCGCTACTGTGGGGCTTGATCAGCGTGGAGCTATGGCATCGCGTCTTCCTCGATTCACGGGCATCGGCGACGGTTGCCAAGCGTGTCGCTGCACAAGCGGTGTGACGATGAACACGAAAGTGAACTTTCCCGATGAGAGCACGGTAAAGGCATCCGCCAATGGTCGGATCCTCATGCTCCTCGAAAATTTACCCTTTCCGCAGGACGTTCGAGTCCGCCGGGAGGCCTGCGCGCTGGTCAACGCAGGTTATCGAGTCACGGTCATTTGTCCTGCCGCCAAGGGGCAGCCTTTTCAGGAAATGGTGAACGGCGTGCACGTGTGCCGCTACCCTGCTCCAAGGGCTGCGAATAGCTTCATCGAATACATCTGGGAATACGGCTATTCGATGACCGCGAGCTTTGCGTTGTCTCTTCTGGTATTTCTGCGGCAGGGTTTTGACGTGGTACATGCCCACAATCCCCCCGACACGTTCGTCTTTATTGCCGGCTTCTACAAGTTGTTATTCGGAAAACGCTTTGTTTACGATCACCATGACCTTTCCCCAGAAATGTACCAGGTGCGCTTCCCAACTGGAGGGAACCAGCTCGTCTACGACGTGCTTGTTTTGCTGGAACAACTCACATGCCGCTTTGCCGACCACGTCTTGGTGACAAATGAGTCGTACAAGAACGTGGCGATGGAGCGAGGACGCGTTCCAGAGGAGCGCATTACCATCGTCCGCAATGGAATCGAACTCAACCGTGTCGAAGCCCCGGTTGAGCCCAACCCCGCCTTGCGGCAACTGGGCAAAACGGTCATCGGCTACGTCGGCGTGATGGGGCACCAGGATGGCGTGGATTACCTCCTGCGCGCACTTCATCACCTCGTCTACGATCTGGGCAGAACCGACTTCCATTGCGTCCTTATTGGAGGGGGCGATGCGTGGGAGAGCTTGAAAACGCGGGCGCGGTCTCTGGACCTCAACCACCACGTGCAATTTACCGGGTTTGTTTTTGGGGAAGACTTCCTCCGCTATCTGGCAGCAGCCGACATCTGCGTAGACGCGACACCATCGAGTCCCTACAGCAACCGCTCCACTCTGTTCAAAATTATTGAGTATATGTCTCTGGGGAAGCCGATCGTCGCTTTCGACTTGCCTGAGCATCGGTTCACGGCTGGAGAGGCAGCGGTCTACGTGGCACCCAACAATGAACTGGCCTTCGCCAGGGCAATTGCCCAACTCATGGACGATCCGCAGCGGAGAGCATCTCTAGGAGCTCTTGGTCGTAGCCGTACCAAGAAACAACTCGCCTGGGAATATTCGGCGCTTCACCTCATTAATGCCTATCAACAAATCCTGCCGGCGCCGCTGCCATCTCACCAGGTGCCAGTGCCGGACGCGGACGTGGTTCCGTTTCAACCCTGATGATCTTCGTGTTTTGAGCAACACGCCGCGTAGTTGAGGGCCACGTAATTTCCGATCATCGCAAGACACTTCAAAGTGTTCTCGTGATTTCCGCTTCGTTGGAGGTAACGACTCTTGAAGGTTGTACGTGTAGATCCACGCACTGATCCCCTATGGTGTGAGCTCGTATGTCGGGCGCCCAGCAGCGTTTTTCACTCGCCGGCCTGGATACAGGTGTTGTCCGACACATATTTATGGGAACCTGCAGCGCATGTCGCGGTGGACGATCAAGGACAGCCGCAGGGAGGTCTTCCTTTCTGCCGGATTTCAGACATCTTCGGGTCGCGGATTGTGGCTTTGCCGTTTTCCGATTACTGCGATCCTTTGATTCTGGATCCGCACGCTTGGCACCCCTTAGCCGCCGCACTGTTCTCCGAGGGCTGTCCGGTGGTGTTGCGCTGTTTGCATAACAGCCTACCTCTCGCTGATGAACAGTTCGCTCTGGTGAAGCAGGCCAAATGGCATGCATTGGATCTCCGGCCAGACCTCGAGATGCTATGGACTCAAATCGACGATTCCGCCCAGCGAGCGATAAGGAAATCTCAGCGAGCAGGCATCCATATCAGGACCGCACAGTCAGAACAGGAACTCAGGGCTTTCTTTGAAATGCATCTTAAGGTCAGGAAGAATAAGTACGGTCTCCTGGCTCAACCTTTTGCCTTCTTCCAGAACATCTGGCGTCGCTTTATGGACCGGCAGCAAGGCTTTCTCCTTCTTGCGCTCAACGGAGACACCATCGTGGCAGGCGATCTTTTTCTCGAGTGGAAAGGGACCCTTTACTATAAGTTCAATGCTTCGCTGTTCGACAACCTTTCCTGTCGCCCCAATGATCTCCTCATCTGGGAGGCGATGCAATGCGGTAAGCGTCGCGGTTTCTTATCTCTTGATCTCGGCCTGAGTGATTGGGATCAGACGGGGTTGGTGAGGTACAAGCGCAAGTTCGGGGCGGCCGAAAAGACCATTTCCTTTCTACGCCACGAATCGACCAACGCACCCACAGTCGGGGAGGCAGAGATGCGCGCGTTGCTTGCGACGCTCACGAACCATTTCACAGATCAGCTGGTGCCCGACCCGATCACAGAGCGAGCCGGCGAGGACCTCTACCGACTCTTTACCTAATCTGGTTGGTTCGGCCGTGACTGATCCATGCGGCGAGCCTCGCCTGCCCACTCAGGTGGGTTGACCCCGATATTCTTGACCATTCTAGCGGCGGTTGAAAGCTTCACGATGAGCGTGCGACAGATCAGCGGGAACGTGTTCGCCATCCTGAGCAGTGATGTGATGAACCGCGTGACCAGCTTTGTTCTGTATGCGCTTGTCGCACGACACCTGGGTGGTCGCGAGTTTGGCCAACTCAGCCTGGCGCTCACCCTGTTTTATGCTGCCCAGGTATTTGCCCTGAGCGGTGTAAAAACCGTCATCATCCGCGAGGTTGCAACAAACCCAGTGCAAACGGGCGCGTACTTCATCAATGGTTCTTTGTTGGTAACTCTTTCGTCCTCCATTTGTATTGCCCTGTTGTGGGGATTCGTTCGGTTAATGCATTATTCGGCTGCGACCAGTTTTTTCATCGCTGTTCTGTCGATAGGACTTATTCCTTACACGCTGTCGGCGGTGTGCGAAGCGATTTTTCAGGCTTGGCAGCGAATGCAATACATCGCCTACGTCAACGTGCCGATGAATATCCTGAAAGTGAGTGCTGCCTTTCTATTTCTGTCCACAAACGGCGGCTTGGGCGCTGTTGTTCTGATTCTGGTGTGTTCGCTCGTCGCGGTGGCTGCCATCGAGATCTGGATAGCGCTTTCGCAATTTCCTGCACGTGACGGCTGTCTCGACCTTCGTTTTGCGATTGCCACCGCGCGCTCTGCCGTAACGTTTCTGGGGATTGACGGCACGCTGGCGGTCATGAGCAGCCTGAATTTTCTCCTCCTTTCCAAGGCAGGGACCGAAGTCGAAGTGGGCCTGTACAACGCGACGACCCAGGTCATCACGCCTTTGCTCCTCGTCTACCAGAGTGTTGCGCAAAGCATTTTTCCTGTGATGTGCCGGAGAGTCGAACCCGGCTATCACAGTCTCAAACGCATCGGAGAGCAGGCCATCGAATTGCTTCTGGTCATGGCTCTTCCTGCACTGGCCGGATTGTTCTTTATGGGCGACCGGGTGCTGCTGTTGCTCTACAGAAATCCAGTGTTTCTTCAGGCATTCCCTGCCTTGCGCATTGTCACGTGGCTGCTAGTCTTCCAGGTGTTTACCAGTGTTCTAGGCCAGGTACTGGTGGCCAGCCATCGCGAGCGAGTCACTCTGAGAATCGTTGTCGTAGACACCTTGTGTAACCTGGCGGTAGGTTGGCCCCTGATTCGCTTCTTCGGCGTGCGGGGTGCTGCCTTCGCGCTGCTGCTGACCCGGATCGCGGATTGCTGTCAGCACTACGTCCCTGTGTCGCGACTCTTCTCAGGAATCCCGCTCGCCAGGATTGCCTGGAGACCAATCTTGGCAGCTGCGTGCATGGCCGGTTATCTGGCGATCGAGTCGGGCCGAACGGGCATCCTTACGGGTGTCTATGCTGGACTGATCTACGGCATGGTCCTGCTCCTTCTAACCGTGTGGGCGTGCGGCGGATACCGTCAGTTTAGAGACAGGTATCGACCTCTGCTCTCGGAATAGTGGAGGCGACCTCTACACGCCAGAACGAAGCCGATGCTTTTCGATTCCACAGCTTATGTTCTTTTTCTCGCCCTCGTCGTCCTGATCTACTGGCGCCTTCCGTTTCGCAAGCAGAACTACCTGCTCTTGGCAGCCAGCTATTTTTTCTATGGCTGGTGGGACTGGCGTTTCCTCTTCTTGATGGCGGCTTCCACGCTGGTGGACTACCTCGTGGCTCGTCAGATCGCCGCATCGTCCAGCGAGCGAGCACGCCGTGCGCTCATGCTCTTCTCGCTCGTTCTCAATTTTTCCTTCCTCGGCGTTTTCAAGTATTTCAATTTTTTTGTCGATTCCATGGCTCACCTGGCAATGCTGGTTGGAGCTAAGCAGATTCCTGTTAGTCTTTGGCATATCATCTTGCCACCCGGCATCTCCTTTTACACTTTTCAGGAGGTGGCCTACATCGTGGACGTCTACCGTCGGAAGGTGGAGCCCGCGGACTCGCTGGTCGATTACGCCCTTTTCATCAGCCTCTTTCCCCACTTGATTGCTGGACCGATTCAACGGCCGTCGCATTTGCTCCCCCAGGTACGACAACCCCGTACCTGGGAACCCTCCAAGGTCTTCGACGGTTTGATGCTTATCCTGGAAGGACTATTTCGCAAAGTCGTCATCGCTGACAACTGCGCGCTGATCGCCAATGCGGCATTCAACGGGAGTTTCGGTGGACCTGACACGATGGCCGTACTCCTCGGAACGTACGCCTTTGCCTGGCAGATCTATGGTGATTTCAGCGGCTACAGCAACATTGCCCGCGGCAGCGCTCAGCTTCTCGGCTTTCATTTCATGGTCAACTTTCGCCAGCCATACCTCGCCGAGAGTCTCCAGGACTTCTGGCGAAGGTGGCACATTAGTTTGAGCACCTGGCTGCGCGACTACCTCTACATTCCGCTCGGTGGGAATCGTCTGGGGAAGATACGGACCTACATCAACCTGATGCTCACCATGTTCCTGGGCGGCCTCTGGCACGGAGCCAACTGGACGTTTGTGTTTTGGGGCGGCATCCATGGCATGGGCCTCGCCGCCGAACGCTTTTTCGCGGGCACAGGAGAGATCGCACCTTCGGCCAGCCTGTTCGGACGGTGGGTTCGAAGGGGCATCATCTTTCATCTTGTTTGCCTCGCCTGGCTCTTCTTTCGGATCCCGTCGCTGCGGGGCGCGTGGGAGTTGATTCTTAGCCTGGCGACGTGGCATTGGGACCCCGTCTACGCGACCGTCGTTCCCTTTCTGGCGGTCCTGGTGTCCGTTCTGCTTCTTCTCGATCTGCAACTGGAAGCGTCTGCTAGTGAGCACGCGTTTGCAGCGAAGACCTATTCATGGCGGATTGTGACGGGATTGGCCTTCTGCGTGTTGATCACACTTTTCGGAGCAAATCAGGAAAATGCGTTCATCTACTTCCGATTCTGAGCCGCAAAAAGCGAGCTGGGCGATCACTGTTTTGCTTGCCGGGCTGCTCGTCTACGTGTGCGCGCTCGAGGTCGTCACGCGGGTCGGGTTTGCGCGCGTGAATCACGTGTGGCGCCTGATCCAGGCGGACCGTCGCCAAGCAGTCACTCTTCGACCGGCCTCTGTTCATGAATCGGTGACCATTTTGATCGTGGGAAATTCTTACCTGGAGGTAGGAGTAAATCGAGATAACCTGCAGCAAGAAATGTCGCCTGCATATTCGGTGAGTTATCTACCTATTTCGGGCACCAGCTATCTTGATTGGTACTTTGGGTTGCGACGGATTTTCGCTGAAGGAGCTCACCCGACCGTCATTGGAGTGTGTCTCTCCACTCGCGACCTCATGTCGGATGCAACGTCCGGCGAATCCTTCGCCCATACGCTGATGCTGTGGCGCGACGTCCTGCTTGTCAAAACCGATAGCCACTTGGACAACACCGGCGCCAGCGACTACTTTTTCGCTCACTTCAGCGGTTGGTTGGGACACCGCGCCGAAATTCGTAATTGGCTTCTTCGAAAATCGCTAGCCAACGCCAATGATTTCGCGCAACACCTTCGGCCCCAAAACCAGCCTCTGCCGCCCGCTGAGAACATTTTGGCGAAAACGCTTCCACGGCTGCGCGCCTTGAACCAGTTGTGCAACGAAAATGGCTCGCGTTTCTTTCTTTTGATTCCTCCCTCTCGGGACGTGCGAGACGCGTCGGCAGAACTTCGAGCGGCCGCTACCCGCGAAGGCATCATGGTGGTGCTTCCATTCCAGCATGCCGAATTGCCGGAAACTGCATTTGTGGATGGCTCGCACCTCAACCCTAAAGGTGCTGCTTTATTTACTGAGCGGCTAGGACCCACGTTGCTGCAGTCCTTGTTGCACGACTAGTGCAAGTGGCAGACGGGGCTTCGGCGGCTAAGGCTTCGACCGGGGGCATCCGCATTGGCATCTGGCGCGGCCAGCCATCCGTCGAAACATCGAAAAGCGACTAAACATGCCCTCCCGAAGCAGTTTGCGGGTCGCCTTGATTTCTCACACTTTTGGGGAATACTGCGTGCAGTTGGCCAATGGTCTCGCACAGCACGCCAAGGTACTCCTGTTACTTCCAACTCACATCGCGGCACCTCACGTTGCTCAGTTGAATGACGCCGTGCGCCTTTTCGGCTTCCTGAACCCAAGGTTTCGCGAACCCATACTCCAGTTCAGGATGCTTCGGGCGTTGTTCCAAACGATTCGCGACTTCAGTCCTGACGTGATCCACTACCAGGGAGGTCATCCCTGGCTTGACTTGGCTCTCCCGTGCCTCGGGCGCTATCCTCTTGTTTTGACCATCCATGATTTCAAGCCGCACCCAGGCGATCGGCTATCGAAGAAAACGCCTTTTTGGATGGAAATGTTTGCGCGGCATCAAGCTGATGAACTGATCGTTCACACTCGATTCGTCCGGAACCAGATCATTGGAGGGTGTTCCGCAGGCACAGAGCGCATCTCCGTCATCCCGCACATTCAGATTGGCAGGGATTCGTCGTCGACCCCAATTCGGGACGACGGGCGCTTGATTCTCTTTTTCGGACGCATCTGGCCATACAAGGGATTGGAATATCTGATTGGAGCCGAACCTTTGATCACGGCTCGCGTGCCGGAAGCCAAGATTCTGATTGCAGGTCAAGGCGAGGATTTCTCACATTACGACCGGATGCTGGTGCATCCTGATCGCTTCATTGTCGACAACGAGTTCATTCCCGATGAGCGTGCAGCCGATTACTTTGCGCGTGCCAGCGTTGTCGTTCTCCCCTACATCGAGGCTTCGCAGAGTGGCGTCGTTTCGATGGCCTATTCCGCCGGAAAAACCGTAGTTGCTACGAAAGTGGGCGGCCTTCCCGAGATGATCGAACATGGGCGCACCGGCTACTTGGTTCCTCCGCGGGATGCCGCTCAACTCGCAGAATTCGTCACCAGGCTACTGCTCGACCCGGAGCTCCGGCACCAAATGGGTATCAACGGAAAGCGCAAAATCGAAGCCGAGTGCTCGCCAGATGTTGTTGCTCGAAAAACGATGGAGGTCTATCTGCGCGCCCTCGAGCGGACGGCGCGGAACCGAAATCATGTCTTGGTCCCTGACTCGTCAGCCGTGACCGTCGGGCGTGTTGGAGACATGGACTGTGATCGATGAGAAGGAGCGCGAACCGGACCACACTATCGTAGTCCGGTTCTGCAAACTCTCTGGTTGAGGCGGGAACATCAATTGTGGCTAGATCCGCCTAGTGCTGGTAAGCCCCAAGGTCAGAGCCGCTACCTTGCGGGCGCAGGTTGCCCTTGATATCCGTGTAAATGTACTTCTTCAGGTCCGTGACGATCGCCGCTGGCAGGCCCGATACCGTGCTGGGGTCAATTCCCTTACTATAGCCGG
>WNFQ01001904.1_pt1 | contig 32277 bp, 27 predicted proteins | sample 5400171 | NCBI WGS metagenome assembly WNFQ01 (sample SAMN13153356, study PRJNA577476) | soil metagenome | isolation source: 20 cm soil under Madrone tree | place: USA:California | collected 2016-06-14
TGTGATTTTCTTGAAGATGAAATACGCGCTCGAGCAAGCGGGTTCCCCTCAAATAAAAAGGTGCGCCACTATAGGCCGCGAGCGTCGCGACGTCAACGGCAGAAACGCGGAGGCACTGTTCGCTTTCGCGGCTCGCAGAGAAAAACAGAGGCCCCGGGCTACCGCTAGCGCGGAAGCGTGGATTCGCGGGCGGCCCAATGTTCGACAATATCCCGCACCACTTTATCGCCGGCGGCCTGAGCCGCTTCCAGAGCAGGAAAGTAAGCAGAGTAGTTGCCGGACACCATGGTCTTCAGGCTATCGGCAACGTTGGCGCCGGGCGGCTCGCGGTCGTAATTGCTAACCGTGCGAAGGACAAGCACGCGCTGGAGATCGGCGCGGCCGGCTTGATTTAAGAAGGTGAGCGCCTGCATCGTACCGGTGTCTTCCATGGCCGAAATCATGTAATTCCCTTTGCTGGCGGTGTAGTAGCGCGTCCAGGCGTTGGCCCATTCATTCATTTTTGAGCCGTGCCAGTAGGTGCTTGACGAGAGCGTGTCGCCGCGCGTGACGAACGGCGGCTTCAGCGCATTAGGAAATCCGGCAAAGCGCGCCCGCGAACCGCGCAGAGAATCGGAATCGAGAAGCGATACATCTTTCGTCATGCGAAAAGCCCAGCCGACGAGTTCCGGATTGAGCGTGTAGACCTCGCCCTCGAGCTCCTTGCGTACCGGTTCTTCGTAGGGGGTCGCTTTGCGCAACGGCACGTAGCCTGTCGGCCAATTTTCCGGAACTTGGCGCGCGTCGATTTCGTAGGCGAGATCGCCATCGAGGACATGATCGGCCCAGACGGCGGAGCCTAGCGAAACGTCGGCGGGATCACCGCCGCCGATGCCCGCGATGAGCCAGTACGCTTTCGAAAGGTCGAATCGCGGGTCCAAACCGACGGCCATTACCGACGCCGCTGCTTTGGCGGTTCCGACGCCAGTCAAGATGCCCAGCACTCCGTCTTTGTTCAGCCGCACATGGTGATACCCGGCCGGGAGAGGAATGATTTGATCCAGGTGCTCGCGCTCGACCCAGAGTTGGTATTCCCCGGGTGTGTCCCCAGTGTCCTCGCCGCGTTCGAACATGGCGACCACCACGACCTTGATGCGGATCGGCGCGCCGGACGTTGTCGCTTGGGGACGAAGCAAAACGGGAAAAATTCCGAGCACGATCAACACCAGAACGAACCGCTTATGGAGCCTGCTCATAAAATCTCCCGGCCTCTTGATCTGTTTGATCTGCCTGATATGCTGTGCAGCGCGCGAATAGGACTCTATATCACAGCTTGCCGCCGCAAGAATCCGATTGTTCCGTGGCCAATTCGATCTCGCGGCGATTCTCTGGAGAAGATCTGCATGAGAAACTTGAAAATAAGTCTTTTGCAAAGTCTCCCTTTCTCCAGATCGTCCCGCGTTCTAGTTTTTTTGTTGCTTTTCACCTCGATTGCGTTGGCCCAAACCAAAGCTCCGCATTCTTCGGGCGTAGCGGCAAGTTCCGAACAACGCACCGAGCTCGGACTCCAAGCCGCGCGGCAGAATCCGCTTCAGCTCCGTCACTTCCTGCTCGGCATGCCGAAGGGCGCCGATCTGCACAATCACCTGAGCGGTGCTGTTTACGCGGAATCCTGGATTCGCGCCGCAGCAGAGGATCATTTGTGCGTCGAGATTGCCAAGCTGGCATTCGCCAAGCCGCAAGGCCCGTCAAACAGCGGAGCGGACCAAACCGCTTGCGGAGAGGGTAAAGTCCCCGTGGCCAACGCGTTCAAAGATCAGGATCTCTACGACGCGCTTGTAGATGCATTTTCCATGCGAGGTTTTGTGCCTTCGCCAGGGGTGACCGGACACGATCATTTCTTTGATGCCTTTTCGAAATTCGGCGGTACCGATCACCGCCACCTCGGCGAGTGGATCGATGAGGTCGCCACTCGAGCTGCCGCACAGAATGAACAGTATCTCGAACTGATGCACACGCCGGACTTCAGTCACACCGCGGCTATCGCCAGAGAAATCGGCTGGCGCGACGATCTCAGCCAATTGCGCGATGAATTACTAGCTCACGGATTGCGCGACGACGTGGCCCTCGCCAAGACGGGCCTCGACCAGGCCGAAGCTCTCCGCCTGAAGCGCGAACACTGCGAACAGCCGGATGCGGCTTCCGCCTGCCATGTCCAGGTCCGCTATCTCTGCCAAGTTCTGCGCGGCTTTCCCAAGGAGCAGGTGTTTGCGCAAACGTTACTCTGCTTTGAGACGGCTTCGGCCGATCCGCGATTCGTGGGCATCAACCTGGTAATGCCCGAGGACGGCTACACGGCCATGGCCGACTACGCGCTGCACATGCGCATCGTCGGTTTCCTTCACGGGTTTTATACGAAGATTCACCTGAGCTTGCATGCGGGCGAGCTTGCGCCGGGCTTTGTTCCGTATGAGGGCCTCTGTTGCCATATTCGCCTCGCCGTCGAAGAGGCGAAGGCGGAGCGCATCGGTCACGGCGTCGACATCATCTACGAGAATCATCCTCACGCGCTGTTGAAAGAGATGGCCGCGAATCATGTGATGGTGGAAATCAGCCTGACAAGCAATGACGTGATTCTCGGCGTGAGCGGCAAGGATCACCCCTTTTTGCTCTACCGGATGTTCGGCGTCCCCGTGGCGCTTTCATCGGACGATGAGGGTGTGTCGCGCATCGACCTGACGCACGAATACGTCCGCGCCGTGCAGACTTACGATCTCCGCTACGCTGATCTCAAGCGGATGGTCCGCACCAGCCTGGAACACAGTTTCCTGCCCGGCGGCAGCTTGTGGAGCGCACCGGATGTGTTCACCCGCGCTGTTTCCGCTTGCTCACATGATTCTCTCGGCGCAGAAAAACCTTCTTCCGGTTGCGCGACCTTTCTCAAGTCCAGCGAGAGAGCCCAGCAACAATGGGAGCTCGAGCGCCGTTTTCGCGCATTTGAATCGGAGTCCTGACTGTCAACTTTCTTCAGGCGCGATGCGCAGACCGTTTGCCGCGGGTTCGAACTCAACTACCATCTGCTTGCGTATCGAACGCAGAATCACGAGGCCACCTGAGGGATGAACTCTGTTTCCTGCAGTTGCAGCCCGACAATGTGGTCCGCACCGCGCTGAAGAAGGCGGAGGATGAGGAGCCCTTATCTTGCGATTTTACGAGTAGCCTGGAAAGGAATAATGATATAAAGCTGCAACTTCCAGTGCGCGCAAACTCCGCGGCCGAGACCGACCTCATGGAGAAGCCGATGGCCGATCTAGCATTTCAGGAGGGCACGGTGACGGTGCACACCAATCCGTTCGAGATCAAGACGGTGCGAATCCGTTTCGCGTCGAACTTGCCTGAAACGCCAGCCGAGAGGAGCTCAAACTGAACGCACCTCTGCGAAAAGCCACCGTCGTTGGTGCACTTGGCGGTCTGCTGTTTGGTTTTGACACGGCCGTCATCGCCGGCACGACGCACTCGCTCACGGCTGTTTATGGGCTGAGCCCCAGAGCCCTGGGCCTCACCGTCTCCATGGCGCTCATCGGCACGATCATTGGCGCGATGTCCGCGGGTATCCCTGGTCAAAAATGGGGAGGGCGCGAGACGCTGCGCCTTCTTGCCGTCTTTTATGTTTTGTCTGCCTTGGGATGCGCCTTCGCGTGGAACTGGTACGTACTTCTTGCCGCGCGCTTCATTGGAGGGCTCGGGATTGGAGGCTCCTCTGTCCTCGGACCCGTTTACATTGCTGAACTGGCTCCTGCGAGGTTGCGGGGCCGCCTGGTCGGCCTCTTTCAGATCAATATAGTCATCGGCATTTTGCTGGCTTATTTTTCGAACTATTGCATCGCGCGGATGGGATTTGGCGCGGCCGAATGGCGCTGGCAGTTTGGCGTGGCGGCGCTTCCAGCCGTCCTTTTTCTGGCGATGCTCTTCGGCATTCCTCCCAGCTCTCGCTGGCTGGTCACGCAAAATCGCGTCGAGGAAGCACGCTTGGTGCTTCAGTTGATGGGTGCGGAGAATCCGGAAGCCGAGCTCCGAGAGATCGTAGACTCCATGCACCTGGAGCGGTTGCAAACGTCTGAGCCTCTCTTCGCGTGGAAATACCGGCTCCCTATCTTTCTGGCGATCTCGATTGGGATGTTCAATCAGCTCTCCGGCATCAATGCGATTCTCTACTATTTGAACGACATCTTCGCGGCCGCGGGCTTCAGCAAGATATCAGGAGACTTACAAGCGGTGGCCGTCGGCAGCATGAACCTGGTGGCCACCCTGCTGGCGATGACGGTCATCGACAAGCTGGGCCGCAAGACTCTTTTGTTGATTGGATCGGTTGGCACAGCCGCGTGTCTTGCCGGCGTCTCCTGGGTGTTCTTCACTCAGAGCCACCAGAGCTATCTCCTGTGGCTGCTGGTGGCCTACATCGCCTTCTTTGCCATTTCACAGGGAGCCGTGATCTGGGTCTACATCAGTGAAGTATTTCCCAACCGCGTGCGCGCGAAGGGACAAGCACTTGGGAGCTCTTCGCACTGGATCATGAATGCCATCATTGCCTATACGTTTCCACAGCTCGCAAAATCTTCGGGTGCGTACCCCTTCGTGCTCTTCGCGGCCATGATGGTGGTGCAATTCTTCGTCGTGCTGTTCTTTTATCCGGAGACCAAGGGAATCACGCTGGAGCAGATGCAGCACCGCATGGGCATTGAATAGCCAAGAAAGACAAGCCCGCGGGCGCCAATCAACGCGCCGAGATGAGTGGCGAACTGGTGACATCTGTCGTTTTCGCGATAGTGTTTGCGGCTCATGGAGAGAAACCAGCTTCTCGACCGTAACCTGTTCTGGCGGCGATTCTCTCGAAACCGCATCGCGAAATACAGGAGCCCGAAACTGCCGTAGCTTAGATCGTTTAGTTAAGACAGCTTCGGTGTTTTGTCGCCGGAAAGGAAGCAGGCTGATGCTGTTCCGCTTGAAACCTCAATGATCCGTGGAAAAAACAGCCACACGCAGAAAACTCCACAATGAGATGTATCGGCCTTCTGTACATGCTCCGTCATGTTACCTGCTGCCGTCATTGCTAACCCTCAATGGCGCGGCGTAATTGCCGGCATGAGGTCGCATTTAGCTTGGTGCTCGAAGCAAAGAATGACGTCTCAGCGGGGAGTATATTTCAGCGCAGCATCCTAACCTAGACATTGTGATGGGCCCTGGGCTAGATAAAAGCAAATTAATCTGACGTTAAGCGCACATCGCGACAGCTAGGATATGCTCTCGCCCGCTGGCCTTTCCGAGAGGAATGCGCTTGCAACCCCATTATTGTTGCGGGGCGGCCACGTCTGGGATGATTGAGGTCACTGCAAGTCGTCTTGATACTGGTATGTTTTGTAAATGAATCGTCTTGGGTGAGTTCCGCATGCGCGTCGCTGGCGTATTTTCAGCCGTACTATCAATTATATGATTCGTACCGGCCGCCATTTTTTGCAAATCCCCGGTCCTACAAACATTCCCGATCGAGTTCTGCGGGTCATCGGTCGGCCCATCATTGATCACCGTGGCGTTGAATTTGCGAAATCGGCAAAGGAAGTCTTGGAGGGTCTGCGTTCCATATTCCAAACAAATTCCAGGGTGGTGATGTATCCGTCCTCTGGCACCGGGGCTTGGGAAGCGGCGCTGGTCAACACGCTTTCTCCGGGGGACCGCGTTTTGGTGTTCGAGACGGGCCACTTTTCTCAACTCTGGGTGCAATTGGCACAAAAGATGGGCTTTCAGGTGGAACAAGTCCCTGGAAGCTGGCGTGCAGGCGCGGCAGCCGGAGAGCTGGAGTCCCGATTGAACTCGGACAAGGGCCACGTTATCAAAGCTGTGCTTGTGGTTCACAATGAAACTTCAACGGGAGTAACAAGCGGAGTCGCCGAGCTTCGTCGCGTGATGAATCGCGTCGGCCACTCTGCGCTGTTGATAGTGGATGCGATTTCCTCTTTAGGGTCGATGGATTATCGCCACGATGAATGGGAGGTTGACGTTACGATCGCGGCTTCGCAAAAGGGCTTGATGAATCCTCCCGGTTTGAGTTTTAACGCCGTTTCGCAGAAGGCTCTGTCGGCGAACAAGTCCGCGAAAATGCCAAGGTCTTATTGGGACTGGCAGGGAATGTTGAAGTCTAGTGAAACGGGGTTTTTCCCATATACGCCAGCCACGAACCTCATTTACGGTTTGCAAGAGGCATTGCAGATGATGGGCGAGGAAGGTCTGGCAAACATATTTCGCCGGCACGAACGCCATGCGAAGTCAGTCCGTGCGGCGGTTTGGGGGTGGGGCCTGGAAATTGTCTGTAGCAAGCCTCAAGAGTACTCGAATACAGTCACCGCTGTCTTCACTCCAGAAAGTCATGATGCAGACCAACTACGAGCAACTATCCTCGATCATTTTGACCTGTCTCTCGGAGCCGGTTTGGGAAAACTTGCGGGCAAGGTTTTCCGCATCGGGCATCTAGGACACTTCAACGATCTCATGCTGATGGGAACGCTCAGCGGGATCGAAATGGGCCTGCGACTGGCGGGAATCCCCTACAAAAAAGGCGGTGTCATGGCAGCCCTCGATCGGCTCGACCGGGCGGGCATGGCGACAGAACTTGAACTGGGGAGCAAGTAGTGCGTGATTCATACCAGCGTGAAACGAAAGCCATCCACACAATGCCGGACACATTGAATGGCCGCTAATACAAATATAGCTCCGATGCCTGCAAAAGCACTCTCCGCCTCTGCCATCGTGCTATTTCTGATTTGCCTTCTGTACGGGATTGCTTACATAGACCGGAACAATGTGAGTACGGTTGCGCCCATCTTCGAACGAGACCTGCATCTGAGCAACACGCAAATCGGGTTCGTGTGCTCCGCTTTTGCCTATCCATACCTCATCTTCCAAATTATCGGTGGTTGGGTGAGCGACCGGTTCGGCGCGCGAATTGGGCTGATCGTCTGCGGCGTTATCTGGGCGTCCGCCACCCTGCTGACAGGTACAGTCAGCAGTCTGGCGGCAGTGCTTTTTTCCCGTGTCTTGCTTGGGCTCGGAGAGGGCGCGACGTTCCCCATGTCGACGCGGGCGATGGGTGACTAGACCCCAAAAGAAAAAACGGGCGTTTGCCCAGGAGCTCACCGACGCGAGTGCGCGGCTAGGCAATGCCTTGACGCCACCTCTAGTGGCTTGGTTGATTGTAGCCGTGACGTGGCGAGGTTCATTCATTTTCCTTGGCATCATCAGCGTAGCTTTGGTCATCGCGTGGGCTTTGTATTTTCGGGACGATCCCGGTGATCACCCGGACATCACCCCGCTTGAACTGGAGCGCTTGCCGAGCCATGCAGCTCGAAAGAAGGGAGAAAAAGAGACAATGGCCTGGCTCATGCTAGCCTGTAGAATGGTTCCTGTCAGCGCCGTCTATTTCTGCTACGGTTGGACGGTCTGGCTCTATTTAGCTTGGATACCATCGTTCTTTCTTCACAGCTACCGGCTCAATCTGAAGAGCTCGGCGCTCTTCTCGGCCGGCGTTTTCCTTGCTGGGGTACTGGGTAATACGCTCGGCGGAGTCGTAAGCGACCGGATTTTCGACAGGACGAGCGACCGCAAGAAAGCGCGTCGGAATCTCGTGGTCGCAGGTTTTGTCTGCTCCGTGGCTTCGATGCTGCCGATTCTTCTGTTGCACAATCTTACGCGGGTGGCCATTTTTCTGAGCCTCGCGTTCTTCTCGGAGTTCACGATTGGGCCCATATGGGCTATCCCGATGGACATTGCACCGCGGTTTTCCGGTTCAGCGAGCGGCCTGATGAATACCGGCTCGGCGCTGGCTGCTATAGTCTCGCCTCTGGTTTTCGGATATGTGATCGACAAGACGGGGGATTGGACGCTTCCCTTTCTCGGCAGCATCGGATTGCTGTTGATTGGTGCAATGCTAGCGTTTTGGATGAAACCGGACGAAGAACTCCCTGGTGCAGGGATTGACCGTCCCACTCGCAGCGAAAGCGGCAAAGCTCTAAAACAATCACATATGGGAACTTGTCTTTCATCTTTTATTCTGCTCCTCTTTGATCCAATCTAAGAAGCCTTGCACACACTCACCCCATTACCGTTGAGCTCGCACGCAAAACCAGTGGACTCGTTTTCTCAAGCGTCGGAACTGGAGGAGGAACTCAAGCGAACGCTGAATGGAGAAGTGCAGTTCGATCGAGGGAGCCGGGCGCTGTACGCCACGGACGGATCGAATTACCGGCAGATTCCTATTGGCCTGGTCATGCCCCGCGATGATGCGGATGTGATCGCAGCGGTAGCGGCATGCAGGAAGTATGGTGCTCCAGTTCTGGCGCGCGGGGCCGGCACAAGTTTGGCCGGTCAATGCTGCAACGTCGCAGTGGTATTGGATTTCACGAAGTATATGAACCGTATTCTTGAGCTCGACAGCGACGCAAGATTCGCGCGAGTTCAGCCGGGAGTCGTTTTGGACTCCCTACGGAACCGCGCAGAGATGCATCAGTTGACTTTTGCGCCGGACCCTTCAACGCACAATCGGTGCACGATCGGTGGGATGATTGGCAATAATTCTTGCGGAACGCATTCGCTGCTTGGAGGGAAAACGGTCGACAACGTCGAAGAGCTGCGAATTCTGCTTTACGACGGTTCGCAGATGACGGTGGGCGCCACGAGCGGGGCTGAGTTCGCTCAGATCATTTCTCAGGGTGACCGCCGTAGCGAGATTTACCGCAAGTTGTACCGGATCCAGGAGCTCTACGCCGGGTTAATCCGCGAGCGCTTTCCGCAAATTCCGCGGCGAGTCTCCGGCTACAACCTGGATGAACTGCTGCCTGAAAGAGGATTCAACCTCGCACGCGCACTCGTCGGAACAGAAGGTACTTGTGCAATCGCACTCGAAGCCAAGTTGAAATTGATTCACAGTCCGCAGCACCGCGCCCTTGTTGGATTGGGGTATCCAGATGCGTTCTTCGCAGCCGATCATGTTCCGGAGATATTGCGGCTCCGTCCGATCGGGCTTGAAGGTTTTGAGGGAAGTATTGTCGACGGGCTCCAGAGAAAGGGAGCCCAAGACCTTGATCTTCTTCCCGCGGGTCGAGGGTTTTTGCTGGTGGAATTTGGAGCTGATGATCCGAACGAAGCTCAGCAGCTCGCCGTAGAGCTCGTCGATCACCTGAAACAGGTTAGCGGGGCACCCAACGCACGGCTGTATTCAAAGAGCGAAGCGCGGGCGGTATGGCAGATCCGCGAGGCCGGGCCACGCGCGGCTGCGTTTGCTCCCGGAGCACCGGCGGAATGGGAAGGCTGGGATGACGCAGCAGTCGCTCCGGAAAAACTGGGAGGCTACCTCAGAGACATTCGCAAACTGATGAACGAATATCACTACCGAGGAGCATTCTATGGGCATTTTGGACATGGCTGCGTCCACATGCGTGTCAGCTTCGATCTCGAAAGTGAAAACGGGATCCGGAAATACGCAGAGTTCATCGACCGTGCAGCCGATCTCGTGGTGGGCTATGGCGGGTCGCTCTCGGGCGAGCATGGTGATGGGCAGTCGCGGGCGGCGTTGCTTCCGAAAATGTTTGGATCCGATCTGATGAAAGCCTTCGGCGAATTCAAAACAGCCTGGGATCCAGAAAATAAGCTAAACCCGCACAAAGTTGTTGGCGCTTACTTGCCTACGGAGAACTTGCGGCTGGGCGCAGACTATAAGCCACTGGAACCGGAGACTCATTTCAAATTCCCCGATGACGGCGGTTCATTTGCGAAGGCCGCACTGCGATGCATCGGACTCGGAGCTTGCCGGAAGAGTGACGGCGGCACAATGTGCCCGAGTTATATGGTGACGCTCGAAGAAGAACACAGCACGCGGGGACGTGCTCACATGCTTTTTGAACTTCTCCAAGGCGAGGTGATACGCGACGGCTGGAGAGACGAACACGTTAAGGACGCACTGGAACTGTGTCTTTCGTGCAAGGCCTGCAAGTCGGAATGCCCGGCGAACGTCGATATTGCAACCTACAAGGCGGAATTTCTCTCGCACTATTACGAAAAGAAGTGGCGCCCGCTGAAAGCGTACGCCTTTGGCCTGATCGAACGATGGGCAAAGCTTGGGTCGCGAATGCCCAGAATTGCTAACTTTCTAAGCCAGGCGCCGGGACCCCGTCATCTGCTGCAAAGGTTCTTAGGGCTGGCGTCGCAGCGGCAATTGCCACGTTTGGCGCCAGTCACCTTTTGGCAATGGGCGCAAGTGCATCGGAATTCCATTTTCCGAGATGAGGACAGATTGAATCCAGCGCCGCTGCTTAAGGAGCGACAAGTCGTTCTGTGGGTGGACACGTTCAACAACTACTTCCATCCGGAAACGTGCCGGGCCGCTCTGGAAGTGTTCGAGGAGGCGGGGTTCACAGTGACGTGTTCCCGAAGACCTCTGTGCTGCGGGCGACCACTTTATGACTTCGGCATGCTTGAGAGAGCCAAAAACAGCTTAAGCCAGATCATGAGTGCTCTCGGTCCGCAGATTGACGCAGGGTTGCCAATTGTCGTCTTGGAGCCGAGCTGTGCTTCTGTCTTTCGCGATGAGCTGCACAATCTATTTCCCACCAACGAGCGCGCTACCAGGCTCCGAAACCAAACATTCCTTCTCAGTGAGTTTCTGCAAAATCACGCTCCGGACTATCTTCCTCCCTCCCTCTCACGAAAAGTTATTCTTCATGGCCACTGCCACCATAAGGCGCTCATGAAAATCAGTGATGAGGAGTCTTTGCTCCGGAAGATGGGCGTGGAACTGCAATCCTTGGACTCCGGATGCTGCGGAATGGCCGGGCCGTTCGGGTTTCAGAAAGATAAGTTCGAGATATCGCAGGCCATAGGAGAGCGAGTTCTGCTGCCGGCAGTGCGACGCGCGGCGCAGGGCACCGGCAGGTCTGCGATGCACCTGGCCGAGGTCTTGAAGATGGCGCTGGATCGCCAAAATTCTTCCGAGGGCGGCTAATCTGGCCGGGTAGGCTTCACAGCCAAACGAGAATGTTCTACTTTTTCCCGGGCGATGACACCGATCGTTGCAATTGGCCGAAATCCATGCCGGGCAAGAAGGGAGTTTTCTCAATTCTTACGGCATCTAAGCTAAACGGATTCAGTCCCAATGCTCTGAGGATGCTAGGGGCGATTTGTGACGTTTGTACAGGAAACTTGATTTCTTGACGGCGGAACCTGAGATGGTAAATGAGAAGCGGAACACCCCGATCCGTGTTCGCGTTGCCGCCATGCTCGGCGATGAACGTGCTGCCGCTATCCACGTAGCTTTGGCCTGGCGTCGGCTGAATAATGATATCTGGCACACGGGGGTCACTCTTGGGGTCATTGAATAGGAGCTTCAATGATTCACCGGAGTAAATTTCCTGAATGCCCGCCTCTTCCTGGATTTTTCGCAGCGCATTGACAACATCAGCGGTGCGGTCCTGATCCGACAGCCATAGTAAGGCGACACTTCCGTCCTGCTCCAAACCGGCCAACAACCCTTCGTGGACGGAAGTCACGGTTTTCGGAATGAGTTCCGGGTTGGCATGCTTGAGCTTCGCAGGATCAATCGGGGAGTCACCATGCTTAGCAGTGATGATAACGAGCGTTGAGTCAAGCAAGTTTCGCTCTCGGAGCTTGGACATAATCTTCTCGAGGGACTCGTCCGTGTGAGCCAAGGTGCTTTCTAATGACGCGCTCATACGACCGCTTCCATCGACGTAACCGCCGCCAGCGGTCTTTTGCGCCACGCTGATCGCCTGGAAATTCATTCCAAAAATTGTCGGTACCCCCACTTCACGCGTTCCGGTGTGGTCCCTACCGTTGATCTCATTCAGGATCGCTGCTACCTTGAGATCATCGTACAATTCAGTGTTTTTCAGGCCGCGGAAGGAACGGACTTCAGGTGTGAAAAGGTCGTCCACCCCGGTGCCCGAAGGACCATTCACGAAGTCGTACGCGGGATGCTTATCCGACCATGCAGTACGACCGCCACCTCTCTTTATCACTTCGAAAATCGTGTTGACACGGATAAAGTTGTGCGGAAAAACAGGTGTGCAGCCTTTCTTGGGATCTTTCGCTAGCTTATTGGAATCAATACCTCCGCCACCATCGACGCATCGCGATTCTTGTCAATCGAGGAATCGAAGATCACAGTCGTTCCGATCTTGGAGCAATCGGAGGCGGGTGCCGACAAGCTGCGGTCATAGGAGTTCTCGAAAATCACTCCCGTTACATTGGGAGATCCTCCCGTCACCATGGAAAGCAGGCCGGGCCATGAATTGGAGGGGAATGACGTCGAAGCATTGCTGTAAGTGACGCCGTGCAGGCTCAATTTCGCAAGAGCCGACTCGGGCCGATACTTAACCAGATTGGCGAGATCCAGGCTGTGCATGCCATCCAGGCTAAGGAGTAGGACGTGGCGTATGAGATTTTTCCGTGGCCTCGAGCCGTTCTCATCAGAAAGTTGTGCCATTGCTTCGATTGGTGTCAATGACGATATCATGCATGCGAGAACTGCGGTCAAGAGGGCTGCCACCACGAATTCAGTGTTCCTATTCTCTGTTCTCAACTGTGTGCTCCTCGATCCGGTAATATACTTCCAATTCCTTGCGAACTTTCGAGAAAACAGCCTGGTCCATTCCCGTACCAATGCCTCTGTTTTCAGGTCGAATCTCGTTGCCGATCGTTCTTGAGTTAAACAGAAATTAATTTTGTTTTAAGTCTGCATCGCAACCAATGCTTTAAGCTTTCTCGTGCTGTCCTTTAGCAGAGGTTGAGTCGCCCTGTCGCGGCCTCTCGCTTGCCTGACTGATTTGGCGGAAAAAGTCTCGGCCCGCGCCGTAGTACTTTGAAGGTAACCGGCTAGCGTTGGCGTGAAATCATCGTGGAATGACACCGCAAGTGGCAAGATAGTTCGGCGCACGGACTAGGTCGGAGCAGAATGGAGCTGCCGCTGGCAATTTAGTTTCACGTAAGAAGCATTCCGTCTTAGGGAGAGAAAATGAAGAAACGGTCCTTAGTCCTTGTCGCGACTCTCATGCTATTCGGAGTCCAAGCCCGCAGCCAAGGAGCTGCACCAATCAAGCTGATCCAAACTTTTGAGCTGCCTGTGGAGGTTAAAGGGAACTTCGACCATTTTGGAATCGACCTGAAAGGCGGGCGGCTGTTTGCGACTCCGGAAGGCTACCACGCTGTAGTCGTGTTTGACTTGAAGACAGGCAAACTGGTTCACAAAATAGATGGAATTGGCAAGCCGCACGCTGTGCTCTATCGGGAGGATCTGAACCGCATTTACGTTACCGACGGAGATGCGGGAGATTTGAAGATCTTCGACGGCACAACGTACGGTCTCGTGTCCAGCGTGAAACTCTTAGAGGATGCGGATTCCATTGGCTACGATCCGGTCACCAAGTACCTCTATATCGACAACGGCGGCGGGGACGTTCATCAGACGTACTCGATGCTAAGCGTCATTGATACGACCGCAGGAGAGAAATTGGCCGACCTTAAGATTGAAGGAGAAACTCTCGAGGCCATGGCGTTGGAGAAGTCCACATCAAAAATGTATGTAAATAACAGAGCTAGGAACCAGGTTTCCGTTGTGGACCGGGAGAAGCGCGAACTCGTAGCGAGTTGGCCCGTAACGCAATGCAAGCCCAACGTGGCCATGGCCCTCGACGAAGCGAACCATCGCTTGTTTGTCGCTTGCCGCAGTGGCGTGATTTCAGTGCTGGATACCCAAACGGGCAAGGAAGTTACGTCTTTCCCCATCACCAAGGGCGTTGACGATATTACCTACGATCCGGCCAGCAAGCGTGTCTATGCCGCCTGTGATGGTGCGATTGATATCTACGAACAATCCGGCCATGATAGCTACAGATTGCTTGGGAACGTCTCTACAGGCCCCATGGGGAGGACAGCGCGCCTAGTGCCGGAATTGAAGCGCTACTTTGTGGCCGTTCCGCAGCACGGCACCACAAGCGCTAGGGTCCTCGTATTTGATGTTCTGTAATGAGGCGCGTGCCTCACAATCGAAATCGGATTCTGTGCTGAGATTGAGTCAACGCAGGCTACCACGCACCTCGTTATGAGAGAATATTGAGCGGGGCTATGCGGATCCTCTTAGTCGAAGACGAACGGAAGGTCGCCAGCTTTATCGCGCGCGCCTTGAAGGAAAACACCTACGCAGTAGATGTGGCGGAAACGGGTCAGAAGGCACTCGAATTAGGTGCCGACGTCACTTACGACGCCATTCTTCTCGATGTTCGTTTGCCCGACCTCAGCGGGATCGAAGTCTGCCGCGAGTTTCGCCAGCGAGGAATAGAAGCGCCTGTGCTGATGCTCACGGCGCGAGGTTTGGTCGAGCAGCGAGTCGAAGGCTTGGATGCGGGCGCCGACGACTACCTGACGAAACCCTTCGTCTTGGCAGAACTGCTTGCGCGTGTGCGGGCACTCGTTCGGCGGGGCTTCCATAGCAGCAACGCAAAACTCAGCTACGCGGATTTAATGTTGGACCGTCATCGCCGCCGCGCTACGCGGGACAAAGAGACAATTCCTCTGACGTCCAGGGAATTCGCACTTCTCGAACTGCTCTTGCTTCGCGCCCCTGAGCTTATTACCCGGAGTGAAATTGTGGAGCATGTTTGGGATTGCCATTTTGACAGCGAAACAAATCTCGTGGAGGTTTACATCAATCGGCTCCGCCAGAAGATTGATCAAGACCGATCCGTGAAGCTGATCCATACCATCCGAGGGGTAGGATACCGCTTGGGGACACCGGGGTCATGAGAATCAGAACACTCCGGCTCCGGATGATGTTGCTTTTCTGCACCGTCGTCGGAGTGCTTCTAGCCGGGTCGTACCTGGCGTTTTGGGGCCTGTTGGCGCATGCGGTCCATACGCAACTCAATCGTCAGCTGCTTGAGACCGCGCGCCCCATCATTTCTGATATGGTCTCCGAGCCCGAAGCGAAAGACGTAAATCGGCTGGACCTTCCAGGCGAGTTTTTTGAGCTCCTGGACCAAAATGGCCACGTCCTCCAGCAGTCCAAGAATCTCGCAGCACCAATGAAGCTAAATGGGCTAAACCTTGCCGATTCCCAGCCGACTTTCGGGATAGCTGCCCTGGAGAATGGAGAAACCGTGCGCGCGGCGCTCATTCCTTTTCAGCAAGGAAATCAGGTGCTCATTTTTGCCGTAGCCATCCCTACTTTTGGGACCAACCGAGTGCTCGACAGCTTTGGAGGCGTGGCCTTGCTGCTTTTCCCTCTAAGCCTCGTACTGACTGCCGGAATATCGGCACTGTACGTCGGGAGAAGCCTTGCGCCCATCAAGGAGTTGACCAGGCACGCTGCGCTGATGGCCAAACGTGTCACGAACCGACAAGGATTTTGGACACCTCTGCCGGTGTGTTCCCCTCATGATGAGCTTGGCCGATTGGCGCAAACGTTTAATCATCTATTGAAGGGCGTTGATTCGGCCGTTCTCCAGTTACGCCAATTTGTGACAGACGCCTCGCACGAGTTGCGCACTCCACTCGCAGTTCTTCACGGCGAGACAGAGCTGCTGCTCTCTAAACCACGGAGCACGGAGGAATATCGCCAGACTCTTTGTGTATTCGACGATGAGTTCAAGAAACTGACGCGGATTGTGGAAGGCCTGTTCACGCTCTCGATGGCTGACGCGGGGCAATTGCATTTGGTCCGGGAACCCCTTTACATCAACGAGGTTCTCGAAGAAGCATGCTCGCTAGCCGTCTCGCGCGCGCGCACGAAGAATATGTCCATCGTACGTGATTTGAACGAGGAACTCGCCTGTACTGGAGATGAGGCCTTCCTGCACGAACTGTTTTTGATTTTTCTCGATAATGCAATCAAGTATTCCCCCGATGGTACGCGCATCCGCGTGACGTTGGGGGTTCGTGACGGTGCGATTCAAGCGCGTTTTCAAGATCAAGGCGTCGGGATCCCACCGGAGCACTTACCGTTCATCTTTGATCGGTTCTACCGGGCCGCTCCTTTGAATAGCGGTGACACCCAAAGCGGAGGGCTCGGTCTGGCTATTGCGCAGGCAATCGCTATCGCGCAAGGCGGCACCATTGAGTGTGCGAGCACGGTGGGAGTCGGTTCAACTTTCACAGTGATATTACCCATAACTCATCCCCAAGATGCGGTTCTCGAATCTGCACCTAAACAGAAATTAATGCTAGGTTAAGGCATAATCCTACCTTCTCCACTAGGCTCGACCCCAACGGTGGAGGTGATCCAGTGTTCTCTCGGAGGATTTCTACAATGTATTTGTATTGCCGCATCGCAGCAATTCTCTTGATGTGTGGGATTTATCTTTCAGTTCCAGCCGATGCCCAAGTGGCAGGAGGAACGCTCTCCGGTACCATCACGGACCCTTCCGACAAATTTGTACCTCAGGCACAAATTTCGATCACCAATGTTGCGACTGGAATCACAACGACGACCACGACGAACTCGGACGGCTATTATACGGCCGCGAACTTGCTGCCTGGAGAGTATCAAGTTACTGTTTCTGCAAAGGGATTCGCGACCGAGGTAAGAAAGGGGATCTCCCTTACGGTCGGCGCGCAGCAGGTCATTAATCTGATTCTGCAAGTAGGGTCGGCCGCGAATACGGTCGTGGAGGTGACCACGGAAGCCCCTGCCGTGCAACTCGCCAGTTCTGATATCAGCGCAGTTGTGAATGCGACCACAGTTCGTGAACTGCCTCTCAACGGCCGGAGTTGGACGGACCTGGCAGCCTTGCAGCCGGGAGTCGATACAATCCAGACGCAACCGACCTTCGCAGTGGGCGCGGATCGTGGCAATCGGGGCTTCGGGCAGCAGTTGACCATCTCTGGCGCACGACCACAGCAGAATAACTATCGCCTGGACGGCGTCAGTCTTAACGACTATGCCAACGGGGCCCCCGGTAGCGTCCTCGGCGGAAACTTGGGCGTGGACGCTATTCAGGAATTCTCGGTTCTGACCAGCAATTACTCGGCAGAGTACGGCAAGACCTCCGGAGGAGTGGTCAACGCAATCACCCGGTCGGGCACCAATACTTTTCATGGGAGCGCCTACGAATTCCTTCGCAACAGCGCACTGGATGCGCGGAATTTCTTCGAGGACCCCACCGCTCCGAAGGCGCCATTCAAAAGGAATCAGTTCGGCGGTGCGGTCGGCGGCCCGATCATCAAGAACCGGACATTCTTCTTCGCCGACTTCGAAGCCATCCGGCAATCCAAGGGCATTGCCGTTGTCGACACTGTGCCTTCCGAGGCCGCACGGGCAGGGCTGCTCTGCTCGAATCCCTCAGGAGCGGATCCTTCCGAATCCCTCAGGAGCGGATCCTTCGAGCCCGTGCACCACGACTCAGCTTCCGGCCCTCCCGAGCACAGATGCCAATGGTGTGGATAAAAAGGCGGCGGCGTACTTCGCCCTCTACCCCCGTCCGAACGGACCCATTATAGGGAACGGCGACCTTGCCAAATTCACTTTCGCGGCTCAGCAGGTTGTGAATGAAAACTTTGTTACCACCCGGATTGACCATAAGTTCTCGGATAAAGACAGCCTGTTCGGCACGTACTTGTTCGATAGAACCCCATACTCGGCTCCCGACAGTATGAATAACGTCAAGCTCGGTAGCCTCAGCTCCAGGCAAATCGTTGCGGCTGAAGAGACCCACAGCTTTACCCCCACCTTTGTCAACGCTGTGCGTTTCGGCTTTAACCACGAAGCGGTGAACAACAACCAGAGCTTGGGAGCCATTAATCCAGTGGCAAGCGATGGTACTCTCGCGTCGTTCGCAGACCGAAATGCCGCCCAGGTACTAATATCAGGCGTTTCACCTCTGCCGGGGGGCGTCGGTGGACTTCCGACATATCTATACCATTGGAATTCCCTCCAGTTTTATGACGATGCGTTCCTCAATCGAGGTAAGCACGCCATCAAATTCGGTGTGGCGGTTGAGCGCATGCTGTTGCAAGCCACGGCGCTTACCGATCCAAGTGGAATCTGGCAATTTGGAGCCTTGAGCGAGTTTGACTCGGGGGGCCAATTCGTTCAAAGCACGTTCTTGCAGAATATTCCGAAGAGATTTCAAGGGGGAATCGTCAGCACGCTTTCACCCCGTGACCTTCGCCAGACCCTGTTTGGCGGATATATTCAGGACGACTGGCGCTGGAAACCCAACCTGACCCTGAATCTGGGTCTGCGCTACGAGATGGCGACCATACCGACGGAAATCCATGGCAAGCTTTCCAATTTAAGGGATCTCTCCTCTGGCACACCTCATATCGGCGATCCATTTTTCAACAGCAACCCCACGACAAAAAACTTTGAGCCGCGAATCGGTTTTGCATGGGACCCATTCCGTAACGGAAAAATGGCTGTGCGGGGAGGGGCTGGGCTGTTCGATGTTTTGCCTCTGCCATATCAATTCATCCTCCTGGTGACTCAGGCTGCTCCTTTTTTCCAGTACACTTCGATCAAGAATCCCGGTGCTGGAACATTTTTTGACGGTGTTTTACCTCCGTTCCCGGCGAACAAATTACGCGCAACGTACACCGATCCCAACCCCAAACGCAATTACGTGGCGCAGTGGAACCTCAATTTCCAGTATCAGCTCACCCCAAGCTTGGCAGCGATGGTCGCCTATGTCGGATCTCGAGGTGTGCATCAGCCTTTTCGCGTGGATGACGCGCGAATTTTTGTGCCGACAAAGACTTCCGCCGGGTATCTATGGCCCAAGGTGGATGCTCTTGGGAACTTTTTCACACCGCAATGCAATCAACTCGATCCGAACGGCAGCGATCCGGCAACATGCGTCGCCCCGGATGCCAACAACCCCAACTTTGGCTCAGTCCGCGGAATGTTTTATGAAGGTCGCTCCTACTTTAACGCCCTCGAAACGCAATTGGCGAAGCGCATGAGCCATGGCTTCCAGGTGCAGGGGACTTTTACCTGGAGCAAGAGCATTGATACTAGTTCCGCGACGGTGGCAGGCGATGCGTTCGGCAACTCTATCTCCAGCCTGCACTTCTTCGATATGAAATTGAACCGCGCACCTTCAGATTTCAACGTTGGGCGCACTCTCGTTGTGAACGGCACATGGGAGATTCCCACACCCAAGTCATTCTCGGGGCCGGGCCGTTGGATCGCCGATGGCTGGGAATTGGGGCTGATCCTCACGGTGAGTGACGGCGTGCCCTTTACCCCAACATGGGGGACGGGTTCCGATCCCGCCAATACCCTGAGCAATGATGATTGGGCCTTCCCGAACCGCCTTGGCGGCCCCGGATGCGCGACGCTTACAAATCCCGGAAACCCGAGCAATTACATCAAGACGCAGTGCTTCTCGGTCCCGACCGCGCCTGACCCGAAGTTCTGGAATGACAACTGCAGCCCCGTACCGCTCAGTCTGGGAACCCCTGTGGATCCCGCTTCCCTGCAGTGCTTCAACCTTCGAGGGAATGCTGGCCGCAACATCATCGTGGGGCCAGGAATCAAGAGTTTGGATTTCTCCGTATTCAAGAACAATCGCATCAAGAGAATCTCAGAGAATTTCAACGTGCAGTTTCGAGTCGAGATGTTCAACATCATGAACCATCCTAACTTCGCTCCACCCACGGTTCCTGACAATTCAGACATTTTCGATGGAACGGGATCACCTACCGGCGTGGCGGGCTTGCTGACGAGGACCACGGTTCCCGAACGGCAGATTCAGTTTGCAGTCAAGTTCATTTTCTGATCGTGAAGGAGGCAGCGAGGGGCGCGTTCCTGACCACTTTGGCTGTGAACGCGCCCGGCTGATTGATAAATGAGGGTTCCCCAAGTGAAAAAGGTGCTCGCAGCGATCTTGTGGCTGGTGCCCGCGATTGGTGTTATTGCATTATCAAGCGGCGCGCAAGTGAAGCAGCCCCTAAAGTTAGTGGCAACGACCCCATTGCCGGGTTTCTCGGGCGATTTCGACCATTTCGCATTGGATCTCAAGGGCAAGCGGCTCTTTCTCACCGCAGAGGACCACAAGACAGTGGATGTGTTCGATCTCGAGGGGAAGCACCTTCAAAGCATTACGGGGTTCGGCCAGCCACACGCGGCACTCTATCTCTCAGAATCCAACAAGCTGATCGTCACGGATGGCGACGATGATTTCGGTAAGGTCGAGTTGGTAGGCGGAGAGGATTACAAGATCCTTAGCACCATCAAACTGCCCAACGGCGTGGATAGCGCGGTATTTGACCCCACGAGCAAATACTATTACGTCGCCAGCGGCGGCGAAGAGTCCGCAAAGACCCATGTGCTCAGCATCATTGACACTAAGACGTTTAAACTGATCGGGGAAATTACGCTTCCCGGAAACGAATCCGAAGCAATGGCCATCGACAAGCAAAGCAAAAAAATGTACGTGAGCCTCCGGGCCACCAATGAGGTCGGCGTCGTCGACATGGGGACTCGCAAAGTTGTCACTCGATGGCCCATTCCGGGAGCGGCTACCGCGAACTCATTGGTTCTCGATGAAGCGAACCATCGAGTGTTTATCGCCACGCGAAAGCCACCCAAGTTCTTTGTGTTCGACACTGATACGGGAAAAGTTGTGACCTCGCTCCCCTGTGCGCCGCTGCACGACGATATGTGGTTCGATGCCCCGCACAAGAGAATTTACGTGACAGGAAGTGAAACCACCACGGTGTTTGAACAAAAAGATGCGGACCATTACACGCATCTGGCAGATGTTCCGACCGGGTTTCGCGCCAAGACTTCTATCCTCGTGCCTGAACTGAATCGGATCTATATCGCCGTCTCCGGCAAGGGGAAAGCGAATGCGAAGCTCGCACTCCAGGTTTACGAACTACAGCCCTGATCGAGCCCGGCGATCTATAGAAAAATTTCAATGCGCGCGATTTGATTTATGGATGCAATACCGGGTTGAAAGATATGCGGTGTTGCCGCGCCTGTGCCTGAAACCGTCAACGGTTTGTATTTAGAGTTCCGCGGAGGTTTCTATATGAAATATTTTGGATTAGGCCGCCTTGGACTGTGGAGCTTCGTTGTCCTGCTGCTCGGTGCATTTGCAATCGCACGTGCCCCGGAGGGGGGCTATCACTTGCTCAAGAAATACGAACTCGGCGCTGCCCCTGGCGGCAAAGAATACTGGGACTACATCACGTTCGATGCTTCCACCCGGCGTCTCTTCATCTCGCACAACACGGAAGTGAAAGTCGTGGACGCGGACAGCGGCGCGATGGTCGGCAGCATTCCAGATTTGAAAAGAGTTCATGGTATCGCTCTCGTCTCTGATCTTGGCCGCGGCTTCATCAGCGACGGTGGCGCCGACGAAGCCGTTGTTTTCGACTTGAAGAGCTTAAAAGTTACGGGCCACATCAAGACGGGGGGCAATCCGGATTGCATCCTTTACGAGCCGGCCTCTAAACACATCTTCACGATGAATGGTAAGAGCGGTGACGCCACTGTGATAGACCCGGCCACAGAGACCGTTGTGGCCACAATTCCGATGGGCGGCCGCCCCGAGTACGCCGTGGCTGATGGCAAGGGGATGATCTACGATAATATCGAGGATAAAGACGAGGTCGTCGCACTCGATTCCCGGACGAATACTGTCAAGGCCCACTGGCCCATCGCTCCGTCAGGAGGCGCCACCGCCATGGAAATGGACGTGCAACATCGCCGCCTCTTCATTGGCGGGCGCAACAAGGTGCTTGCCATCATGGATGCAGGCAGCGGCAAGGTTCTCCAAACGTTTCCCATCGGTGATGGAGTAGACACGAATATTTATGAGCCCGAAACAGGTTTGCTCTTCACCGCCACGCGCGAAGGCACTTTGCACATCTTCCATGAAGACACGCCTGACAAATTCAGCGTAGTTGAGACCGTCAAGACGGAATTTGGGGCCCGAAACATGGCGCTCGATCCCAAAACACACAGACTTTTCTTTGACACCGGGGATTTTGCTCCCGCTGCTGCACCGACTGCGGAGCAACCCAAACCACAACCAACCCCTGTTTCGGGGACGTTTCGATTGCTAGTCTACGGTCGCTGAACCGGTAGCCGCCCCTGGTTTGCTGAATCAAGCGCGTGACGTTACAAATGAAACGAATAATAAGCTTGGCTGTATTGGCTGCGCTAGGATCTCGGCGCAACGCGCCGGCGTCATGTATCCGGCAGCATTTCGTTCGCTCAAAGGTCCACTGCCGGTTCAAGAGTCGCAATCGAATTCAGAACATTCGGCGGCACACGCGTCGAGGCGGTTTTTCTCAAGAAGGTGAAGGCGGAGTCCCTTGCTACGACTGTCATTCTACGCTCACCACTCACCTTCGACTTGGCACCAATCGCTTACGAAATACTCTCTCTGTAAGCTCTTTGTTTTGATATTCATCCATCTAAGGGGGTACTTCCCCCACCGCATTCTCGGCCCAGCACTCTGCCTCTCGAATGCTTCGGCAACGGCAGCCGTGGAACGCTCATGGCATCACATCATAGACCAGTATCTTGGCCTCTTCGATGGTTGCTTCCTTTGATTGCGGGATGGGAGGAACCAGGATGACGAACTTGGGGATAGCCGCGTAAAACCGCTTGAGTTCTGGCACCAGCAGCGTGGTCTTCGCAATCGGCCCGGTCGCAACTCTTCCAAGGCGCTCGTAATGGTCCGCGTCAAGCTGTTTGAACACTTCCACGAAGCCGGTCGTTCCCGTGTAGTAGATTCGTTTGCTTGGCGGGTCAAACTCGAGTTCGTCCACACCGCCCTCGGTGTCGATCGCATCTATCACTTTCCCGCTATCCGAATCCATCACCACCAGCTTCCCTGGTTTATAAATGTGTGAGCGTTTCACCCGGCTGCCGACAAACAGGCGATGATGGGCCGCGTCCAACGCCACCGCATGGGGCTCCGGCCCCCCGGTGATAGGCCACGTGGCGATCACCGTGCGCTTTTCGCGGTCAATGACCACGACTTGGCTTGTGTCACCCATAACTACAAACATTCTTGGCGAAGCCGGATCGAGCACGAGGCCTGCGGGATTCAAGCCGTTGACTTCAATGCTCCCCGCGAGTTTGCCGTTCTTTATGTCGACGATTTCGATCGAGCCTTTGACACCCTCTTTTTTGAGACCATCGGCTCTGTCACCTAGATAGAACAGATGGGCGGCCGGATCATAAACCCCGTTATCTGGCACCCTCCTCGAGTCTTTGTCCAGCTCATGGCCGGTCAGAGGGATGTTCTTGACGAGCTCGTACGTATCCCCGCTGAATGCCTTGCACGTTGCATCTCCGTCGTCCACCCAGATTTCGTTGGTCTCAGGGAGATAGATCGTTTTGCGAGGATCTCCTCCGAACCCTGTGATCGTGTGGATCACTTTGCCCGCGCGCAGGTCGATAACTTCAATCGTCCTCTGGTGCTCTCCTGGAACGAACAGGCGCTGCCCTTTGATGTCCACCGCCATGTGGTCGAAATAGCCCTCCACATTCGGCAATGGGATGCTCTGGATCTGTTTCAGCGGCGCGCTCGTCTGGCCCTGCGCTCTTGGAATCAAGATCGTGCACAAAACCCAGAAAATCGCTGCGTACCTTTTCATTCTTTCGCTCCTCGTTTGCAATTTCCCTGAATTCATTTTGCGCGTGCTCTAGCTTGCCGGTGCGAAGATGCCGCCCCCTTCATCCTCGTCGAAGCGCGGGCCGTAGTTCGCGCACGTCCTTTACGTTTTCTATGGCCAGCACTTTCTCGATCAGCGCCGCGGACGCGGTCGCGCCAAGAACGGGCGAGATCAAGTCTCGTGCTTTCGCTACAACCTCCTCCCGCGTCATGGGATTCTCCGCCGTCCCGCGCACATCTCGGACCCACTCGTTCATTTGCGTGCCGTCGGCGAGCGTCACCTCGACAATGGCCTCGCGCTTCGGACGCCGGGCATCGATCCGCGGGTCGGCAACTACCTCTACCTTGGCGCGCTGCCGCAGCACGGCGGGGTCCTTCATGCGCGCTTTGTCATGTGCCGATCGGAAGCTGGCCGTTTTGTCCAGCAGCATCACTGCCAACATGTACTCCAGGCAGATGTCCGGCATGTCGCGATTGCTCACCGTGTTGGCTTCGTCGCTGGCGATCCGCACGACCACCTTCCGTACATCGTCGGCGGTAAACGTACGCTGTTTGAAGAAACCCGCGAATGCGTCGAGCGGAGCCTGGATGGGCGAGCCTACCGCCCATTTTTTGATGTTCGTTCGCGTTATCTCGTAGCGCTCCCCCAGCTTTTCGACCAGTTGCGTCGGATCGGCTTTGATCACTCCATTTTCCCTAGGTGCATAGGCTTCAAAAAAATTGTCGGGACCGGAAAAAATGTCGTCAACACCTGTCCAACCCGCGCGGACCAGCATCGCGGCTGTGACTCCGCCAGCCGCCGGCTTCCCCCCAAAGAGAAAAGCCTTCTCCATATGCTCGGCATCCCGGCTCCAGGCCCCGATTCCCGATGTTTGTTGAGCGCTGTAATCCAGCAGCAAGCGCATCTGCTGGGCCCCAAGACCCGCAGCGCAGCCGGCGGCCGCGCCGGCCCCGAAAGCCGCAACGGTGCCGTGCGTGCTCCTGTGCGTCATCGCCTGGTAGCCCGGTCCGCCCATGCTCATTGTCACGCGCGTCCCGACGTCGTAACCAAGCGTCACGGCGCGTAAGAAGTGCTTTCCGCTGATTCCAAACTGCTCGCCGGCAGCCAACGCCGCAGGAACTACCGAGACACCGGGATGCGAACGGGACGGGCCGTGCGAATCGTCAGTCTCGTCAGCGTGAGCAAGCACTCCGTTCGCCAGCGCCGCTTCGATGGGACCGCACACGATGTTTGAAGCGACTACCGTCGCAACCTCCTCACCACCATATACACGGACAAACTCGATCGCTGCGCGTCCCGGGCGTATCTCGGAGCCGGAAATCATCGCCGCCAGCGTATCCAAAATGTGATGTTTCGTCTTCTCGACCACTTCGTCCGGCAGCGCTCGTTCACCCGCTTCGCTCATGTACTTGCTGAGCTTGTCCATAACTGGACCCACACCTTGCGCCGCCTCATCTTCGCTGGCCGCTGCCTTCGCTGCCGCGACGCCGGACGGAATAACCGTGGCTGCGAATGCCAGGCCGGCGAGTTCAAGCAGGTTGCGCCGGGTCAGAATTGCCCCGCCGCTCCCTGCCAGCTTATCTTTGTCTTCGCCATGTATCATGTGCGTTCATCTCCTCCGGGCACTTCGCGATAGAGCGAATTTGCACAAGGTTGTCCGGACAGAGCGGACTCAACCGTGCAACCCAAGTTATGTCATTAACCGAATCAAATGCCTGAAAACAGTATTAATTCTCTTTTAGCTTGAACAGAAACGTTCTGTTCGATTCGAATGGAGATCAGCTAGTTATCCGTCAGTGCCTTCATAACGCGAAACATTTCGCTCTTCGCCTCGAACCCGACACCGGGAATCTCCGGCAGCTTGACGTAACTGTCTTCGACCGCCATCCCGTCGGCAAATCCACCGAACGGCTGAAAAATTCCAGGATAGGATTCGTTGCCCCCCAGCCCCAAACCGGCCGCGATGTTCAACGACATCTGATGCCCTCCATGCGGAATACAGCGAGTCGGCGACCATCCATATTCCTTCAACATACCCAGGATTCGAAGGTATTCGACTAGTCCGTAGCTCAACGCGCAATCGAACTGCAAGATGTCGCGATCTGATCGCATCTGAGCATAGCGAATGAGATTTCGTGCGTCCTGCAGGGAGAATAGGTTTTCTCCCGTTGCCATTGCTCCCGGATAATGATTCGCGAGCTTGGCTTGCAGCTGATAATCGAGCGGATCACCTGCTTCCTCATACCAACGCAGCCCGTACGGGGCGAGTGCGTGCGCATAGGCGACCGCCGTCTCCAAATCGAAGCGGCCATTGGCATCCACCGCCAATTGGTCCGGAGTCTTCAGGATCTTGAGTACGGCTTCAATGCGCTGCAGGTCCTCCGAAAGGGGCGCTCCGCCAATCTTAATCTTCACCACGGAATATCCAAGATCGAGATACCCTTGCATCTCATTTTGCAGTGCCGGCAAGCCTTTGTCTGGATAGTAGTAGCCACCTGCCGCATAGACGAATACTTTGCTGCCGAAGAGTCCCCCACGAAAACGGTTTGCTAGGAGCCGGAAAAGCGGCAGCCCGGCGATCTTCGCCACGGCATCCCACACGGCCATATCCAGCACCCCTACCGCCACCGATCTTTCGCCGTGTCCTCCAGGTTTCTCATTCCGCATGACAGCATCCCAGACTCGAACCGGATCTAGGTTTTCGCCGTTTTCGTCAACCAGCGTTGCAGGCTCCGCGGCTCTAAGCCGGGGAATAAAGCGGTCGCGCAGGAGTCCGCTAGGCGCGTATCGGCCATTCGAATTGAATCCGTAGCCCACTACCGGCGTGCCCTGGCGCGTCACATCCGTAACCAGTGCAAGCACACTCACGGTCATTTGGCTGAAATCAATGTACGCGTTGCGAATTTCCGATTTGATCGGCACTACGGCTTCGCGGATATCGACAATCCTCACCATTCTTCATTCCCCCGGAAAAACTGTCTAGCTCAGGACCGCTGCAGAAGAGGCCGCAGTTCTCGGATATCTTTTACTCTGCCCAGATTTAGCACTCTCTCAATGAGATTTGCGCATTGTGCCGTGCCCAGGATCGGCGCTATCAAATCACGGGCTTTGGCAACAATTTCGTCTTGGGCCATAGGATTCTTGGGCGTGCCCCGAACATTGTCAACTCGCTGTGTGAGATGCGTTCCATCCGTCAGTTGCACCTCCACAATCGCCACGCGCAAAGGCATGAGGCGCTCTAGCTGCTCATCCGGAATTAATTTCACCTTTTCGCGCTCCCGGAGCGTCGCCGGATCTTTCATGCGCGCTTTGTCATGTGCCGAACTGAATGTGACCGTCTTGTCCATCACCATCACCGCGACCATATGCTGCAGGCAAATGTCCGGTATCTCGCGGTTGTTCACGATCGCTGCCTCATCCGTGGCCAGTTGCACGGAGAGCTTCTGTACTTCATTCGAATGGAAGGGGTGCTGCTTCCGCAGCATCTCGAGCGCATCGAGTGCCGCCTGGATCGGCGAACCTACGGGCCATTTCTTGATATTCGTCCGCAAAATTTCGTAACGCTCGCCAAGCTTTTCGGCCAGCCCGGAAGCATCGGCATGAGGGTTGTATGCCTCAAAGAAATTATCTTTCCCGGAGAAAATGTCTTCGACACCGGTCCATCCGGCCTGAACGACCAAGGCAGAAGTGACACCGCTGCGGGCGGTCATGCCGCCAAAGTGGAATGCTTTCTGGATGTGCTCGGTGTCACGGTTCCATGCACCAAGGCCGGAGGATTGATGCGCCGTGTAGCTCAAGAGAAATCGCATCTGCGCCACGTTTAAGCTCGCCGCGCAGCCGGCGGCCGCCGCCGCGCCGAAGAGTGGAGAGATGCTGTGCGTGCTCCAGTGACTCTCCGATTCGAATTGCTGCCCACCCAGGGTCATCGTGACGCGCGGTCCAACGTCGTAGCCGAGCGTCACGGCGCGCAAGAAGTGTGTCCCGCTGATGCCGAACCGCTCCCCAACCGCAAGGGCGGCAGGCACTACCGCACACCCCGGATGCGACTGTGACGGTGCGTGCGAATCGTCGGTTTCGTCGGCGTGAGCCAACACCCCATTCGTCAGAGCCGCCTCGATCGGGCCACATACAATTTTCGAGGCCAGTATCGTCGCGACCTCTTTGCCACCATAGGCGGCGGCGAATTGTAGCGCTGCGAGCCCGGGTGCTAACTGCGAACCCGAAATCATCGCCGCCACTGTGTCCAGAATGTGTTGTTTCGTTTTCTCAATCACCTCGTCGGGCAGCTCGCGAGCGCTAGCTTCGCTCATGTATGTGCTGAGCTTGTCCGTGACGGGGCTCACCCCTTGCTCGGTTGTGTCCGTGCTGAGGAATGATTTGGCCATCACCGCCTTGGGTGGAAGCGCCACAGTTGCGACAACTATGCCGGTGAGTTCGAGCAGGCTGCGCCGGGAAAGAATTGCCGGGCCGTTCTCTTCCGGCCCGCATTTGTTTCGAGCATCTCTCATGCTTTCCCCTTCCGAAGGCACTTTGCCTGGCTTGATCTTGCTCATAGGTGCTCGCGCAAGGAGGACCGATCCGGACGAGATTATGTCACTATCAAAGTCGGATACCTGAAAACAGTATTAATTCTTCTTTAGCCCGATGGTGTATTTGCCCAACCAGATTCCCTCCCCAACCCTCGATCCACAGAGCATGATGCTATTCCCGGGGGACCCTGGGAAGGTCGATACTCGAAGTAGCCACCGAACGATAGTTCGGCTTGAGGGTTCACGCGTCCGTATCTCCAAGCTTGCGAGACAAGAGCTGAATAAAAGCGAGTGTCCGATCTTGACGGCAGACTCTCGGATTGCAATTGTGGAGTTTCTGAGGAGGAACTAGAAGGACAGGAACTTAAAGTTGCCTTACCGGTTCGGTGACGCCTCTGTCGGGCCGGACAGAGATCGCATTCAAAGTTAGAACGTCTGCGCGTCGCGCGGCGGTCGCGTGCTTGGGTCCCGTCGCCCCCGCCACGGTGTCTTAGCTACGTCAGCTTGCCCGATATTCGAGGGATCGCATTTGAGGCTAAAAGCGAATTGTTCCGTGTAATGAAAGCGTTGGCGGAGACTTGGCCGATTTTTTGGCGGCGTGCGAAGACTAATTGCGATTAAGAGAAATTAATGCTGAATTCAGGTATCCAGACTACTCGTAACGTAACCTTAGTTCTCGCACTTTCGATGCTGCCCCGCTCGCCATGGACCAGCCGCCAAGCTCTTGCGGAATTATGATAGGAACCCGCCATTCGGAGGAAAATGTCCACGAAGAGAGAGACTCCAGAATGGTGACCCGGCGCCGCTTGATCAAGCTCAGCGGTGTGTCTACGGTCCTCGCGGCGCTGCCGCCCGGTCACGCGAAGGCTCTTATCGGCAAATTGCTCGTTCTGGAGACTCTGTGCGATGTCCGCGAGCTCCACCCTGTGCTTCAAAGGAGTTAGTCCAAGCGATGCTTCTCCCGGCCACCGCCCCTGAAACAATTTCACCTCCGCGCAAGAGGCCCTTCTACATGGGCCTCTCCTTCCAAGTGCTGCTCGGCGTCGCCATTGCCATCATCCTCGGTCATGTCAGCCCCGCTAGCGCCGTGGCCATGAAGCCGCTCGGCGATGCCTTTATCCGTTTGATCACCATGATCATCACCTTGGTCATCTTCTGTACCTTGGTCACCGGAATTGCCGGCATGGAGGACATGAAGAAAGTCGGCCGTGTCGGCGGCAAAGCCCTGCTGTATTTCGAAGCAGTCTCGACTCTTGCCCTGCTCATCGGACTCGTCGTGGGCCATGTGGTGCGTCCCGGCAGCGGTTTTAACATCGATCCTGCCACGCTGGACGCCAAGGCCGTGGCCGAATATGCCGGCCAGGCCAAAGCCCAAAGTGTTACGGAGTTCCTCGCCCACATCATTCCGAACACGGTTGTAGATGCGTTCACGCGGGGAGACATTTTACAAGTGCTGCTCGTCAGTCTTCTGTTCGGCTTCGCTTTGTCGCTCGCCGGCCCGCGCTGCAAACCGCTCGTCGATCTCTTGGACGCCCTGACCCGCGTCGTCTTCGGCGTGGTCGCTATCTTGATGCGCTTCGCCCCCATCGGAGCTTTTGGCGCCATGGCCTTCACCATCGGCAAATACGGTCTGGCTTCCTTGAGTCCTCTCCTTAAATTGATGGTCACCCTCTATATTACATCGATACTCTTCGTCATCCTCGTGCTGGGGGGTATCGCCCGCGTAGCAGGCTTCGGAATCCTGCGCTTCCTCTGGTATCTTCGCGAAGAAATTCTCCTCGTGCTGGCCACGAGTTCCTCGGAACCCGCGTTGCCCTCGCTCATGGCCAAGCTCGAAAAGCTGGGCTGCTCCAAAGCCCTCGTCGGCCTGGTTGTCCCCACCGGTTACACCTTCAATGCCGACGGCACGAGCCTCTACATGACTCTTGCCGCGTTATTCGTGGCTCAGGCGACCAACACGCATCTAACACTGGCCCAGCAATTCACGCTCCTGGGCGTCGCGGTGCTCACCTCCAAAGGCGCGAGCGGCGTGCAAGGAGCCGCCTTCATCGCGCTCGTCGCCACCATGATGGTGATCCCAACCATACCCGTTGCCGGAATGGGGCTGATTCTCGGCATCGATCGTTTCCTCAGCATGTGCCGCGCTGCCGTTAACATGACCGGCAATGCGGTTGCCGCTCTCGTCGTGGCCCGTTGGGAAAACGAGCTAGACCGCAACACTCTGCGAAAGAATCTGGCAGCGGAAGAAAGTGGAGGGCGCTAAACACCGCCCTGTGAGCGGTGACGATCCACTACGGGGATCTGGGAAGCTGGCCAATCGCTCGGCAAAGCCCGCGTGATTGCTAGATGGAACTAATTCCCACGGCTGATCGTCATGAATTACGAAAACGAAGCGCAGAAGCAGTATTCATTATGGCGAAGCACAGCATAATCCGATCCGTGGCGGAACTGCCGCCAATGCTTGTTGTTTGGTCAGAGCTTGAGGATTCGTGCGGCGTTGTCGCCTAAGATCATCTTTCGTTGCACCCTCGCTATATTTACCTGATCCAGGAAATGCACCGGCCTTTCATACCCCATGTCGAGACAGCTCCGTTCGATTTTCCGTCCAGCAAACCAAACATCAGAGCCAGTCCATACCCTTTCGGGCCGCCGATGGCGGCAAGGAAGCCTTCACTCGCGCGCTGCGGATCGGTCAAGGGTTGAGCTTGGCGGTCGATCATCCAGCCTTCCGGTGTCTGCTCATTCGAGCCCGTTCTGACAGAGATTCCCGAACGCCAGTACGCCGGTACCTAGCTCTCAACTCCAACAGGTGAGTTATGATAAAAGTGCGTTCTTGAGCAAAAAGTGCAGACTTACTCTTTCGATGGAAAAACCTTCGTGAAAGCGAAAACGGAGTTATTACTCACGATGTGTTGTCTTCTCTTGCCGATCTTCGCGCAAATGCCGACCGTTATCCCGCTGGCTTCCGAGCCTCATCATCATCTTGCATTGCACAACGAATACGTGAACGTGTACGAGGTCGAAGTCGCCCCTCACGATTCCGTGCAGTTGCACCGGCATGAATTTGACGCGATTAGCATCATGATGAGCAATTCTGAAGTCGTTGTCGAGGCACCCGGGAAACCGGACGTACGACAGAGACTCTCCGAGGGTCAAGTGCGGCTTCAGTCCAGCGGCTATGTGCATTCGACGTCGATCGAGGGCGACACCGCATACCGCAACGTCACCGTAGAGCTCCTTTTCCGTCAGCAAGGAGGTCGCAATCTCTGCGCTAAGTTGATTGACACCCAGGGGCTGAACTGCCCCAGTGAACAGGCATCCCCGCCGGACCAAACACACATAGAACAGCCCCAATATGAAACCGACCAGACGTACGTGACCCTTGTTCGGGTGCTGCCCCACCAGAAAGTCACCTTAGGCGGCGCTGGCCGCCTGGAATTGATCGTCTTGCTAGACGATGCATCAGAGCCAACTGCAGACGAGACGAGCTCGGGTAATCCTTTGCGTCCCGGCGATTTTAGGTGGATTGCGATTGGCCACGCAGCATGTGTATTCGAGAATAAAAGCAGCAAGGAAGTAAGATTGATTTCGTTTCGATTGAAACCTCAAGGGTCTGTGGAAACAACGCCAGCACCGAGAAAGTGACTGCTCCTACCTGCTCACTTGCAGGGCGATAGCCGTCCCTAGATCCTTAGTCGTCGAGATACCTCCAATATCCGGAGTGCGAACTTTCGATTGCGCCAGAATATTCGCGATCGCATTCTCGACGGCATCGGCGGCGTCCGGAACGCCCAATTGCCTGAGCATCATGGCGCCCGACCAAATCTGCCCTATGGGATTGGCTATTCCTTTTCCGGCAATATCGGGGGCCGAACCGTGGACGGGTTCGAACATGGATGGAAATTCTTTTTCCGGATTGAGATTCGCGGAGGGAGCAACGCCAATCGATCCGACCACGGCAGGGCCCAAGTCGGAGAGAATGTCACCGAAAAGATTGGAGCCAACAACGACATCAAACCAGTCCGGATGGCGCACAAAGTGAGCGGTCAGGATATCGATGTGATATTGGTCCGTGCGG
>WNFQ01000407.1_pt1 | contig 32259 bp, 30 predicted proteins | sample 5400171 | NCBI WGS metagenome assembly WNFQ01 (sample SAMN13153356, study PRJNA577476) | soil metagenome | isolation source: 20 cm soil under Madrone tree | place: USA:California | collected 2016-06-14
CGCCGCTCTTGCACCTGGATGTGTCCCGCAAGCTGGTGCAGAACATCAAGCTCGCGGAAAGCATCGTGGGCGTCGGGACGGAGACGGTGAGGCCGCCACGCCTGCCGCTGGTTGGCCAGGAGCGTGAAGAGATCATTGCCATCGTGAAGCAGGCGCTGGCGACACGCCCGGTCTTGCCGGCATGAGAACCATCGAGATCCTGGATTCGCACACGGCCGGTGAACCCACACGGCTGGTCCTCGATGGAGGGCCCGACCTGGGCAACGGAACGATCACCGAACGCCTACAGGTCTTTCGCCGCGACCACGACCGCTGGCGGTCTGCGATCGTGAACGAGCCACGGGGGTCGGACGCGGTCGTGGGGGCGCTGCTGTGCGTTCCTTCCGATGCCTCGTGCGATGTCGGCGTGATCTTTTTCAATAACATCGGTTATCTCAAGATGTGCGGCCACGGCACGATCGGTCTGGTCGCATCGCTCGCGTGGCTAGAGCGCATCAAGCCCGGGAAAGTTCGGATCGAAACCACGGTGGGCATCGTCACGGCGGAGTTGCTGGAGTCGGGCGACGTGGTCGTCGCCAATGTGCCGAGCTACCGTGCGCGAAAGGCGATCCCGGTCGATGTGCCCGGCATCGGCGTCGTCCGCGGTGACGTGGCCTGGGGCGGCAATTGGTTCTTTCTGGTCGAGGAGCATTCGCTGGAAGTGCGCTTGTCGAACCTCGACGCGCTGACGAGCTATTCGAGCAGGATTCAGCAGGCGCTTTCGGAGCAGGGGATCCGCGGAGATGACGGCGCCGAGATCGATCATGTCGAGCTGTTTGCAGCGGCCAACCCGCAGGAAGCCGATTCGCGCAACTTCGTACTGTGTCCCGGTGGCGCCTATGACCGATCGCCTTGCGGGACGGGAACCAGCGCCAAGCTTGCCTGCCTCTATGAGGACGGCAAACTCAAGGAGCGGCAGGAGTGGAGGCAGCAGGGCATTCTCGGGAGCGTCTTTCGGGGATCGGTCGAGGTCCGCAACGGTCGGATCTTTCCACTGATCCGCGGCTCCGCGCACGTGACGCTGCGCGGGTCGTTGATCATTGACGAGAACGACCCATTCGCGTGGGGGATCAGGTAAGCGGCTCGCGGCCCTACGACGTCGCCGTGGTGGGCGGCGGCATCATCGGTTGTGCGTGCGCCTTCAATCTGCGTCGAGCCGGGCTCGGCGTTCTGTTGATCGATCGCGGCGTGCCGAGCAATGCCGCCTCATGGGGCAACGCCGGGCACTTCGCGTATGGGGAAGTGCTGCCGCTTGCGACTCCCGCGCTCTGGGCGCAGATGCCGCGGCTGCTGCTCGCGAGGCACAGTCCCCTTCGGATTCCGCTATCGAGCTTCTGGACACTCGCGCCATGGCTCGCGCGATTCGCCTCGAATACGCGGCCCTCGCAGGTCGAGCGGGCCACGAGCGCGCTGGCTTCACTGCTGGCTCCAGCTCCGGCGGCATGGCGGCGGCTCGCCGAGGCTGCGCATCTGACGGACCTGATCCGAACGAGTCCGCTGCTCGTTGTCGCGCGAAGCCAGGCCGCGCTGGTCTCCAAGCGTCCGTCGATCGAGGTGTCTCGGCGCCATGGCACCGTTATCGACGAGATCAGCACGTCCGAAGCGCGCCAGATCGAGCCCCTGATCCGTCCGGACGTCGCCGGTGCCTTCGTGTATCGGCAGGCGCAATACACAACCGACCCGGCAAAACTCACGCGTCGGCTGAAAGAGGCTTACGTCGAGGCCGGAGGACACGCCGCCCTCGACGACATCGGCATGCTCGAGACCCCGGGCGATGGAACGGTCAAAGTCGGCTCCTGGGTCGCCCGACAGTGCGTCATTGCAGCGGGAATCGGCTCGCGGGACATTCTGAAGAGCATCGGCCTCGATATCCCTCTGGCAGCTGAGCGCGGCTACCACATCATGGTGCCCTATGTCGACGGTCAGCCCACGGTCCGAACGCCGATCATCGGAGCAAAGCCGGAATTCGTCATCACGCCGATGGACGAGGGTGTCCGTCTGGCCGGAACGGTCGAGATCGTGCGCGAGGATGCGGCCCCGCGATGGCAGCGGGCGAGGATGCTCAAGGCTCTCGCCGAGCAGATCATCCAGCCGATCGGCGAACCCTCGGACGAGTCGAAATGGGTCGGATGTCGGCCTTCGTTGCCCGATTCCCTTCCGGCGATCGGCCGTATCGCGCGCGCACCTGGCGTGATCGCGGCCTTTGGGCACCAGCATCTTGGACTGACAATGGCGGCCGTAACGGCGGAAATCGTAGCGGCTCTTGTTCAGTTGAAAGGCGCGCCTGTCCGGATGGAGGAGCCGTTTGCGATTGAGCGGTTTTTCAACTCGGGTCGGAGAGCGCCGCCGAAGGCGGGATAAGTCAGAGCCGTACCGCTACCCATCGGCGAGCCAAAATTGTGCGAGAATTATTTCGGAATGCAAGAATTTCGCAGGAGTGAGAAAAAAATGAGGGAATAGTCGAGCGATAGGAAGGGGCAAATGGGGGAGTACAGCAATGGAGGACGAAACTACTTTTGGATCAGTACAAGAACGCACTTCCGCAGGCTGGGGCCTACTCGCCAGGATTTTGAAGACCCGTTTCGCACACGCATTTGAAAACACGTCGGCGCCGTTCGAGATTTGTCTCCCGGATCAATCGGTGCACCGCTTCGGCCGCACCGCTCCGTGCTTCCGATTTGTGTTGAAGAACCGCAGCGCGGTTTGGGCGCTCGCCAGCCTGGACGCGGGCCGATTCGCCGACGCCTATTTAGCCGGCGATATTGATATCGAAGGCGATATGCTGCGTGTATTCGAACTCCGTAGCACGATGGGCGATTTGCACGTCCTTGCAAGTGCGTGGCGTTTTGTTCAGCCGCTGGTATTCGGTCAGCTTAATACCAATCGCAAGGCGATCACCTCACACTACGATATCGACCCGGAATTCTTCCTATCCTTTCTCGACCCGAAAGTACCCTGTTACACACAAGGCATGTACGAATCGGATCATGAGCCGCTTCATGTCGCGACACTTCGTAAATTCGAATACTGTTTCGACCGCTTGGAGTTAAAGCCGGGCGATCATATCCTGGAGATTGGACCAGGCTGGGGCGCCTGGTTGGAATATGCGTCGAGTCGCGGAGTCAAATGCACCGCAATCACAATCTCTCAAGTGTCCGTCGACTACCTGAACGGAAAGGCCAAAGAACTTGGCTACGACTGGGAGATCATCTTCGCCGACCTTCTGAGCTACGTGCCCGATCGAAAGTATGATGCGATCGTGATCATGGGCGTCATCGAGCACCTGCCGCAATACGACCGTGTGGTTCGGAAATTCATGTCGTGCCTGAAGCCGGGAGGCAAGGTCTTCCTGGATGGAAGTGCCAATATCAAAAGGTACCAACTCTCCTCGTTCATGGTGAAGTACATTTATCCCGGAAACCATTCATTCCTGATCTTGCATGAGTTTCTCGAACAGCTTTCAAAGACACCGATGCGAATTACGGAGCTGTTCAATGATCGACAGAGTTATTTCCTGACTTTTCGGCAATGGGCCGTGAACTTTGACAACCATCGCGACGCTGTGATCGAGCGCTTTGGCGACTTTAACTACCGGCGCTTCCGGCTTTATCTCTGGGGCGCGACCTACGAATTTCTTAGCCGCAGCCTCGATTGCTATCGAGCGATCATTCATTACCCTGAGTAGAAGAGCAGAGACTTCGTGCTGTCATCAACAAAAACCCCGCCGAAGCGGGGTCTGTGGTATCTACCATCCAACTGCATGTGGAGGAATGTTCAACCTCTCAGTGAGGCGCCGCTCAGTGCACCGCGAGCCTTTTTGCTGCCGCTACGGCTTTCTTCGGCAGCGTGAGTTCCAGCACGCCGTCGTTGTACTTGGCTTGGGCGGTCGCTTCGTCGACCTCCTGACCGAGCGAGAACGCGCGCTCGATCTTTCCGTAATAGCGCTCGGCGCGAAGCACTGTCTCGCTGTTCTCCGCGTCTTTTTCGCGCTTCACTTCGGCGGATACCGCAACTTCGTTGCCGTTAATGGTGATGCTGATATCTTCCTTCTTGACGCCGGGCAATTCGGCTGACACTCGATACTCTTTGTCGTTCTCAGTCACGTCCATGCGGATTACGTCCCTGCGGAACTGCGTCGGCGCGGGCGCACGCGTCTCCGGGTTCGGCAGCCACACGGGGACGCCACGGATCCAGTTCTCGAGTGCATCCTCGAGCGGATTAAACCGTGTGATGTTTAGCATTTTGTTCTCCTAAAAAAATTCAAACCAATCGGGGTAAATGGCTGTGCGTCGGTCGCTCACCTATTGCTACATGGGGGCGCTATCGCGAATATCAAGCTGCGAGCTTAAATATTTCCTGGGACAAGCCTGGACATTCGATCGACGATCAAGACGAATGCGGAAATGCTGTGTCACTCAGGCTTGTCGAGGGGCGGCGCTCCAACGAATCCGACATGGCGGTAATCGATGCTGACGTACCACTCGCAGAAGATGTCGAAGATCGCCTGAGAGCGCTCGCTGGCCTGCAGAGGCTGTTCACTATTCCTGCAGAGGCTGTTCACTATTGATCGTCGGAGCGCGGCTCCCGCTGCCAGCACGCGCAGCCGCTTGCGGGTGTGATGAAAATAAAAACGGCGCAGTTATCGGCTGCGCCGTTGCAACCGAGGCGGGCCTTGACCCGCGAACCCCACTTTCCGCCATCCGGCGGTCGAGAAGTATCTCGCCGGGGGTGTCGTTGCATAATTCACTCTACACTCGCGCCATCACGTGTCAAGCACTGAGTGCTGCCGTCACTGACATGAGCGAGGGAACCACGTAGTTCAACGAGAGCGTCCAGATTCTCTTTGGCGTTCTTGCTGACATACCTTGCCGTGTGAGGGTGGCTGTTACGCCGTTGAGTCGTATCAGTTTTTGAGCAACTCGTTTAGTGTTCCTTGAATTCGGCGTTTTGAAAGGCCCAACATATTTTTGGATGACCTCAGGCGGCGGGGCGCTGTGCGAGGCGCATTCGAGACCAAGTGATCGAATGCAGTAGCGGCGAGCGTCTCGACGAACGCCTCAAGCGCAGCACACGGAACGAAGGAGATTCGGCTCCGAGCCTCTACCGCCGTGCTTCAAGGCCGATGACGTGCACCCGCTCGACTCGGCCGACTCGCCGATGAGTCTCATGGAGCCGCTTTCCCTAAAGGGGGACACTCAGGCCAGAGCAGAGCCCTACCGTCTTCGCCTAGCGCCATCGAGAGAGGTGCCGAGAAGTCACGCTCCGTAACCATATGATTTTGCGCGTGAACAGTGGTTTTGGATGGTGACCCGCTGTTGGCGTTCCCCACCCTGGCGGAACGGTTTTTGTGAAGTTTTCTGAAGTTCACGCCACCGGATCGTGGTGGAATGACGCTGGGAGGGAAGTTTTGTAGCCTACTAACGGGAGGTGTAATCCCATGGGCGCTGACTTCTCGAATCGATTCTGGGAGGAAAACCCGGACGCTGTCATCGCCGTCTCGCCGGACGGCAAAGTGCTCGACTGGAGTCGGGCCGGCGAAGCCATCTTTGGTTACACGCGCGAAGAGGCGGTAGGGCGTGGGCTGGTCGAACTCATCGTGCCCGCGGAGCGCGCCGATGAAGAACGCCAGATTCTCGGGGCCGCAGCTCAGCAAGACCTCGCAGTCTACGAATCGGTACGTCGGCGCAAGGACGGTTCGCTGGTCTACGTCAGCGTCTCGACCAAGGCCGTCTGCGACGCCGGCGGCAAGCTGCAGTACCTCCTCTCGACCAAGAAGGACACCACGCACCTGCAGGTCTCGCGCCAAGCCAAATTGATGGAAGGCAAGTACCGGCAGTTACTGGAATCCACACCCGACGCGATCGTCATGGTCAACATCACCGGTCGCATCGTGTTGGTCAACTCGCAGGCGGAAACCATGTTCGGCTACGCTAGCGGTGAGCTCAGCGGCCGTCCGATCGAGATGCTGCTGCCGAATCGCTTCCGTACGGCTCACCTGGGCCACCGCGCCAGGTTCTTCGGGGAACCGCGTACCCGCTCAATGGGCGCGGGCTTCGAACTCTACGGCTTGCGCAAGAGCGGTGAGGAATTCCCCGTCGAAATCTCCCTCAGCCCGCTCGAGACCGAAGAGGGTGCGCTGGTCATGAGCGCCGTGCGGGATGCAACCGAACGCAAGAAGGCTGACCAGAAGTTCCGCGGCCTTCTGGAGTCCGCACCCGACGCAATGATCATCGTCGATCGCAGCGGTGAGATCGTTCTGGTCAATTCCCAGGCGGTGAGCCTCTTTGGCTGGCAGCGCGAGGAATTGCTGGGGAAAAACATCGACAGTCTCGTGCCGGCGAGGTTTCGCGACAACCACCCGGGCCATCGCGCGAACTTCTTCGCCAATCCGAAGGTGCGCTCGATGGGTGCCGGATTCGATCTGTACGGGCTCCGCAAGGACGGGACGGAATTCCCCGTGGAAATCAGCCTCAGCCCGCTCGAGACCGAAGAGGGACTGTTCGTCTCCAGCGCCATTCGCGACATCAGCGACCGCAGGAAGGCCGAGCAGAAATTCAAGGATTTGCTGGAGTCGGCGCCGGACGCGATGGTCATCGTCAATCGCAGCGGCGAGGTGGTGCTGGTCAATTCCCAGGCGGTAAGCCTGTTTGGCTGGAAGCCCGAGGAGTTGATGGGCAAGAAGATCGACATCCTGGTACCGGAGCGGTTTCGCGCCAACCATCCGAATCACCGCGTGAACTTCTTCGCCAGTCCGAAGGTGCGCTCGATGGGAGCGGAACTCGAACTGTTCGGGCTGCGCAAGGACGGGACGGAATTCCCCGTTGAAATCAGCCTCAGCCCCCTTGAAACCGAGGAGGGGCTGTTCGTCTCCAGCGCGATTCGCGACGTTACGCAACGCAAGCGCGTCGAGCAGACACTGCACGAAGCCAACCGGCTCAAGAGCGAGTTCCTCGCCAACATGTCCCACGAGCTGCGTACGCCGCTCAACGGCATCATCGGGTTTTCCGAGGTCCTGATCGACGAGAAAGCCGGCCCGCTGGGGTCCCGGCAGAAGGAATACCTGAACGACATCCTGAACAGTGGAAGGCACTTGCTGCAACTTATCAACGATGTACTCGACCTCTCCAAGGTGGAGGCCGGCAAGATGGATCTGTTCCCCGAGACCTTCGCGTTGCCTGCAGCAGTTGCCGAGGTCTGCTCCGTCCTCACCCCACTGGCGAAGAAGAAGAACATTCCTATCCGCAGCGAGATTGCACCGGCGGCCGCGCAGGTGACGCTCGACCAGCAGAAGTTCAAGCAGGTGCTTTACAACCTGCTCTCCAACGCGGTGAAGTTCACCGACGAGGGAGGACGGGTGGACATCGTTGCCAGTGCGCAGGATTCGACCGGGCTGCGTCTCGAGGTGCGTGACAGCGGCGTGGGCATCAAGGCCGATGACTTCTCCAAACTGTTCGTGGAATTCCAGCAACTGGATTCCGGTGTGTCGCGGCGGCATCAGGGCACGGGCCTGGGCCTGGCTCTGACCAAGAAGATCGTGGAGCTACAGAAGGGCACGATCACGGTCGAAAGCGAACCCGGCAGAGGCAGTACTTTCACTGTGACTCTGCCATTCGCTGCCGACAAACCGGCACGTGGCGTGAACGAACGGAGACTCACGTGAGCGCCCGCATCCTTGTTGTCGATGACAATCCAATCAACCTGAAGCTGGCCTGTTACCTTCTGGAGGAAGGTGGCTATGTTGTCGAGGCGGCCGTGGACGCAGAGCATGCGCAGGAATTGCTCAAGGACATGACGCCAGACCTGATCCTGATGGACATTGCGCTGCCCGGTATGGACGGCCTGACCCTCACGCGCCAACTGAAAGCCGACGAGAGACTGAAGAACGTCCCTGTGGTGGCGCTGACGGCCTTCGCCATGAAAGGCGACGACCAGAAGGCGCTGCTGGCAGGCTGCGCCGGATACATCACCAAGCCGATCGATACGCGCGACCTCGTGCAGAAGGTGCAGACCTTCCTGCCAGGCGATGCGGTGAAATAACCGAGGGACGCTCGATGAAGATCCTGGTCATCGATGACCACCCGACGGATCTCAAGTTGATCAGCGACTTGCTCAGGATGAGCGGCCATGTCGTTTGTGGCAGATCGTCGACTGTAGGCGTGCTCGACTCCATTGTGACGGGCAGACCCGATGTCATCGTGCTGGACATGCGCCTGTCCGACGGCGATGGACTGGCGCTCGCCCGGCGGCTGAAAGCCGATCCGGACACGGCCGGGATCCCCATCGTGGCAGTAACCGCTTACCCTGACACCTATCCGCGTTCGGAGCTGCTGTGCGCGGGCTGCGACGGGTGCATTCTCAAGCCCTTCGATACCCGTCAACTGACGAAGCAAGTGGAGGAGATCGTCCTCGGCCGGACGGGATCATGAACGTTCTCGTGGTTGACGACCACCCGGTCAATCGCAAGCTGCTGCGCGTTCAATTGCAAGCGGAGGGGCACGACGTGGTCGAAGCAGCGAACGGAGTCGAAGCGCTCCAGACGATAGAGCGCGAACGCGTAGATGCCGTCATTTCGGACATCCTGATGCCCGACATGGACGGCTTTCGCCTTTGCCACGAGATTCGCAACAGCGAAAAGGTGGGCGCGCTGCCGTTCATTCTTTACACGAGCACCTACGATTCGCCCGCGGACCGAAAACTCGCACAATCCGTAGGAGCCGACGATTACATCATCAAGCCGGCGGCTGCGCCGGTCATCCTCAAGGCTTTACACGATGCAGCGCTGAGGACACGCGAGATTCGGCCTCGGGAGATTCCGCAGCAGGGCGAGACTTATGTGCTCAAGCAATACAGCGAAGCACTGGTGCGCAAGCTGTCGGAAAAGAATTCGGAGCTGCAGGGCGCACTGGATAGTGTGCAGATCGCGCACGATGAGATTCTCAAGCTGAACCGGGAGCTCGATGCTCGTGTCCAGCAGCGTACCGCTGAGCTGGAGATCGCGAATAGGAAACTGACGGCGGCCAACGAGGAATTGGAGGCTTTTTCCTCCTCCGTCTCACACGACCTGCGCGCCCCGCTGCGCCACATCGACGGCTATGCCGCCATACTGGGCGAGTTGGTGGGTGAGAAACTGGACGAGGAAGGGCAGCTTGCTCTGAGCCGGATCTCGGATGCGGCGAAACAAATGCGCCAGCTCATCAATGACCTGCTGGCCTTCTCCCGGATCGGTCGGGCAGAAATGCGAACCACGGTGGTGGATTTGGAGGCTCTGGTCGCCGAGTCGATCCGAAGCCTGCACTCCGAGGTGAACGGACGAAGCATCGTGTGGAAGCGGGACCCGTTACCCAGAGCGCAGGGGGATCCTGCGTTGCTCAGCCAGGTGTTCGTGAACTTGCTCTCCAATGCCGTCAAGTACACACGCCCTCGCGACCCGGCTCGGATCGAGATTGGCTTCAGGGACGAGGGCAAGGAGGAGCTGGTCATTTTCGTGCGCGATAACGGGGTTGGCTTTGATATGCGCCATGCGCAGGGACTGTTTGAGCCATTCCACCGTCTGCATCGTGCCGAAGAGTTTGAAGGCACGGGCATTGGGCTGGCAAATGTACGCCGGATCGTCACGCGTCACGGCGGACGCGTCTGGGCCGAAGGGATAGTCGACGGCGGCGCGACGTTCTATTTCACGTTAGCCAAGCCGGCCTGAATCAGCTCGATTTTGTACCCGTCCGGATCCTGCACGAACGCGATCACGGTCGTGCCGCCCTTCACGGGTCCTGGCTCGCGCGTGACGGCGCCGCCGGCGCTGCGCACCTGCTGGCAGGCTGCGGTTACATCGGGCACGCCGATGGCCACGTGCCCGAAGCCGGAGCCCAGGTCGTAGCGATCGACTCCGTAGTTGTAGGTGAGCTCGAGCACGGCGTGCTCGGATTCGTCGCCATATCCGACGAAGGCCAGCGTGTACTTCTGCTCGGGCCGGTCGGTCGTGCGCAGCAGGTGCATGCCCAGCGCCTTCGTGTAGAAGTCGAGGGAGCGCTGAAGGTTCCCGACCCGCAGCATCGTGTGCAGCACTCTCATCGCGGCTCCTCCGGTTCGTTGCAGCGGCGGCTCACAGCGGCAGCGCCGCCAGCTCCTCGTTCTTGATCTGGTCCCGTGCCGCCCGGAAATCCGGCAGCAGCCGCTCGACTTCATGCCAGAACGCGCGGCCGTGGTTCAGTTCGGTCAGGTGCGCCAGCTCGTGCGCGACCACGTAGTCGATCACCGGGATCGGGAAAAACACCAGCCGCCAGTTCAGGCGGATCCGCCCGTCCTCGTTGCACGAGCCCCACTGCGTGCGGGCCGAGGACAGCCTCCAGGTGTAGGGCCGCACGGCGCCGCGCGCGGCCAGCAGATTCACCCGATCGCCCAGGATCCGGATCGCCTGGTGCCTGAACCAATCCTGCACCAGCGCGCGCACCTCGGCCTCGGTCGCGCCGGCTGGCAGCGCAAGCTGCAGCTCGCGGCCCGCGCGCGCGGCCGCGGAGCCGTCGGCTGCGCGGAGCTTGAGTGTCAGCTCCTCGCCCAGGAAATGCACCACAGCGCCGTCCGCCCAGCGCAGCCGGTGCGCGCCGTGGCGGGCGCGCCAGTCCTGCCACTGCGCGAGCTTGCTCCGGATCCAGCGCTCCTTTTCCAGGATCGCCTCTTCGATCGCACGCAGGCTGACCCACTTCGGTGCGGACACGGTGAGCCCCTGGTCGTCGATCTGGAAGCCGATCGTGCGGCGGCGTGCGCGCCGCAGGCGGAAGTGGCACAGCTGCCCGCCCAGCACCACGCGGCGCAGTCGCCCGGCGACCGCATCGGCCGCTGGCAGGTCCGGCATCGGTGCCTGGACCTGCAGCGGCAGGCTCAGCTGGCAGTCTTCGGTGTCGGGCGGCATGCGTTCGCTCAGTGGCGTTCAATCGCCTTCGGATTCAGCCGGCGGGGACGGTTCGTACGGACCGCTGTAGCGATGCGGCGCCAGGCGCCGCATCTCGGTCTCGATCCACGATTCTACGAGCGCCGCGAGGTCGCGGTCGTTGCGGTCGGCCACGGGGATCGGAGCGCCGATCGAAACCGTGATCAGACCAGGGCGTTTCAGGAACGCCTTGCGCGGCCAGCATTCACCCGAATTCAATGCGATCGGAACCACCGGGGTGCCGGTGCGAATCGCCAGCCGCGCGCCGCCGGTCTTGTAGCGCCGCGTCGAGCCCGGCGGCGTGCGGGTGCCTTCCGGAAAGATCACGATCCACCATCCGTCGGCCAGGTGCGCCGCGCCCTGCTCGACCACCTGCTCGAACGCGCTCTGCCCCTTGCTGCGGTCGATGTTGATCATCCCGATCGTCGCGAAGGCCCATCCGAAAAACGGCACCCAGTGCAATTCGCGCTTGTAAACGAACGACAGCTTGCGCGGCATGATCGCCGGCAACCATAGCGTTTCCCAGGCGGACTGGTGCTTGGGCAACAGGATGGCCGGACCCGGCGGCAGGTTGTCCCAACCCTCCACGCGCCAGCGTATCCCGCAGATCCAGCGTGCGCCCCAGGTCGCGGTGCGCGGCCAGCCGGTCACCAGCCAGTAGCGCCACGCCTGCGGCAGCCAAGACCAGCTCAGCACCGCGATCGCGTACGGAATCACGGTGACGACCAGAAAGAGCAGATAGGCGGCGGACCGCAGCGCGGTCAGTGCGCGCACGGGTGGGTTCTGCCCATCAGGCCGCCGCCAGCAGCGACAGGTCGGCGATCCGGTTCATCAGCGAGCGCAGCTGCGCCAGCAGTGCCAGCCGGTTGGCGCGCAGCCCGGCATCCTCGACCATCACCATCACGTCGTCGAAGAAGCGGTCCACCGGCTCCTTCAGCGGTGCCAGCGCGCGCAGCGTGCCGGTGTAGTCGGCCGCCGCGAGCAGCCGCTCGGCCTGCGGCGCGACCCGCCCGAAGGCGGCCCACAGGTCGCGCTCGGCTGGCTCGAACAGGAGCGCGGGATCGAACGAGTCGAAAGCGGGCTCGCCGGCCGTGCCGGCTTTCTTCAGGATGTTGCCGATCCGCTTGTTGGCCGCGGCCAGGCTGTCGGCTTCGGCCATTTGCGAGAACGCGCGCACGGCCTCCAGCATCGCGGGCACCTGGTCGATCCGGCTCGGGGCCAGCGACACGACCGCTTCCACTTCCAGCGTCGAGTAGCCGCGCTCCTGCAAAAGGCCGCGCAGCCGGTCGAACAGGAAACCTGCGAGCTCCTCGCGCGGCTGCGGGCCGAAGCGCTCGCCGAACGGCTCGAATGCCGCCTGCAGCAGCCGCGGCAGCGGCAGCGGCAGCTGCGCCTCGATCAGCATCCGCAGCACCCCGAGCGCATGGCGCCGCAGCGCATAGGGATCCTTGTCGCCGGTCGGATGCTCGCCGATTCCGAACAGGCCCGCGAGCGCCTCCAGCTTGTCGCCCAGCGCCACGCACAGGCCGACGGTGGAGGAGGGCAGCTGATCGCCGGCGAAGCGGGGCCGATAGTGCTGCTCGATCGCCACCGCCACGTCCTCCGACTCCCGGTCGTGGCGCGCGTAGTGCATCCCCATCGTCCCCTGCAGTTCGGGGAACTCGCCGACCATCGCGGTGCGCAGGTCCGCCTTGGCCAGGCGCGCCGCGCGCTCCACGTGCGCCAGGTCCGCGCCCAGCTCGCGCGCAATCGCAACGGCGATGGCGGTGAGGCGCTCGATGCGCTCCAGCTGGGTGCCCAGGCGGTTGTGGTAAACGACGTCGGCCAGCTGCGGCAGGCGCGAGTCCAGTGGATGCTTGCGGTCCTGCTCGTAGAAGAAGCGCGCATCGGCCAGGCGCGCCCGCACCACCCGTGCGTTGCCGGCGATGATCTGCGAGGGATCCGCGGCCTCGATGTTGCTGACCAGCAGGAACCGGTTCAGAAGCTGCCCGCTCGAGTCCTTCAGAGCGAAGTACTTCTGATTCTGCTGCATCGTCAGGATCAGGCACTCGTGCGGCACCTGGAGAAACTCCTCGTCGAAGCCGGACTCGTACACGACCGGCCACTCGACCAGCGCCGCGACCTCGTCGATCAGCTCGGCCGGCATCACCGGCTCCGCCTTGAGCCGGGCCGCGTGCGCCTCGATCATCGCCAGCATCCGGGCGCGGCGCTCCTCGAACGAGGCGATCACGTGGCCCTGCTCGAGTTGCTTGGGGTACGACTGGGCCGAACGGATAAAGATCGGCTGCGGGGCGTGGAAGCGGTGGCCGAAGGTTTCGCGGCCCGCGCTCAAGCCCAGCGCCTTGATCGCCACCACCTGCTCGCCGTGCAGTGCGATCAGGCGGTGCGCAGGGCGCACGAACTGAACCGTCGTCACCCCGTCGGCCAGCTGGTAGCTCATCGGTTTGCCGACCGGAAGGCTCCCCAGCGCCCGATCCAGCGCCGCCTGCAGGCCCGCGGCCAGCGGCACGCCTGCCCGCACGCCCGAGTACACCAGCGTTTCCTGCTTGCCGTCGGATTCACGCTCCAGCCGGGCCGGCTCCGCCGCGATGCCCAGCGCGTTGAGCTTCTTGGTGAGTGCCGGTGTTGCGCGGCCCTGCGCGTCCAGCCCGATCGCAACCGGCATCAGCTTCTGGCGAAACGGCACGGCCGGGCCGCAGTCCTGGACCGGCGACAGCAGCACCCCCAGGCGCCGCGGCGAGCCGAAGACGTGGCGCTCGCGCAGGTCGTGCGTGATCAGCTGCGCCCGGATCAGCTGGTCGGTGATCTCGCGGGCGAACGCCTGGCTCAGCGCCTTCAGCGACTTCGGTGGCAGCTCCTCGGTGTGCAGCTCCACCAGCAGCGCCGCGTTCATGCGCCATCCCCGTCGCGCTGAAGCATTGGAAAGCCCAGCCGCTCGCGCGAGTCGAAGTAGCTTTGCGCAACGGCGCGCGCCAGCGTCCGGATGCGGCCGATATAGCCGGCGCGCTCGGTCACGCTGATCGCGCCGCGCGCATCGAGCAGGTTGAACGTGTGGCCGGCCTTCAGCACCGTCTCGTATGCGGGCAGCGCGAGCCCCGCATGGATCAAGCGCGCCGCTTCGCTTTCGAAAAGCTCGAACTGCCCGAGCAGGATCTTCGGGTCGGACTGCTCGAAGTTATAGGTGGACTGCTCGACCTCGTTCTGGTGGAACACGTCGCCGTAGCTGAGCGTGCGCTCCCGCCCGTTAGCGTGCCAGCGCGTGTACGCGAGGTCGAACACGTTGTCCACGCCCTGCAGGTACATCGCCAGGCGCTCCAGCCCGTACGTGATTTCGCCGGTGATGGGCTTGCACTCCAGGCCCCCGACCTGCTGGAAGTAGGTGAACTGCGTGATCTCCATCCCGTTCATCCACACTTCCCAGCCCAGGCCCCAGGCTCCCAGCGTGGGGTTCTCCCAGTTGTCCTCGACGAAGCGGATGTCGTTGCGCAGCGTGTCGATTCCGAGCGCCCGCAGCGATCCGAGGTACAGCTCCAGGATCTCCGGCGGCGAGGGCTTCAGCACGACCTGGTACTGGTGGTGCTGGTGCAGGCGGTTCGGGTTGTCGCCGTAGCGCGCGTCCTTGGGCCGGCGCGACGGCTGCACGTAGCCGGCGCGCCACGGCTCCGGGCCGATCGCGCGCAGGAATGTGGCCGTGTGCGAGGTGCCGGCGCCGACCTCGATGTCGATCGGCTGCAGCAGCGCGCAGCCCTGGTCGTTCCAGTATTCCTGCAGACGCAGGATTGTTTGCTGAAAAGTTAGCATCGGTTGCGACGCAGCCATGGGGTTCTCGAGTCCGGCTGCGAACCGCGCGATTCTAGAGTGTCCGGCAACGCGATGCCGGCGCTCGCCGGACAACGGGCAAGCACGCTTTCCGAGCGGCTTTTGGCTCGTTTCACGACATTGCAGGTTAGGGTGTTTCCCTCAATATGGATGAAGAATTCTTGTAGCGCGAGGCAAAGATGATCCCAATTGTGCGTAACGGACCCGCCGCCTAATGTGGCCGCCTCAAAGCAGCCAGGTATTTCGCCGTTTTGAGTTAAGGAGAACCACTTACTTCCAAGGCAACGCAATAGCGCTCGTGAAACACCTGAAGAAGGCCGGCAAGCCTCGGCTGCTGACCGCCAACGGCCCGACCGATTGCTGCTGAATATCGTCGCGTGCACGTGTCGGACATTTGAGCTTTAAGTGAAGGACCTGCAAATGAACGTGAAGAAAAGATCGAGGATCGCAATCCCTCTTATGACGATTCTGGCTCTCGGCCCGGTTGTCGGCTTTGCGCAGACCGCTACCACCTACAGCGGAGAAGCGGCGGCTCTGAAAGCAAGTGCGTTGGGGATCAACGTCGCGCTGGCCGATACTGGAGCACTTCCAGCGGGCGGCGGGAATCTGAAGACGTCTTTGGCGAGCGTCAACCTTCTGGGTCTGGCCTCGGCTGAGGCGCTCAGCAGCACCACATCCGGCAGTGGCACCAGCAGTCAGTCGCAATCGTCCATCACGGACGTGAATCTGTTGGGCGGGCTGGTTGCCGCGGATGTCGTCAAATCGAACTCGAGCGCCGCCTGTAGCGGCGCAACGGCCTCGGCCACCGGAAATTCCCAGCTCGTCGGACTGGTCGCTGCGGGCCAGCCCATCGTCGCCTCGAACCCGAACCTCGCCATCTCGTTGCCGGGCGGCATCAGCCTCACGGTCAACGAGCAGACGAGTTCGTCGGGCGGAAATGCCGGGTCGATGACGGTTAACGCGCTACATGTGAAAGGACCAGGCATCGATATCGTCGTTGCCTCCGCCCATTCCGATATCACGTGTCCGTGACCTTATTGGGGCGCGGTCTCGAGACCGCGCCCCACGCTCTGCAGCAGCGCACAGCCCTGCTCGTCTAAAGGACCTCGCAGAACCCGTTCCGGTGGCCTTCACCGCAGCGCATCGTCCGGAACCTTGACGTTCGGGAAGGCGGCGCGGAAGCGGGTGAGCTCATCGTCGGCCTCTGCGCCTCGCCCGGCGCGCCGAAGTTCGATGATGCGATGCAGCCAGTCGTCCGGCGATGCCGAGCGGCGCGCGCGGCTTGCTTCGGCGGCTGGCGGCGCAGGACCTGCCTCGTCCGGTGCGAGTTTTTTTGCAAGCGGGGCGGCTGCTCGCGCAGGCGCTGCCTGCATCTGCATCATGGGCGCCGGCGCGCCGGCAGGCGCCTCGGCGGCCCGCTCGGTGTCCCGCTTCGTGGCTCGAAGCGCGCCTTGCGCAACCGGTGGACGAGGGGCGGACGGCGGCGGGCTGGCGGTGCTCTTCGCCTCGTCGCGTGGCGCTGCCATCGCCGGTGCCGCCGGTGTTTCGGAGCGACTCTCGGTTGGCGTTTCGCGCTCCACGTGAACCGAGATGCCGACCGCCAGAATCCCGACCGCGACGGTGACGGCGGCGGCGGCTGGACGCCAACCGAACCAGCGTCGAGCGGAGAGTCTGCGCTGGGCGCCGCCGGAAGCGGTGACTGGATTGCCATGAGCGTTCTCGGCGGCAGCGCGCAGCACCGCGGCCCGCACCTTGGGCGAAGGGCGCTCGTCAAGCAGCTCGTGCGCAGCGCGCAGCCGCGCGGCCTGGACGGCGTCGAAATCCTGTGCCGGGGTCACTGGTCGTTTCGCCATGGTTGCATCGTCGTTCGCAGCTTGGCGCAGGCGTAACGGATTCGACTCTTGACGGTCTCGGCCCCGGCGCCGGTAACGGCGGCGATCTGCTCGTGGGTGAGGCCCGCCTCCACGTGCAGCATGAACGCCTCGCGCTGCGCGCTGGGCAGCTCCTCGACCGCGGCCACAAAGGCGCGTGCCTGCGCGCGGTCCATCGCCCTGACTTCGGGCTGTACCGATGCGTCGGCCGCGAGCAGGTCCATCACCGTGGCGTCGCACCCGGGGCCCGCCGGCTCGTCCAGGCTGTCCAGCACGTGTGGGTCGCGCGCACGCCAATGGTCGATCAGGCGCGTTCGAGCGATCCGGTACAGCCAGGTCGTGAACAGCGCCTGCGGCTTGTACCCCCGGGCGTATCGGATAACGCTGGTCCAGACTTCCTGCAGCAGCTCGTCCGCAACGGCCGGGATGCGCACCGATCGAAGCAGAAACCGATAAACCGCGCGCTCGTGCCGGTCGTAGATCTGCTCGAAGGCGCGCACGTCCCCGGCGGCGAAGCGCGACATCAGCGATTCGTCCGCTTCGGCTTCCGCGGCGACGGACAGCCTCGAGGCTTGCGGCATGCCGGGATTATCCAGGCAGCCGCTACCAGCGCGAGGGAGGGTCCGGAACGTAGCCGACACCGGCCGATTGCGGGAACGGTCGAGGAGCGCCGGCGTCGGGGATCACGCCCATCGCGACCAGACGCTCCCGGCGGTCGTAGCGGATCGCGATGACCTGGTCGGGCCGGTCCTGTGCTCGCTCGAAGCTTGTCGTCAGGACCCTGGAAGTCTCGCCGTCGCCGTGACCGGTTCCAAGACGCTGTTCGGCCCGCTGCTCGGACGAGCCGGCCTGCGGCGCCGAGCGGGCGCGGTCGAGCGGAGCTTCATTCAGGCTGCCGGGCGCCGGCACGCGGGCGGCTTCCCGGAACACGGCCACACCGATGACTCCGACGTCATCCGGTCGGCCCGTCCTGGCCGCATAGGAGTCCGGCAGGTCCGTAAAAACGAAGTCCGCGACGCGGTCCTGCGATTTGCGCCATCCGAGGATGTCGAACGACTCCCGGGGCGAAAGGACGTAGCCGCTCTGGCCCCAGGCGGCCGTGTCTCCGCTGACGACATTGATGCCGTCGACCGACACGACGCCGAGGATCCGGCCCGGCGATCGGCTTCGGACCGAAACGGCGTAGCGGTGGCCGGGCGTTCCGGCGACCCAGCGTTGACCCTCGTGCGAGTAGACCGTGAGCCGCTCCCCGGTCGTGCGATCCAGGATCGTCACGTCGACCATGCCGGCGCGGCAGGGCGAGGGGCCGACGTCGCCACAGTCCGGCGAGGAAGAAGCTGCGGCGCACGCGGTGAGCAACGCGGCCGTTGAGGCGAGCAGGGTCTGGTACATGGCATCCTCGTTCGTGGGCTATGCCGGTACAAACGCAGGATGGGGCCGCGCGGGGTTAAACGGGCTGCGATCCTCTGTTGCGCAGGTCAGACCGTTGCGCCGACCGCTGGCGGGCGCTTCAGGCCGAGCGGACCACGTTGCAGGCGAAGCAGCCGCGTCGCGCGAAGTGGATGTGAAGGTGCTCGATGGCCGGGGCTGCGAGCAGCTTTCGAATCAGGCCGTCGACGCGGTCACCCGGGGCCACTTCGGCGTCGACGATGTCTTCCTTATCGTCGTACGCTCTGACGGACAGCAACCGCCGCGACAGATAGGGCGGGATCGTGTCGACAACCTCGGCAGCTGCCGCGGCGTCACGACGGACAAAAACAGGGCCGATGGCCTGATAGGGCGAGGGCCCAGCGACGTGCTGGTACGGGATCAGAAGCACCTGCTCTCCGACCGCCGCGTCCGTAAGACTGACGCGGCAGGGATACCCGAAGTCTTCATCGACCGTGATCAGCCGGCCCCCGGCCGCAGCCAGTTCGGGCCCCGACGCTTGAAACCACCGTTGGAACGCGGCGGGCGGCAGGCCTTTCAACGCGAACGCCATGTTGCAGACCCCTGTGGGATTGATCCGAGGGCGTCATTCTGGCGGCCGGCAAGGGCACGGAAAATCCGATTCTTGCGGTCAATTCGAACCGTTCGGGTGACCAGCGTCCACCACTCCGGCGGCCGAGTGCCGGTACAGCCAAGCGATGAGCGCGCAGAAAAGGACCGCGCCGCCGATCAACGCTGGCGTCGCGAAGCTCTCACCCACCAGCGCAAACGGCTCGCTGCTGCCGGAGGCCACGACGACGCCGGCGTACAGCACGCCGAACAGGCTGTCGCCGACGATCAGTCCCGTGGCCATCAGAACGCCCATCCTCTTGGCAAAGCCGGGATTGGGTGTGCGCGCGGCCCAGCGATCGTAGAAATGTCCCGCCACGGCCCCGATCACGATGGGCAGCGTGGAGCCCATCGGCAGATAGATACCCAGGCCGATGGCAAGCGGAGGCAGCCGCATTTTCCCGCTTCGGCCCAGGATCGCGTCGATCGCGACCAGGATCGCGCCGACCAGCGCGCCGATCTCCAGCATCCGCAGGTTCAGGTGCCCGCCCAGCACGCCCTGCGCCAGGGCGGAGATCAGTGCCGCCTGCGGCGCCGGCAATGCTTTGGCGCCCGCGTGGGCGGCGCCCGCGAATCCGTAAGCGCTGTTCAGCAGATCGAGCACCGGCGGGATCACCAGCGATCCGAACACGACGCCTGCAACCAGCGCCGCCTGTTGCCGCCACGGCGTCGCCCCGACCAGCTGGCCCGTTTTCAGGTCCTGCAGGTTGTCATTCGAGATGGTCGCGATGCCGAACACGATGGCGGTCGCGAACAGCGCATAGGCGATCATCGCCCTGGTCTGATCCGGCCCGGCGCCGCCGCCGACGACGGCCAGCAGCATCAGCCCGGCGGTGACGACGGCCAGGATGCCCACGCCCGAAACGGGACTCGTGGAGGCTCCGATCAGTCCGGCCATGTAGCCGCACACCGAGGCGATCACGACCCCGGCCACGATCACATAAAGCAGCGTCGAGGCGATCAGCACCGCCGCATGATCGGCCAGCGGCCCGCCGGCGATGAATCGCCACAGCAGCAGCGCGATCACGGCCAGCGTCGCAGCGGTCACCGCCCCGACCACTCCGATCGGCAGATCGCGCTCCACCCGCGGCAGCGCCCGATCGCCGGCGCCCCTGGCGCGCGAGGCCTGTATCGCGGAGCGCAACCCGGCGGCGATCGGTCCCAGGATCTTCGCGAACGTCCACAGCGCGGCCACGCCGATCACGCCCGCTCCGAAAAATCGCACGTCGCTGCGAAACACGGTCAGCGCGACGTGCTGTGCGGAATCGGACAGGTTCGATGCGGCGGTCAGCAGCGGCAACACGATTCCCCATCCGATCACGATTCCGGCCAGGATCGCAACGCCGACCGACAGTCCCACCAGGTGACCGGCGCCGATCAGCGCGAGCGACAGACTGGCCGAGATTCCGGTGGCTCCCGTACCGACGCGGAAGAAAACGGCCGCCTCGTCGACCAGCAGCCCGGTCTTGCTCAACGCGAAGAAGACGGACGAGGCAATGGCATTGACCACAAGGACCTTCAAGCCATGGAGGCTCTCTGCATCGCCAGTGCGCGAGGCCGTCCCGACGCGCAGCACCTCGGCCGCGGCAACGCCCTCGGGGTAGGGCAGGTCGGTGTTGACCACGAGCGCGCGCCGCAGCGGCACCGAGAACATCACGCCGAGGATGCCCCCGAGCCCGGTGACGAGGGCGGCGGTCCAGTACGGGAAGCCCTGCCACCAGCCGACGATCACCAGGCCCGGCAGCACGAAGATGATCGCCGCCAGCGTGCCCGCGGCGCTGGCGACGATCTGCACGATGTTGTTTTCATAAATGCTGGAGGTCTTGAACGCGCGCAACACCGCCATCGAGATGACGGCGGCCGGAATCGAGGTGGCGAACGTCAGTCCCACCTTCAGCCCCAGGTAGACGTTGGCCGCCGTGAACGCGAGCGTGATCAAGCCGCCGAGCACGATCGCGCGGACGGTCAGCTCGGACTGGCCGTGATCTTCAAATTGGGATTTGTCCAAGGCTCGGGACCTTTTGTTGGAGTTTGCGTGACGGCCCATTTTCCCATGGTGCAGGAGCGGTTTAGTGGTGTTACGCTCCGCCCGCTCGCGAGGGGCCGGTTGGCCGGATATCGGTTGATCGAGCCGTCGGATTTGTCCGACGCACTTCGTTACTCAGGAGAAAACGATGACCAAAACGAAGCATTCGGTTCTTGCCTTGGCGATACTCTCGATCGGCGCACTGGGGAGCGCGATCGCGCTCGGCGCGGCTTTGAACGTGGCGCTATCAGGCGCAAACGAGGTGCCGCCGGTCAAGACCGCGGCCGCCGGTAAGGGAACGATCACGGTCGGCGATGACGGGTCCGTGTCCGGCAGCGTCACGACCACGGGTGTTCAGGGCCTGGCGGCGCACATCCACACGGGAGCGGCCGACAAGAACGGTCCCGTGATCATTCCGCTCACGAAGGACGGCGACACCTACAAGGTACCGGCCGGCGCCAAGCTCACCCCGGACCAGATGAAGGCGTTCAAAGCCGGGGAACTGTACGTCAACGTGCACAGCGCCGACAACAAGGGCGGCGAGATCCGTGCTCAACTGAAGTGAGCGGGGCGGGCAGCAGCCGTACCAGCGTGCGGCTGCTGTCAGGATGAAGCGGGTGGCTTAGCGCGCTTCGCGGGCATCAAGCCGGCGAGCACAGCGCATCGACCGAGTAGGTCATGCTCTCGTAGGACGGCAGGTTGGTCTGCAGCCAGCCGGCATCCAGCCGAAGGTGGCGAAGCAGCTCGGGATCGGCTTCGCCGAGCGGACTGACTTTAGGTGCGCTCAGCTCGCCCGCATCGGCCGCGGTCGCTGCCAGGTTCAATACGGCGCCCAGCAGGGAAAATTGCCCGGCGTGCAACGGATCCGGGGCGTGCCGGAACGCGTCGACCAGCGGCCCCGGCAGGCTCCAGCGGCGCGCCAGCTCCGCGGTGACCTGTGGGTGGCAGCAGCCGAACTTCTGGCGCTCGACGCTCATCCGTAGTCCCGGACGGCTGCACTCGGCCTCGACCGCGGCCACCATGTGCGGAAGCTCCATCGCCATCAGGATCTGGCCCGAGCGCAGCAGCAAGCCGGCCATATAAGCGCTGTCGGAGTCGAAGCCCAGCTTGCGCCCCAGCCAGCGCGAGTAGCCCCCGGTGGCCACGCAGTGCCGCCAGAACTTCAGCCGGTCGAAGCCCGGCGTGCGCGGGAAGGCGCCGATCATGCAAGCCGACAGCACCAGGTTGCGCAGCGTCTCCAGCCCCAGCAGCACCGAGGCCTGGCGCAGGTTGGTCACGTTGCCGCTGACCCCGTAGTGCGCCGAGTTGGCCTGTTTCAGGATCTTGACCGACAGCGACTGGTCGCGCTCGGCCAGCTCGACGATCTGGCGCAGGTCGACCTTCTCTTTCTCGAAGCTGTCGATCAGGCGACGCGCCACCTCGGGCATCGTCGGCAGAGCGGTGCCCGGGGCGAAGAATCGGTCGGTGGCCCCCATGCAGTGGTCTCCGCGGTCCGAACCGGCACAAAGCGCGGGCCGGCCAATATCGCATTCGACAATAGCCGGAACGCGGGCCGGAGAAGCCCGGATTTGCAGTGCGATGGTCTCGGTTGCGCGGAGCGGGCGAGCCTCAAGTTTTCGACGCCCGTGCCGTGGGGGCCTGGGAGTCACCAGGCTGTCGGCGTCCGGCAAAACCGGCCGCCGCCAGCAGTACCAGGGCCAGCCCCAGCGCCGGAATGTCGCCGTGCTTCACGTACGGCGTGTGACCCTTGAAGCCGGAGATCTCGCCGCGCAGCGTGGCGATCAGGTTGAACGGCAGTTGCGCCACCACGACGCCGTGCGGATCGATGATTGCCGTGGCGCCCGTGTTGGTCGCGCGCAGCAGCGGCAGGCCGGTCTCGAGCGCGCGCATCCGGGCGATCTGCAGGTGCTGCGGCAGCGCGATCGAATCGTCGAACCACGCCAGGTTCGACAGGTTCAGCAGCATCGTGGGCTCGCGCGCCGGGTCGCGCCACGCGGCGATGATCTCGTCGCCGAACAGGTCCTCGAAGCAGATATTCACCGCGATCCGCTGGCCCGCCAGTTGCATCGGAGGCTGATACGAGGGGCCGCGCTGCTGATCCCCGATCGGGATGTTCATCAGGTCGACGAACCAGCGGAAGCCGAACGGGATGAATTCGCCGAACGGCACCAGGTGCCGCTTGCTGTAGCGCTGCGGCGCATCGTGATCCTGCAGCCCGAGGGCGCTGTTGAAGTACTGGTAACGGGGCTCCTCCAGGAAAACGCCGAAGATCAGCGCCGCGTGCCGCTGGCTCGGAAAGTCCAGCAGGGCCTCGCGCGCGTCCGCGGGAAGGTCGCCAAGCGGAAGCGGAAAAGCCGACTCCGGCAGCACGACCAGGTCGGCGTGCAGTGCGGGCGGATCCGGCATCAGCGCGAAGTAGCGCTGTATTGCGAGCTCGGTTCCACCCTCGCCGAACTTCAAGTCCTGCGGGATGTTGCCCTGGATCAGCTTGACGTGCAGCGGCTGGCCGACCGGGTGCGTCCACTCCACCCCGCGCAGCAGCTGGCCGCCCGCGACCAGCAGCAGGGCCACCCCTAACGCGGCGATCCGGGTCGCAAGCGACGCATCGGACCGCCGCTGCAGCACAGTGGCGGCAGCGCCGGCGATCACCGCCGCGATCAGGCACAGACCGTATACGCCGACCACCGGCGCGTAACCGGCCAGAGTCCCATCGGTGTGCGCGTACCCGCTGGCGATCCAGGGAAGGCCGGTCAAGATGGTGCCGCGCAGCCACTCGGACAGACACCAGGCGCCCGGCCAGGCGAGCAGCAGCCGCAGCGCAGAGCGACGCGTTGCCCGGTGCGCGGCGCCCGCCGCCAGCGCCGGAAACACGGCCAGCAGGGCGGCCAGCGCGAATGTGGCGAGCGCCGCGATCCAGGACGGCATGTCGCCGTGCACGTGCATGCTGATGTAGACCCAGCTCACGCCGATGCTGAACCAACCCAGGCCGAACGCGAATCCGATCAGGGCGGCGCGTTGCCAGGACGGCTGCCACTGCGCCAGCGCGATCAGCGTGGCCAGTGCCGCCAGCTGCAGTGCCGGCAGGTTGAACGGGGCAAACGACAGCGCGTGAGCGCCGCCGGCGAGCAACGCCAGAAGCGGCGCCAGGATCGGCGTCAATCGTGCGGTCGCACGTCCGCAGTTTCGAATTCGCTGATCACGGTCTTGGGCACGCGCGTGACCAGGAACAGGTGCGGCTGGCGCGGATCGGCGCGCAACACCTCGAAGCGAAAGCCCTCGATTTCGGTCGAGTCGCCGCGCCTGGGTACGCGGCCGAACGCATCGGTGACCAGGCCCCCGACGGTGTCGAAGTCCTCGTTCGGAAAGTGCGTGCCGAATTGCTCGTTGAACTGCTCGATCTGGGTGAGCCCCTTCACGCGGAAGCGGTTGTCGGCCTCCGCGATGATGTTGCCTTCCTGCTCCTCGAAATCGTATTCGTCCTCGATGTCACCGACGATCTGCTCCAGCACGTCTTCGATCGTGATCAGTCCCGCCACGCCGCCGTACTCGTCGACCACGATCGCGATGTGATTGCGATTGGCGCGGAAGTCGCGCAGCAGGATGTTCAAGGGCTTGGACTCCGGAATGAAGACCGCCGGACGCAGCATCGCGCGCACATCGAAATCCTGTTCGGCGTAGTAGCGCAGCAGGTCCTTGGCGAGCAGGATGCCGATCACGTGGTCGCGGTTGCCCTCGAACACCGGGAAGCGCGAATGCGCCGTTTCGATCACGTGCGGAATCCACTGCTCGACCGGCACCTCGATGTCGATCACGTCCATCTGCGCGCGCGGCACCATCAGGTCGCGCGCGCGCAGCTCGGAGACCTGCAGTACGCCCTCGATCATCGAAAGGGCATCGGCGTCCAGCAGGTCGCGCTCGTGCGCTTCGGACAGCAGCTGCAGCAGCTGCTCCCGGTTCTCGGGTTCTCGGAAGATGAACGCCGTCAGGCGTTCGATCAGGCTTTTGTGCCGGTGGGCGGCCGAGTTGCGCGAAGGCGAGGGATCCGACATGTAGTGCGGACGAATCACTCCGTCCGGCGGTTACGTCAGGTCCAGGATAGCGGATGCAGGCGTGCGCCGTCATGTCCGATCGCACGGTTCCGGCGGCGAACAACGGCATTCGGCGCAAATACGGCTCCCGCGGCGTGAGCCGGCGCTCGCTTACTCATAAGGATTCGGGATCCTCAGGCGCGCCAGGTGACCCACTTCGCGCGCCTGCATCCGCCGCGCGTCGGCCGCGCGCACGTGGTCATAACCCTGCGCGTGCAGCACGCCGTGGATCACCAGGTGCGCCAGGTGCGCGCGCAGCGCCTTGCGCTGTTGCGCGGCCTCGGCCCGCGCGACCCCGACGCACACGACGACGTCGGCTACGACCACGGGCGAGTCCTGGTAGCAGAACGTCAGCACGTTGGTCGGGTAGTCGCGCTGGCGGTAGGTGTGGTTCAGGCGTCGCGCGGTGCGCGCGTCGGCCAGCACCAGCGTGATCCGGGCGCTGCGTTCGAGCGCCGAGCGGATCCAGCGGGCCAGCGTGCTGCGCGAGGGGATCGAGCGGAAGCGGTCGGTGCCGACGATCGAGATGCGCGATGGCCCCTTGATCGCCCCTCGCCCGGGCAGCGGCAGAGGGGCGGGGGTGAGGGCCCTGCTCACCGGCGGTGGCCGCGCGCCGGTGGCGGCTCGAGTTTTTCGGCGCGCTCGTAGGCCTCGACGATCCGGGCCACCAGCGGATGGCGGACCACGTCTGCGGCTGTGAAGTACGTGAAGGCGATGCCGCGCACGTCGCGCAGGATGTGCTGCGATTCGATCAGCCCGCTGGCGGCCTCGCGCGGCAGATCGATCTGCGTCACGTCGCCGGTCACGACCGCCTTGGAACCGAACCCGATCCGCGTCAGGAACATCTTCATCTGTTCCGGGGTCGTGTTCTGCGCCTCGTCCAGGATCACGAACGACTGGTTCAGAGTGCGGCCGCGCATGTAGGCGAGCGGCGCGATCTCGATCGTCTGCCGCTCCAGCAAACGCTGCGTGCGATCGAAGCCCAGCAGATCGAACAGCGCGTCGTAAAGGGGCCGCAGGTACGGGTCGACCTTCTGCGCCAGGTCGCCCGGCAGGAAACCCAGCCGCTCGCCCGCTTCCACCGCCGGCCGCGTCAGCACGATCCGCTGCACCGCGGAGCGCTCCAGCGCATCGACCGCGCAGGCCACGGCCAGGTACGTCTTGCCGGTTCCGGCCGGCCCGATGCCGAAGCTGATGTCGTGCGAGATGATCGCTTGCAGGTAGTCGCGCTGGCGTGGCGTGCGCCCGTGCAGGTCGCGCCGGCGCGTGTGCAACTCCACCGCATCGGTGCCTTCGCCCGCGACGGGCTCCGGCGCGGACGCGCGGTCGCGCTGCTCGACCAGTCGCAATTGCACTTCCTCGGTGGTCAGGGGCTTTTGCGCATGCGCCAGCAGGTATTCGAGCACCTGCACCGCGCGCTGGGCAGGCTCGGGCGCCCCCTCGACGCGAAAGCGGTGACCGCGGCGCTGGATCGTGATCTCCAGCTCGTTTTCGATCTGCCGCAGGTTCTCGTCCAGGGCCCCGGTCACGTGCGCCAGGGTCTCGTTGTCCCCGTCGTAGACGAAGGTCAACGCGCTGCGGTTACGCGTTGCGCGCGCGGCCGTGCTCACGCAGCGATCGGCCCGTCGCGCTCGGCCGTGGCCGGGGCGCGCTCGCCGCGCAGGCTGTGCGAAAGCGCCTGCAGGATACGCACGTCGACGAATTGTCCGACCAGGGTCGCGGGCGCCGGGAAGTTCACGATCCGGTTGTTCGACGTGCGCCCGGTGAGTTCGTTCGGATCGCGCTTGGACCTGCCCTCCGCCAGAACCGCCTCGGTGCGGCCCACCATCGAGGCGCCGATCGCCTGGCTGCTCGCTTCGAGCGCGTGTTGCAGGCGATGCAGGCGATCGAGCTTGACCTCGCGCGGGGTCGGATCCGGCAGTTCAGCCGCCGGCGTTCCGGGGCGCGGGCTGTAGAGGAACGAAAAGCTCGAGTCGAATTGCAACTCCCCGGCCAGGCGCAGCGTCTGCTCGAAGTCGGCCTCGCTCTCGCCGGGGAAGCCGACGATGAAGTCCGAGGTCACCGAGACCGCGGGGCGCGCCGCGCGCAGCCGGCGCACGATCGATTTGTACTCGAGCAGCGTGTAGCCGCGCTTCATCGCCGCCAGCACCCGGTCCGATCCGGACTGCAGCGGCAGGTGCACGTGCTCGGCCAGCTGCGGCAGGCGCCGGTGGGCCTCGATCAGGCGCGGCGTGAATTCCTTCGGATGCGAGGTCGTGTAGCGGATACGGCCGATGCCCGGGATCTGCGACACGCACTCGAGCAGCATCGCGAAATCGACCGCCTCGCCGCCGCCCTCCAGGCCCCGGTAGGCGTTGACGTTCTGCCCCAGCAGCGTGACCTCGCGCACGCCCTGCGCGGCGAGGTCGGCAACCTCGGTCAGCACGTCCTCGAGCGGACGCGATACCTCTTCGCCGCGCGTGTACGGCACCACGCAGAAGGTGCAGTACTTGCTGCAGCCTTCCATGATCGACACGAACGCGGTCACGCCCTCGACCCGCGGCAGCGGCAGGGCATCGAACTTCTCGATCTCGGGGAACGAGATGTCGACCTGCGGCCGGCCGCTGGCGCGCCGCTGCTCGATCATCGCCGGCAGCCGGTGCAGCGTCTGCGGTCCGAACACGAGGTCGACGAAGGGCGCCCGTTCGATGATCCGGGCCCCCTCCTGGCTGGCCACGCAGCCGCCTACGCCGATCAGCAGGTGCGGCCGCCTGCGCTTCAGATGCCGGACCCGCCCCAGATCGGAGAAGACCTTCTCCTGCGCCTTCTCGCGCACCGAGCACGTGTTGAAAAGAATCAGATCGGCCTCCTCGGGCGAGTCGGTGACCGCCATCGCGTGCGAGGCCCCGAGCACGTCGGCCATCCTGGCCGAGTCGTACTCGTTCATCTGGCATCCGAACGTGCGGATGAAGACCTTCTTCTCGCTCACTGCAGCAATCCGGCCGGGGGCGGGCAAAGCAGGGGGTGCAATTTTAGCGGTCCCCTCGGTAACGGGTCCGGACGTCGACCGGCGGCTTTATATTTCAGGATGTCGGCCAGACGCTATTAAGTGATCGAGCGACAGAGTTCGCTTAGAATCCAAATTAGCTGGCCAGCGACGTCATCATGCCCGGATTAGCTGCTGAGCGACAGGACGATCTGATCATCACGCGCGGCGCCCCGTCGGCCGTCGCAAGGTCGGCTCAGCGACGCTGCGTCGCAGGCGAGCTGGCACGACTGGCGCCGGGATTGTATGTCAGCGACCGTGATCCCCAGGCGCAGGCCGCACTCGTGCGCGAACACTGGGTCCGTATCCTGGGAGAGCTGGTCCCTGGCGCAGTCGTATCTTATCGAAGCGCCTACGGAGCAGCTCCGGCCGAGGGCGTGCTGATCCTGAGCCACCCGAGCCGCTTTAACCGGACGATCCGCCTGCCCGGCCTGCGTGTGGCGCTGGTCAAGGGGCCGGGCGCTTTGCCGGGCGATGCGCCGCTCGGCCATGGCGCGCTTCACCTGGCCTCGATGCAACGGATGCTGCTCGAGAATCTGACGCGACCGCGCGGCGCCGACGGGCGCTCGCGGGGCGAAGCAGCGGTGAGGCAGCGCCTGGAGCAGATCCTGGCGGCCGGGGACGGGGCGCTGGCGCTTGACCGGGTGCGCAGCGTGGCGCGCAGCCTGGCCGCAGCGCTGAGCATGAGCCGGGAGCTGGTTCGGCTGGAACAGCTGATCGACGAGCTGCTCTCGCCTCCGGAGGATTCCGGGAGCGTGGACGCTGCTGCCGGCACGGGTGCTGGCGAAGCCGATCCGGACTGCGTCGCGATGCTGCAGGCGCTTGCGCACCGCCTCAGGCGGCAGCGCTGGCCGCGCTGGGAGGCCGTCGCCACCGGGCAGCCTGACCGCGCCCATCAGGCACTGCTCGAGGCTTGGTTCGAGTGTTTCGATGCGGCGCCTGTGCCGGCGATCCGGCAGGCGTGTGCCGATGTGCTCGCCGGAAAGGTCGGCCTTGCCAGCGACGCCCCGATGCGCGAGCTGCTGAGCGTCTTCAAACTGGCCGCGAGCTCGCCCCTGTCCGATTCGGTGCCCCCGTTCGGCGACGGGTTCGCCCAGGGCATGAGAGCCCGGCATGCGCTGTTGATGCGGCTGGTCGAACCCGTACGGGCCGGCCGCTTCCGCACCCGCGACCCATCGGCGCCGGCGGCCGCGCCCGTGCCGGGACGGATCGAGCCGGAACGGATCGAGGGCACATTGGCGGCCGGCTCGAAGCTGGCGATCGAGGTGCCCGAAGGACTGGCCCGGGCGATCTTCTATTCGATTCTGCTGTGCAGGGTCCAGCCCTTCGATCGCGGCAGCGACAAGCTGGCGCACCTGCTGATGAACGCCGAGCTTTCCAGCGTGGGCGAGGCCAGGATCGTCGTTCCGACCCGCATGCGCGAGCGCCTGCAGATCGCCGGCGAGCGACTGCTGCGCCAGGGCGATCCGGAACGCTACATCCGGCTGCTGGTGGCGCTGCAGCGCTGGAGCGCCGCGCTCGATTTTTCCGACCTGAACCGGCTGCTCACCCGGCTCGCGGCAATGCGCGCCTTCGACCGGGCACGGGCGCCGCCTGTTACGCCGCCGCCCTGACCAGGGCTGCGGCCACCGCTTCGAGCGCGGCGCGCTGAGTCGGATCGACCAGGCCCCCGTCGGCGTCGAATGCCTGGTGCGCGCGGGGGATCACCACTTGCTGCGGAATCACGACCATGCCCAGGTAACCGAGCAGGTCGCGCAGATGAATCAGAGCGCGCAGGCCGCCAAAGGCCCCCGGCGACGATCCGACCAGCGCCGCCGGCTTATCGGCGAAGATCGCCAGCCCGGAGCGGGTCGGGTTCGTGCGATCGACGCGCGAGCACCAATCCAGCGTATTCACGAGTAACGGCGTCATCGACCCGTTGTACTCGGGGCTTGCGATCAACAGCGCGTCGTGCTCCGCGATCAGAGCCTGCAGGCGCCGGGTGGCTTCCGGAACGCCCTCCCGCGCCTCCAGATCGGCGTGGTAAAGCGGCATCTCGAACAGCGCCAGATCGATCAGTGTGCCTGCGCCGGCCGCCCGATCGATCGCGGCCAGCGCCGCAGCGGCCAGGCGCTTGGACAGCGCTTGACTGCGGGCGCTGCCAGGGACGATCAGGACGCGAGGCGGCGCCATCGATGCGGAGCCGGGCTACAGCTTGATCCTGAAATCCAGAAATCCCGTCCGTTCGGCGATCTGCCGGTACAGTGCGATGGCGGTCAAGTTCGTCTCGTGGGTCAGCCAGTAGATCTGGCCGCAGCCGGCGCTTCGCGCCGCCTGAGCGGCAAACTCGATCAGCCGGCGGGCGATGCCGTGGCGCCGCTGCGCCGGTGCCACGAAGAGGTCGTTCAGGTAGCAGTCATCCCGGGCCGACCAGGTGCTGCGGTGATGCAGCCAGTGCGCCAGCCCCACCGCCTGGCCGTGCTGCCAGGCCATCGCGCCGAAGATCGGCTCGGATCGATCGAGCAGCCGCGCCCAGGTCACAAGGGTGGTCGGCTCGGTCAGTTCGATCCGGTAGAACGCCTGATAGGCCTGCCACAGGGGCAGCCAGGCCTCGAAGTCGCCCTCGGCAACGCAGCGCAGCTCGACCGTATCGCCGGATGTCACCGCGCGCTCCGTTTCCAGGGGGCGCAACGCGCGCCGGCGACCGTGCTTTCCGTCAGGGCTTGAACATCAGCTCAATGGTCGTATCGACCTGACGTCCCGGCGGGTCGAACGTCCAGCCGGACAGTGCGCGCTTGACTTCGTCGTCGAATATCCGGGGCGGGTCTGCTTTCACGATATCGACCTGTTCCACGGATCCTTCCGCGTTGACCCAGATGCGCGCCAGGACCTGGCCCTGGAGAATTTTGGCGCGCAGCGCGCGCCCTGGGAATGCGGGCGCATTGTGCCGGCGCGGGTGCAGTGCAACCGGCTCGCTCCGCGGCGGCGCCGCAGGCGCCAGCGCGGCGAGTTGCTCGGCGGGTGGGTTAGCGACGTCGCCCGCCGGGGCGTGCAGCGCGGAGGCGGGCCCGGCGCCGGCAGCCGGCGCTGCACCGGTGAGCGGCGCCGCAGCGGCGGGCGGCGCAACGTTGGCCGGCGATGGTGCCGGGCTTGCAGGCGCCTGCGGCGCTGGCCGAGGCGGCGGCACGGTCTCGGCCGCCGCCACCACCACGGGGCGCGGCGAGGGGGCAGGGGGCCGCGCCGGCGGCGGGGAGCCGGCGTCGGACGGCGCCGCGGAGCCGGCGTTGGGCGGCTGCGCGGCCTCGGGCGTCGAACTGGCTTCGGTGGCCGGCGCGGGCACCGGCCGCTCGACCGGGCGGCGGCCCTGAGCGGCGGGCTCGGTGGCTGCACTCGGTGGTGCGACCGGCCTGGGCGGCGTCACCGTGATCGCGGGAAGGCCCGACAGCGGCAGCTCCCTGATCGTATCCGGGGGCGTGGACCCGGTTTGCTCGTCGGACGCGAGCGTTATGGCTACGGGGGCCGCATCGCTCTGACCCGCGGCAGCGACGATCTGATCGGCCTTGCGATCGGGGCTCGCAGCGAACCAGTATCCGCCGGCGCTGGCCCCCGCCACCAGCACCAGTGCGACCCAGCCCAGTGCGGGCAGGCGCAGCTTCGACTCGGGCGGTAGGGGCGGCAAAATGTCGGCGAGCTTCGGCGGGTAGTTGGCGCTCGGGATCGACTGCGTGGTCAGCCCAGGGTCGTCGGGATCGACCATCCGGGCAAAGCCGTTCGCCTCGAGCTCGGAGACGATGTGCTCGACCAGATCGGCGCCGAACAGGTCGGCCACCTCGGCCAGCGTGCGCTGGCCGTCGAGCAGAATCAGCACGCGACGGGCGGCGGGCGAAAGGGCTCCGCCATGGGTTGCGGCCAGCTCGGTCGTGCCGCGCCCCGTCTTGCGGTACACGAGCGATTTATCCATCCGGTCAAGCAGCATAGCGGGTCGACCTCGCGCCGCGCCCGGTCTTGCGGTGCACGAGCGAGTCATCCATCCGGGCAAGCAGCATAGTGGGTCGACCTCGCGCCGTCGACTGCGTGTGAACGCGTATGCGCCGGGCGCCTGCTCAACGCCCGGGCTACCCCGTTAATTTGGTGGCGGATCAGGGACTCGAACCCCGGACCAAAGGATTATGATTCCTCTGCTCTAACCAGCTGAGCTAATCCGCCGGACCACCGATATCGGCGGCGGGCGCGAATTATCTTCTGCCGTCCTGTCTCGGTCAAACTCCCACCCGGTCGCGCGCCCTGCCTCGATCCGAGAAAAAAAGGGCCGCTTCAGAAGCGGCCCTTTCGATCCATGACTGCCGCGTTACGCCTCAGTCGGCTGCGTAGATGTCGCGGTCCTTGGTTTCCGGCAGGAACAGCGTACCGATCACGAACGTCATCCCCGCCACGATGATCGGGTACCACAG
>WNFQ01000269.1_pt1 | contig 32227 bp, 31 predicted proteins | sample 5400171 | NCBI WGS metagenome assembly WNFQ01 (sample SAMN13153356, study PRJNA577476) | soil metagenome | isolation source: 20 cm soil under Madrone tree | place: USA:California | collected 2016-06-14
TTACAAGCGCGGCGCCTCGCTCAGGTTCGAGAAGGGCGTCGGCGCCAAGTACCTGGAGCTCAAGATCGATGACCGGCAGAGGAAACTGCAGCCGGAGTTCGAGATCAAGGACTGGGAATAGCCCTTGACGCGAGCTTCCGGCATGCGTGCGCTGTTTCTCGCCGCCGTGCTGGCGCTGCCGGCCGGCGCGGCGAGCGCACGGCAGCACGACCCCGAGAAGCTCCCGATCACGCGTATCCGTGATCTGCACTACGGCGACGCGCTGTTCTACTTCTATCAGAACGAGGACTTCGCGGCCCTCACACGAGTGCTCGCTTACGAGCACTGGGGCCGCGTGCCGCACCATGCGGAGGAAGCGCAGCTGCTCGAGGGCGGGTTGTACCTGGCGCTCGGGATGCACAACGAAGCGGGCGAACGCTTCGAGAGGCTGCTGACCAACGATGTGCCCACGGGAGTGCGCAATCGCGCCTGGTTCTATCTGGCGCAGGTGTGGTACGCGCGCGGTTATCTCGAGCGCGCGGACGCGGCGTTGCGCAAGGTGAATGGGCGCATGTCCCCGGAGCTGGAGGCGCAGAAGGAGCTGCTGTTCGGCAACGTGCTGATGCACGAGGGACGCTACGATGAGGCCATCCGCCTGCTGTCGAGCTGGCGTGGCCCGCAGATCTGGTCCGCCTACGCGCGCTTCAACCTGGGGGTGGCGCTGGTGCGTAACGGACGGCTCAACGATGCCGACCCGTTCCTCAGCAGCGTCGGCACCATGCTCGCCGTGACTCCCGAGCTGGCGGCGCTCAAGGACCGCGCCAATCTCGCCCTCGGCTTTGCGTGCCTGCAGGCCAACCAGCCGGCACGGGCGCGACCGCCGCTCGCGCGGGTGCGCCTGAACGGTCCGTACTCGAACAAGGCGCTGCTGGGCATCGGCTGGGCGGATGTGGCGCTTGGGGACTACCAGGGGGCGCTCACGCCGTGGATGGAGCTGCGCAACCGCGACGTACTGGACGCGGCCGTGCAGGAGTCCTACCTCGCCGTGCCCTACGCCTTCGGCAAGTTGAACGCCAACGCGCAGTCCGCCGAGTACTACGAGAGCGCGGTCAAGTCCTTCGATGCCGAGAACGGGCAGCTGGATGAGGCCATCGCGCGCATCGAGAAGGGTGATCTGCTCGAGCGCGTGCTGGGCACCGATCTGGGTGCCCGCTACGGCTGGTTCTGGCAGCTGAAGAGCCTGCCCGATGCGCCCGAGTCGCGCTACCTGTACGCGGTGCTGGCGGGGCACGATTTCCAGGAGGGGCTCAAGAACTACCGCGACCTGGTGTATCTGAACGGCACGCTGGAGCGCTGGGGCGACAGCATGGGCGCCTTCCAGGACATGATCGAGACGCGCGAACGCGCCTACACCGAGCGGCTGCCACGGGCGGATGCGCTACTGGCCTCAGGTGCGGTCGAGAAGCTGCAGCAGCGCAACGTCACGCTGGCAAATGAGCTGCGCACCATCGAGACGCAGCGTGACATGGCCGCGCTCGGTACCACGGCCGAGCGCGAGCAGTGGGCGCGCGTGCAGCGTGTAGAGGCGGCGCTCGCCGCGGCTCCCGACACACCCGAGTACGCGGACTTGCGCGTGCGACTGGCGCTGATCAAGGGGGTATTGCAGTTTAACCTGAGGGATGCCTTCAACGCGCGCTTGTGGCAGGAGCATCGCGGGCTGAAGGATCTCAGTCTCGCGCTGCATGAGGCACAGAGCCGCTGGATCCGCGTGGAGCGCGACCGCAAGAGCGTGCCGACCAATACCGGGGAGTTCGCGGCCCGCGTCACCGAGCTGAAGCAGCGCATCGATACCCTGCAGGCGCGCCTCGGCGGCACCGAGCAGAAACAGAGTGTCTTTCTCGCGCGGCTCGCCGCTCATCAGCTCGAAGAGCAGAAGGATCGGCTCGCCGCCTACGAGGTTCAGGCGCGCTTTGCGCTCGCGAGCATGTACGATCGCGCCGCCAGCGCGGACACCCAGAAGGGAAGCGCAGGCGGCAATCAGGCCGCGCCGGCCGAAGAGGCCCCGGCGCCACCCGAGCAGGCTCCGGCACCACCCGAGCAGCCTCTGGCACCACCCGAGCAGGCTCCGGTGCCCAAGGCGGCGGAGCCGCCGCGATGAGAGTGCGCATGACTGCCCCCGCATCCTTCGCACCGGCGCTCGCGCTCGCCTTGCTCACGGGCACGCCGCGGGCTTCGGCGCAGAGTGCCCCCTCCGCTGCGCAGCCTACCATCGGGGATCTCGGTTCGCGCAAGGTCGAGGTGCACCGCGACACGATGGTGAGCGCCAGCGTTTCCCGGGCGATGGATAACTATCGCCACTTTCTCGAGCTGCAGAATACCGATCCGAAGCTGCGTGCCGAGGCCCTGCGCCGCCTCGGGGACCTCAACCTCGACGCCGGCGAGATGCAGCGGCTGGAACAGGAAGTCACCGCGGTGGACTTGCAGGGGGCCGAGGCGATCAAGCTGTACACGACGCTGCTCAAGGCATTCCCCGACTATGCGCGCAACGACCAGGTGCTCTATCAGCTGGCGCGCGCCTATGAGACCACCGGCCAGTCCGGGCAGGCGCTCGGCACGCTGGATCGGATCGTGCAGCGCTTCCCGCAAAGCCCGCAGCTCGATGAGGTGCAGTTCAGGCGCGGCGAGCTGTTGTTCTCCGACAAGCGCTACGCGGATGCCGAGCGCGCCTACGCCGCCGTCATCGGGCGCGGCGCCGGCTCGGCGTTCTTCCAGCAGAGCCTGTACAAGCGCGGCTGGTCGCTGTTCAAGCAGTCGCTGGCGCTCGAGAGCCTGCCGTCGTTCGGCGGAGTGCTCGATCAGGAGCTTGGCACCGGCGGCGGCAAGTCCGTGCGCCTGGAGAAGCTCAAGCGCGCCGATCGCGAGCTGGTCGAGGACACCCTGCGGGTCATGAGCATCACGTTCTCCTACAACGACGGCGCCGCCTCGCTCGAGCAATACATGAGCCAGCGCGGCGAGCGTCCCTACGCCTGGCTGCTGTATTCCCGGCTCGGCGATCTGTACGTCGACAAACAGCGCTACCAGGATGCGGCGAACGTCTACCGCGCGTACGTGGCCCGCGATCCCTACAGCGACCACGCGCCGGACCTCGACATGGCGGCGATCGAGGCCTACGGCAAGGGTGGCTTCAGCCAGCTGGTGGTCGACGGCAAGCACGAGTTTGTCGAGCGCTACAACTTCGACTCCCCCTACTGGAAAACCCGCAGCCGTGCCGACAATGCGCGCGTGGTGCAGGAGCTCAAGACCAACCTCAAGGACGTGGCCACCTACTTCCATGCGAGCGCGCAGAAGTCCAAACGGGTCGCGGACTACCAGGAAGCCGCGCGCTGGTACCGGGACTACCTGAAGTCGTTCCCGGAAGATGTCGACTCCGCCGCGACCGACTACCTGCTGGCGGAGGCGTTGTTCGAAAGCCATCAGTATGCCGATGCGGCTGCCGAGTACGAGCACACCGCGTACGGCTATCCGAGGAACGACAAGTCCGCGACCGCCGCCTACGCGGGGCTGGTCTCCTATCAGAAGGGCGAGGAGGGCTTGAGCGGGGCGGACAAGGACGCCTGGCACAAGCGCGCCATGGACGCCGGAGTCAGGTTCGCGCAGACCTTTCCGGAGCACCCGGACAGCCCCGGGGTTCTCACCCGCGCAGCCGAGGAGATCTTCGCCGCCGGGGACCGGCCGCGCGCGGTCAGCGTCTCCGAGTGGATTCTCGCGCGCCGGCCGCCGGTGGATGTGGCCAAGCAGCGCATCGCGTGGACGATCATCGCGCAGGCGCGCTTCGACCAGGGCGATTACGACAAGGCGGAGCCGGCGTTCCTGCAGGCCCGCGAGCTCGCCGGCAAGGATGACAAGATGCGCGCCGATCTCACCGAACGCCTCGCCGCCAGCGTATACAAGGCGGGCGAGGCGAAGCAGAAGGCCGGCGATGCCGGCGGGGCGGTGGAGGATTTCCTGCGCGTCGGGCGCGTGGCCCCGGAATCGAAGATTCGCGCCAACGCGCAGTACGACGCCGCTGCCGAGCTGCTGACACTCAAGGAGTGGCAGCGCGCCATCGGCGTGCTCGAGGATTTTCGCCGCCAGTTCCCGCAGCATCAGTTGCAACCGGAGGTCACCCGCAAGCTCGCCGTGGCGTACTCCGAAGCCAACCGCCCGGGCGAGGCCGCCGCGGAGTTCGAGCGGATCGCGGCGAACCCGGGCGAGAATCGCGCCGTGCAGCGTGAAGCGCTCATGCAATCCGCGGACCTGTACTCGAAGGCCGGCAACAATCCGCGCGCCATGGGGATGCTCGAGAAGTTCGTCGACACCAACCCAACACCGCTCGCCGATGCCGAAGAGGCACGCCAGCGCCTGGCGGACTACGCCGGCAAGAGCGGCGATTCCACGCGGCGCGATCACTGGTACCAGGAGATCATCCGGGCCGACGCGCAGGCCGGCGCGCAGCGCACCGATCGCACCCACTACCTGGCCGCGAAAGCGCAGCTGGCGCTCGCACAGCCGGCGCGCGATGCGTTTCGCGCTGTGCGCCTCACGGCGCCCCTGAAGAAGAGCCTGGTAGTCAAGCGCAACGCACTCGAGAGCGCGATGGAGGGCTACAAGCGCGCCGCCGAATACCAGGTCGCCGAGGTGACGACCGCCGCCACCTACGAGATGGCGGAGCTGTACGGCACGCTCGCCAAGGACGTTCTGGGGTCGGAGCGGCCGTCGAAGCTCACGGGCGACGCGCTGGAGGAATACAACTCACTGCTCGAGGAGCAGGTGTTTCCGTTCGAGGAGCAGGCAATCAAGGCGCACGAGCTGAACGCCGCGCGCGCCAAGGATGGTGTGTACGATGAGTGGGTACGCAGGAGCTTTCAGGCGCTGGCGCGGCTCAAGCCCGCGCGCTATGGCAAAACGGAGCTGATGCAGGATGTGGTCACCAGCCTGGAATAAAGGCCCGCGCGGCGGCGCGGCGCCTGCCGCGCGGCACGCCCGACACGCGCGGCGCGCTGCGGCGGTCGCGCTCGCGGGACTGGTGCTGGCGGCGCTCGCCGGCTGCAGCTCCAAGCCCGCACGCACCGCGCCACGTGCCGCGCAGCCGCTCGCGCTGCCGGAGAAGCACGCCACAGCGCCGCCCCCCTCCGTGCCGGCGAGTGCCGCGAGTGCGGCCGCCCCTGCCACGGCGCCCGCGGCGGCGGCCCGCCCGCAGGTTCCGCCGGCGGCACGCGCGGACTTCGAGCGTGCCGTGAATTACCTGCGCGCCGGCAACACCTTGGAGGCGGAGCTTGGCTTCAAGCAGGTCGCCCTGCAGTACCCGCAGTTCGCAGCCCCGCTGGTGAACCTCGCCATTCTGCAGCGCAAGGCGGAGCACCTCGACCAGGCGGAGGAAACCCTGAAGAGCGCGGTCGCGCACGAGCCCGGCAGCGCGGTGGCGTGGAGCGAGCTCGGCGCCACCCAGCGCATGCGCGGGCAGTTCAAGGACGCGGCCTCCTCGTACGAGCAGGCCGTTGCGGCGGATGCGCACTATGCACCGGCCTGGCGGAACCTGGGTGTGCTGTCGGATCTCTATCTTGGGGACTCTGCCCGCGCGCTGACGGCCTTCGAGCAGTACCAGCGGCTCACCGGCGAGGACAAGCCGGTGAGCGGCTGGATTGCCGAATTGCGACAACGCCTGGGGATGCCGCCGGTGAAGCGGCCGGCGCCTGCCGCGCCCGCGAGCGGCAACTCCGGCGACGCGGCGCCCGCGCCAGCCCCGGGAGCGCCGGCACCCCAGCCGCGCGCGGCGCCTGAGCCGCCCTCGCAACCCGCCCCCGGTGACAGCGTTGCGAGCGGCACCGGCAGCAGCAGCGCCTCGAGAGCAGGAGGTTGACCATGTGTCGCGTGTGCGTAAACCGATTGAGCCCAACGGCCGTGCTGTCGGCTCTCGTGGCCTTGTGCCCGCTCACTCTCGGCACGGCGCGGGCGCAGGAGTCTGCGCCGCCGAAGCCCTCAGGCTCGCAAGCACCCGCGCGCGCCCTGCCGCGCCCGGAGCAGCTCGACCCGGCAGTGGATACCTCGAGGAGTGCCCCGGCCGCGGCCACACCGGCTGCCGGAGTCGCCGCGGATGCGAACGCTCCGGGCGCTGCGCGCAAGCCACCTGCGGCCGGGACGGCCGCGCGCACGGAGCCCTCCGGCTCCAAGGCGAGCGCGCGCAAGGGCCCGGACCGGCTCGAGCTCGACCCGACCGACATCACCGGGAACCGTGAGCTGCCCAAGGTGTTGTACATCGTGCCGTGGAAGCGCTCCGATCTTGGCGATCTGCTCGGCAAGCCCGTGAACAGCCTGCTGGACGACGTGCTGCAGCCGCTGGATCGGGATGTTTTCCAGCGGGAAAACCGTTATTACGACGCCTTGAAGCCCGAGCGGGCGGATCCCGAGGCGGGCGCGGTGCAGGGTTCGGGCGACAAGCACTGAAAATGGCCGGGGCGCAGTATCAGGATGAGAGCTGGGTCGCAGCTTTTTGGGCTTATGTCATTCAGTTTTCGCAAGTTAATGCGTGTATGGCGGTCTCTATGAGCGGGAGTGTTTAGATGGACCTCTGGAACTTGATCGTACGATTCTTTCAGGGCGGCGGGAATTTCATGTACCCCATCGCCATCGTGTTCGTGGTGGGTCTGGCGATCGCCATCGAACGTTACATCTATCTGGCGCTCACGGCCGCGCGCAACCGCGGTCTGTGGAACGAAATCGTGCCACTGCTCTCGCAGGGCAACTTTCGCCAGGTGGCGCAGGCGACTTCCAAATCCGAGTCGGCCATCGGCCACATTCTCAACTACGGCCTGGCGCGCATTCAGTCTGCACGCCGGCGCGATGATATCGAGAAGGCGATGGAGGAGAGCCTCATGGAGGTGGTGCCACGACTGGAAAAGCGCACCCACTACCTCGCGACCTTCGCCAATCTCGCGACGCTGCTCGGGCTGCTGGGCACGGTGATGGGACTGATCCGCGCATTCGCGGCGGTGGCGACCGTCAACCCGGCCGAGAAGGCCAACCTGCTGTCGGCGAGCATCTCGGTGGCGATGAACTGCACGGCCTTCGGCCTCATGACGGCGGTACCGCTGCTGTTCATCCACGCGTGGCTGCAGACCAGGACCACCGAGCTGATCGACAGCCTGGAGATGGCGTCGGTCAAGTTCCTGAACGCGATCACCGAGCGGCAATCCGCGCCCGCCGCGGCCTGAGCCCGCGCTCGCCCTGGAAGGACTGAAGGTCGCGCATGCGCCGTCCGTATCAAATCCGCAAGCTGGAGCGTCACTCGCGCAAACCGGCGGAACTGCTGCTGGTGCCGATGATCGACATCTTCACGGTGCTCGTGACCTTCCTGCTGATGACCGCGGTGTTCTCGCGCACCGTGATCCTGCAGCTGAATCTGCCGGCCTCGCAGACCGAATTCCGGGAGCCGCCGCCGGGACTGCAGCTGGAGGTGATGGTACGCAAGGACCTCATCCAGGTGGCAGATCGCAATAGCGGACCGCTCGCAACGCTCCCCAACACGCCCGGCGGGTACAACTACGATGCACTGACGGAGTACCTCAAGCGTGTCAAGGCCAAGTTCCCCGAAAAGACCGACGCCAGCATCCTGCTGGAGGCGGACACCCCCTACGACACGCTGGTGCAGGTCATGGATCGCGTGCGCGTATTTGAAGTGACTCAGGGTCTGAACGTCGTGCAGGCCGAGCTGTTTCCGGACATTTCCATCGGCGATGCGCCGGCGACCCCTCAGGCCACGGGCGGCACGGCGTCCCCGGCAACGGTATCCCCGGCAGCGGCGGCGACCCCTGCCGCCGCCGCCCCCATTCACGCCGCGCTGGCGTCTGGCAACGGAGCACACCCATGAGCATGTCGCATCGCGCCCAGCGCATGGCGCAGCACCACCTGCGGCACCGCGCGGATGCGCAGCTGAACCTCATTCCGCTCATCGACATCCTGTCGGTGATGGTCGCGTTCCTGCTCGTGTACTCGACCGAGGTCGAAGTCATCCAGAACGCCAAAGGCATCGAGATTCCGCAGTCGATCGCTGAGGTCGCGCCCAAGCAGTCGGTGGTGGTCATGATCACCAGGACGGACCTGTTCGTGCAGGGAGAATTCATCGCCACCGTGGAGCAGATCCGCGCCGGGCAGGGGAGGCTGGTCGAGCCGCTGCGCGCCGCACTCAAGCGCCCGCTGCTGGTCGGCACGGTGATCAGCGAGCGCGATATCGCCCAGCGCGAGATCACCATCATGGCGGACAAGGCGCTGCCCTACGAAGTACTCAAGCGCGTAATGGCGACCTGCACGGATGCCGACTACGGGCGCATCTCGCTCGCGGTCATTCAGAAGGAAAAGCCGGTCGCCGCCGGCCAGTTCAAGCCGGTGTAAGCCCGCATGGTCATTGCGCCCTATTACCGCGACTTTGATCTGCCCTGGGAGGGCGATCCGGAATCGAGCGCGCGGTTCCGCAAGATCCTGCGCGTGCTACTGATCATCCTGGTGGTGCTCGGCATCGCATTTCCGCTGCTGCCGACGCCCAAGCGCGAGACTCCCGAGGAAGTCCCGCAGCGGCTCGCGCGCGTGATGCTCGAGAACAAGCCCAAACCGCCGCCGCCACCACCGCCGGTGCCCAAGGAGCAGGAGAAACCGAAAGTCGAGCCGAAAATCGCCATCGTGAAGCCGCCGCCGATCGATGAGCGCGAGCGGGCGCGCCGCAAGGCGCAGAAGCAGCTGAACCAGGTCAAGGACGAGCTCGCCGATCTGCGCGAGGTCATGGATCTCACCCCGCTCGAGACCAAGAACCTCTCCGGCTCGGTCAACGCCGACGCGCACGCCGAGCGCTCGCTCATCACCTCCAAGGTCGGGGTCGGCAGCGGCGGCATCACTTCCGCGAACAACAGCCGCGGCTTCGGCACCGGGGCCGGCTCGCTCACCGGTCACGACACGACTGCCGTCACCTCGGGCATCGTGCGCTCGGGTCTGAACAGCCGCGGCCCCGCCCGCAGCGGTGGCGGCGGCAAGGCCGCCCGCTCGCGTGAGGAGATCGAGCTGGTCTTCGACCGCAACAAGGGACGCATCTACAGTCTGTACGCCCGGGCGCTGCGCGACAATGCGGAGCTGCAGGGCAAACTGGTGCTCGAGTTCACCATCGCCCCAACCGGTGAGGTGACCATGTGCCGCATCGTCTCCAGCGAGCTCAGGGACGCGGATCTGGAGCGCAAGATCATCGCGCTGGTGCGCCTGTTCCGCTTCGATCCCAAGGACGTCGACACCGTCACCACCACCAAGCCCATCGATTTCTTCCCGGCATAGCACCGCTCGAGCGCGCCCCATGAACCTCAATTCCGAAATCGAGTTCTTTGCCGAGCTGCGGATCGTCGACAAGGCGCGCCTGCTGAATCTGTTCCTGCACGAACTCGCGGAAGAGGCGCGCGGCACCTACGGTCCCGCGGAGCAGGTGCACGACGGTGCGCACCTGCGCTTCGTCAACGAGCTGTACCATCGTCTGACACGCGTCATCGAGCAACTGCTGGCCGAGGAGCCGACGCGCCCGGCGGATGACGTGGTGCTGCGGATGCTGCTGGCGGAGCGGACCGACAAGGTGGCCGAGCGGCTGGTGTTCAACGCCTACGCACGCGCCATCCAGGGATTCGAGAGCTACGATACGACGGTGCTGATGGGCGGGGGTTGAGCGCCCCTCGAGGCGTGATCGTCGGCTGCGGCAGCGATGTGGGCGTGTTCGTCCACGGCACGAACTATCGCACGTCGTGTTCGTGATGAAGGACGGCGTCGTTTACCGGCGGCCGTGAAGCGATCTGCACGTCTCCCTGTTGGCGCTAAGGCACGACCGGATGCGAAATGTCGCAGCGATTGGTGTCGTTTGACCACGTGCTCTGCATGGCATAACTGCCGTTTCCCATGGTCACGTTCGCCGAGGCACCCTGACCGCTCGCTATCCAGGCACACTCGTCGCCATTTTCCTGGCCAGCGTAGCTGGTGCCGGTTTGGTTGGTCCATCCTCCTGCCGGATTCTGGTCGGTGAGCGTTTCCGCGTACTCGTGGCCGGCAACGATGGTGACTCCATCAAGTGCACCGGCCGCACCGCTACTGACGAAGCTCGCCCCGCAGCTGCTGCCGGCGTCGGTGATGTAGGGCATATTTGTAAATGCGAGGTCACCGAAACTGGAAGGCGTCGCACCGCCGGAAAGTGCCGCGTCACCGTTGTAATCGTGCCAGGCGCAGAAATTGCCGCCGCTGGTGTTGAATCCATCCGGATTCGTTCCGGGCGGGGAAAGAATGATGTACTGCGCATAGCGATTTGACGCCGCGATCGTGTTCCCGAAGTGTGCCGCCGCCTTGACCGCCTCGTTGGCCAGCTGATTGCCCGTCGCGGAGGCGGGTGAAGCGATCGAGTTGTCGTACCAAACCCCGGCAAGGACGCCCGCGCTCGGGTAGAGCACATGGGCGGCGTTGCCCGGACAGCTGGTGGCGCCGGAGTTCACCTGGGATCCGTCACAATACTGAGTCATGGTGCCCGACCAGAGCTCTGCGCCGGTGCCGAGCCCCTTGAACAGCTGCTGCAGTCGCAGCACTTCGCCGCTTGCATCGCCGCTGAACGTCGCGTTGCCATCGGCGTCACTGCTCGCCGTGCCCCACTGCGATCCGAAGATCACCAGGTACACCTGAGGCGTTCCGCTCGTTACACCGATGCCATCGATTCCACCGCCAAAGCTCAGGGTCTGACTCCCGGTGCCCGGGGAAAATACCTGAGTCACCTGATGCGAGTTCCACCAGAGTTGCATCCTGGCGTGCGCAGTGCGCGTCGGGACCGGACCATGTCGATAAGGATGGCCGTATCGGGGCGAATACGGATTCATCGCCTGCGCACGGTTTGCCGCGGAGGTGGCGCATCCGGCCAATACATTGAATCCCGCCAGCACACTGATTCGCGCCAACAGCCATAGCCCGCGTGTCGCTTTCATTCACTACCTCCTGTAATCGCAACGGCGAGCGGTATCAGTCACCCGCAAGCCGCTGCAGTGCCGTGCCGCTGAGGCGGAAGGTCGTCCACTCATCCTGCGCGACCGCCCCGAGACTCGCATAGAACCCGATCGAGGGCTTGTTCCAGTCGAGCACCGCCCACTCGAGCCGCGCGCAGCCGCGCTCGATCGTCGTACGGGCGAGCCAGGCGAGCAGGCGCTTGCCGACGCCCAGACCGCGCGCCTCGGGCCGCACGAACAGGTCCTCCAGATAGACGCCGGGTTTGCCGAGGAACGTCGAGAAGTTGTGGAAGAACAGCGCAAAGCCCACCGGCGTGCCATCCAGACACGCAAATACCACTTCCGCAAAGGGGCGCGGGCCAAACAGCGCCGTGCCGAGCTCCGCTTCGCTCGCCACCACCTGATGCTCGAGACGTTCGTACACGGCGAGCTCGCGGATGAACGCCAGCACCTGCGGCAGATCGCTCGCGGTCGCCGGACGAATGCTGATGGTGTGTGCCGCGCTGCTCATCCGGTAGTTTGCAAGCCCTGGGCGATGCCGGCGACAGTCGCCAGCAGCGCCTCGAACAGCTCGCGATCCGTGCGGCCCCCCGCGCGCCAGCGCTGCAGCAGATCCACCTGCATCAGGTGTATGGGATCGAGGTAGGGATTGCGCAGCTGGATCGAGCGCTGCAGGGTGGGGTCGGAATCGAGCAGCGCGCGGCTGCCGCGGACGGCGAGGATCTGCTCGCAGGCGCTGTCAAACTCGCTGCGAATCTCGCCGGAGAAGCGGCGCAGCGGCTCGGGCACCAGCTCGTCGTAGTAGCGCGCGATCTCCGGATCCGAGCGCGCCAGCATGGTCTCGACGTCATCGAGCAGGTTGCGCAGGAAGAACCAGCCGTCGCAGGCCGCGCGCAGTCGGGCCAGCCCGAAGCTGGCGAGCGCGGCGCGCAGAGCGCTGCCGGCCCCGTACCAGCCGGGCAGCATGTAACGGGTCTGCGACCAGGCGAACACCCACGGCACCGGCAGCAGCCCCTCGAGACCTGCGCCTTCCACACGGTGCACGGAACGCGAGCCGATCTGCATCCTCTCGATCACATCAATCGGCGTGACCGCCTGAAAATACTCGTAGAACTGCGCCTGCTCGTACACCAGGCGGCGGTAGGCGGCGCGGCTCTCGTGCGCGAGTAGCGCGGAGATCTCCAGCTGCTCGGCCGAGTCGGGCGGCAGCTGCCCGCGCCGGCATGCCGCGGTCGTCAGGCTCAACGCATTGAAGGCCCGCTCGAGTGTGCGCATGGCGATGGGTCGCAGTCCGTAGCCCTGCCGGATGGTGGCGCCCTGCTCGCGGATCCGCAGCACCCCGTCCACGGCCCCGGCGGGGGCGGCGTGCACCAGCGCTTCAATGCGCCCGCCGCCGCGCGCGATGCTGCCGCCGCGGGCGTGGAACATGACGGCGCGCTCGCCGGCGGTGGCGAGCGCCTGCGCCAGATCGTGCTGGGCCTGGTGAATCATGAAGCGCGAGGCGCAGGGGCCGGTTTGCTTGTTGCTGTCGGAGTAGCCGATCAACACGCACTGGCGCCGCCCGCGCGCATCCAGATGCCGCCGATACAGCGGATCCGCGAGCAGCTCCTGCAGCGTGCGGCCGCAGGTGGCGAGCGCCTCCGCGGTCTCGAACTGTGGCGCGAGGTCGAGCGCTACTTCCCCGGTGTGCTTGTCGTAGGCCGCCGCCCAGCGCGCCAGCAGCAGCGCCGCCAGCACATCGTCCGCGCCGCTGGCGCCGCTCACGATGAAGTAGCCGATGGCGTCGGGGCCATAGCGGTGGCGGCCCTGCATGATGGCATCGAACACCGCGAGGTGGCGCTTGCCGAGCGCATCGAGCTCCACGACCGGTCCGCGATCCTTCTCCAGCGCCTCGGCGAGCCGGTCGCGGCGCTCGCGGCTGCTGCGGCCGAGCCACAGCGGGTCGTCGAAGCCGCGCGCCACCACCGCGTGCAGAACACTGGCATGCTCGCGCACGTCGAGCGTCGCCAGGTGAAATCCGAAGGCGTCGATCCGGCGCAGCAGACGCTCGACGTAGAACAGGCCGGCGTTCGCGCCTTTGTTGGCTTTCAGGCTCGTGGCGATCAGCGACACGTCGTCGCGGAACTGCCGCGCACTCTCGTAACCGCTCGCCCGGCCCTCGTAGGTGCTGCGCAGGCGCTCCCCGAGCTGCGCGAGGAACACGCGGTAGGGCATGCGGTCGTGCCGCGCCGGGGTGATGGCGCGCGCTCCCGGCAACAGGCGCGTGTACTGCTCGACCCGCTTGGTCAGTTCGGTGGCCGCCGCCACGCGGCTGGCGCTCTGCGACAGGCGCTGCGCGATGCTCTGGCACTCCTCGAAATAGCGATTGATGATCACCTGCTGCTGGCGCGCCAGCGCCTCGCGGATGCTCTTGGCGTGCACGTCGGGGTTGCCGTCCATGTCACCACCCGCCCAGGATCCGAAGTGCAGGATGGCCGGCACCCGTGTCGCGCCGGCGTCGGTGCCGTAGAGCTTCTCCAGCGCCTGCGCGATTTCCTCGTAGAACGCCGGCACGACGCGGTACAGGATCTCCACCAGGTAGAACAGGATCTGCTCGCGTTCATCCGCGACCGTGAGGCGCTCGCGCGGCAGCTCCTCGGTCTGCCACGCCGCGGTGAGCTCCATGCGGATGCTGTTCCAGACGCTGCGGGCTTCGTTCGGCGTGAGGGTCGGGTCGAGACGCTCCAGCAGGCGCTGTGCGATGCGCAGCTGCTTGCGCAGCAGCGTTCTGCGGCTGGCTTCGGTCGAATGAGGCGCGAACACCGGCTCGATGGACAGACTGCCGATGAGTTCCAGGACCTGCGCCGCGCTCAGGCCCTGGCTCTTGAGCGCGGCGATCGCATCCTCCACGCCGCCGGGTTGGGGGCGCTGACTGTCCTTGAGCAGATACTCGCGGCGGCGCCGGATCCGGTGGACCCTTTCCGCCAGGTTGACGGTCTGAAACCAGATGGAGAAGGCGCGCACCACTTCGCGCGCCAGCGCCGGCGGGCGCTCGCGCACGCGGGCCGCGAGCTCGGCGCGCGCCTCGCGCGAGCCGGCGCGGCCGCGGATGGCGGCGACGCGGTCCAGCTCCACCAGCTCGAACAGCTGCTCCCCACCCTGCTCGCGCAGAATCTCGCCCATGAGCGCACCGAGCGCATGCACGTCCTCGCGCAGCGGCTCGTGCTTGGGCGGAAAGTGGATGTCGCTGCGGTTCACCTTTAGTATCTTAGCGGGCCGCTGCGCCCTTGGGCGCGCTTGAGTCATCCGGCCAGCAGCACCGCCTCGGCACGCTCCAGCTCTTCGGGCTGACCGTAGATCACGACGATGTCCCCGTCGCGCAGCACCGTGTCGCCGGCGGGCTCGCGCCCGAGGATTCCCTGGCGCCGCACGCCGGTGAAGGTCACCTCGACACCGCGACTGCGCACTTCGCCCAGCGTGCGGCCCACCGCCCACGCTCCCGGGGGCACCACCACGGACTTCAGCTCCTCGCGATGCTCGCTCCGGTCATCGACCGGGCGCGCATCCCCGCGCGGCACGATATTTCTCAGCACCGCGTAGCGGTTTCTGCGGATCTCACCCAGCGTACGCACCACGCGTGGCACCGGCACGTGCAACAGCATCAGTACGTGCGAGACCAGCATGAGACTCGCCTCGAAGGTTTCCGGAACCACGTCGGTGGCGCCGGCATCCTGCAGCTCCTTGATGCGGGCATCGTCCTGGGTGCGCACCAGCACCGGCACCTCGGGCCGCAGGCGGCGCACGCTGTGCAGGATGCCGATCGAGGTGGCCGGATCGGAGAAACTGATGACGACCGCGCTGGCGGTCCGCAGCCCGACTTTGCTGAGCAGCTCCTCGTCCGCCGAGTCGCCGAACAGGACCGGGTCCCCGGCCTGGCGTGCGGCGCGGATGCGCGCCGGGTCGAGGTCGAGCGCGATGTATTCGAAACCCTGCGATTCGAGCACCCGCGCCACGTTCTGGCCGACGCGGCCGAAGCCGCACAGGATGACGTGCTCACGCCGCGCGATCCCGGTGGTGGCAGCCTCCTCGCGCTCGCTGGCGGTGGGGGCTGGGGCGTGCTCATGCAGCAGCCAGCGGGCGACGCGCTTGTTGTTGTTGAGGATCAGCGGGCTGAGCAGCATCGACAGCACGATCGCGACCAGCAGCGGCTCGCCGAGGCCTTCAGGCACCATTCCGGCCTGCAGCAGGATGGTGCACAGCGCGACCCCGAACTCACCGCCGATCGACATGACGATGCCGGTGCGCAGCGCCTTGAAGCGCGAAGTGGTGAAGGGGCGTGTGACCAGCGCGGCGATGGTCGCCTTGAGGATCACCAGGGTAAGGAGCATCAACACCGCGATGGCGAGCTCGCTCGCACGCGCCAGCAGATGCACGTCGAGCAGCATGCCCACGGAGATGAAGAACAGCCCGAGCAGGATGTCACGAAACGGGCGGATTACCGCTTCGATCTGGTGCCGGTATTCGGTCTCGGCGAGCATCATGCCGGACAGGAACGCACCGAGGGCGAACGACAGGCCGGCGATGTGCGACACCCACGCCGAGGCGAGCACCACCAACAGCACCGCCAGCGTGAACAGCTCGCGCAGACGGCTGTGGGCGATCTCGTGAAACAGCGGGCGCAGCAGCCAGCGCCCCGCCGCCAGCACCGCCACGATCGCCAGCGCGCCGCCGATCACCGCCACGAGGCTGCCGCTCAGCTCGAAGCGATCCTGTCCCGCGACCAGCGCGCCGCCCAGGGCGAGGAACGGCACGAACGCCAGGTCCTGGAACAGCAACATGCTGAATGCGAGCCGCCCGTGCGTGCGGTTGAGCTCGGCACGCTCGGTCAGTTGTTGCAGCAGGATGGCGGTCGAGCTCATCGCCACCGCCCCCCCGAGAACGATCGCGATGAGCCACGTCATACCGAGCAGGTGCCCGCAGAGTGCGAACACGCCGGCAGTGGCGGTCACCTGTGCCGCGCCGAGGCCGAAGACCTCGCGCCGCATCGCGAGCATGCGCGGCAGGGAGAACTCCAGCCCCAGTGTGAACAGCAGGAACGCCACGCCGAGCTCGGCCAGCAGTCGCGTCGCGCCCGAATCCGACAGCACGCCCAGCGCGTGCGGTCCGAGCACCAGACCGACCACGAGATAAGCAATGCTCGTCGGCAGCGCCAGGCGCCGCGCGATCGTCACGAGCAACACGGAACCCGCCAGCAGAATCAGGGCCTGGGAGAGCGGCGCGAACATTCAGGCGCAACTTAGACCGCGCCCGCGAGCGAACGCAACGCCCGCGCGGGCAGGGGATGCCGGCCGCTACGCCGGCCCGGCTCTGCGGTCGGTGCCTTTCAGGCGCGTATAGGCCGCTGGCCCCGCGGCGACCGCTCCGGGCACCACCGCCCCTGCGGGGATCAGATTCCCGACTGCCAGGTGCTCGGCATGCCGGCCTTGCTGATCGCGTCCTCGATGGCGAGGCAGGCGTCGCGCGCTTCCGGTTGCGCGCGCAGGCTTCTCGCGATGGAGTTCAGGAAGCGGCACATCAGCGCCACGTTGGGGTGCCTGACGTGCAGCTGTTCTTCGACGCGGTCAATGGCCTCGATCAGATCCTCCTGATCGCAGCTCGGAAAGGTCATGCTCGTTACGGCATGTTGTACGGCAACCAGCGCTTGGTGTATTGCGGCCTGTCCCGTCCCATCCATGGAAGCAAATTTGAACCCGTTTGCGAAAAGCCGCAAGCCCCCGCTCCCCCCGCCGGCGAACGGCAGGACCCAAAAACAAGAGCCCCGCCTTTGGGGCGGGGCTCAGTAACCTGAGTCAAACGAGTGACGGTTACTTGGCAGGCGCGTTCGACGTATCGGTCTTCGACGCGGCAGACTTGGCGGCTTTCTTGCTGTGTTTCTTGTGATGGCTCTTGGCCGGGGCAGCGGGCTGCTCGGCGGCCGGCGCAGTGGCCGGTGCGTCAGCGGCGACAACCGGACCCGCGAGCAGGGCCAGGGCAACGACTGGGACGAGCTTCGTGAACATCGATTTGGTCTCCAAAGGCAGAAGTAGGATGCTAAAGCGCGCGTATTATGACTGGATTCGGGCCGCGCAAGTGCCGTATGACCGCAACGTAATGTTGCGCGTTCGATGCGCGTATCCTATTGAAAAACAAAAAATAATCTCCGGATCGGACACCGCTCGTCAGTGTCCCTCAAAGGCAACAAGCGTCCGGACCGGCACCTGCAGGGCGGCAAGGCGCGCCGACCCGCCGAGCTCTGGCAGGTCGATGATGAAGCAGGCGGCGAGGATCTGGGCGCCGAGGGAGCGCAGCAGCTTCACGGCGGCCTCGGCCGTGCCCCCGGTTGCGATCAGATCGTCCACGAGAATGATGCGTTCTGCGGGGGCGACGGCGTCGCGATGCATTTCCATCTCATCGAGCCCGTACTCGAGAGAGTAGGCGACACGCACCGTGGCATGCGGGAGCTTGCCCTTCTTGCGGATGGGGACGAAGCCGGCCGACAGTTGATGCGCGATCGCGCCGCCGAGAATGAATCCGCGCGCCTCGATCCCGGCGACGCGGTCGATGTGTGCGCCGAGCCACGGCTGTACCAGTTGGTCCACGACGGTACGGAAAACGCGCGCATTACCCAGCAGCGTGGTGATGTCACGGAACGCGATGCCCGGCTTCGGATAGTCGGGAATGGTGCGGATGGCCGCGCGGATCTCGCGCAACGTGTCGGGGTCCATGCGTGCACTGTACGCTAAGCGGCGGCCGGCAACCGGCGCCACACCAGCGTGCGGTTGTTGGCCGGCATGGCGTGGTCAGCGCTGAACACCAGGCCCTGCGCCCGCGTGAGCGCTTCCAGCGCCTCGAAATCACGGATGCCGCTGTCGGGGTCGCGGGTCCTCAGCCAGCGATCGAATTCCGCATTGCTGTCACTCGTATATTGGCCGCGGAAGCGAAACGGTCCGTACACGCACAACACGCCCGGCGCCGCCAGGCAGCCACCGACGCCGCGCACGAACTCCCGCACCGCGCTCCAGGCCATGATGTGCAGTGTGTTGGCGCTGAATACCGCGTCCACGGGCGCCACCTGCCAGGGATGGTCGCGCGCATCGAGCGCGATGGGGGCTCGCAGATTGGATCTGCCCTCGAGCCGGATGCGCTCGGCGAGCGGGCCCAGCAGTTCCTCGAGCTCGCTCGGCTGCCAGGCGAGGTGCGGCAGGTGCGCGGCGAAGTGCACCGCATGCTGGCCCGTGCCGCTGCCGACCTCGAGAACGCTGTGGCTGGCGGCGAGCTCGCTCCTGAGAACCTCGAGGATCGGGTCTTTGTTGCGCTCGCAGGCTTCGGACAGCGTCAGCATGGCGCGAGTCTGCGACAATACGCCGATGCAGGCCATAGACGTACTTCTGCAGCGGCGCTCCGCCCGGGAGCTGACCGAGCCGGCGCCCGACGAGGGCGCGCTCGAGCTCATTTTTTCCAGTGCGGTGCGCGCCCCCGACCACGGCCGGCTGCGTCCCTGGCGCTTCGTGGTGGTGCGCGGCAGCGCCCGCGAGCGCCTCGGCGAACTGTTCGCCGATCACGCGCAGCGCGCCCAGGCGCAGCTTAGCGCACAGGCTTTGCAGCGCGAGCGGCTCAAGGCGTTGCGCGCGCCGCTGATCGTTGCGGTGGCCGCGCACTGCAACCCGGCGGTAAAGATTCCGCTGATCGAGCAGACCCTGTCAGCGGGCGCGGCCGCGCACGCCATGATGCTGGCGGCGTTCGCCCTGGGCTTCAACGCCATGTGGAAGACCGGAGGGCCTGCCTATGATGAGACGGTGAAGCAGGCGCTCGGCTTTGCCTCCACCGACGCCATCGTCGGGTTCCTGTACCTCGGCACCGAGACCGCCCCGACTGCGCCGCCCGCTCGTAGCGAGTGGCGCGACCTGGTGCGCTACTGGGGCGAGCAACCTTAGAGGCGCGACGAGCCGACTGATTGCGCCGATGAGGCGAGTGCGTGAACCTGCGGCAACACTTCCCGTAGCCTTCGGGCGGCGCGACACTGCCGTATGATGTGCGGCTTGCGCGTACCTTCAAAGGTCTTGAGGCTATGAGATTACTGTCGTGGATGGCCGCGCTGGCCCTGGTCGCCGCCTGCGCTTCAAAACCCGTCGAGGAGAAATCGGTGCCCATCACCCCCGATCGCGCGGCCCCAGGGGCCGCTGCACCCGCACCCGCCAAGCCGCTCATCGGCGATTGCGGCCTGGACCTGAGCGCGGGCAACCACAGCGTAAAGCCCGGCGATGACTTCTTCGCCTATGCGAACGGCGCGTGGTATGAGGGGTTCACCATTCCCGCCGATCACGCGAGCTTCGGTCCGTTCGACAAGCTCGATGAGCTCTCCAAGCAGCGCGTCCGCGCCATCATCGAGGAGGCCGCCGCCACTCATGCCGCCGGCGGCACTCCCGAGCAGCAGATCGGCGACTTCTACGCGGCCTTCATGGACGAGGCCGCGATCGAGGCCAATGGCCTGGCACCCGTGCAGGCCGATCTGCAGCGCATCGCCGCAGCCAACACCCGCCAGGGGCTCGCGCACCTGTTCGGGGAGCCCGGATTCGCTTCGCTGTTCGACGTGCAGCTGCCGGCCGACTTCAAGAACCCCGACCGCTACAGTGTCTTCATCACCCAAGCGACGCTCGGCCTACCCGACCGCGACTACTATCTCAAGGACGATCCGCAGCTCAAGGCGCTGCGCGGCAAGTACGTTGCCTACATCGCGCAGATGCTCACCCTCGGCGGCGCGAGCGACGCTGCGGCCCGGGCGCGCGACATCATGGCGTTCGAGGCGGCGGCGGCGCAGGTCCAGTGGCCGATCGAGAAGCGCCGCGATGTGGAGGCCATCTACAACCCGCGCAGCAAGCAGCAGCTGCTCGGCTTCGCGCCCGCATTTCCCTGGCAGGCGTTTCTCGAGGCCCAGCAACTCGGCGCCCGGCAGGAGCTGGTGCTCGCCGAGTACGGCGCCATTCATGATCTCGCCGAGCTCTTCAACCGCACTACGGTGACGACGCTCCAGGCCTTCCTGACGTTCCACTATCTCAGCAGCCACGCGCAGTACCTGCCCCGGCGCTTTGACGAGGCGCGCTTCGCGTTCTACGGCCAGTCGATGCGCGGGCAGCCGCAGCAGCGCGAGCGCTGGAAGAGGGGCGTGGATGCGGTCGATGGGGCACTCGGTGAGTCGGTCGGGCGGCTGTATGTGGCACAGTATTTCCCGCCCGAGTCCAAGGCGAAGATGCAGCAGCTGGTGGCGGATCTGCGCGCCGCGCTGAGTGCGCGCATCGACGCCCTGGACTGGATGACGCCGCAGACCAAGTCGCGGGCCCACGAGAAGCTCACGATGTTCACGCCCAAGATCGGCTACCCGGATAAGTGGAAGGACTACTCGGCGCTCGCGATCCGCCGCGACGATCTCATCGGCAACGTGCGCCGCGCGGCCGAGTGGGACTGGAACTATCAGGTCGCGCGCCTCGACCAGCCGGTCGATCGCGCCGAGTGGCAGATGACGCCCCAGGAAATCAACGCCTACTACAACCCCTCGAACAACGAGATCGTGTTCCCGGCGGCGATCCTGCAACCGCCGTTCTTCGACCCCAACGCCGATACCGCGGTGAACTATGGCGCCATCGGCGCGGTGATCGGCCACGAGATCGGCCACGGCTTCGACGACCAGGGGCGCAAATTCGGGCCCGATGGCTCCATGCAGGACTGGTGGACGGCACAGGATGCCGCGGTGTTCGCGGCGCGCACCGCGCGCCTCACCAAGGAGTTCTCGGCATTCGAGGCGCTACCGGGGCTGAAGGTCAACGGCGCCAACACCATCGGCGAGAATATCGGCGACCTGGGCGGCCTCAATATGGCGCATGAGGCCTACCAGATTTCACTCAAGGGACAGCCGGCACCCGTGATCGACGGGCTCACGGGCGATCAGCGCTTCTTCCTGGCTTACGCCCAGGTGTGGCGCAGCAAGTACCGCGAGGGCGCGCTGCGCGAACAGGTGATGGCGGACGTGCACAGCCCCGATAACTTCCGCGTCAACGGACCGCTGCCGAACATTGACGCGTGGTACGCGGCGTTCAACGTGCAGGCGGGCGACAAGCTGTACATCAAGCCCGAGGAGCGTGTGAGGATCTGGTAGCCTCAGGGCTTGACGACCGCGAGTACCACGATCGCGACCAGCAACAGACCCGGCAGCTCGTTGAACAGGCGGTACCAGCGCTGCGAGTGGCTGTTCCCACCCGCGCGCAGCACCCGCATCAGGTGGTAACAGCAGCCGTGGTAGCCGACCAGCGCCGCGACCAGCAGCAGCTTCGCGCGCATCCACCCCAGGGTGAGGTACCCGGGCGCGCCGACGATCATGGCGGCGCCGCACAGCACCGCGAGCAGCGCACCCAGGGTCATGATGAAGAACAACCGCCGCTCCATCACCACGAAGCGCGCCAACCCTTCCCGCTCGCTCGCCGCCACGTGGTAGACGAACAGGCGCGGCAGGTAGAACAGCCCCGCGAACCAGGTAACCACGAACACCACGTGGAAGGCTTTGAGCCACAGCACGACCGCGATTGTAACCAAGGCAAACGACCCCGGTGCGGGCCTCTGGTAGCATGACCGCCCCCGGACCACCGCCACAGCACGCACCATGCCCGATACGCCCGCCGCCGCAGCCACTTCCTTCCCGAGCAATATCGAGATCGCCCAGCGCGCCACCATGCTCCCCATCGGGCCGCTCGCGCACGAGCGGCTCGGGATACCGCAGGAGCGTCTCGAAGCCTACGGGCACTACAAGGCGAAGGTGTCGCTCGATTACGTGGCGCAACTCGATCCCCGCCCCGCCGGCAAGCTGGTGCTGGTGACCGCGATCTCGCCGACGCCCGCCGGCGAGGGCAAAACCACCACGACCGTGGGGCTGGGAGATGCGCTGAACCTGCTGGGCAAGCGCGCCATCGTGTGCCTGCGCGAGCCGGCCCTGGGGCCGGTGTTCGGCATGAAGGGTGGCGCGGCCGGCGGCGGCTACTCGCAGGTGGTGCCGATGGAGGACATCAACCTGCATTTCACCGGCGACTTTGCCGCCATCGCGCTCGCCAACAACCTGCTGGCCGCGCTCATCGACAACCACATCTACCAGGGCAACCAGCTCGGTTTCGACGTACGCCGCATCAGCTGGCGCCGCGTGGTCGATGTCAACGATCGGGCGCTGCGCCAGATCGTCATCGGACTCGGCGGCACCGCCGACGGCGTGCCGCGCGAGGACGGTTTCGATATCGTGGTGGCGTCCGAGGTGATGGCGATCCTGTGTCTCGCCGACAGCCTCGCCGATCTGCGGGAGCGCCTCGGCAGGATCGTGGTCGGTTACCGCGCCGATAACTCACCCATCCTGGCGCGCGAGCTCAAGGCGCACGGTGCGATGACGGCGCTGCTGAAGACGGCGCTCGCGCCCAATCTGGTGCAGACGCTGGAGAACAACCCGGCCTTCATCCACGGTGGTCCGTTCGCCAACATCGCGCACGGCTGCAACTCGGTGATCGCGACACGCACCGCGCTGAAGCTGGCCGATTACGTCGTGACCGAGGCCGGGTTCGGCGCCGACCTGGGCGCGGAGAAGTTCGTCGATATCAAGTGCCGCAAGGCGGGCTTCAGGCCCAGCGCCGCGGTGATCGTGGCCACCGTGCGGGCGCTCAAGTACCACGGCGGCGTCGAGCTCGCCGACCTCAAGAGCGAGAATCTCGCCGCGCTCGATCGCGGCGTGGTCAACCTCGAGCGACACATAGACAATGTTCACAACCGCTACGGCCTGCCCTGCACGGTGGCCATCAATCGCCGCGCGGAAGACACCGAGCATGAAATCCGGCTGTTGATCGACCGCATTGCCCCGCACGACGTGCGGGTGATCGCGGCGACCCACTTCGCGCACGGTGGGCGCGGCGCGCTGGAACTGGCCCGTGAGGTCGTGCGCCTGTGCGATGAGCCCAACGGCTTTCGCTACGTGTACGAAGATGATGCCAGCTTGTGGGACAAGATGAAGGCGATCGCCACCAAGATCTACCACGCCACCGATATAACCGCCGACAGCAAGGTGCGCGCCCAGATCCGCCAGCTGCAGGATGGCGGCTATGGGCACTATCCGGTGTGCGTCGCCAAGACTCAGTACTCCTTCTCCACCGATCCTAAGCTGCGCGGCGCGCCGGCGCACCACGTGGTCAACATTCGCGAGGTGCGGCTCGCCGCGGGCGCGGAATTCGTGATCATGATCTGCGGCGACATCATGACCATGCCGGGGCTGCCCAAGGTGCCGGCGGCGAACAGCATCGATGTCAGCGCCGACGGTCGCATCACGGGTCTGTTCTAGACAGACACGCTTAGCGCCGCATCTGCCCGAACTCTCGCCATGCCTTTCTGCGAAGCCGACCCCTGGCGCATGCAGTACTTCGAGGGCGCGGCCTGCCCGCCCGAGGTGCGCATTCCGACCGAAGACCCGGACGCCTACCAGTGGTACCCCGCACATCGCGGGATCTATAACAAGCTGGCGGTAGCCGAGTCGCAGGGCCTCGCCTGTGCGCCGCACGGTGTGTGCCCGCCGGCCTTCCCGGTATTCAGCAAGCCCATCATCAATCTGGGCGGCATGGGTGTCGGCAGCCGGGTGTTGCCGGATCGCGCTCACTACGAGCGGCACAAGACGCCGGGACACTTGTGGATGACGCTGCTCGAAGGCGAGCACGTCAGCACCGACCTCGCCGTGCAGGCCGGAAGGGTGATGTGGCTGCGTCACAGCCTCGGCACGCCCGCCGCGGGCGGGACTTTCGATTACTGGACGATCGAGGCTGCGACACGCGCGCCGCTCGCGGGCTATCTCGGCGCGTGGGTCGGGCAGCATCTCGCCACCTACACCGGCATGCTCAATCTCGAGACCATCGGCGGGCGCATCATCGACGCGCACCTGCGCTTCGCCGATCAGTGGCCGGATCTGTACGGCGACGGCTGGCTGGCGGCCGTGGTAGGCCTGTACGAGCAGCGCGCGTGGCGCTACGCCGATCGCGAGCGCAGGATCGGCTACAGTGTCGCACTGTTCGGCCCGCACGGCCGCGAATACCAACATCCGTCCGCGTCCCTGGTCGAGCAGGTGCGGCGCATGCCGGAGGTGAGCAGCGTGCAGATCACCTTCCACGCCGACCGTCCGGCCGCCGCGCACCCGATGCCACCGGGGGGCTTCCGGCTCGCGATCGTGAACTGCCTGAATCTTGAAGCCGGCCGTGCGGCCCGGGCACGCCTGGCGGAGTTTTTCCGGGTGTGAGCGGCGTCGGATCCGGTTGCGCGGCGGCCGCTCAGGGCTGCCAGCCGCGCGCGCGCGCCGCGGCCTCGGCGCCCGCAGCGAGCGGTTCCCCCGCGATCAGTTCATCGAGCGTGTGAGTCACGCTGGCCGGCAGCGCTGAGCCCGCCGGCCGGTAGCCCGCGGCAGCGGCCGGCGGGGCGGGATTGCGTGCCAGCACCTCGAGCCTCCAGGCCTCGCGCTCCCGGCAGGCGAGTCCGGCGAGCGTACCTTGCTCGCGCAGCACGAACGTGCGGCAGTAGTCGCCGTTCCGGGCCCGAAAGCTGACACCGATCTGCACCGGCGCACCGGGCGGCTGATGGCTCGCGAGCTGTTCGCTCAGCGCGCGCGCCAGCGCGCCGCTCGCCAGCACCTGCCCGTCGCGGGTGACGAGCGCCGGGCCCGCGGGGGCGCGCAGCAGCAGCGGCCCTAACAGCACCCCGCCGACCAGGCTCGCCGCGATCGCGCCCCACTGCGGCCACGACCAGCGCGGCGCGGCCTGGCGCTTCAGCGCGACCACGTTAGCGGCTTGCCCCCGCGCCGGCACGCCGCGCACGCTGGCGAGCAGACGCTCCGGCAGCGGCTCATCGAGCACCGGATCGAGCGCCGCACGCAGCCGGGCGCGCAGCGCCCGTTGCCGCGCGACCCGGCGCGCCAACTGCGGATCGGTTGCCATCGCAGCCTCCAGCGCCGCGCGGCTCGCGGCGTCCAGTTCACCGTCGGCGTACGCCATCACAGTCTCGTCGCTGAAGTTCATCGCAGCGCTCCCGTGGTCTCGCCGAGCATCTCCTGCAGCGCCTCGCGGCCGCGCGCCAGGCGGCTGGTGAGCGTGCCGATCGGGACCTCCATGATGTGCGCGGCCTCCTTGTAGGAGAGACCTTCGATCAGCACCAGCGCGACCGCCGCGCGCTGCTCCTCGGGCAGGCGCGCCAGCGCCTCCTGCACCGCCAGCAGATCCGCGTGCGCGCCCTGGGAGGCATCGCCGATCTGCTCCGCACACTCCTCGGGCGCGAACAACCGTGCGCGCCTGCCGCGCGCGCGCAGCTCATCCAGCCACGCGTTACGCACGATGCCGAACATCCAGCTCGACAGCGGCGCGTCCGGGCGCAGTTGCGCGCCGCGTGTCAGCGCCCGCTCGACCGCGATCTGCACCAGGTCGTCGGCGTCGTTCACATCTGCGGCGAGTGCCCGCGCAAAGCGCCGCAACCGCGGCAGTAACATGACCAGCTCCTCGCGCAGCTCATCGGGCGATGCGCGCATGTCTATACCGGCATTACGTTCATGAGTGCCATTTTCTTCCATTTCTTCCCTGCGCGCCCACGTTCAACTATGGTGCTCGCATGCCCACCGTTGTATTGACATTGCTGCTGTTGAACGCCTCGGCGGCTGCCGCACAGGTCGGTCTGCCCGCCGTGCGTCTGCCCCCGGTACCGGGCGTCACACTGCCGAATCTGCCCGCGGCCGGCGTGCTGGACATCGACAAATCCGCCGCCGCGCTCGCGGGTGAGGTCGATCCGCGCCGCCTGCGGGAACTGCGTGCCCTGCGGGTTCGCGAGCTGCTGCGACGGCACCGGGACGTGCTCGAGGCCGATCCGCACGGCGCGCCCATGGTGCGCGGGGAGATACTGGCGCTGTCCCCGAGCACCGCCGCGCTGCAGGCGGCGGGCGGCGCGGGATTCTCGGTAGTGCGCGACGACTCGTTCGCCGAACTCGGGACCCACATCGTGGTGTTGCACGCCTCGGGAAGTACCGCACGTGCGTTGGCGCGCCTGCAGAGCCTCGATCCTGCGGGCGTCTACGACTTCAATCACGTCTATACCGACAGCGGTGGGGTCGGGCTCGCTGCCCCGGTCGCGGCGCAACCCGCGCCGGCGCCGGGCGGCGTGGCACGCGGTCCCGCGGCGGAGGGTGTCGCCGCGATCCGCGTCGGCCTCATCGACAGTGGCGTGGATGTCACTCACGAGGTGTTCAGCGGCATCACGGTTCAGCAGCACGGCTGCAGCAGCGCGGTACCGGCCGAGCATGGGACCGCGGTGGCCTCGCTCATGGTCGGACGCGCCAGCGCTTTTCACGGCGCGGCGCCCGGGTCCACTCTGTATGCCGTGGATGTGTTCTGCGGCCTTGCCACCGGGGGCGCGGTGGATTCGGTGGCGGAGGCGTTTGCATGGCTGCTGCGCGAGCAGGTTCCGGTCATCAACGTGAGCCTGGTGGGACCGCCGAACAGAACGCTCGCGGGCATCGTGCAGAACGTGCTGGCGCGCGGTCACCTGGTGGTGGCCGCGGTGGGCAATGATGGTCCGGCGGCGCCGCCGCTGTATCCGGCGGCCTGGCCGGGGGTGGTTGGAGTGACGGCGGTGGACGCGCGCCAGCAGGTGTTGGTCGAGGCGCTGCGCGGCGCGCAGGTGAAATTCGCCGCCCCCGGAGCCGACATGGCCGCGGCGCGGCCACACGGGTATGCGCTGGTGCGCGGGACCTCGTTCGCCTCGCCAATCGTCGCGGGGCTGCTGGCGCTCGAGCTGCACACGCCCGACCCGGGCGCCGCACAGCAGGCGGTGGCTGCTCTCGCCCGGCAGGCGCTGGATCTCGGGGCGCCGGGCCTCGATCCTGTCTACGGCCATGGACTGGTGGGTGCGGATCTGCGCCGGCAGCCGGCACTCGCGCTGCTGGGCGCGCATTAAGTCAAAAGCGACGAAAATTCCCCGGGCCGCGGAAGATTTCGCCACGGCCGGTCGTAGTACTTAGCGAAAGGTCGCGGACGGGCCGCGGCCTCGAGAGGAGACGACCATGAAGATCAATCATCTTTTCACGAGCGCCGCAATCGCAGTCGTGTTGGCTGTGGCGGTGCCTGTCCACGCGCAGATCCTGGGCGGCGGCGCGCAGGGCGGGCTTGGCGGGACGCTCGGTGGCACGTTGGGCGGTGACGCGGGCGGCATGCGTGGCGCCATGACTGGCGGCGCCGGCGGGTCCATCTACGGCGGCGCCGGCGGGCAGCTCGACGGTCGGGGCCGGATCGATCGCACGGTTGACGGCACCGCACAGGGCGCCGCACACACCGGCGCGCGTGCCGCGAGCAAGGCCGAAGCGTCAGCGAGCAAGGCCGAAGCGTCAGCGGGCAAGGCCACGGCGTCGGCGCGCCACGACGCACGAAGGGGCGGCGATTTGGCCGCTGACACTGCAAGCTCCGCTGCCGCGAGCGCGTCGCGCGCGACGGCGAGCACCGCGGCGAGTGCCGCAGGCGGCGGTGAGGCGCAGACCCACAACCTCGATGTGGGCGGGGCGCTGAGCGGGGCTGCGTCGGCGAGCTCAGCCGGCAACACGGGCATGAGTGCCGTCGGCGGCGGTGACGCGTCCGGCCAGCGCGCCAACTCGAGTCCTGGGGCGGCGCGCAACCCGGGTGAGGGTGCCCATACCCGTAACCCGGGCAAGCCGGCGGCGAGTGGCGATACTGACTCGCGTCACCGCGAGGGTGCCGCAGCCGGCGGCGACATGTCCGCTTCCGCCTCGGCGGACGCGTCGATGAATGCCTCGGCGTCACACTGAGCGCAACGCGGCTGTTTGAGCGGCAGAGGTAATCCTCTGCCGCTCAACTTTACGGCAGCACGGCGGCGCTCATCTGGGCGGGTGGTCTCCGGAGAACCTGACGGCGGTGGCGCCCTCCACGCGCCCGATCATGGCCCGGTCGCTGACGTACAGATTCACTTTGCGTTCGAACCTGAGAGTGCCGCCGACGACCGAGCCCGGTCCAATCACTACGCGCGAAGTGTCCTCGGACCAGAACCAGATATGGAACCAGCTGGTGTCCTTCTCGACGTGAATGCCACCGTCGACGTGCGCGTTGGGGCCGATTTCGATGTCACCCGTCGCCGTGTCGATGAGACCCCCGACGTGAGCGGCGGCGATCCGTATGGCGCCGTTGACATTGCTCAGCGTGCCGGCGACGTCTGCGCCGTCGGCGACTGTCACCGCGCCGTTGACCGCCTGGACCGTGCCGGTTACGCGCACCGCCTCTTTCAGGTGAATGGACCCGTTGACGGTCACGAGTGTGGCCGCCGTGGCGTGCCGCTCGGCGGAGATGCTGCCGTTGACGGTGTTTGCTCGGCCGACCACGGCATTCTCGCCAATATGAATGGAGCCGTTTACCGTCGAGACATCCCCGCTGTGCTGCTCCGCGCCGATGTCGATGGAGCCCATGACCCTGGAGATCGAGGTGTCAGCGGCGCGCGCCACACAGCACGCTGCGCATCCGCTGAGGACACTCACCACAGCAAGCACCGCACGTGACCCAATCATTGCACTCCCACCTTTCGTTCAGCCCGCCGGAGCGCGCCAGCATAGCGCGCCGCCAGCTGCTGCGGGCAGTTCTGTCGGTGGTCAAAGCCGCCGATTCCGGGGAGAATCCGCACCGATGCGCGCCAGAGATAAGGTCCCGAGCAACTTCACTGCGCGCCACATCCCGGTCATCGATGTCGGCGGCTCGCACGTGAAGTTGCGCATCGATGCCCGGGGCCCGATCCGCAAGTTCGTTTCCGCGGGAGCTCCCGGACTGCCTCCGACCTGGTGCAGCCGCGCCAAGGAAATGGTCGGCTGCTCGCGGCAGCCGGGCTGAGGGCGCGTCATGCCGTTCACGCTCGCACACCCCGCCGTCATCCTGCCGCTGCGCGGTCTCAAATACCTGCGCACCGCGCCGCTGATCATCGGCGCCATGACTCCGGATCTGCCGTACTACGTGCCCGCGCGTTTGGCACACTTCGGGCCCGAGACTCACTCCCTCACGGGCGCGTTCACGACTTGCCTGGTGCTCGGATATGCCGCGCTGGGCTGCGTATACCTGCTGCGCCGGCCGCTCACCGCGCTGCTGTCGGCCCGGGCCCGCTGGCTGTACCTCACCGCGCTCGCGCCGTTCAGCGGGCGGCCGCTCGAATGGGCGCTGGCGGCGGTGTCGATCATCCTCGGCGTGTGGACCCATCTCTTGTGGGACTCCTTCACCCATAACGATGGCTGGATAGTGCGTCGGGTCGCCTTTCTCAGCGCCCCGGTGAGCTTCGGCTGGTACAGCGGTACGGTCTGCCATGTTCTGCAGTACCTGAGCTCGGGGGTCGGGCTTGCCGCGATGGCGCTGTGGTACTGCCGCCTGCCCGTGCCGGCGGCGGCACCGGTCGGCCCGGGCGCGCCACGCTCCTCGGTCGGGCCGGTGTTGATGCTGGTCGCGGTCGCCGCGATCCTCATCGGCGGCGTGCAGGCCACGCAGGCGTTCTCTCACACGCCGGTCATCTACCGTACGCTCGATATCTTTCTCACCCGCAGTCTCGCCTGGTTCGCCGTCCTGTATCTGGTGGCCGGTACCGTGGTCACCCTGGAACACGGCCATGACGGCGCGTCCGGCATGCACCGTTAGCGCGGGGTGCCGAACTCCAGCGCCCAGTACACGCCCGCATCGCTGCGCGAGTTCACTGCATACGCCAAGCCCATCTGCCGGAAGGCGGGATCCATGAGATTCGCGCAATGCTCGGTGCTGTGCAGCCAGCCCGTGACCGCGTCCTCGGGCCTCATGATGCCGCTCGCAAGGTTTTCACCGACCGCGCGCCAGCGGTAGCCGCTGCGCGTGATGCGCTGCGCCGGGGAGCTGCCGTCGCGGCCGGTGTGAGCCATGTAGCCGTAAGTGGCCATATCCCGGGCGTACTGCTGTGCCACGTGCTCGAGGCTGGCGTTCAGCACCAGCGCGGGCGCCGGCTCAAAGGGCGTGGAGCCGCAGCGGCGCGCGTGTGCGCGCGCCTGGTTGATCAATGCGAGCGCGCGGCGGCTGATCGCGGCGCGCTCGTGCGACGCCGGCGGGCTGAAGGGCGCGGCGAGAGCCAGCCACACGTCGGTGCCGCGCCGCCAGCTGCCGATTTCGCGGAACGCCGGATCGGTGGCCTGTTGGCAGAGCTGCTCACCGATGAGGCGCCCCACATCGCCGTGCGCTGGCACCGGGGAGATGCGCACCGAGAACGAGCTCACGGCGCGGTAGCCTGCGAGCTGCTGCGCTGCGTGCAGCTCCGCCCCCAGCGACACTTGCCGGGCCACCTGGTCGAGCCGCGCATTCTCGCGCAGCGCCCCCACGGCGCCGGGGTGTGCGCCGCAACCATGCCGGCGCACGCTGTTGACGGCAGCGGTGAGCTCCGCGGCGGCGCACAGCGGGGACAGCAAGGCCAACAGCAGCAGGATCTGGCATCTGGTGCGCGGGTCGGTCATTGTTCGCTCATGACGGCCGGCCGGGATCCCGAGCAATTTACAACCACGGGTTGGCCGTGGCGACCGGGGAACGAATTCCGCCTGCTCGACGATGGCGGGGAGTTCTTCGCGCGCATGCTGCAGGCGATCGATGCCGCGAGCCGCTACGTGTTGCTGGAGATGTACCTGGTCCGCTCGGGCACAGTCACCACGCGTTTCATCGAGGCGTTCGGGCGGGCCGCGCGCCGCGGCGTGCGCGTGTGCCTGGTGCTGGATGCGTTTGGCGCTCTGGGACTCACGCGCGCCGATCGCCGGCGGCTGCTGGATGCGGGCGTGGAGCTGCGCTTCTTCAACCCGCTGCGCCTGAAAAACAGGCTCTCCAACCTGTTGCGCGACCATCGCAAGCTGCTGCTGAGCGACGGCAGCGTGGCGTTCGTGGGCGGCGCCGGACTCACGGACGACTTCGCACCCGGCGCCCCGCGCGGACCGTGGCGCGAGCTGATGGTCGAGATCGAGGGTCCCGTGATCAGTGACTGGCAGCGCGCCTTCGCGCGCATCTGGCGGCGCTGCGGAGCGGAGCTGATGCTCCCGGAGGCGCCGCTGAGCGAGCCGCGCGCCGGGGGCGCCGCCGGCCGACTGGCGTTGAGCGAGGCCCGGCAGCGTTCGGTGCTCGCCAACGGGGTGCTGCGCCGCATCGAGCACGCCGCGACGCGCGCCTGGATCATGAGCGCGTATTTCGTGCCCTCGCGGCGCTTCCGCAAGGCGCTGCGCCGGGCGGCGCGCCGCGGCGTGGATGTGCGGCTGCTGGTGCCGGGCGCGCGCACTGACCATCCGTGGGTGCGTCAGGCGGCACGCCGCTTCTACGGCAAGATGCTGCGCAACGGCGTGAAGATATTCGAGTACCAGCCGCGCATGCTGCACGCGAAAATGATCCTGTGCGACGACTGGGTATCGATCGGCTCGAGCAACCTCGATCGCTGGAGCTTCCGCTGGAACCTGGAGGCCAACCAGGAGATTGCCGACGCGCGGGTGGCCGATGCGGCGGCGGGGCTGTTTGAAGGGGATTTTGCCGCGTCACGCGTGCTCAGCCGCCGCTATTGGCGGCAGCGCGCCTGGCTCGACCGCCTGCGCGAGGGCATCGCCGGCGTGCTCGACCGTCAACTCGATCGCTGGCGCTGACGCTGCGGGTCGCTGTAGCTACGGTGGCGCGAGCTCCGCTCCCGGCAGCGATGCAAACAGCTCTGTGCTGCGCACGAACGCGAGCAGAAACGGCGCCAGGGTGCGCATCTGCGTGTCGTAGGCGCGCAGCGCCTCCAGCTTGCGGTCCTCCTCGGCAGGCTCGAGTGCGAACACTGCCAGCGCCAGTCCGCGGCTACGCGGTGCGGCCGTGAGCGGCACGCCCGGCAGCAGTCCGCGCGGGCTGGGCCAGCCTTCCCCGCCATGCACGATCCAGTAGCGCACGCTGGGCAACACACCGCGGCGTGTGCCGACGGCGATGGTGAGCAGCCCCGCGGCGCGATGGTCCGGATGGCTGTCGCGGGGGCTCGGGGCGAGAATCAGCGTCGGCTGTATGCGCTCGAGCACCGCCTCGAAGTCGCGCTCGAGACTCTCGCCCGTGTAGGAATGGCCCGGAAACAGCGCGGCAGGGTAGGGGACCGCCGCCGCG
>WNFQ01001413.1_pt1 | contig 32223 bp, 23 predicted proteins | sample 5400171 | NCBI WGS metagenome assembly WNFQ01 (sample SAMN13153356, study PRJNA577476) | soil metagenome | isolation source: 20 cm soil under Madrone tree | place: USA:California | collected 2016-06-14
CCCATGAGAACCGTTCACATCGCCACATTGGCTTCCGTTGTCTTTCTCACGCTGCTCGTTGCCTGCGAGTCGACGCGCGATCCGGCCGCTCCGAAACTCCAGGCCATGTCCTTCGCCAACTCCGAGTGGTCCGCACCCGTGAACCTCGGCTCGACGATCAACACGACGTTCAACGAACAGGGCCCGACCCTCTCGAACGATGGGCTCAGCCTTTACTTCGGCTCGGACCGCCCGCTGGGTGGGGCCGGTTCATTCGACCTTTGGGTCTCCCGACGCGCCTGCGCTGACTGCCCCTGGGACCCGCCCGAGAATCTAGGACCAACCGTCAATACCGCGGCAAGCGAAACGGGACCCGGCCTTTCGATCGATGGACACTTGCTCTTCTTCACCAGCACCCGACTCGGCGGACCGGGAGGGCAGGACATTTACCTCGCACACCGCAGCAACCCGAATACAGACTTCGGTTGGGAACCGCCTGTGGCTCTCGGCCCGGACGTGAACACCGCGGCGAATGAAGCCGGCGCGGAATACCTGCAGAGTGCCGAGGATGGGGCGGCGAACCTCTACTTCAACCGGGCCCCCGTCGGTGGCACGGCGGATCCCGCGGTGTCCATCGCCGAGTTGAGCGATCCGATTGCGACCGACCAAGGTCCGAGCCTGCGGACCGACGGGCGAGAGGTGTTTTTCTTCTCGACCCGTTCGGGGACCACCGGCGGGGCCGATCTCTGGACGGCCACGCGCCGCAGCGCCCACGATCCCTGGTCCACGCCTGTGAATCTGGGGACGCCGATCAATTCGACGCTCGCTGACCAGCAGCCAGGTCTGTCGACCGACGGCCGTACGCTGGTGCTCGCATCCAGCCGCTCGAGCAGCTTCGGGGGCACAGACATCTGGATCATCACCCGCACGCCGAGCGGCCAGTAGGCAGGAAGGCCCGTGCGCCGCGCTTGACAGCCCGGCCAGCGGGCGCAGATTGAAACGGACTCAGATGCTATGAACCCCAAGGCGCGTCGTCGTGCGGCTCGCCCATGCCTCGGGGGGAGCGAATCGCGAAACCGGCTGAGTGGAGGACCCGCTCGGCCGGTTGTGCTTTGGTGGCACAACCAGAGCCGGGCACTTTCGTCAGGTGGGCTCTGCCATGTCCGAAGCCCTCGCGTCGCTCGCCCTGCGCTGTCTCGGCCCGCCCTCGGTGCGGCTGGACGGGCGCGACGCGCCCCCCGATGTGGTCTGGCGCAAGCACCTCGCGCTCCTCGCCTACCTCGCCCTATCGCCAGACACGACCAGAGCACGCAGTCACCTCGTTGGACTGCTTTGGGCCGAGAGCCCCGAGGATAAGGCTCGTCGGTCGCTCAATGAGGCGGTTCGCCGACTGCGCACCGCGCTGGGCGAGGGGCGCTTGCTGAACCGAGGCGATGGACTGCAGCTGAGCGCGGACGGCCTGGACCTGGACGTGCATGAGTTCGAGTCGCTGTGCGCCAACGGCCAGCTGCGCGCGCTGGAGCTGCTGCGCGGCGACTTCCTCGAGGGATTCCACGTCGACGATGCACCCGCCTTCGACGCGTGGATGGAGGCGGAGCGGTCGCGCCTGCGAGACGCGGCGCGGCGGCTGGTCGTCGCGCGGGCCGAGGAGCAGCTCGCCGTCAACCGCTACGTCGAGGCCCGCGCGCTGGCCCGGCGCGCCCTCGCGCTCGATCCCTACAGCGACGCCGCTCTCTCGCTGGCGATGCGAAGCGCCGCGCTCGAAGGCGATCCCGCGAGCGGTGTGGCGCTGTATCAGGAGTTCGCCGAGCGGTTGGACCGCGACCTCGGCGGTCGCCCCAGTCCGCAGCTGACCGCCCTGGCCACCCGCATTCGTGACAACCTGTGGCAGCGGCCTCGCGGGCGCCACCGCGACCGCGAGGCGCCGCTCGTCGGTCGGCGTGACGCTCACGCCCGCCTGTTCACGGAGCTCGACCGCGTCCCGCGCGAGGGCTCGGTGTGCCTGGTGATCGCCGGTGAGCCGGGCTCCGGGCGCACGCGGCTGCTCGACGCGTGCGCCGAACGGCTGGCCCTCGCCGGCGCCACGGTGGCGACGGCGCGGATCCTGGAGAGCGACCACGACGCGCCCTGGAGCACGCTGCGCGCGTTGATGCGCGGCGGCCTGCTCGGGGGACCCGGGATCGCTGCCACGGATCATGTGGGGCTGCGGATTCTCGCGGGGCTCGTCCCGGAGCTCGCCGCCCGGGTCGAGCCGCTCGAAGCGCGGGACGTAGGGCAAGTATCCGATGCCCTGGCCTCCTTCCTCCATGCCATGGCCGACGAGCAACCCGTGGCCGTGCTGATCGACGACGCGCAGTGGGCCGATGGGGCGACGCTCGCCGCGCTGCGTGCGGCGTGGTCTCGGGAGCGACGTGCTGCGCTGGCGCTCGTACTGACGCTCGAGCCAGGGGCGGATGCCTCGCCCGAGCTGCAAGCGCTCACCGGGAGCATCGGCCGTGAGGTCCGCGGCGCGCTCGTTCACCTCGAGCCGCTGGCCGCGGACGAGATCCTCGCCCTCACCGAAGCGATGGCGCCGTGGTGCACCGTCAAAGAGGATCGCGAACGCTTGGCGCGGCGCGTGGCGCAAGAGTCGGGAGGCAACCCCCTCCTCGCGGTGACGCTGCTGCGCGACCTGGGCGAGGCGGCCCCCCAGCATCGCGGGACGGCGGGCTGGCCGCGCCCCGGCGCCACGTACGACTCCACCTTCCCGGTTCGCATCTCCGCGGTGGTCCGCAGCGCGATCACGGCGCGCGTGGCGCGCCTCGATGAAGACGGCCTCGCCGTGTTGCGGGCGGCGAGCGTGGCCGGTGAGGTGCTCGACCCGATGCTCATCACGGAGGTGCTGGGACTACCCGCCGAGCGGATCGACGCCGCGCTCGATCGGCTCGAGCGAGACCGGTTCATCGTGTTCACCGGCGCGCGCTACGCCTTCAACGGCCAGCTCCTTCCCGCGGTGATCGAGAGCGAATGCATCCTGGCCGGGGGCCGGCGCAGGCTACGAGAGCGCTATATCGTGGCCCTCGCCGCCCGCGACGAGATCGACGCGCAGCTGCTGCGCGCGCGGCTCTTGGCCGCCGAGCAGGACGGTGAGGCGTTCGAAGCCGCCCGGCAGGTGGCGGAGCGGGCGCTCGGGCTCGGCGCGCGGCGCACGGCGGCCGCGGCGATACGGATAGCGGAGCGAGCGGCCGGAGCGACGGCGCAGCGACTCACGATGCTGGAGCCGCTGCGCCAGCAGCTCGACTCCCGGTAGCCGTCGGCGGCGCAATGACTTGTCGCGTGGGTCCCGCTGCTTGGCCGATGCGTGGGCGCGCGGCGGTAGACTCACGTGCGATGAAGCATTTCTGTCTCGCTGCCACCCTGCTCCTCGCCACCTGCGTGCTGCCAGGGGAGCCGTCGAGCGCCGATCGCGTCGTCTTCTCGTTGCCTTTCGCGCAGCCGTACCGCGTTCCCATCGGGTCCCCTGACTCGATGCGGGCGCACCCCGTGTTTCCAGAGATCGGCGCAACCGCCAACGGCGAGCCGCTCGACAACCCGCGTTACCGCCTGGAGAGCGACAACACGACCATCGTACGGGTGGATTCGAGCGGGCAGGGACTCCAGGGCGTCGCACGCGGATTGGCCCACGTCCGGATCGTACTGGCAACGGCACTGGGAGCCCCGGACACGACGTTCGAGGTGCAGGTGGTCGTTTCCCACGTGACCATCGACGCTGCAACGCGAATTCTGACCAAGCTCGACCAAAAGGCCCAGCTCACAGCCTTCGCGTCGGACGCGGGGTACCGTCCGGTGCCGGGCGTGACCTTCACCTGGGCCAGCAGTCGCCCCGGCGTCGCCACGATCTCGAGCGCGGGGGTCGTGGCAGCGGTGGACGAAGGAAACGCGGTGATCACCGCCCAAGCCGACGACGTCTCGGGCACCGTGGACCTCACGGTCGTGCAGGCCGCGGCGCGAGTGCAGGTGTCGCCCAAACTCGATACGCTCCGCACCTCCGGTCGAGACAGGCAATTTCAGGCGTTCGCGTACGACTCCACCGCCTCGCGGATGCTCCCCGTCAAGATCCTGTGGCGGAGTACGAATCCCGCCGTGGCGACCGTTGACGCCCAGGGACTGGCGATCGCCCGGAGCGCCGGCACCGCCAGGATCGTCGCCCAAGTCGGGTCCGCGGCCGACACGGCGACGCTGGTCCTCAAGCAGGTCCTCGCCTTCGTGGTAGTCAACCCGGGCCTGGACACGATGACCGCAATCGATGATTCCACCCGCTTCGTCGCCCAGGCGCTCGACAGCGCCCAAATCGCGATCCCCGATCTCCCGAGTGTAACCTGGACGACGGCCGACCCGACGATCGCGACCGTGGATCAGACCGGGCTCGTTCGCGCGCGCGCGAACGGTCTGGTCCTCATCACGGCCGCGGGTGCGGGGCAGTCCGGATCCGCGGTCGTCCTGGTGCGCCAGGAAGTCTCCAAAGCCAAGATCCTCGAGGATACCCTGTTGCTCACGGGGGACGGCGCCACTGCGCGGCTCCATGCCATGGGCGTCGACAAGAACGGCTACGCCGTGCCCGGCGCCGGGACGCGGTTCTCGTGGGGCAGCCGGCTCGGGCTCGTGGCGACGGTGGACACGGGCGGCCTCGTCACGGCGCACGGCGACGGTCGGACGCCAATCCAGGCACTGCCGATCAACGGCGGGCAATCCGACACCGCGACGGTGATCGTTACCGGCGCGCCACAGAACCTGATTGCGTTCGATTCGCCGCGCGGCATCGAGGTGGTTCGGGCGGACGGGACGCTCAGGACCGTCCTCGTCAACGGCTACAGCGGCGACTACTACTACGACGCATACACGCCGCAGGATCCGGCGTGGTCTCCGGATGGGACGCGATTGGCGTTCGCGCTTCAGTACGTCAGCTACTACTACGCCAACGCCTGGTCCATCGACGTAAGCTCGGCCGACGGGTCGATCATGACGGAGCCGGTTTCCGATTACCTGTTCAAAGGAGGTCCCGCCTGGTCGCCGGACGGCAAGACGATTGCCTTTTCGTGGGACGGGGCAGGAGGAAGCGCGATCTACATTGTGCCCGCGGCGGGTGGCTCCTCCACGAGACTCACGGATGCGATCACGCTCGACTACAAGCCCGCTTGGTCGCCCGATGGAACGAAGATCGCCTTCCAGAGCGAGCGGGACGGCAACAACGAGATCTACATGATGAACGCCGACGGCTCTGGCGTCACCCGCCTCACGAACGACCCGGGTCAGGACATCGAGCCCGCTTGGTCGCCGGATGCCTCACAGTTGGCGTTTTCAAGCACCCGACGTGGTTCGCGGGACATCTGGCTCATGAATGCAGACGGTTCGAACTTGAGCCTGACTGTGGCGGGGTCGGCGGCGAGCGCTGTCTCGCCCGCCTGGTCACCCGACGGTGCCCAGATCGTGTTCGCCAGCCTCTGCTCGAGGTGCACGCCACTGACATCGGACCTCTACATCATCAATCGGGACGGCACCGGTCTGCGACGACTCACGACCGACGCCGGCGCCGGGCATCCCTCCTGGCGCGTGACGACGCCGCTCGTGGCGCCACTCGCCGGGGCGGCCGCGGCGCCCCGGCGGCGACGGGGCCCGACCCGGTAAGCGGGGACCATGGCAACGTGCGTGCAGGAGCCCGTGGCGGCTGGCACCCCCTTGGAGCGAGCCGTATCGTACTCCCCCATGCTGTGCGCCCACTGCGCAAGCCCGCTCCCCGACGGCAGCCGTTTCTGCGTGAATTGCGGCGCCGACCTGGAGCAGCCGTCGTCCGGCGCCACCGCATCGCTGGACGACGCCGGGGTCGTCAAGCTGACGCGCATGCTCCGGGAGGAGACCGCGGGTGAGTATGAGATCGAGCGGGAGCTCGCGCGCGGCGGGATGGGCGTCGTATACGTAGCCACCGAGATCCAGCTGCGGCGGCGCGTCGCCATCAAGGTGCTGCCGCCCACGCTCACCTTCGGCGAGGCCGCGATCCAGCGGTTTCGGCGCGAGGCGCGCACCGCCGCCGCCCTCGACCACCCGAACATCATCCCGATCTACCGCGTCAGCTCGGGCGGCGAGCTGATGTGGTACTCGATGAAGCTCCTGGAGGGCAAGAGTCTCGACACCCTGCTGAAAGCACAGGAGCACCTCGCCTTCGAAAGCACCGTCGCCGTGCTCGAGCAGGTCGCCGATGCGCTCGACTACGCTCACCAGCATGGCGTCATCCACCGCGACATCAAGCCCGGCAACATCGTGCTGGACGATCGCGGTCGGGTCACCGTCACGGATTTCGGCATCGCGAAGGAGCTCCAGGAAGGATCGCTCAGCGCGTCGGGGGCCCTGCTCGGCACTCCGTATTACATGGCGCCGGAGCAGTACATCGGCGGCGATATCTCGGGCGCCGCCGACCAGTACTCCCTCGGCGTCGTAGCGTACCAGTGCCTCGGGCGCCGAGTCCCCTTCGAGGCGGCCTCCGCCTACGAGCTCTTGAACAAGCACATGTCCGAGCTACCGCCGCCGCTCGCGGAGCTGCGGCCCGATCTCCCCCCGCACGCGTACGTGGCGATCGAGCGCGCACTCGCCAAGCGGCCGGAACACCGGTTTGCGACGGTAGCGGACTTCGTGAACACCCTCGCAGGGCGGATTCCCGACGTGGCCGCACCCAGGCGCGTCGTGCCGCGCCGCAAACGGCTCATCGTGTGGGGATCGGGCATCGCCGCGACGGCCGTGGCGCTCTATGCCGGGGCGACCGCCCTGCGTCGCGGTGTTCAGCAAACGCCACGCCCCCCGATGGCCGACGATTCGCTCGCGCGCATGGGCGCCGCCGGCGCGGCCGCACCCGACAGCGCGCCCCTGGGGGTCGCACCCGCGCGACGCGCACCGGCTCGGCCGATCGCGCCGCCCCCGGCTCAGGCGCCGATGGCCGTTCTCATCATCCGCCTCGCCAATGGCTGGGCCCGCATCTACGTCGACGGCGACCTCCGAGGCGAGCGCCCCGTGCACCGCGAGGAGCTGCCGCCCGGCACGCACAGCCTGCGGTTCGAGCGCCCGGGATTCATGCCGGTCGACACGACCCTCACGCTCCAGGCCGGCGCGAACGTGATCGAGATCGAGATGCGGCGGGCACCATGAGGCGCTTCACACCGCTGATCGTCCTCGCGTGCGCCGCGACATCGGCCCAGGCGCAGGCCGGCCGACGGGCGCTGGCGGCCGGCACGGACAGCTACCTGCTCGCGGACTATCAGCGCGCCGTGCCGCTGCTTAGCCTGGGGCTCGACCCGGCGGCGGGAGCGCCCGACGTGCCCTGGGCGGAGGGCGTCGAACGCCTCAGCGATGTGTTGCTCGTGCTGCGGCAGGATTCGCTGGCCGCCACCTGGCTGCGCTGGGCCAGCCGACTGGTGCCAGATCTCGAAGTCGACGAGGAGGTCGTCCCCCCCGCCGTCCTGCGCGCAGCTCGGGCGGCGCGCGCCTTCGTCGATGCCACACCCGAGGACCCGTTCGTCTCGCGGACGGAGTTCCGCTGGCCGGCCACCTTCCGGGCCGCCGCGCCCGGGACGGTTCGTTTGAGCGCCGCCAGCATCCCGATCACCGCGCGGATCGGCGCCGACCAGTTCTTGCGGGGTGGCGAATCGCGCACCCTGCCCCCGGGGAGCTACGAGGTGGTGGTCTCGGCCCCCGGCTACCTGCCCACGCGTCTCACGATCGAGCTCTTGCCGGGAGTCGAAACGCTCGTCCGGGTGTCGCTCCTTCCCGAGACCGCGGGCCTGCTGTACGTCAGCGCGCGGCCGTGGGGTACGGTGTTCATCGACGGCCAACGGATCGGCTACACCAGCGTAACCGCCCACCGGCTCCTCCCGGGAAGCCACACGCTCCGCCTGGAGCGCGATGCCGGACCGACCATCGATACGACCATCGTGGTCGCGGAGCGTCAACCGATCCGCCTGTCGTGGATCGCGCGGCGCGAGTCGGTGGGCGAGCCCCGGCTGGACAACGCGCTGGGTGCCCTGGATGCGGGCGACATCGAGCGTGGTGCGGAGATGCTCCAGGTCCTCCTTCCCGCGCGGCAGCCGTCCGCCGGGGCAACGGCCCGGGCGGTCGCCCTGGCGCGGCTGGCGGAGGCGACCTGGTCGCTCCACGCCCGAGATTCCGCACGCGCGTGTCTCCGTCGCATGGTCGAGATCGACCCGTTTTACCTGCCGCCCGGCGATCTCTTCAATCCCGAGCTGCGGGCGATGTACCAGCAGGTACGCCGCGAGACCCCGGCCATCGCGATCCGAGCTCCGCAAGACACGGTGATGGTGCCCTCCCGCGATCTCCTGCCCGTCGAAATCGCCGTGGGGCGGCCCGGCGAGGTTCGGCTGTACCTGCGGCTTCCGGCACCGCACTCGCACGATTCGCTGTTGGCGGCGGTCTCGGTCGAGAGCGAGGCGGTCGCGCGAATTTCTCTCACGGCTCCCGACAGCACGACCTTGCCACCAGGCATCTATGGGATCGAGGGAGAGGTGGCGCATTCGGGCGGCGTGGCCCGCGATCTCCTCACACTGAGCGTGGAGCGTCTCTCGGCGGACACTGCGCCCCACATTGCGCCGCTCGCAGCCGCCGCCTTCCAGCCGGAGACCATGAGAGGGCGCCTGTCGTTTCGGACCGTCTTGCAGGGAGTGGGTCTTGGCGCGCTCGCGGCGCTCGTGCCCGTGGCCATGAACAAGGGGGATCTCAGCGGTCGGTCGGTTCCATTCGCAGCCAGCCTGATCGGCGGCTCGATCGCGATCGCCAAAATCGCCGTCACGCGCCCCACGGTCCCAATTCGCGAAAACGCCCGGTCCAACGAGGTGCTGCGCACCCAGTGGGAGGGGCGAAACCGCAGCATCGCGGCGCAGAACGCGCTCAAGCTGCAGCGCACACCCTTGCGGATACGCATGACGGCGACGCCATGAACACGCTGCGCGCACTGCGGCTTGCCCTGCCGCTCTTCGGCTGGTTCACGCCGACCTGGAACCTCGCCGGTCAGGCGGTCTGGGCTCGGGGCATCATGGGAGCGCCCAAGAGCAGCGTGCGTGCCGCCGGCGTAACCGAGCGGGTGAACGGGTTGTGGGGCGGCGTGGCCGTCGGTTTCCAGAGCGGCCAATGGACGGTGTCCGCGCAAGGCACGCGGGGCAGCCTGTCCTCATCGGGTGGCGGCCCTGTGCTCGACCGCGATGTTGGTGAAGTGTCGCTGGGCGGCCGATACGAGTTCCCCCCGGGAGTCGGGCCCGAGCTGCGCTACGTCGCCCGGGCTTTCAGATCGGCGGCGGGTTACCAGCGATGGAACATGCTGGCGATCGCGGTCACCGGGTCCCACGATCTCGGCAATCCGGCGGTACACGGGTTCGCCAGCGTCGCGTACCTCCCCATCCTCAGCGCGACCGGCGGCGAGCCCCGGCCGACCGGCGGCCTGGGCAGCGAGGTCGGCCTCGCGGTCGCCCCCGACCGATTCCCGCTGGCCTTCGCGCTGGGCTACCGCGTGGAGCGCTTCTTTTTTTCGCAGTCCGCCGCTCGCTCCGAGCAGTTCGAGGCGCTCACCCTGTCGGCCGGAGTGCGGGTGCGGCGGCACGCCCGACGCTGGGCGCTGAGCGGAGGAGGAAAGGAATGACTTGGCTCGTAGGGCGCGCGAATTGGGCAGCAATTGACCGGCCGGGACGAGCTTGTCGGCGGGAGGTGTACCCATGCGCGTTCCGGCGACAATGCGGTGCCTCGGCCTCGCTCTGGCTCTCGCGGCCGTGGCCTGTGACAACAAGGCGACGTCCCCCACCACTGGCGCCCTGCGGGTGACCGTGGCGACCACGGGCGGCGATCCCGACCTCGACGGGTACATCGTGTCCGTGGACAACAGCGAGCGCAGCGTGAGCCCCAACGACACTGTCGTATTCGCCGGCTTGGGCACTGGCGCGCACGCGCTCCGACTGCGCGATATGGCGCGCAACTGCGCGGTCCCCGGCCACAGTGCGCCGGCCACCGACACCAGCCAAGTCGAGATCGGCCAGCCATCCGTGACGGCCAGCGACACTACCAAGCTTGCGATCGTGGTCACCTGCGTCGCGACGGGTGTGCAGATCACGACGACCACTAGCGGCCCTGATCGCGACGCCGACGGCTACACGGTGGTCCTGGACGGAGCGCTCCAGGCGGTGGTCGGCATCAACGGATCCATCGCCATCACGCGCTTGAGCGCCGACAGCCATCGAGTGGCCCTGGGCGAGGTGGCTGCGAATTGCACGATCGCCTCCCCGCATCCTCGTTGGGTCACCGTCGCCTTTGGGCAAGTCGTGCCGGTCCCGTTGGCCGTGTCCTGCACCGCGACGACGGGTGCCGTGTCCGTCGCGGCCGCGACGACGGGCATCGATTTCGATCCAACCGGCTACCGCGTGAAGATCGACGGCGGCCCGGTGCGGGGGCTCGCGACGAACGGCTCGATCACATTCGAGGGAATCGCCGAGGGAGACCACACGGTCACGCTCTCGGACGTCGCCGACAACTGTACTCTCAACGATGTGAACCCCGCGACTGTGCACGTCAGCATCGGCGGAGCCACGCGAGACACCGCTCGCACGGCGTTCCACCTGGCTTGCATTTCGTCGCTGGGCACCATCAAGGTCACTACGGTCACCACCGTGACGCCCGGAGCCAACGTCGACCCCGACGGCTACACGGTGTTCGCGGAGAGCGGCTGCGATTATTACTCCTGCGTCTACCAATCGCAGGTCCCTGTGGTCGTCAACGGCGTCGCCACATTCGCGCGCGCGCCCATGGGAGACTATGTCGTCACGCTGGCTGGTGTGGCCAGGAACTGCACGGTCGACGGGGGATACATACGCGACGTCCGGGTGCCACCTTCCGACACCGCGAGGCTGAGCTTCGCCGTGACTTGCCAGCTCACCGGCAGTCTGCAGCTCAGCGTGACGACTATGGGTGCGGACCCCGATCCGGACGGTTACACCGTCCGCGCGCGGAGTACCGCGCTGGATACCAGCGCGGTCCTGACCCCCAACTCAGCGCTCACGATGCCCAACCTTCCGCCGGGCGAGTACAGCGTGCAGCTCGGGGGCGTTGCGGGAAACTGCAGTCTCACGGGAGCCAATCCCCGAGCGGTGACGGTCCCGAGCGGCGGGTCAGCGGCCGTCGCGTTCGACGTCGCGTGCGCTGCGGCCACGCCGATCGCGTTCGTGAGCGGCGCCAGCGGCAACGACGAGATCTACACGATCAAGTCCAACGGCAGCGGCGTCGCGCGCCTCACGAGCAATGGGACGCGCGATGCGGAGCCCGCGTGGTCACCCGACGGCAGCCGGATCGCATTCCGCGCCGAGCGCGACGGCAACGCCGAGATCTACGTGATGAACGCCGACGGCTCGAGCCCGGTCCGGCTCACGAGCACTGTGGCCGCGGATTTCGCACCGGCCTGGTCTCCCGACGGCGCCAAGATCGCGTTCGTCAGCCAGCGCGACGGCAACGCCGAGATCTACGTGATGAACGCCGACGGCACGAACCCCGTGCGGCTCACCAACGATCCCGGCTACGATGCGGACCCGGCCTGGTCGCCCGACGGGAGCAAGCTCGCGTTCATGCGCGGGGCCTGTGACCAGCAAGGCTGCCAGGGCCGCATAGAGACGATGAACGCGGACGGTTCGGGAGTCGTGGCGCTCACAGCCGGCGCCGCGGATCTGCAGCCCGCTTGGTCCCCCGACGGCACGAAGATCGTGTTCGCCCGCCTGCTCAGCTGCTACTACTCCGCCTGCGATCACGACCTGATCGTGATGGGGGCGGACGGATCGGCGGCAGCGACGCTCGTCTCTGGAGGCGACGATCAGAGCGATCCGGCCTGGTCACCCGATGGGCGCAGGATCGCGTTCGCGGCGGCCGCATGCGACTACTCCTACTACTATTATTACAGCTGCTCGACGCCCGTGATCGAGCTCGTTCGAGCCGACGGGACGGACCTGATCGCCCTCACCGGAAGTCCCGGGTTCAATCCAGCGTGGCGGCCGTGAGGTCCCGCGTGCGGGCACCCGTCGGCGTCGCGGCAACGGCATTCCTCGCCGCCTGCTCGGACGAGCCCTCACGTCTGGGGGCGCGGACCGTTCCGGCAATCGACGCTGCAGCGGTGGCGGCAAATCCCACGAATGTCCTGAGCGCGGTGGTCTCCGTCCGCGCCCGGAACACGGACAGCGTCGTGGTGCGGTTTCACCTCGCCGGCACCGCCGCGGCCGTGGACAGCGCGTCCGCCGCGGTCGCAACGAGCGCCGGCTCCGCCGAGGTCCCGGTGCTGGGGCTGCTCCCGGACAGCCGCTACGTCATGCGCGTCATCGCATACGGAGAGGACACGAGCGCGGCAGGCGACTCGCTGGAGTTCGCCACGAACCCCTTGCCATCCGATCTGCCGGTCTATACGGCCCAGGGCTCCGATCCGTCACCCGGATACGTCGTGTTCGCCGCCGGCGCGTACGGGCTGGCGATCGACAACACGGGGCGGGTCGTGTGGTATCACCACTTCCCGAACGGCCTGGGGCTCAACTTCGAGGTCCAGCCGACCGGACACTACTTCGCCCGGCCGCCGACTCCCGCCGTGGGCGACATCGAGCCGTGGCTCGAGGTCGATCCGCTCGGCAACGAGGTGCGCACCTTCGGCTGCGCGGGCGGCCTGCAGGCCCGGTTCCACGATCTCATCGCCGAAGCAGACGGCGGGTACTGGATCATGTGCGACGAAACGCGGTCCATGGACTTGTCCGCCCTGGGCGGTGTCGCGACCGCGCAGGTGATGGGCACCGTGGTCCAGCACGTGAGCGCCACGGGCGCGCTGCTGTTTCAGTGGAGCCCGTTCGACCACTTCGACATCACGGACCTCGATCCGGCGAGCCGGACCGGCGCGAGCGTCAACTGGACCCACGGCAACGCGCTGGACCTCGACGCCGACGGCAACCTGCTCGTGTCGTTCCGGAGCCTGAGCGAGATCACCAAGATCGACACCAAGACCGGCGCGGTCCTGTGGCGCATGGGCGGCCGCCGGAATGAGTTCACCTTCCAGGACGCGCCGACGCCGGCGTTCGCGTTTCAGCACGGGCTACGACTTACCGGCCCCGGGCGCCTCCTGCTGCTCGACAACATGGGCGATCCAGCCGGATCGTGGGCGGAGCGCTATGTGTACGACGAGGCGTTGCACACCGCCCGGATGATCGGCTCGTACGGCTCCGACCCCCCGGTGACGGCGTCGCTCGGCGGGAGCACGCAGGATCTCCCCGGTGTCCGGACGCTGGTCTCCTATGGGCCGGCGGGACGCGTCGAGGAGTACGACGCCGCCGGGCAGGTCGTGTGGCGCATCGAAGGCAACCCGGGCTACGTATTCCGCGCGCAGCGCATCACGTCCCTCTACCACCCCGGCGTCGGCCAGCCGCGTTAGCTCGCCCCGACCTGACCAATTGATTCGATCGGCTCATCACGTGGCCGGGAATTGACCGCGCTACCTCAACTTGTCTCCGACACGTACAACGCCAGGAGGCGGTATGAGGACCGGTCTCGTCGCTCTAGTCTTGGTGTGCGCCTGTCAGGCCGAACCAGACCCGGCCGGCCCCAGGCTGCGCGCCATGTCGTTCGCCAATTCCGAGTGGTCCGAGCCCGTGCATCTCGACGCGCCGGTGAATTCTCCCTGCCAGGACCAGACCCCCACGCTCTCGAAGGACGAGCTCGCCCTGTACTTCACGTCCACACGCCGCGGCGGGCTAGGTAACGACACGCCGGACGGTTGTCAGGACAGCTTCGACCTCTGGGTTGCGCAGCGCGCCTCCCGCGATAGCCCGTGGGAAACACCCCTGAATCTCGGGCCACCGGTCAACACGTCCGCCAACGAGGCCGGGCCTGCGTTGTCTGCCGACGGACACCTGCTCTTCTTCTACAGCTTCGTCGGTACCGGGCAGCGCGACATTTACCTGGCACAGCGCCGCGGGGCGACAGACGACCTGGTTTGGGAAGCGCCGGTGAGTCTCGGCCCTGACGTGAACACGATGGATTCGGAGGCCGGGCCAAGTTTCGTACAGCCCGGGGAAGACGGAGGCGGCACCCTGTATTTTTACCGGGGGGCGCCCCCCAACACGGATCTCTACTCGGTGTCGATCACGCGGAGCGGCAGGACGCTCGGGCCCGCGGTGGCGGTTGCGGAGCTCAACTCGCCGGTCGACGATAACCATGCCTCGGTGCGCGCCGACGGGCGGGAGATATTCTTCAACTCTCGCCGCCTGGGCAGCATACTCAACCCGGGCGGCCAGCCAAGCTTCGACCTCTGGGTTGCCACTCGCCGGAGCCTCCACGATGCCTGGTCCACGCCGGTGAATCTCGGCGCGCCGGTGAATTCGGCGGCCGCGGAGTTTCACCCGAACGTGTCGCACGACGGCCGCACGCTGCTGTTCATCGTCAATTCGGGCGCCGTCCGAGACGGCCTCGGTGGATTCGACATCTGGATGACCACCCGCACGGAGAGCGAGAGGTGACCGGGGCGGCCTCGGTCTACTCCGTCGCCGCGATACATTCGATCTCCACCCGCGCGCCCACCGCGAGCCCGCTCACGGCCACTGTGGAGCGCGCGGGTGGATCCTTCGGGAAATACGTCGCATAGATTGCATTCATCGCCGCGAAGTCCTCGATGTCCGCGAGAAACACGGTGCACTTCACCGCGCGGTCGAGTGAGCTTCCCGCGAAGGCGAGCATCGTCTTGATGTTCTCGAGCGTCTGGCGCGTCTGCGCCGTGATACCTCCATCGACGGGCTGGCGCGTTCCAGGCACATTGCCGATCTGGCCTGAGAGAAACAGCAAGTCCCCGACCCGCACCGCCGACGAGAACGGCAATCCCGGGACCTCGCCCGGGCCGTGAATCACCTCCCGGTTCATCGTCATCCTGCCCTCCCTGAACGGGCCGCCACAATCGGCCACACGAGTACGAGCCCGAGACCTCCGGCTGCGCTCGCCAGAAACGCGGGGCCCGCCCCGTACCGCTGGAACACCCCGCCCAACGCCACGCCTCCCACCAGCGCCGCGAACCCCGTGATGCCGTGGTACGCGCCGAACCCGCTCCCCTGGTGCGTGCCCGCGAGCCGCGCCACCAGCGCACGCTCCGGACTTTCCGTCAGTCCCGAGACGAGCCCCAGCGCCAGGAAGAGCCCCCATGCCGCNNNCCCATGCCGCCGCCGCCGTGCCCGCGCGCGCCATCCCCACGGCCAGCATCGCATACACGAGCCACCCCACCCACATCGTCTGTCCGGGCCCCAGCCGGTCGCTCGCCGCGCCACCCACGAAGCTCGACGACGACCGCACCACGTGCACTGCCGCCCATAAGAGCGGCACGATCGCCACCGGGACCCCCAGCTGCTGGGAATGCAGGATGATCAGCGTGTCTGGCATGCGAAGGAGATAGAAGGCGGAGATTGCGAGGAGAGGCGGCGGCAAAGGGCGGGAGACGGCGGCAGAAGGCGGCATTGGCTCGGATGCACTTGCCGCCGGTTGCCGCCCGCTGCCGCCTGTTGCCGCCCCGTCTCGAACCGCCCATGCCGCCAGCACCAGCACCACGACCCCCGGCACAATGCTCCACCCGATGACCGCCCGCACGTTCGCGCTCCCCGACGCGAGCAGCCACCAGGCCAGGATCGGCCCCAGCACTGCTCCCGCGTGATCCATCCCCCGCTGCAGGCCGAAGGCGCGCCCCCGCATTTCCGCGGGCGTAACGTCGGCGATGAGCGCGTCGCGCGGCGGCGTGCGGAGCCCCTTCCCCAATCGGTCCACCACCCGCAGCCCGATCACCTGCCACGCTGCGCCCGTGACGGCGATGACGGGCCGGACCACGACGGCGACGAAATACCCGAGCACGATCATGGGCCCGCGCAGGGGCACCCGGTCAGCCAGCCGTCCGGCCGCGAGCTTCACGAATGCCGCCGCGAACTCGGCCGCCCCGTCGAGCGCGCCGAGGGCCTGCGGCCCGCCGCCCAGCACGCCCGTGACGAACGCCGGGAGCAACGGGTAGATCATCTCGCTCGCGAAATCGTTGAGCAGCGAGACCCAGCCGAACAACTTCACCTGCCGTGGGAGCGGCGGTGCAGGGGCAGCGCCTTTAGGCATTGAGGCCGAGGCCCCAGCGGATCAGCGTGACCGGGAGGCCGCCGTAGCGCAGCAAGGCGTCGTGGAAGCGGCGCAACGTAAAAGCCTTGCCCTGGGCGGCGCGGAAGTCCTTCCGTAGCTCGAGGATCTCGCGCCGCCCCACCGCGTAGCACAGCGGCTGGGCCGGCTCCGCGCAGTAGCGCCGCACCTCCGCCTCCGCGTTGGCGCGGTCCACGCGCAGGTGTGTGGTGAGATATTCGACGGCCTGCTCGAACGTCATGCCCCGGGTGTGCAGCCCCACGTCGAGCAGGATGCGCGCCGCGCGCCACAGCAGGTGCACGCGCTGGAAAAACTGCTCCTCCTCCGAGCGGTAGAACCCCTCTTCGCCCATCATGTCCTCACAGTACAGCGCCCAGCCTTCGACGGTGAGCGGCGTCCACACGTTCTTGCGAGTGTCCGAGGGTTGCTGCTGCGCATGGACCAGGTGGAGGTGGTGGCCGGGATACCCTTCGTGCAGCGCGGTGACCCCGATCTCGTAGCGGCAGTGGTCACGCAGCACGCGCTCCTGAGCGCTCGGCGGTAGCGCCGGATCGGGTAGGGTGACGTAGAACCAGCCGGCGCGGTCGGGCGAGTAGGCACCGGGGGGGTCGTAGGCCGCGAACGGGATGACAGGGCGCATGAATGCCGGCGTCGGCACCACGTCGAGTGCGGCGTCGGGGATCGGCGCTAGGCCGCGCGAGGCCACGAAGTCGCGCGCCCGCACCATCTCACCGGCGTAGGCATCCACCAGCCCGCCCGGAGTCGGATGGTCGGCGCGCAACCGGTCCGCGACATCGTGCCAGCTCTTGCCCCTGTCCAGCCGCGCCGCTCGGGTCTCCAGGTCCGCCTCCACCTCTTCCTTGAGGTGCAGTCCGTAGCGCCACAGCTCCGGCGCCGTGTCCCGCAACGCGTGCTCGTAGTGCAGATGGAAGTTGAAGTCTTCCTCACCCAGCGCGAACTGGTCGGACGCGCCCTCGAGCCAGCGCTCCAGGTCGTGCTCGAACGCGGCCATCGCCGCCGCCGCCGCATCCGCGGCGGTCGCCACGCGCTCTCCCAGCCCGGCCCCGACCTCGCGCACCAACGTCAACCCGCCCTCGTTGATGCGCAGCGCCGTTTCCACGAACACCCGCACCGGCTCGACCAGCGCGGCCCGGGCGTCGTCGAGCAGCCGCGGTACGTCCTCCAGCCGACCCGCCAGCGAGACGGCGCGCTCCTCGGGGGTGCGGTCGCGCCGGCCCAGCAGGAAGTGCACGCCCCCCAGCAGGTGCGAGAGCCAGAATCCGGGGTTCTTCGCCTGCGGGCGCTCGCGCTCGAAGCGCCGCAGCGTCACCCGGATCTCGTTCAGGAGCGCCGTGCGGTCGATTTCGTCGTCCAGCTGATCGGCGGTGGTCTCTTCCAGCGCGGCGGCGATGGACTTGAGCGCGGCGAGGTGCGGGGCGAGGGCGCTCGGACTGAAGCGCCCGTATCGGTCGTCATACGTCTTCAGCCCCGCCTGCGTCGCGCCCACGGGATCCAAGTGCCACTGCAGATCGAAGTAGGAACGCTCGATCTCCCGGAACGGCGCTACCGCCATGCCGCCTGCTTGAGCAGCCGCTGGCACTCCTCGTCCGACAGCACGCGGTCGGTGCGCTTCGCCGCCTCGAACAGGGCGCGGCACGCCGCCTCGTCCTCCGGGTCGTAACCGTGCGTCTCGAGCCAGTACTTCACGTTGGAGAGCCCCGACACCGGTGAGATCTCGATCTTCTGCTCGAGCCCGAATTCCTGCGCCGGTACGGAGCTGTAGACGCGGTCGGCGAGCCACGCATGCCCCTTCTTCTTCGCCTTGATGATGGCCGCCGCGTGCACACCCGTCCCGGTGCGGAACGCGTCCTCGCCCATCACCGGGTAGTTCACCGCGATCGGCACGCCCACCGCGTCCGCCACCAGCCGGCAGTACGCCGGCAGTTTCGAGATGTCGTGGTGATGCGCGCCCAGGAGCTTCAGGTTCACGATCAGGAGGTCCATCTCCGCGTTGCCCACCCGCTCCCCCACCCCGAGCGCCGTGCCGTGCACTCGGTCCACTCCCGCCTCGATCGCCGCGAGACAGTTGATGAGCCCCAGGCCACGATCGCGGTGCCCGTGCCAATCGATCTTCACGCGATTCTTCTTGACGATTTCCTTCTTCACGAATTGCACCAGCGCCTTCACGCCGTCCGGCGTGGCGTGCCCGACCGTATCCGCGAGGCAGATGCGTGTCGCCCCGCAGTCGATCGCGGCCCCGTACAGGGCTTTGAGCGCCTCGGGCTTCGCCCGGGTCGTGTCCTCGGTGACGTACATGACGGGGAGGCCGTGCTTCACGGCGTAGGTCACCGCCTCCACGGTGGACTGGACGATGCGGTCGAGCGTCCAGTCCTCGGCGTACTGCCGGATCGGCGACGAGCCGATGAACGTCGCGGCCTCGATCGGGATCCCGACCTCGTCGGCCACGCGCACGATCGGCTCGACGTCCGCGATCACGGTGCGGGCGGCGCAGTTCGGGGCAATGGGCAGCTTGGCGTCGCGGATCTCCGTGGCGAGCGCCCGCACCTGCTCCACCACGCGCGGGCCCGCCCCCGGCAGGCCGATGTCGGCCGCCACGATGCCCAGATCGGCCATCAGGTGCAGCAGCCGCTTCTTGACCTCGAGCGCTGGGTCGTGCACGGAGGGGGATTGCAGGCCGTCGCGCAGCGTCTCGTCGTTCAGGTCCACGCGGACGCGCGACCAGTCGAACGCCGCCCCCCCCTCCCCGCCTGCGCGGTTCCAGTCGTAAATCAGCTCGCGCTCGTCCATCAGCAAGTGTTCACCCACTCGCCCCCCATCGTCAAGCGGGTTAGTGTGAAGAGCCGTGGATCACGCCGTCTCCCGCCTGCTCGCGCACGAGCGCATACGCGCGGCGCGCCATCACGTCGAGCGCACCGACGAGGTGACGCTCGCCCGCCAGGCAGCGCTCTCCACCATCCCCGCGCCCACGGGCGCCGAAGGCCGGCGCGCCGCGCGCGTGGCGGAGCTGTTCCGCGAGATCGGCCTGTCCGACGTATCGATCGACCACGCCGGCAACGTGCACGGATGGCTTGGAAAGAACGGTGACAAGTCCGCCGCCCCGGTCGTGCTGGCCGCGCATCTCGACACCGTGTTCGGGGCCGAAGTGGACGTCGCGGTGGAGCGGCGCGGCCAACGGCTCGAGGGCCCCGGGATTTCGGACAACGCGCGCGGCCTGGCCGCGCTCGTCGCGGTGGCGGAGGCGATGGTCGCGGCACGCGTGCCGGCGACGCGGCCCATTCTGTTCGCGGCGACGGTCGGAGAGGAGGGGTCGGGAGATCTGCGCGGTGTGAAATACCTGTTGAATGGCAGGCACACTGTAGGGGCGCAGCATGCTGCGCCCCTACCGGTTGCGTTCATCGCCCTGGACGGCGCCGGGCTGGACCGCGTGATCCATCGTGCCCTCGGTTCCAAGCGCTATCACGTCACGTTCCGCGGGCCGGGCGGCCACTCGTGGGCGGCGTTCGGCGTCGCCAACCCGGCGAACGCCGTGGGGCGCGCCGCCGCGCTACTCGCCGACCTCGCCCCACAGCACGCTCCGCGCACCACATGTGCCGTTGTACGGCTGGGGGGCGGCACGGGCCTCAACTCGATCCCGCAGGAGGCATGGCTCGACTTGGACCTCCGCAGCGAGGATCCCCGCGCCCTGGCCCAGCTGGACGTCACCGTTCGCACGGCGCTCGAGCGCGCCGCCGACGACGAGAACCGCCGCCGCACCGCCGGCTCGCCGACGCTGCGCGTCGAGATCCAGCTCCTGGGGGACCGGCCCTCCGGTATCACGCCGCGGGCGCACCCGCTGGTCCAGGCGGCGGTGGCCGCCAACCGAGCGCTGGGCCGCGACGCCGAGCTGGCGAGCGCGTCCACCGACGCGAACGTGCCGATCGCCCTCGGCATCCCCGCCATCGCCCTGGGCGCGGGTGGCAAAGCGGGCGACGCCCATCTCGCGACCGAATGGTATGAAAACGTCGAAGGAGCGCTCGGCATTATCCGAGCGCTCCTCGTGACGGCGGCGATGGCGGAGGTGGTCTAGGCTCTGTCCCCTCCCAGCGTCGAGAGCACCATCAGGGCTTCCCGCGGGTGACGCGTGACGCGCAGCTGGGACGAATACACGTGCCGCACCACACCGGTCTGGTCGATCACGTAGGTGACCCGCCCCGGCAGGAGCCCCAGGGTCTTCTCCACACCGTACAGCCGCCGTACCGCCCCGTCGGCGTCCGAAAGCAAGAGGAACGGCAGGTTGTGGCGCTGGGCGAACCGCCGGTGTGACCGCACGGAGTCGGAGCTCACCCCTACCACCTGTGCGTCTTTGGCGCTGAACTGCTCGTAGCTGTCCCGAAACGCGCGCGCCTCGATCGTACAGCCCGGCGTCTCGTCCTTCGGATAGAAATAGAGCACGACGGTCTTCTGACCCACGAGGTCGCCGAGCCGCACCGGCGTGCCCGACTGGTCGAGCAGCGTGAAATCCGGCGCCACGTCTCCGACGCTCACCTTCCGGGTTCTAGTCATCGACTCTCCTCTCAATGAGCGGCGGCCCCGCCCGGCATACCTTTGCTCTTGTGCATCAACAGCAGCAGCGGCAGCGACAGCACGAAGCACGCGCCGAACAGCAGGAACAGCTGCTCGAACGAGAGCATGAGCGCCTGCCGCGTGACCTGACCGTCCAGGATCGCCAGCGCCTTCGCGTCGGCGAGCGGCGCCGGCGTGCCCGTCGCGATGAGCCGCGCCACGATGGCGCTGAGTCGCTCGCGCGCCACCTCGCTGTACTGCGTCACGTTGGCGATCAGGTCCCCGCGATGGATCGCGGTAAACCGCTGCACCAGGGTGGCCGAGATCGCGATCCCCACGCTGCCGCCCAGCTGGCGCATCAGATTGAACAGGCCGGTGCCGTTCGGGATCTTGCTCATCGGCAGGTCCGCCAGGGCCAGGTTGGTGAGCGGGACGAAGATCAGCCCCAGCCCCACGCCGCGGAAAATCAGGGGCCAGAAAAAGTCCGACATCCCGCTGTCGGTGGTGAAGTGGGCGTGCTTCCACATCGACAGGGCGAAGATCAGCACGCCGGCGAGGATCGACAGCCGCCCGTCGAACTTGCCCGCGGTGCGGCCCATCGTGGCCATCGTGAAGGCGCTCGCCAAGGCGCCCGGGAGGATGACGAATCCGGTCTGCTCGGCGGTGAAGTTCTGGAGATTCTGGAGGTAGACCGGCAGCACGAAGATCGTGGCGTAGAGACAGATCCCGAGCACGCCGCCGAACACGACTCCCACGGCCAGCTGGCGGCTCTTCAGGATCCGCAGATCCACGACCGGATGCTCCGTCGTGAGCTCGTGCCACACGAACGCGATCAGGGACACGGCGCTGATGACGGCGTACGTGGTGACCTCGCGCGAGTCGAACCAGTCGAGCCGCTCGCCGCGCTCGAGCATGACCTGGAGCGTGCCGACGCCGGCCGCGAGCAGCAGCAGGCCGATGTAATCGACGCGCTCGGCTTTCTGCTGGAACCGCGAGTTCTGGATGAAGCTGAGCGACAGCGCGAGCGCCAGCATGCCGATGGGGATGTTGATGTAGAAGATCCACGGCCAGCCGAACGCGTCGGTGATGTAGCCGCCGAGCGTCGGCCCCAGGGTCGGCCCCACCATCACGCCGACGCCGAAGATCGCCATCGCCGTGCCGAACTCCTCGCGGGGAAACTCTTCGTACAGGATCGCCTGCGAGGTGGAGAGCAGCGCGCCGCCCCCCAAACCCTGGATGATCCGCCAGAAGACCAGCGCGGCGAGGGAGTGCGCGTTGCCGCAGAAGAACGACGCGACGACGAAGATCGCGATCGATCCCGCGAAGTAGCGCCGCCGCCCGAAGAACGCCGACAGCCAGCCGGTGATCGGCAGGATGATCACGTTCGCCACGATGTAGCCCGTGGATACCCAGGCGATCTCGTCCAGCGTGGCGCCCAGATTACCCATCATGTGGGGGATCGCCACGTTCACGATGCTGGTATCGAGCAGCTCGAGCACGGACGCCAGCGACACCGTGATCGCGATGATGTACTTGTACTTGTAGCGGTCGGCGTCGGCGCCGAGCGCGGGAAGGGCGGCGGTGGCCACGGTGCGCGTTTACTTGGTAGTGATGGTGACCGCCACGCTCATACCCGGGCGTAAGGGCCGCACCGGATCGTTCTTGCCGTCGAGCCGGATGCGCACCGGGATGCGCTGCACGACCTTGGTGAAGTTCCCCGTCGCATTGTCCGGGGGCAGGAGTGAGAAGCGCGCCCCGGTCGCCGGCGCCAGGCTCTCCACATGCCCGCTGAAGTGGCGGCCACCGTACGCGTCGACGGTGAAGTCCACGGGGTCGCCCGGGGTGACGTCCGCCGTCTGCGTCTCCTTCAAGTTCGCCGTGATCCACACGTCGCTCAGCGGCACCAGGCTCATGAGCGGCTGGCCCGGCTGCACCAGCTGACCCAGCTCGACGCTCTTCTTGCTCACCACACCCTCGGCAGGCGCGGTGATCCGGGTGTAGGAGAGGTTGAGTGCCGCCTGGTCGCGCGCCGCGCGGGCCGCGGCCACCCGGGCGTCCGCGCCGAGCAGGGCAGCCTGGGCCGCCGCCAGGCCTGCGTCCGCTGCGCGCGCCGCCGCCTCGGCGGCGTCGAGCGCCTGCTTCGGCACGATGTCCTTCTCCGCCAACGGCTTGATCCGCTCGAGATCGGCATGCGCCTTCTCGGCGTTCGCCTGCGCCTGCGCCACCTGTGCCTCCGCCTGGCCCACCCGCGCCCGATTGCTCACTCCCGCGAGCGCCACGGCGAGGTCGGCTTCGGCCTGCCCGAGCCGCGCCTTGTAGTCGCGGTCGTCCAGCACCACGAGCGTGTCGCCCGCCTTCACGGAGCGGTTCTCGTCGGTCCGCACCTCGAGCACGTAGCCGCCTACCTTCGGGAGGATCGGGACGATGTGCCCGTCCACCTGGGCGTTGTCGGTCGACACGTGGCTGAACCCGTAAATCCAGCGCCGGACCCCCACAGCCACGAGGCCGAGCAGCACGACGCCCATGATGATGAAGACGGTGCGCTTGCTGCCGCCCGATTTGGCCGGCTCTGCCGGTTGCTCGGAGGCCACAGCAGAGGGCCTACCGGGCCGTTGCGCCGTCCCGCGTTCGATCGTCGTAGCCATGTCGTCACTCATCGGTGTGTGCGGTTAGTGAAGGGTTCGGGCGACGCCGGCCGCCCGCGCCAGGGAGATCCGGGCGGTCGCGGCGGCGAAGCGGGCGTCGATCTCGGTATCGCGAGCGCGAATCAGGCCCGCCTGGGCGGTGATCACGTCGATGTTACCGGCGACCCCGGCCTTGAAGCGCTCGCGCGCCTGGCTGAGCTCACTCTCGGCGAGCCGCAGCTGCTCGCGGGCCACCAGCTGTTGCGCTTCAGCGGAGCCCAGATCGAGCAGCGCGGCGTCCACCTCGGCGGCGATCTGCCGGCGCAGGTCGGCCTCGCGCACCTGCGACCCGCGTACCACCGCGTCCTGCTCGTCGAGGCGCGCCTCCCGTCGAAAGCCATCCAGAATCGGTACACTCACCTGAACCGCGATGTCGCGCGTGGCGATCGCCTTCGGCACCGTCCTGCCATTCACACCGTAGTCGCCCGCGAGCTCCAGCCGCGGCAGGCGTTCGGCCCGGATTGCCGATCCGGTCTGCCGCGCCGCCGCGGCGCGCGCTGCCTCGGCCAAAAGCTCGGGCCGGTTGGCCAGCGCGGCGCCGACCGCCGAGTCCCGCTGCGCGGGCACGTCGGCGGCGCCGAGCGACGGCGCGAGCGAATCCGCGAACGCGAGCGGTGTGGCGGGGTCGAGTCCCAGCGCGCGCGTCACGTCGATGCGTCCGCGGTCCAGCTGGTTCTTGGCCACGAGCAGCAGCCCCTGGGCCGTGGCGAGCTGCGCCTGGGCGCGCGTCACGTCGATCGCCGGGCTCACCCCCGCCGCTCGCTGCGCCTCGGCCAGCCCGACCAGCTCGGCGGCAATGGCCGAATCCGCCTGCCGGGCCCCGACCACCGCCTGCGCGCGTACGGCGCGGACATAGGCGATCGCCGCCGTGAGCACGGAGGTTTCGACCGTCACGCCCCGCTCCGCCCGGCTGCCGTCGGCCTGCGCCCCCGCGGCCCGCATGCGCCTCACGCTGGACCAGTCGAACAGCGTTTGGGTCACGTTGAAGCGCGCATCGTAGTTGTTGAACGGCCCGATCAGGTCGGGGAGCGACGCGGTACCGAATGAGAAGTCGATGCCCAAAGACTTCGAGTTGAAGGTCCGGTTGAGCCAGGCGCCCGACACCGCGAGCGACGGCAGCAGCGCCGCTCGGGCCTGCCGCACCCGGGCGTCCGCTTCGTTCGTGCGCAACGTCGCGAGCGCCACCACCGGCACCTCGCCGGACGCGAGCCGCACGGCGTCCGCGAACGAAAGCCGCAGCGGCGGGGGGGAAGGCGCCTGCGCTCCGACGGTCAGGGGCGCAGCGACGAGGCAGGCGAGCAGGGCGAGCAGCCGACGACTATTGATTCGCGATGCCATGGAGATACAGGTCGATGTGAGTGTCGAGATACTTCTTGACGTTGAACCCTTCAGGCATGCAGGATGCGAACGCGCGCCGCGCGACCACTGCGTGCAGCAGGGGCGACATGGCGAGCTTCGCGGCGACCATGACGTCCACGGGACGGAACTCACCGTTCTTGATGCCGCGCTCGATCACGCTGGCCATCAGGCGGTGCCCGCGGGTCACCACTTCTTCGTAGTAAAAACGCGTCAACTCGGGAAAAGTTGCGGCCTCGGCCAGCATGAGCTTCGGGACTCCGGCCACCGCCGTCTCCCCCACCAGCCGCCAGTATTCGCGCACCAGCTGCTCGACCAGCTCGCGGGCGCTGCCCGTGAACGACTGCGCCAAGGCCTCGCCCTGGGCGATCACCGGCACGATCGTCTCCCGCACGACGGCTTTGAACAGCGCTTCCTTGCTGTCGAAGTAGAGGTAGACGGTGCCTTTGGTGACGCCGGCGCGGCGCGCCACGTCGGTGAGCTTCGTGGCGGCGAACCCACGCTCCCCAAACACCTCCAGCGCCGCGGCCACGATCTCCCCCGGGCGGGCGTCCTTGCGGCGCTTCCAACGGGGCTTCGATTGGCGCTTCGATGGGGTGACGGCGTGGCTCACGGCAGATCGATTCCGGTCTCGAGATTAGTTACTGAACGGTCAGTAAGTAACTTTGGTTCCGGATGCCCGTCAAGGGCTGTGGTAGGCCCCTACTTCGCCGCCGCGACCTCTCCGGCGTCCATCACGCTCTGCTGCAGCGTCCTGCCCTCGATCTGCTGATCGTCCCCCACCAGCGAGTCCTTCACCGTCCCCCGCACCACCCTCACGTTCCGGCCCAGGATGCTGTTCGCAATCGTGCTTTCGGCGATGAAGCTCCCCGCCTCGATCGACACGTTGGGCCCGACCGTGGCGTCGCGGATCGTCACGCCGTCCTCGATGTAGACGGGGGGGACGATGGTGCAGCCTGGGCACGGACCCGCGGGAGTCCGCGCCCGGCCGTGCTCCAGCAGATGCTGGTTGGTCTCGAGCAGCGTGTCCACCTTGCCGCAGTCGTACCAGCCGGCGACCGGCGCGGTGAGCAGCCGGCGGCCGCGGTCCACCATGTACTGGAACGCGTCCGTGAGATAATACTCGCCGCCCTTCCCCGGCGGCTGCTTCAGCGTGTGCGCGATGCCGTCGAACAGCGACTTCCAGTCCCTGATGTACTGCAACCCGATGTTCGCGAGTCGCGAGACCGGCGTGCTCGGCTTCTCGACGATGCGGGTCATGTAGCCCCCCGCGTCCGTCACGATCACGCCGAACCGCTGGTAGTCCTCCACTTCCTTGGCCCAGATGATGCCGTCCGCGTCCACCCGGTTGATGAGCGACAGGTCGGCCTCGAACACCGTGTCCACGAAGATGATGAGCACCGGGGAGTTCACGTACGGGCGCGCCAGGTTGATCGCGCCCGCGGTGCCGTCCAGCGTCTTTTGCTCGACGAACTTCGCCGGGATGTCGTAATGCTCGACGATGTATCGCTCCACCGACTCCTTGAGGTGTCCGGTGATGACGATGAGCTCTTCGACGTCGAGCCCCTGCACCGCGTCCATGACGTAGTCCATGACCGGCCGCCCGGCGACCCGCACCAGGGGCTTCGGGACCCGCTTGGTGAGCGGCAGGAGCCGCGTTCCTTTTCCGGCGAGCGGCACGATGACTTTCATGTCACGCCCGTCCGTAGCGGTCTTTGAGGCGCACGACGTCGTCGATCTCGGGGGTGGAAGCCTCGAGCAGGTCGGTCGGGGCCACGGCCTCGAACTGGTGGATCAGCTTCGGCTCGATGTGGAACGCCGCCCCCTGCGACATGGGCCGCTCGATCAGCGTATCGCCCTGCTGGATGCGGAGGATGATCTCGCCCGTGAGCACGTAGATCGATTCGTCCTTCTTGTTGTGGTACTGCAGCGACAGGACGTGTCCCGGCTCGATGTGCAGGATCTTGCCGACGTAGCGGTCGGTCCTCGCCCAGATCAGCTCGTGGCCCCAGGGCTTCTCCACGCGGTAAGGGAGGACGGTCATGGACGCCTCCAAGTGCGGAATGCGGAGTGCGGAGTGCGGAGTGTCAGGGTGAGGGTCGTGGCGAAAGACCTGGCCTTGCAACTCCGCATTCCCCATTCCGCACTCCGCACTCGTGTCATGTCGCCCCTTGCAGGCTCAGCCGCAACGAAGACGGTGAAGTAACGCATGCGGTCACACACACCCCACACCCAACGCAACCCTCGGGCCGCAGCACCGGGTGACCGCCCGCGTCCATCGCGAGTGCGCGCTCCCCCACTGGGCAGGCGCGGGCGCACACGCCGCAGCTCACGCCCTGGAAGGTGATGCAGCGCCCGGGGTCGAGCTCGAGGACGCCCATGTGGACCTCGTCCCACCCCCCCGCCGGCGGTACGAGGGCGCCGGTGGCGCAGGCGTGGGCACACGGCATGTCGGCGCACACCACACACGCCTGGATGGCCGGATCGATGATCGGCGTGCCGGCCGCGAGGCCCGCCCCGGGCGGGGCCTTGATGATCGCGTGGACGGGGCACACCGGGAGACAGTCGCCGCAGCGGGTGCAGGACGCGAGAAAGGCGATCTCGTCGGCCGCGCCGGGCGGCCGGAAGTAGCGCCGGGGCGCGACCCGCTGCTCCGTGCGCGTCGCCACTTCGCGCACCAGCTGGGTGAACGCCTCGCGGAAGAAGCCGCGCCGATCGTTCGCGCTCGCGCTCATCAGAAGCTCGGGCTCAAGCTCACCTGCCAGCGGAACGCGAGCCTCCCTTCGCCGGGCCGCGGATCCGCGGCGTAGTTCCAGCGGCTCACCACGAGCGGCAGCTCGAGGCGCATGGTCCAACCCAGGTCCCGGATCTGGTGACGGGTCACGAGGCCCACGCCCCCATCATACAACGGGGTGTACCAGCGGCCGGGCGTCGCGGGAGGGACCGCCAGCGTGTCCACGAGCCCGCCGTCGGCGAAGCCGGTGAGTGCCACATCCCGCAAGATACCCCGATCGCGCCGCCACACCGAGCGGGCGAGCTCCACGTTGGCGGTGAGCGCCCAGCGGCCGCCCAGGTCGCTCCGGAAGGCCCGCAGATTGCCGTTGCCGGGCGCGTGATAGTAGAAGTCCGGACGCACGAACAGCGCGCCCTCGCTGCGCAACAGGGGATTCGTGAACGTCTCGTAGGGGTCGGCGCCGGCAATGGGAATGCGGCGCTGCGGCACGGGGACCGAGCGGCCGGCGTAGGCGCCGCCGAACAGCCGCACGCCGATGGTCGTGCCGAGCGGGAAAGGCGCCCGCACGCTCGCCTCGCCCGTGACGCGGCCAAAGCCCTCGACGTCGTAGCGGCTCGAGGACCCGTACCCGGGCCCCGGCTTCGAGTACACCACCCCCCCGCGGGCGCCGAGGCGAGCCCGTACGAGCGCCGCTCCGCGTTGCACGGTGGTGGAGATCCAGGGCCCGGCTTCGATCGTCCCCGCGTCCTCCCACAGCCGGCGGTCGAGGTAGCCGAGGTTCGTCGTCGCCATCCAGAGGGCGTCGAAGCCGGCGTGGGGATCGGCGCCGAAGCCCAGATGCTCCCGCAGCGCGCGGTCGACCGAGAGCGCGACGCCCGCGCGTCCCTCCACGTACCATCCGGCCACGCTCGTCTCGGTGCGCGGCGTGAAATGGCGGATCGGGTTGGACCAGCGGCCGTAGAAGCCGAATCGGTCGGTGGCGCCGGCGTCGGTCGCGACGGAGGTGAGCTGGAGGCTCCTGTCGTACCGGCCCAGGTAGTTGGTGCGGTTCCGCAAGCCAATCGTCAGGCCGCCGAAGTCGTTGGACCAGCCCAGCGGCAGCCACGCGCTGACGAGCTTGTCTCGCCGGGCCGTCTCGCGCGTCGGGTCGTCCACCCGCCAGTCCACCGCCGCCCGGCCCACAAACGGGCGCTTCTCCCGGTTGTTCAGCATGTCGTAGTCGTGGGTGCGACCGCGCGGGTCGAGCACGAGGCGGCCGGGCTTCCGGGCGGTTGTGAACTCGATGCGTTCGGTGGCGGGCTCGCCGGTGGCTCGGGCATAGATGGTATCACGGTCGCCGATCTCGACGGGCATGCGGCCGTCGCCCTTGCGCTCGATGGTCACGACGGTGCGCCAGCGCCCATCTGGGGGGGGAAGCCGGTGCCGCTCGACGCGCCGGAGCCGGTAGTCGATGAGCGGCGTCGCGTGCAGCCACGCGCCGAACAGCCACTTGAGATCCTGCTTCGACACCTCCTCGGCGACGCCGCGGAACGCGTCCTCGTCCACGTGCTTCAGTTTCCAGCGAGAGAAGTAGGCGCGCAGGATGCGCCGCATCGTCTCGTCGCCCACCACGTAGCGCAGCTGCTCGTAGAACAGCTGCGCCTTGGCGTAGACCATCTCCTGGTAAATGACGAAGTCGCGAAACTGCTCGCTCACCGTCGAGACCGGCTCGCTCCAGCGCTCGAGGTCGAGCCACAGCACGCTGGGCTCGAGCCCATCGTACGCCGGCGGGCCGCCGTGCGTCTCGAAAAACCAACCCTCCTGGAAATCCGAGAACCCCTCGTCGAGCCACCCCTCGCGCCACTCGTTGTTGGCGAGCTGGCCCATCACATACTGGTGCCCCGTCTCGTGCACGATGAGGCCGAGGCCCGCGCTCCCGTCCATGATCATCATGGGGAACTCGGTCCCGCCGCCCTCGATGCGGTGCACGTTGGTGAGCTGGGGCCACTGATACTTCCCGAACAGCGAGTCGAGCCACGCGAGCGCCAGGACGGTGTTTTGGACGGCTTTGCCCTGCCCCCAGGTGGCGCGGTCGCCCGGCTGGTACAGCACACGCACCACGGCGTCGCCGTAGCGGCCCTGCTCGTAGAGGTAGTCGGGGTTGAGGGAGAAGGCGAAGTGATGGACCTGCTCGGCCCGGAAACGCACACATTTACGTCCCGCGGCCACCTCCCCACAATGACGCGTCGTGGGTGGTGCGTGGTACCAATCGCGCTGATAATCGATCTTAAGCGCGGGGTCGGCCTTCGCCTTGTCCCAGCCCGGATCGCCCTCCACGGGCACACCCGTGGCGCCGATCACCTGGTCCTGTGGCAGGTCGAGCATCACGTCATAGGTCGCGAACTCGCCGTAGAACTCGCCTCCCGGATAGAGCGGATGGTCTTCCCAACCGTAGCGGTCGTACACCACCACCTTGGGGTACCACTGCGCGAAGTCGAAGCGCCGGCCCTGGCGTCCCTGGCGCCGCGGGAGGGTGGATGGGCGCGCCTGCCAGTCGATCTCGACCGCGAGCGAATCACCGGGGGCGAGGGGCCGCGGCAGGGCCCAGTGCGCGATGGTCGAGTCGGGGGCATACGGGTAATCGGGTCGCAGCGCCTGGCCCATCACGGTCGCGTTGGTGATCCGCTCGAAGGCGTAGTCCGGGTCCTTCATGTGTTGAAATCGCTCGCGCCGCTCGGCCGAGTCGGCGGCGGCCCAGCGCGAGCCCGGGCGGAAGGCGTTGAGGTACTGGTGCACGGAGAAGTCGCGCAGCGTGTCGGCGGAGCGGTTCACATAACCGATGCGCACGTGGCCGGTGAGCACCCCGGACGGCTCATCCAGCGCCGCGGTGATCTGATACGCGACTTGCTGCTGCCAATAGCTGGTGGTATCACCGGCTACAAGAAGGAGAAGGAGCGGGAGCATGGAGGGGGGGAAGCTACAGTGACCAGGGCTGGATGGGGAGCCAGGCGCATGGGGCTCCGAAAGGCACCTCGGAGCCCCAAGCGGACGAAGGAAGAGCGAACCAGTCTAAGTCTTCTTGGCTGGTTTCGTTTTCAGCTCGACAAGTAAAGCACGAATTTCGCCGCTGGACTGGCTCGCGTGCGTCTCCGCCTCGGACCAGGTTGTCCTACGAGGCTTGTACTCCGCCTCCTTGGTCTTCCCGTCCGGCGAAGTGAATTTCGTTTTGCCGCTCCCAGCGATGTCGTACGTCAGATACGTCGGGTGGGAATGCATCGGGATTTTCTCGCCTTTGCTGTGAAACTCGAGCACCCGCACCTGGTCGTTCTCCAACAGCACCTTGAAGTTATTCGGTGCCACTTGCACCGGGTCTTGCGCGCGGGCCGTTGCAACTCCGACGCAACACAGAGCGAGCGTGCCGAGCGTTAGGCGGAACGTTTGCATACAGCACCTCTGCGAAAGAGAGAAGCATGAGGACGACAGCCCCTTCACTGGGCGCTCTCGAGACGTGACCACACCTCACCGCGGACGATGCTTCTCGCTGCCTCCGTGCGGCTGCCGATGTCCGAGAGGGGGGCCGACGGATGAACCTTTGCGAAGACTGGGCTGATATCGCGTTCTGCGTCCGCCAGCGAGGCATACGTATCGATTGTTACAAAGTCGTACTCGAGGGAGGTGCCAAAAGGATACTGGACGCCATACAGGGCCCAGGAGCGCATTTGTCCGGCTCGGATGCGTTCTTGATGAACGGGCTTCCACGTCTCTCTCTCCAGCTTAAGGTACTCCTCGAGTTTGGCTGGGTTGGCCTTGATGAAGTTGACGACATAGACGGAAGGCCGCTGCGGCTGCTGGGCTTGGGTGGATGCCGCGGACGACAGGGAGCCTGCCAGGAATGCTCCAACGGTAGCGGTGGCAAAAAGTGGGATCCCGATGCGCATTGAGCCCTCCGCGAGAGAGAGATGGGAGCCGCCAAGCCGGCAGCTGCGGTAGCTCGGCGGTCGTGGCTCCTTCGAGGAGGCGAGGACCCGTGGCTTTGTGCCCCCGGCTTTCGCCGGGTTTGCCCTTATCGCCGCAGCGTTGGCAGCGGGGGTGGTGTACCGCGCTGTCAGTCAGTCGTCAAGGAGCCCTGGAACATGCCTGATAGCAGTGCGGCGACTACCGCCCCGATAGCGACCACACTTCCGCGGACCCGACCCGTTGCGGTCGTCGTCGGGCCTCACATAGCGGACACCTCGACATCGCTGCGTGATGTGCTGGTACCTTCGCTAGAATCGAGCGATGACATCGCAGGATACGGCGGGGAACAAAGCGGGTGATCTAGCTTCGGTCGAATCGTGGCTGGTCTCGGCAGGACGGGACCGACGCCCGGGATCGCCGCTGAACGTGCCGCCATGGCCGGCGTCGAACTTCGTGTTTGGCGAGCGCCGTGCCTACTCTCGCGACGACAGCACGCCGGGCTGGGAGGCGTTGGAAGAGATCGTCGGCGGCCTCGAAGGTGGTTCGTCGGTCTCTTTTGCTTCCGGCATGGCCGGAATCGCGGCGATTTTCGATCAACTCCCCACAGGTTCGGTCGTGGCGCTGCCGGACGACTGCTACCAGGGTGTCGCGGGACTCGCCAATGCTGGCCAAAGCCGCGGCCGTTGGACCGTGCATCGCGTTGCCGTGGCCGACACCGATGGCTGGGTCAGGATGTGCGGCGTAGCCGACTTGATCTGGCTCGAGTCGCCATCGAACCCGCTG
>WNFQ01002425.1_pt1 | contig 32201 bp, 22 predicted proteins | sample 5400171 | NCBI WGS metagenome assembly WNFQ01 (sample SAMN13153356, study PRJNA577476) | soil metagenome | isolation source: 20 cm soil under Madrone tree | place: USA:California | collected 2016-06-14
GTGCGCCCGCGATAGGGCTTGATGCCGAGGACGTCGAAGAAGTTCCCGCTGGCGAGCGAGGCGTTCAGTTGCTGGGGCTCGGCCTGGCCGCCCCAATTTAAGGGGATGGGAAACGTGACCGTGGCCAGCCCGGTGAAGACGTTGTTCTGGTCGCGATAGTCCTCGTAGTTGGGGAGCGAAGTGCCAGTGAGCTGGAAGTTGGCATTGGCGTTGAAGGTGATGGTGTCGCGGGTGAAGACCTCCGCGAGCCGCGAGGGTTCCTCGACCGGCAGGGGGTGTAGGAAGACCGCGTTGATAATAGTGAAGATAGCGGTGTTGGCCCCGATGCCCAGCGCCAGTGACAGCACCGCCACGAAGGTGAAGCCGGGGCTCTTCTTCAGCATGCGCAACCCGCCCCGCAAATCCTGTTGGAAGTTTCCAGCCATAGTGTCACCCCCACTCAACGTTTAGGACGGCCCACAACGCTAATTGTTTCCGGCATTTTGCGCCATTTCTGGTTTGCTAGTGGGCCGAGTGAAGACCGGGCGACCTACAGGAGAGCAACGGCCCGCCTCGGAAGGCGGGCCCGACAGCGGCAGGGAGAGGGCACGTTCCCGACCGTGTCGGGGTTCCTCGTGCCCTACGCGATCATGTCCGACGAGAAGAACTTTGACTTCAACCGTCCACGCGATACATGGTTATGCCGCTCATTAGTTTGGGATAAAAATCTGTGGATTTTTGGGGCATGACTTCGCCGGCGGTGGCGATTTTCATCACTTGCTCGACGTCGCAGGGATTGAGCAAGAACGAAATTTGCGCGCGCCCGCTGTCCACGGCTTCGAGTGCGGCGCTGGCCTCGCGTTCGTAGGTCAGGTTGGCTTCCGCGGTTACCGCTTGAGGCGTGATGCCCAGCGCCGGTTCCAGGATTCCTTCGTGCAGCAGCACCACGTCTAGTTCGCGCTGCAGCGGCGAAACATTGGGCAGGAGTTGCGCGAGGTTGACGCCTTCTCGCAGCGCGAGCAAGTAGAACGCGCGCTTGCGCGCCTCCGGAGCGGGATAAACGCCGATCGCCCGCTTCTCCCGCGAGCTGGTGAGCTTGGCAAGAAATTTCCTTTTCGCCCCGGCCCTCTCGCCGCTGCCCGAGAACGGAAACTCCTCCGCCGCGAACCACGGTTCGAGATGACGCCGCACACCGCTCCAAGAAAAATCGTGAATGTTCGCCACCACGCGATGCCCGGGCAGAATCATCAGTCCTTCGCTTCGGGTGTTGAGGAAAGTCATCATGACGCGCTCGTACGGCGCATGTGGATCGATCTTTCCAGCACGCCCGCGGCACTCGTTCCTATAATTCAGGGCCGTCTCGTAACGGTGGTGGCCATCAGCGATCACCAGCTGCCGGTCTTCCATCGCTTTCTGAATCGCGGCCACCCGCTGTGGCTCCGCAATCACCCAAAGCCGGTGCAAGACGCCGTACTCGTCGCGCATCTCAGTGGCGGGCGCTGCCGCGGATTCGGCTTCGGCAAGAATCGCGTCAATGCGCTTGGTGGCATCCGAATACAGCATAAAAAGTTGTCCGGTGTGTGTTCTTGTGTGCCGCAGAAGTTCCAGCCGGTCCGCTTTCGGCCCGGAGAGGGTATGCTCGTGCCGAAAAACCACGCCCGCCGAATACTCCTCGAGTTTGCCCGCGCCGATGAATCCGCGCCGCGTGCGGCGTTCTTCGGTGCCGGGCGCGGTGTATTCTTGCGTGTAAGAATAAAAGGACGGCGCCGGATCTTGTACAACAATTTGATCGCGAATCCAGTTCTCGATCGCCGCAGCTGCGCGCGTGTAAACATTGTTCTGCGGCGCGTCGCTGGGGTACGCGCGGCCTTTTTCCACCGCAATCAGACTGTGCGGGTCCGCGGTGTAATATTTTTCCTGCATGGCTGGAGAAATTTTGTCGTAAGGCTGCGTCAGAACGCGGTCGAATGGCGCTCGCTTGGGATCGTAGCGAAAAGCACGGAAGGGATAAACCTGGGCCATGGAGTCTCCGGAATCGTTTTGTGCCGCTTGCCGAAACCTCTATTTTACGCGAACAAGCCGGAATTCCGAAAAAGACGACAGATTAATTTTCGATGGAAATTGGGGGTGCGATTGATAAATGTTGCAAAAAACGAGGTCATATTACAATTGTCTGCTCATGACCGTCCCGAATTTTTCCGCCGTGCGCGCGCTGATTTTCGATCTGGATGGCACGCTCATCGATTCCAAGCGCGACCTGATCCGCTCCGTAAACGCCATGCTGTTGGAAATGGGCCGCGAGCAACTCCACGAAGACACCATTTCCGGCTACATCGGACGCGGCGCGCCACAACTGGTCGGCCAGGCTTTAGGCAATGGCGCCACGGAAGCGGAACGAGAGTGCGCGCTGAAATATTTTCTCGCCTACTACGAAGACCACAAGATGGATTCGACCTGTGCGTATCCCGGAGTTCCGGAAGCGCTCGCGCACCTCGCCGCGTTCCCCATGGCCATCCTCACGAACAAGCCGGTGCGCATCAGCGTGCGCATTCTGGAAGGACTGAGCCTGGCAAAATATTTTCGCGCGGTTTACGGAGGCAACAGTTTTGAAACAAAAAAGCCGGACCCGCTAGGTGCGCTGACGATTCTCCGCGACCTGGGCGCCGCGCCGGCTGAGGCGATGCTGATCGGCGATTCCGAAGTGGACGTGCAAACCGCACGCAACGCCGGCACTTTTGCGGCCGCCGTGAATTACGGATTCGGCACGCACGACCGCGCCACCCACCCCGCGGACATTTATTTGGACAGCCTCAGCGACCTCGTCCCGCTTCTTGGGAATCGCCACTAAGGGCTGCTCGGGCGATGGAGCTGACGCCACTGCGAAATTTTCTCGCCAGGGCCCTCCAACCGACCCCCGGAGCGGGGTCATTCCAGTGAAGAATTGTCCGCTGCAAGATCCAGAAAAAAGCTCCAAGGATCAAGTAGAGCATCAACCAGCGCAGCGCACTTGCAAGCAGAACGATTGTGAAGCCCGGCCACTCGAATCGGAACTGGGCGAGAACCTGTCCGCGGTCCAGCATCCAGTGCCAAGCGGTGTGAGCTACGAGCGCAGACAAGATGATGGTGCCCATGCGTTCCGCGACACCGTAGCGGAAGAGGAGCTGTAGCACCGGGATCAGCAGGACCAGCACGAGGAGTTGCCCCAATTCAACGCCAACATTGAATGACAAAAGCGAGGTCAGCAAGTGCGACCCAGCGAACTGCAATGATTGCCGCAGGGCGAACGAGAAACCGAACCCGTGCACCAGGCCGAAACCGAAAGCCATCATCCAGCGGCGCTGTAAGCTGCTGCCGCCAACAATGTTCTCGAGCGCCATGTAAACGATGGAAATGGCGATGAGCGCTTCGATGAGCGGCGGAAACCAAAGGAAATTGGGCGCGAGATTGTAGGCGGAAGCAATCAGCGTGGCGGAATGCGCGATGGTGAAGGCGGTGACGACGGGAATGAGCGCGCCCAGGCGGCGAAATGGGATTACCAGGCAAAGCAGAAAGAGCAAATGATCAGTGCCGTCGAGAATATGGAAAAAACCCAGGTCCACGAAGCGCACGGCCGACTGATGCCACCGCGGATCGAGGTGTACAAGGCCGGGATCGCCGCTGAACTCGAATGCGCGAACTCCGCCGCTGGGTGGCAGAAACCGCAGAACGGTGACGACGCGAAGGCCCAAGCGCCCCAGCGCCGGGTGGATGGAAAAGCGGGATTGTTCCGACTGGATGGGGTACTCGAACAACACGTCGAGCATGGTCTGATCCCAATAGACGTTGGTGGCGTTCGAAAGCGGCGGCGCGGTGACGTGCGCATAGGCATCTTCATAAGAAACGAAGGAGCGATCCGATGGGAGCGAGACGCGAGTCGTGACGATTCGAGGTTTCGAAAGGCGAAAATCATCTTCGTAGGCTTCGACGAAATCGGAGATCCAAAGCGTTGCGGCGCCGGGTAGCAAGTCGTTGACGCGCGCGAGGTCGAGGTAGCCGGGCCCACGCTCGGGAAAATCAACATCGCGCATGGCTTTGAGCGGCACGCGAACGAGCAGATGAAGATGCGTTCCCTCAGGCTTAGCGAACGCCTGGACGGTAACGTCGCTGGGGATGTCGTGAGCCGGTGCGGGCCACGGAAGGAGCAAGAGCGGGGCCACGAGGAGCAAGCGGTGAATTCGAAGCATAACTTTTCTCTTTACTTCGTCTCTTACTTCGCGACGTAGCCGGCGGGTAAGATCTTGTGAGGATCGACGCGCACAACCAAGTAGACGATTTTGTCCGAGGGGATTTCGCTGAACCAATGCGGTGTGTTCGGGGGAATGATGACGACGTCACCGGGGGCGATTTTGCGGCTCATGCCATTCTGGATGCCACTGCCTTCGGTGCTGGGACCGTTCAATACGGTGACCACTTCATTGCTTGAAGGGACTTCTTTGGGATCATTGAGCGTGCCGCCGGTGACGAGCGTGCCGTTGCCGGAGATGACGTGGTAAATCTCCGTGATCTGGCTATGCTCGATGCCGGATGGGGCCTCTTTGCCGGACGTCTTGAGACGGCTGACGACACTGATGCCGACGTTATATTCGCTGCTGATACCGACGACGCGAATGGCCTGATCGCTGACTCGCACAGCGGCAACCTTGCGCACCAGAGCGTCAATTTCGGAGTTATTGATATCCGTGGCAGTGCCGCGGGGCAAATGGGAGGCCGGAGTCGTTTGCGCCCGAAAAGTTTTTGGGATGACGAGAGCAAACGCGAACCCCACAACAAGAAGAGTCAACATTATTTTTTTCACGACGCCTCCATGCTGGAAATAGCTTGCTTCGCCAACCTACTTAGTTGATTTCGGCCACACGACTCCCTGGTCTTTTTTCGTGACCGGGGCCAGGCCTTTGTAGACGAATTTTTGCACACGCTGGCCACGATAGGTCTCGGTAGTGAAAAGATTGCCTTTTGAATCGGCGGCAATGCTGTGCACGGCATAAAACTGGCCGGGTTGACGCCCGCCATCGCCGAAGCTGGTCAGGATTTCAAGCGTATCGCGAAGCAGGATGTAGATTTTTTCATTCGAACCGTCAGCCAGGAAAATGTGTTTCTGCTGGGGATCCTTGGAAAAGGCGATGTCCCAAACTGATCCGTCACCCCGAGTTTTTGTGGCGATGAAGGCCTCTTTGACGAAGGTGCCATCTTTCTTGAAAACCTGGATGCGGTCGTTCGGGCGGTCGCAGACATAGAGGAAGCCGTCGTTGGAAAGCTCGGCGCAGTGCACGGGATTGCGGAATTGCTGGGCAGGCGGCGCATCGGGATTGTAGGGGCCGAGGTTGGTGTCATCGGGCTTCTTACCATAGGCGCCCCAGTGGCGCTTGTACTTTCCGGTTTCCGCGTCATAGACGATCACGCGATGATTGCCGTAACCATCGGCTACATATAGCTCGTCGGTGGCACCATCCACAAACAATTTCGCGGGACCCTTCAGGTTTTCGGTGTCGTTGCTACCTTGGCTTTTACCCGGGTGGCCGATTTGCATGAGGAATTTGCCGCTCTGCGTGAATTTCAGGACCATGTTGTCACGGTAGCCCTTGGGATCCGGGCCGCGACTATTGCCGCCGATCCAGACGTTGCCTTTGTAATCCACGGTAATGCCATGATTCGAATCGGGCCAATCGTAACCGGCGCCCGGGCCGCCCCAGTGCCCGATGAGGTTGCCTTCTTCATCGAACTCAAGAACCGGCGGAGCCGGAGTGCAGCACTCCGCAGCAGGCGGTTTTGCGGTGGCGTAAATTTCCATGGGTTCGTAGGTATTCGTCCGATGGACGATCCAGATGTGGTCCTGGGAATCCACGGATACGCCGACGGTCATACCCTGGATCCAATGGTTGGGAAGCGGCTTCGGCCACAAGGGGTCAACTTCAAACTGCGGGGCCTCGACGGCGGCAGCAGCGACGGCGGCTCGTTTCTCAAGGACGGCGGAAATGATGCCGAGTCCGGCCAGAAGCACTAGAAAAGCAGCGACCAGACGAAATTTGTGCTTCACTGTTCCTCCACTTCCTGGTGCGGCGCGTTGCGAGTTCGCAGGTAGTGCGTACCCACTTGCGTGCTTCAGAATGCGCTCTTGCTCATTAAGAGGGATGGCCTTTGGCATCGCCAAACGGCGTGGATTTTACACCACTTGTGTTCCCGTGAGTCGAGGAAAGCGATGTTCCGCAGCTCGCGCCAACTTCGCCGACAGTTATCTCGACGGCCTCAGAGACCTTCCGGGTGCCGGGTGCGAAACAAAATGTGTTAGTCCGCTAGTTCTTTGATGAGGTGGTGATGGATCCATCCGGGACGTCAAGGATGAATGCAGACTGATCATTTGTCATCTTCTGAGAAAAGCATCGGTGGGGTACCTGGAAAGCGCCCCCTACCCAAAAGGATCGACAGCACCCCTAATTATCCAACCGTTTTCCCACCGTATCTCTTTATACAAGTACAGCGGTTCGTCTCCTTGTCAGCGAGAACCAACTTGCGCTGAGATAGAGAAGTGGGATCTTCTACTCTTGCGACCAGAAGGTGCAGCATGGGATCGAGTGCCAAGTACATCGCCGCGTTTTTATCTCTAGCGTTGCCGGGGATCGCCCGAGCGCAGAGCGTTGGTCAGGTGGAGTGCCCTCGCGCGGGTGACTATGTTTATCTATACAGCTCCATGACCACTCTAGACGTACGCACGACGCTGCAATGCGGAGAGCGGGTACAGATCACCGGACGGTACGACCGCTACCTCGGTGTGCGCACGGCCAAGGGCGAGACAGGTTATGTCCCGGTGGAGAGCTTACTCCTGCTGAAGGACCAGCCGGGCGCGAAGGCACTGGAACTAAAGGCGGTGCAGCCAGCGAGAGAGCGCACTCCCTACGACGCACCCGTAAAACCCGGGGAATCTGCTGTGAGCGCTCCCTCCTCTCCGTCCGAGTTTGCTTTGCGCAACGGCACTCCGATTCATCTGAAGCTCGGCAAGACGATTTCTTCCGCGACAGCCCACGTTGGCGATGTAGTGGATCTGCGAGTCGCCGAAGAGGTCATAGTTGATGGCCTTGCGGTGATTACTCAAGGCGCAGCAGCCACCGGCGTAGTGAAAGAAGTGGAGCCCAGGAGGCGGTTGGGCCACGGCGGAAAACTGGCTTTCAGCATCGACTCTGTCCGTCTTAAAGACAACGAAAAGGCGGCGGTTCGCTCTTTCCAGGAGAGCAGTGGCGCGAACAATGCGGCGGGAGCAATTCTCCCCCTGGCTTCCGGCAAAGACGTGGTATTCGCGCAAGGAACTGAATTCACGGCGTACGTTGACGGGGAGATGAAGCTAAAGAAAGAGGCATTTCAGGCGGAGAAGGCCACTTCCAGCGCAGCGCCGGCACTCCCAAACGGCAAGCCCACTCCTCCGGGATATTGAAGCTCGAGACAGCTCTGGGGTCCCGCGATTCTGTGTGGCGCGGGTTGGCGTTCGGACCGTGTGATGCTAACAATTTGATGCATCCGCACTTGCCATTGGGCGCGGCACTTGGCAGACTTTGCCCGTGCTCATTGGCCTCTTCCCAGAGCTAGACGCACCCGGCGGGGTGCAGCGGGCGGGCCGCCACCTGGCGGCTGTGCTGACAGAGTTCGCCTCCAGCCGTGGCATGGAGTGCCGTCTGCTGAGCTTAAATGATTCCCCGGAATTGCACCGGATGACGCTGGCAGGACGAGAGTTTGTCTTCACCGGGTGCGAGCGGGCCAAGGGACGATTCACAGTGACGGCGCTGAAGGCAGCGCGGCGCAAAGCCAAACTCGTCCTGGCAGCTCATCCGAACCTGGGACCGGTGGTGCAGGCGATGCGGATTGCAGCACCGGGGATGAAGAGCATTATCTGCACGCATGGAATTGACGTTTCGGAACCTCTCGGGGGGGTGCGCCGGCATGCGCTGCGTCACGCAAACCTGGTTCTGGCGCCCAGCAAAGATACCGCTGAACACGTTGAAGCAGAGCAAGGGGTTAAGCGCGAGCGAATTCGCGTTCTGCCTTGGGCGCTCGATCCACAATTTGAAGCTTTGATCAGCCCAGGCTCCCGTCCTGCGCTGCCGGAAGGCTTTCCATCGGGACGCGTGATTCTGACCGTAGGACGGTGGCTTGCGACGGAGCGGTACAAAGGCATGGACACTCTGATCACCGCCCTGCCGCGGCTGCTGACGCAAAGGCCAGAGGTCCAGTTGGTGGTGGCGGGTGCAGGGGACGACCGCGCTTGGCTTGAGGATCTTGCGGAGCAATACGGAGTAAACCGCCACGTCCATTTTTTGGCGGGGTTAAGCTACTCCGAGCTTGCGGCGTGCTATGCGGCGTGTGAGATTTTTGCTTTGCCCAGCCAGGGGGAAGGATTCGGTCTGGTGTATCTGGAAGCAATGGCGTGTGGCAAGCCAGTGATCGGGGGCCTGCACGGGGGCGCGCCTGAAGTGATTCAAGACGGCGTCACTGGTTATCTGGTGACGCACGGCGATGCGGTTCAACTGGCGACTTCGCTCGAGGCGCTGCTGGCCGATCCTGCCCTGGCGAAGGAGATGGGTGCGCGCGGGCGGCAGCGGGCGGAGAACGAGTTCCGCTTCAATGTCTTCGCCAAATCATTCAAAAAAATCCTGCGCGAACAATGCGAATCCTGAACGTCACGGAAACGTACACTCCTTTTCTGGAGTTCGGCGGCCCGCCGGTGAAAGTGCGCGCGCTTTCCGAAGGGCTGGCGCGGCGCGGCCACCAGGTCACGGTTCTGACGGCCGACTGGGGACTGGAAGAACGCCTACAAACGCAGGAACAGAAAACCACGGCGGAGCGATCACCTTTTGGATGGCGGCGGGAAGAAAATGGCGTGCAAGCCATCTATGTGCCGACGTGGATGCGCTACCGCACGGTGAGCTGGAATCCCGCGGTCAAGCGCTATTGTCGGGCGCGCCTGCAAAATTTCGATATCGTGCACATTTTTGGGCTTTACGACCTGCTGGGTCCGGCCGTAGCTGCGGCTTGCCGTAAGAGGAACCTGGCTTACGTGCTTGAACCCATCGGGATGTTTGTGCCAATTGTGCGGAATCTCTGGCTAAAGCGGATGTATCATGCGGTCTGGGGAACGCGTCTACTGCAAGGTGCAAGCGCGGTGATCGCCACCTCGCAGCAGGAAGTCGAGGAATTGGTGGCCGGTGGTCTTCTTCGCACGAGGGTGGTGCTGCGGCGTAACGGAGTGGAAGTTCCTCCATCCTGGCCTGAGCCAGGCAAATTTCGGAAATCGCAGGGTATTTCGCGGGAAGAGAAGCTGGTGCTGTTCTTGGGGCGGCTCTCCACGAAGAAGAGTCCTGATTTACTCTTGAAGGCATTCGCGGAACTCTCGCAGCGCTTGTCGGGAACACTAATGAGGCTGGTCTTCGCGGGGCCTGACGAAGGTGCTGTAAAATCGGAACTGGAACATATGGCGTCACAACTGGGTATTCGGACAAAAGTTCAATTTGCGGGGCCTATTTTTGGCGAGATGAAGTGGGCGGCTTACAGAGATGCGGATGTCTTCGTGCTACCGTCACAAAATGAAAATTTCGGGAATTCCGCAGCGGAAGCGGTCGCTGCGAGGACCCCGGTGATCGTGACAGAACAATGTGGAATAGCCCCGCTGCTTGCAAATGAGGCCGGCTTGGTGGTACGCCACGACCAAGCGGAGCTATCGAATGCGCTCGAACGAATCCTAAGCGAACCAGGCCTAGGCTCACGACTCGCGGCGGGATGCGCCGGCGTGACTTCGCGTCTGGGCTGGGACGAGCCTGTTGGCAACATGGAAGCGCTGTACGTCACGCTTGCCTCAAGGCAGGCGGTGAGGGCAGAATCTAAGCGAGCAGAGTAGGCATTTGCAAACGCGTAGACACAGAGTTTTCCGCGGTATCTGGTGGAGCAGCAATCTGCTGCTGGCCACTGCCTTTGTGTCGATGCTCTACTACTGCCACCGGGAATATTCCGTGCGCTGGTACCTCGACGGATTCTCGGATGCGATTGTCCCTAATTCCCTGCCGGTAGAACAAAAGGTTGAAGCCATTTTGAATTGGATGCGCGCTGAGCCATCGCGCGCGATCGCAACCGATCCGGATGCTCTCTCCAAGCGCGATCCGGAGACCACGCTCACCAATAAACAATTGTTGAATGTCTGCGGCACTGCAACGAATGCCTTCTTGAATCTTGCGCGAAGTTCCGATCTGCGAGTGCGCCGCCTGCTCCTTTTGACTCCCGACCGCAATACCAAACATGTGGTTGCGGAGGTGCTCATGGATGGACGTTGGATCATCGTCGATCCAACCTACCGCGTCATCATGAAAGATGCACGGGGCCGCTATTTGACTCGCAGCGAACTGCGGGATCCTGCCGTGTTTTCTCAGGCCGTCAGCGCCATCCCGAAGTATCCACGTGAGTACACTTACGAGCAGTTCGCCCATGTGCGGCTGGCGCGGCTGCCGCTCGATGGGCTGCATCTGAGGAGCGTACTGGATCGGGTTTACCCAGGCTGGGATGAAGCCGTTGACTGGAGTCTGCTCCTGGAGCGCGAATCTTTCTTGTACCTCGTTCTCTCATCTGTGGCGGCAATATTCTTCCTCTTGGTGCGGGCCGTTCTTGCCTGGTATGCAGACCGCCTGCTTAGAATCCCGCGCTTCCATCTAAGGGAGCATGCCATCCGTGCCGGCGCCGCCTTCTTCTCTGCGCCGGAGATCAAACAGTAGCGTGTGCGGTATTTGCGGCGTCGCCTTCGCTTCACGCAGCGCGGAAGCAGAGTCGCGCCGATGACCGCGGCGATGCGTCATCGAGGTCCCGACGAAGAAGGCTTTCTTGCCGGCGACGCACGCGCGCCGGGACTTGCACTGGGAATGCGCCGGCTGAGCATCATCGACTTGGCCGGTGGCCATCAGCCCGCCTGGAACGAAACCAAGGATGTAGCGGTCATCTTCAACGGTGAGCTGTACAACTATCGCGACCTGCGCGAGCGGCTTTCACTCTGCGGTCACCGCTTTGCCACCCAATCGGACACGGAGATTCTGGTTCACGCGTGGGAAGAGTGGGGCGAAGACGCGCTGACCGAACTGCGAGGCATGTTCGCATTTGCTTTGCTTGATCTTCGCGAGCGTTATGCGACGGCCCCGATTCTTTTCTTGGCGCGCGATCCGCTGGGCATCAAGCCTCTCTATTACACGCAAACGGCGGAGGGATTTGCGTTCGCTTCAGAAGTTCGCGCGCTTCTCGCTTCTGGCGCGGTGCCCAAACGCCTGTCACAGGACGCCGTCACCGCTTATCTGCTTTTTGGCAGCGTCCCGGAGCCAGTGACACTCTTGGAAGGAGTGTTTTCTCTGCCGCCGGGACACCGCATGCTCCTGCACGTTCCGGAGCGGCGGCGCGTGCCACGCGCGCGGCCCTGGTGGGACGCTGCAGCTTCGCCCGCGGCTCGCGATACCGGTAGGCCGCGCGATCTTCCCGCGGCGGCTAAAAAGCTGCGTCCGCTTCTTGAGGATGCCGTAAGTGCGCATTTGATCGCTGACGTGCCTGTCGGCCTGTTTCTTTCAAGCGGGCTGGACTCCGGCGCAATCGCAGCGCTTGCCTCTCGGGCACGAGGAGGAATCCAGAGCTTCACGCTGACATTTCCGGGCACGAGATTCGATGAAGCAGAGCTTGCTCGATTGGCAGCGAAGCGATTCAAAACCAGGCACAAGGAAGTACCTTTGAGCGGAGAAGCGGTCCTTGCGCGGCTGGATGAAGCTCTTAGCGCGCTCGATCAGCCGACCATGGACGGGATCAACACGTACTTCGTTTCCTGGGCTGCAAGGCAAGTTGGGCTGAAAGTTGCGCTATCGGGTCTGGGTGGCGATGAGCTGTTCGCGGGCTATCCGACTTTTGCCGATACGCCGCGCCTATCGAAATTGATCAAATGCGCATGGTTCGTACCCGCGGCGCTACGGCGGATGACAGCTGCGCTAGTGGCCGGCCTTGGCGCTCGGCAAGGTTCGCTGGATGCAGGCCGCAAGGCGGCAGCGGCGTGGGTTTACCCAGACATTTTGCCACATCCCTATTTTTATGCGCGGACGCTTTTCCCGCCGGGGCAGCTTGAAAGAATCATCGAGCCTCGGTTTCGCCCGAGCACCGTAAGCGCGGATGGAGTCACGCTCGAGCCAACCTGGTTGGGCTGGCTGGGACGAACGGCCGACGAAGCGCGCAAGCTGGAACCAGTTGCCGGAGTTTCCTGGCTGGAGATGCGCACGTATATGACGAGTACGCTGCTGCGTGACACGGACGCCGTGAGCATGGCGCAATCGCTGGAAATCCGCGTGCCCCTCCTCGACACGCTGTTAGTGGAATTCGTAGGCGCGCTGCCGGATGCAGCGCGCCGCCGCCCCCATGCGCAGAAAGCCCTGCTGGTGGAGGCGCTTGGCGATTTGCTGCCCCAGGAGATTCTTGCGCAGAGGAAACGGACGTTTACTTTGCCCTGGGAAGAATGGTTACGAGGGCCGCTGCGCGCGCGGATGGAAGCTAGTTTCGCCGATCCCGCCCCGTCGCTGGCCGCTTACCTTCTCACCGGAGGCGCGCGCTTGGTGTGGGCGGATTTCCTTACTGGAAAAACCAGCTGGTCGCGTCCCTGGTCTTTATACGTCTTGAACGAGTGGTGCCGCCGACACCTCGCCGCATAATCTTACGGCTGAGGTACACTGACGAATTACGCGATGAATATTCTGGGGATCAATGCCTACCACGGGAACGCTTCGGCGGCGATTGTTTGCGACGGACGGCTGATAGCGGCGGTTGAGGAAGAACGCTTCAACAGGGTGAAGTACGCCGCGGGATTCCCGGCGCAAGCCATTCGTTACTGCCTGAAGGAAGCAGGACTCACACTCGCCGACATCGATCATGTCGCCGTGCCGCGAAATCCGTACGCGAGGCTGGGCACGAAACTTTTTTACGCTCTGCGCATGCCCTCTTTCGCGCGGGAACGTGTCAAAGTGCTCGCGAAATTCACAGGTATTCCGGAGGCCCTGGCTGCGGCCTTTGATGCCGATCCCAAGAAGATCGAGGCAAAGTTTCATCGCATCGAGCATCACCGTGCGCATCTAGCGAGCAGCTTTTTCGTTTCTCCCTTTGAACGGGCCGCGTTGCTTTCCGCTGACGGACTCGGCGATTTCGCGAGCACGATGTGGGGCGCCGGCACCGGCAGCCGCATGAACGTTGATGGCGTGGTAGTGTTTCCGCATTCGCTGGGGCTATTTTACAGCGCGGTGACGCAGTATCTCGGGTTCGTGAAATTCGGCGACGAGTACAAAGTCATGGGGCTAGCCGCTTACGGCCGTCCTGAGCAACTCGACGCTTTTCGCGATATCGTGCGTTTTGATGGCGGTTCCAACGGGAACGGCTTCCGGCTGGGGCTCGATTACTTCTTGCATCACCGCACGGGCCCGGAGATGTCGTGGGCGGAAGCCGATAAGACGCCCACACTCGGCAAAATGTTTTCGGACGAAATGGCGAAGCGCCTTGGGCCGGTTCGCGCTCCCGAGGAACCACTGGAGGAACGGCACGGGAATCTCGCTAGTTCTCTGCAGGCGCGGCTCGAAGAAGTCTATCTCGGCATGTTGAAAAAGCTCGGAGAGCGAACGGGGCTCAAGGCCATTTGTCTGGCAGGCGGAGTAGCTTTCAATTGCGTTGCAAATGGAAAGATTTTTGATGCAACGCCCTTCGAGCAGGTTTACGTTCATCCGGCGGCGGGGGACGCCGGTCTCGCTGTAGGCGCCGCGTACTATGTCTGGCATCAGAAACTTGGCAAGCCGCGCACTTTTGTGATGGATCACGCCTACTGGGGGCCCGGCTATACTCGCGAGGAGATTCGCCGCGCGATTGATTCTAATGGCCTGGCGCAGAGCGGCTATTCTATTGCCGAGCTGACTGAACAAGAGTTGTCCCGCCGTGCCGCCGCGATCATCGGAGATGGGAAAATTCTCGGTTGGTTTCAGGGCCGCGCCGAATGGGGCCCGCGCGCCCTTGGCAATCGAAGCATTGTCGCCGACCCGCGCCGTCCGGAAATGAAAGAAATTCTCAACCGTAGGATCAAACACCGGGAAGTCTTTCGCCCGTTTGCGCCTTCAATCCTCGCGGAAAACACCCCGGAGTATTTTGAGAAGTCGCATCCCTCGCCCTTTATGACTTTGGCCTACGCGGTGCGGGCTGAAAAACGAGATAAGATCCCAGCGCCGACGCACGTCGATGGTACGGGGCGGCTGCAAACCGTCACCCGCGAGGCCAATCCGCGCTATCACGCGCTTATCTCTGCTTTCCGTGATCTCACCGGCGTGCCTGTAGTGCTGAATACATCATTCAACGACAACGAGCCCATCGTGTGCCGCCCCGAAGAAGCCATCGATTGCTTCCTGCGCACTCAGATGGATGCGCTGGTCCTCGGCGATTTCCTAATCTCGCGATCGTAACTTTCGTTCATCCAGCTCGGAATTCAGAGCCACTAGTCAGGGCCAGCGAAGTGTGGCAAGCTATCGGGCATGGGAAACAAAGACAGAGGAAAACGCGAAGTCAAAAAGCCACCGAAGAAGAAGCCAACGGCCCATGAATTGGCGCGTGCTTCTGCGCCGGTCTTCAAAAAGCCTGCCTGAAATCGCTGGGCGGCTTCACCCCGTGCACCGACGGAACTCTGTACAATCCTTCCGTGCGAATCCTGCTGCTGAATCAGTATTACCCACCGGACACTTCCGCGACTGCGAAGATGGCGCGCAGCGTCGTGGAGGTCCTTTCCAGTGCGCACGACGTTACGGTGCTATGCGGACGACCCTCCTACGATCCCACCGAGCGGCTCCCGTGGCGCCCCTACAAAACGGAAATCACAAGCCGCGTGCGCATCCTACGCGCAGGTTCGACGGACTTTCCCCGTCTGGATATGAAGAAACGGGTGGCGAATTATCTCAGCTACACCGCGCTGTCGATTCCGCGGGCGCTTTTTGTGCCGTGCGACGCCGTCGTGGCGATGACCGATCCCCCCTTCCAGGGTATAGCAGGCGCGATCGTGTCCATGCTGAAAGGCAAGCCCTACGTCTACAACATTCGCGACCTGTATCCGGACATGGCAGTGGGCGGCTCAATCGTCGAGCCTGGCAGCCTCGCGAAAATCTGGGAAAAACTCCATCGCTGGGCGCTTCGCCGCGCCACGCGCGTTGTTGTTCTTGGGGAAGACATGCGTGCGCGCATTGTAGCCAAAGGGGTGGACCTAGCCCGAGTGTCAATCGTTCGCGATGGAGCCGAAATCCTCCCGCTGAACACTCCACTTCCGTTTCCTGATCCCCAAGTTGTCCGGGCGATTCGCGGGAATTTTTCCTTCGTCTTGGTGCATGCAGGAAATCTTGGTTTTTACGGCGCATGGAACACGCTGGTCACGGCCGCGCGCAGCCTCGCGAACGAGGGTGTGGGACTCGTGTTTGTTGGTAACGGCGCGCAGCGCGCGCAAATCGAAGAAGCTTCGGCAGATTCAAGCAATATTCGATTCTTGGAGTTTTTCCCACCAAGCAAGATTCCCTCGGTGCTAGCGGCTGCCGATGCGCACGTCATTACTGTGAAGCGCGGTTTGGAAGGCGCGGTGGTGCCCAGCAAAATGTACGGGATCTTGGCCGCGGGAAAACCCATCGTGGCTGTGGCGCCGAATGAGACCGATGTCGTATCGCTTGGGATTCGGCGCGGGTTCGCGGTCGCTGCGGATCCGGACCGCCCCGCAGAAGTGGCGAGCGCTGTGCGCGCGTTGGCTTCCGACCCAATCAAGGTCAAGGCCATGGGCGAGGCGGCGCGGGCCGCCGCTCCCGACTATGATAGAGTCAAGGAATTGCGAAAATTGGCAGAAATAATTAATGGCGTGAAAGTCTTATAGAAAAATGAGGAGGCGGCGCGAGCGTGACGACTGCGGACGGATTCTGGGCGGGAAAGACTGTTTTTGTGACGGGCGGAGCGTCGTTCATTGGCTCGGCGCTTACCGATCAGCTCCTGGCACGAGGCGCTAAAAGGGTTCGCATCGTTGATGACTTGAGCAGCGGCCATCTCGACAACGTCCGCCAGCACCTGGGCACCGGCAAGGTCGATTTTTTGCAGGCCGATTTACGGGAGCCCGGCGTGACCCGAGCTGCGATGCAGAGGGTCGACACAGTTTTCCATCTCGCCGCGGATCATGGCGGGCGCGGCTATGTAGACCTTCACCAAGCAGGCCCAGCCTCGAATTTTTTTCTGGATGGTCTGGTCTTCGCCGAAGCACTCAAAGCCAAAGTGAAAAAAGTGGTGTTCGCTTCTTCCGGCTGCGTCTATCCAAATTTCATGCAATCGGACACCAAGAAAGAGCTCTACCTCACGGAAGACCTCACCAAAGGTCCCAATGATGCCGACAATACATACGGATGGGCTAAGTTGATGGGCGAATTTACGCTACAGGCTTACGCTAAGGAACATGGCATGGGCGCCGCTTCCTGCCGCTATTTCACGGTGTATGGCCCGCGCGGCGTGGAGAATCACGCCGTCATCGCCATGATCGCGCGCGCTTTTCTTGGACAGAATCCCTTCGAAGTTTGGGGCGACGGAAGGCAGATCCGCAACTGGACCTACATCGATGACATTGTTGAGGGTACGATTCTCGCGGGAGAGAAAATCAACGACGGAACCGCGATCAACCTTGGAACGATGGAACGTATCCGCGTGATCGATTGCGCCAACATGGTGTGCGAATTCACTGGTCACAAAGCTGAGATCAAACTCCGGCAGGATATGCCCACCGGCCCGCTCAACCGCGTTGCAGACAATTCTCTTGCCAAAAAGCTTCTCGGCTGGGAACCCAAGGTTCTCTTCCGCGAGGGTCTCAAGCGCACGATCGACTGGTACTACGCCACGCGCGACAAAGAGGAAGTGAAGCGCATCTTCAACCGCATGTTGACAGAGCGGTGAGCCAGGTCTCCCTAAATAACCTGCGTACTTGCACAATCATCTCGATTGAAGCGCAACTAAAATCGCAGTATGGTGTTAAGGCTGCGTGGGACGGCCATTTGTTGGTCGACTTGGGAAGCGCACCCCCGATCGGGTGAGGATGCGTAAGAAACTAGCCACACCAGTCTGGCTCGATCCTGCTCGCGTGATAGCCGAGGTTGCATGGCCGCTGGCCTGTTAGCTTTTTTCATTGCACTGCTTGCGTCGTTGGCGCTGGTCGTTCCGGTGCGCGCCCTTGCTTTGCGCGTTGGGATGGTCGATCTGCCGGGTCCGCGGAAAGTTCATCTCAAGCCGATCCCGCTTCTAGGTGGCCTGGCGATGTACGCCGCTGTAGTGATCGCGGTGCTATTGGCCTTCAACGGGCCGGCTCGTGCCCAGATTGTTGGTATCCTGATCGGTGCAACGCTCGTCGCGGGTGTCGGCATCCTCGACGACCGCGGACTACTCCACCATCAAATCAAATTATTTGTGGGCATGCCGCTGGCAGCGGCAATCCTGCTGGTTAGCGGAATTCGCGCGCAAGTTTTCGCGGTGCTGTTGGGCGGAAGCAGTGGAGATTTTCTGGACGCGCTGCTTACAGTTGTTTGGGTCGTGGGAATCACCGCCTCATTCAGCATCCTCGATCACATGGACGGTTTGTGCGCTGGCGTGGCCGCCATGGCGTCGGTGTTTTTCGCGATGCTCGCTTACCTGAGCGGCCAGACCCTCGTGACCACTCTGGCTGCGGCCGTTCTTGGCGCGGCCACCGGGTTTCTCCGCTGGAATTTCAAGCCTGCGAAGATCTTCATGGGCGATGGCGGCGCAATGTTTCTCGGATACCTGATGGCCACGCTGGGCTTGAAGCTGCGGCTCGAGAACTCCAATCATTTGTCCGCGTGGCTCGCTCCGATTCTGGTCTTGGGCGTAACGATTTTCGACACCACGCTGGTCACGATTTCGCGGTTGCGCCGCGGGCTATTGCCTTTCGCCACACCGGGCAAGGACCATGCGGCGCACCGCCTTTCCAATCTTGGCCTAGGGCACCGCGGCGCCGTTCTCACTCTCTATCTGCTCGGCGCCATCGGGGGCGGTGCAGCCATTCTCGTCAGTTATCTTTCGGCGCGACTGGCCATCTTGGTTGGCGCCTTAGCGCTTGCGGTTATTTTCGCTGGCGTCGTGTATCTTGAGCGCGCACCGTATGAACGCCAGACCCGTAAGACCTCCTCGACTTCTTAGGATATCTGTCGGTTCCTAAACATCGCTTATCGCTGGTCTTGAAAACTCTCCGCGTGTTGGCCGCCGTTAGTGGATTCGCTATACTTACCAGGACCTTCTCACTCATATTTCAAGCAACCTCCAAGGGTCGAGCGGGAAGCTGGTAAATTTCTTGGCGTGGGATTCCTGCTGAACAGGATCCTCGGGGGAACCTACGTCCTTGGGAACCGCGGAAACTGTGGGAAAGATAGAAGCACAGCCTCAACGGGGCGACCGGGAGGTTATCGTTGTTGGAGCTTCCGCCGCGGGACTTTTCACCGCCGCTAGCGTGGCCCGAGGCGGCCGGCGCGTCCGCGTGCTGGAATCAAAACCACAATTTGAGCCTGCGCGGCGCACACTGATCGTTACGGATCACTTCCGCCAGCAAATGGGAGCTTCTGCGCGCGAAAGCATCATCAACGAGATTCGCCGCTTCGAGCTCTTTACTGATGGCCGTTCGGCGCAGGTCGCGCTCACCAAGCCCGACCTCATCATTGAGCGCTCGCGCCTGATTTCGGCGTTGGCTCGCGAGGGTGAACAAGCCGGAGCTAGGTTATCATTCGACACACGGTTCCTGGGAATCGGGCCGAATGCGCGGGGCTTGCGGCTGGAGGTCGAGACCGGCGGCAAGCGCGGGGAGTTGCATGCCGGTAGCGTAGTTGGCGCGGACGGCGCAGCGAGCCGCGTGGCACGAGCTTCCGGCTGGCCCCCAATCGAAACCGTCCCGCTCCTTCAAGCCATCGTGCGGCTGCCGAAAGATTGCCCTCCCGATACGACCCGCGTGTGGTTCGTACCCGATGATACCCCCTACTTTTACTGGTTGATCCCTGAATCAGCCGAACGCGGCGCGCTGGGCGTGATCGGTGAGCACGGCAGCGACACGAAGCGTTGCTTCGAACGCTTCCTCGAAAAAAAGCATATCGAACCACTCGAGTGGCAGGGTGCGCGCATCCCGGTCTATCGCGGCTGGGTGCCGGTGCGGCGACAAATCGGGAACGGCGAGGTTTACCTGGTCGGGGACGCTGCGGCGCAGGTTAAAGTTTCGACCGTGGGGGGCATCGTTACCGGTTTTCGCGGCGCGCTCGGCGTTGCGCATGCACTATTGCAGAATGGCAAGAACCACGAGCTTGGGGCGCTGCGGCGTGAATTGGGAACTCACTGGCTAATCCGTCGCGCGTTGCACCACTTTAAGCAAAAAGATTATTCGCAGCTCGTGGATCTACTCGACGCTTCCACGCGTCAATCGCTCGGCGAAATCAACCGAGATGAGTCGACTCGTTTATTGTGGAACGTGGTGCGCCGCCAGCCGCGCTTGGTGCTCCTCGGTCTGCGTGGCTTGTTGATGGGAAAAACGGAGAGAAGTTAGCTCCTGCCGCGGCTTGGGAATTCACTAGTCTAAACTAGACTGGAGGTGACCAGCGCTGATGACGGCAGCAACTTTCGATGAAAGGCTTTGCCCTTTATCAAGTCTTTCACAATGAGCGCTTGAGATCTCGTTTCGCCGAGCGTCCTGCCCTTCGGGGGTCATCATAGGGAGAGTTCGATTTGCGCCTTTCAGTTATCGGTTGTGGGTACGTGGGTCTCGTCACCGGAGCTTGTCTCGCTGAGGCCGGGCACGAGGTGGTTTGCACGGATATCGATCGCGAGCGCATCGCCAAGCTTAATACCGGCGTCGTTCCTATCTATGAGCATCATCTCGATCAGATCCTCGCGTCCGCCCACAAGGCTGGACGGATCTCCTACACCGCCGATGCCGCTGAAGCCATCCGTGTCGGAGACGCTATTTTCATCTGCGTAGGTACGCCGCCGAAAGATTCCGGTGAAGCCGACCTATCGGCCATCGACAATGTAGCCCGTCAAATCGCCGCCGAAGCGAAAACGCCCAAACTTGTCGTCGAGAAAAGTACTGTTCCGGCGCGCACGGGGCTCGAACTCAGCCGCGCCCTTTCGGCCTATTCCAAAAACAGCAACGTAAAGCACCGCGTCGCCTCCAACCCCGAATTTCTTCGCGAAGGCACCGCTGTTTATGATTTTTTTCACCCCGACCGCATCGTCGTCGGTGTCGAGGATCCCTCCGCTGCCGCGGAACTCCGCGAAATCTACCGTCCCATTCTCGAGAGAAGTTTCCACTGTCCGGTGCACAACGGAACCTGCCCCCCGGGCCACAAAGCCGAATTTCTGGTCACCACCATCAATAGCGCCGAGCTTATCAAGCACGCCTCAAATTCATTCCTTGCGTTGAAAATCAGCTACGCCAACGTTATCGCCGATCTTTGCGAAAAAATCGGCGCAAACGTCGAGGAAGTCACCCATGCCATGGGGCTCGACGCGCGCATAGGCGCGCAGTTCCTCAAAGCCGGACTTGGCTATGGGGGTTTCTGTTTTCCGAAGGACGTGCAAGCGTTCATCCATTTGTCTTCCAAGGTTGGCGTGGAGTTCGATATTTTGAAAGCCACCGAGCGCGTCAACAAGCAACGCATCGACCGATTTTTTGAAAAAATCCACCAAGCGTTGTGGGTGGTGAAAGGCAAGCGCGTGGCCATTCTCGGCTTGGCCTTCAAGGCCAATACGGACGATATTCGCTTCGCTCCGGCGCTGGAAGTCGTCAAGCGTCTGCTGGAAGAAGGCGCGGTGGTGCACGCCACAGACCCGCAAGGCATGCCCCGCACCAAGATCCTTTTTCCGCAGGTGCACTATTATGAAGACGCCTACCAAGCTTTGCAGGATGCCGATGCCGCGCTGGTTTGTACCGAATGGGACGTGTTCCGCAAGCTTGATTGGGATCGCGCTGGAAAACTAATGGCGCGCAAGCTGGTGATTGACGGGCGGAATCTCTATTCGGCCCCGGGCATGCGCGAAAAAGGTTTTGAGTACTACTCCTTCGGTCGAGAATAGTGCTGTTTGAAGGGCCGCGGTTGCCCTTCTTCCGCGTCCCTAACCCTCACCCTTACCCTTAGCCACTTATCTGTTATTGAAAATTTCCTTGAAGTAAGCCAGCGTCAGCTGCAATCCTTCATCTAACCCCACCTTGGGCTCCCACTTCAGGATCCGCTTCGCTTTGCCAATGTCCGGACAGCGGCGTTTGGGATCGTCCTGCGGCAGCGGCTCAAAAACGATGGGCGGCGGATTGTCAAAGTGTTTGCGGATTCGCTCGGCGAATTCCAGAATAGTGATCTCTTGTGGGTTGCCAATGTTCACCGGCAAACGCTCATCGGACATCATCAACCGGCAGATACCCTCTAGCAGATCGGAAACGTAACAGAAACTGCGCGTCTGCTTTCCATCTCCATAAATCGTTAGCGGCCTCCCGCTAAGCGCCTGATACACAAAGTTTGGCAGCGCGCGCCCGTCATTCAACCGCATCCGTGGTCCATAGGTATTGAAGATTCGCACGATGTGCGTGTCCACCTTGTGATACCGGTGGTAGGCCATGGTCATCGCTTCGGAAAAGCGCTTGGCTTCGTCGTAAACGCCGCGTGGCCCGATGGCATTCACATGTCCCCAGTAGTCCTCGTGCTGAGGAGAAACTTCCGGGTCGCCGTAACATTCGCTCGTAGAAGCCAGGAAAAACTTGGCGTTCTTCGCCAGTGCCAGGTCCAGCGCGTTCTTTGTACCAACGGAGCCAACCATCATCGTTTCAATGGGGTGCTTCAGATAGTCGGGTGGGCTTGCCGGTGAAGCGAAGTGCAGGACATAACCCACTTTTCCCGCCACCTTCAGCGGCTTGCTCACGTCCGCCTTCTGAAGCTTGAATTTCTTATTCCTCGCCAGGTGGATCAGATTGCCCTTGGCGCCGGTAATGAAATTATCCAGCGCCAGCACTTCCCACCCTTTGGCAAGGAGCTTGTCGCAAAGATGCGACCCCAGAAATCCCGCCCCCCCTGTCACGACCGCACGCATGCACCCTCGCCGAAAAATCAATTGGACAGTGTAACGTGAGCGCGCTGGAACATCCAATCGTCAGAATTTCTTCGGTCTCCGCTAATTAGGAATTCTTAGGCGTTTGTGGACCTCTCAAACCTTGCTGTGCTTGGTTTCGCCCTTTCCACTGGCCGCCGTGGCCAAGCCAGCAGCGCACCGCGGAAACACAAGTGGCGTACCCGTAGTACACGGCGGCGATCGGCAGGGCGAGCGCCCAGGGCCAGGGGACGGAGTAGAACCGGACAGTGACGCCGAACGTTACGGTCATCAAACAAATGGCGGTGCTGGCGAGAAACCAAGCGGGATCTTCGCCGGCGAGGAAAGAAAACCACGGCAAGAGAAAAGTAACGAACAAAGCGGCCAGCACGGCGAGGAGGAGAACAAATGAGTAGTGGAGCTGAGTAAAAGCCGTGCGGGCAATCATGTTTCGAATTTCGGCGAAGCTGCCGTAGCCACGCGCGCTGACACTTTTGCGCGTGAGGCCCATCCAGATTTTGCCGCCGCTCTTCTTTACAGCGCGCGCGAGCGCGCAGTCGTCAATCACTTCACCTCGAATCGCCGCGAAACCGCTGACGCGTTCCAGTGCTTCGCGGCGCAACAGAATGCAGCCGCCCGCCGCACCGGCGGTGCGAGCTTTTGGGTCGGCGATCCATCGCGGTGGATAAAGCATCAGAAAGAAATAGAGAAATGGCGGAATCAGCAAGCGTTCAGCAATTGTATTCGCCTGAAGCAAAACCATCAATGAAGTGAGATCGAGCGCGTCCCTCTCGGCGCGGAAAACCAGGCGGCGCAGCGTGTCCGGCCCGTGCTCGATATCGGCATCTGTGAACCAATAGAACTCCGCCGGCTGGTTCGCGGCAACTCGAATGCCTTCATCCAACGCCCAGAGTTTTCCGGTCCAGCCTGGTGCGAGCGCAGCAGCAGCATAGATTTTCACGCGCTGCGAAGCACCTCCTTCATCAGCCGCTTGCTGGCCAAGAGAAGCGGTGCCGTCCTCGCTGTGGTCATCCACAATGATGATGTGGAACTCTCCGGGATAGTCCTGTTTTGCGAGAGAGGCAACTGTCCGCGCGATGGCTTCGGCCTCATTGCGGGCAGGAACGATAACAACTACGCTAGGCCAGCTTGCGAGAGGTTGTGGCTGGGTGTCGTCTTCCTTTAGTTGCCAGAAATTGCCTCGCCCGAGGAAGAGATAAATCCAGATCGTGAGCGGGATCGCGGCAAGTAGAATTGACGTCAAAGGCACGCGCTATTCTGCAATAAGCCGTGAACGAAACGCTATGCCAGAGCTTCCGCCGAATGGGAGTCTCCAGACGGGCTTGCCGGCAGCCGCCGAAATAGCGTTACAAACGCCGGAGCGATCGGCGGCATGGCCTGCAGATGGCTTGGCTAGGCAAAATCTTCGGAGCGTATGGGAAGTCTCCGGATGCGTTTCCCGGTCGCGGCGAAAATCGCGTTGCACATGGCAGGGGCGACCACTGGCAATCCGGGCTCGCCGATGCCGGTGGGCTCTTCCTTGCTCATCACCACGTGGACTTCCGTCATTGGAGTTTCACTCATCCGCGGCATCTGGTAATCGTTGAAATTCGATTGCTCAACGCGGCCTCCCTTGATGGTGATGGCGTCATGCAAAGCCGCCGAAAGGCCATAGATGGCCGCACTTTCCACTTGCGCGCGGATTCCTTCCGGATTGATGGGGCGGCCGCAATCGACCGCGTAAATGAGGCGGTGCACCTTCACGGACCCGTCCTTCACGCTCGTTTCCGCAACCGCCGCAGTGTAGGAATTAAACGAATAAAACGTTGCGATGCCCCGCCCCTGGCCCTTGGGTAGCGGCTTCCCCCAGCCCGCTTTCTCCGCGGCGAGTTGCAGAACGCCTTTGAGCCGAGCGGTATCGAGCGGCGGCTCTTTCTCGCCCCCGAACTGCGGGATCTTGCGGTCGCCGCCGATGAGCTTCAGACGAAAGGCCAGCGGGCTGCTGGAGTGTTCCACGGAGCGCCACCATGCGCGCGGAACGCTCGATTCGGCAAGCATGTACTCGATGCGCAGATTCGGCGTCTTGTACGGAACGGTAGCTCCGGTGCCGAATTCGCCCAGCCCTGAATCCTCTGCGCCTTTCTGGCTCCACTTCGCGGCGATGGAGGTTGAGGTTTGAAAATGTTTCCAAGCGGTAAGGTTTCCATTGGCGTCGAGCGCGCCTTGCAACTTGTGATAGGACGCGGGCCGGTAAAAGCCATGCTGCATATCGTCTTCGCGGGTCCAAAGAACCATGACCGGCTTGCCTGCGGACTTGGAGGCCACTTGTGCCGCTTCCATGACGAAATCCGCTTGGTAGCGGCGGCCAAATCCGCCGCCCATCAGCGTCGTATGCACGATCACTTTTTCCGGAGGCAACTTAGCGGCTTCTGCAATAACGCCTTGCGCCCATTGGGGCGCTTGCGTCGGGATCCATGCTTCAGCGCCGTCGGGCCGGATTTGCACGGTGCAATTCATCGGCTCCATGCAAGCATGGGCAGCGAAAGGAAGCTCGTAGACCGCTTGGATCTTTTTCGGACTGGACGCGAGAACGGAGTCTGCCGCGCCTTCGTTGCGGACAACTTTTCCAGGCTTGGCGGCGTTCGCGAGAAACTGTTTTTGAAGCTCCGCTGTCGATTCCTTCGCTGCGGGGCCATCGTCCCATTTCACTTCGAGAGCGTTGCGGCCCTGGATCGCGGCCCAGGAATTGTCGGCAAGTACAGCGACTCCGCCGGTGGTCGAAGCGCCGCGTCCGCTGGTCTCAAATGGAACGACGTCGCGAACGCCGGGCACGGCTTTCGTTTTCGTGGCGTCAAACGAAGCGACTTTGCCGCCAAAGACCGGACACCGCGCGACCACTGCAAAAAGCATGCCAGGCACACGGGAATCGATGCCGAACTTGGCGGCACCGGTAGCTTTATCGCGGCCTTCAAAACGCCGCGTGTCGTGGCCGACGACGGTGAAATCGTCAGAGTTCTTGAGGGGAACGGTGTTGAGATTGGGGATCGGAAGCTTGGAAGCGGCTTCGACCAGTTCACCGTAAGACAGAGAGCGCTGAGGATGACCGTGAATCACTTGTCCGTCCTTGGCGGCGCACGTGTCAGGACTGACTTCCCATTGTTTGGCCCCCGCAGCGACAAGCATTTCGCGAGCGGCGGCACCCGCACGGCGCAACGGCAGCCAGGAGCCGGCGACACTGCCGCTCCCTCCTGTGCCCAGGTCATAGATTTTCGGATTGGTGGGCGCTTGCTGGACCCTCACCTGCTTCCAATCCACGCACAGTTCTTCCGCGAGGATCATGGGAAGCGCCGTCATGATGCCCTGGCCCATTTCGGATTTGCCAAGAATCAGCGTGACGCGATTATCCGGAGTGATGCGGACCCAGGCGTCGAAGGGATTGGGAGGTTTCTTTTCCTGATCCTGATCGCCGAATGCGGCCGGAGAGAGATGGAAACCGACGACGAGCGCGACACCTCCGGCGGCACCGGTCTTAAGAAAATCACGGCGGTTTACAACTGGAGCGATTGCCATGGGACACCTCTGAATTTCTAATGACAACTGCGGTTAAAGACCGGTAAGCGGGGGACTAGGCCTTGCCCGCTTGCATGGATGCGGCGCGATGAATGGCCTTGCGGATGCGCTGGTACGTGCCGCAACGGCAGATGTTGCCGCTCATGGCATCGTCGATGTCGGTGTCGGTGGGGTTGGGTTTCTTCGAAAGCAGCGCGACGGCGGACATGATCTGTCCGGACTGGCAATAACCGCACTGCGGAACGTCTTCTTCCATCCAGGCTTGTTGCACCGGATGGCTGCCATCCGCAGAGAGGCCTTCGATCGTGGTGATTTTCTTCCCCGCGACGCTGGAGATCGCGGTGATGCAGGAACGCGTGGCTTCGCCGTTGATGTGCACGGTACACGCGCCGCAGAGCGCCATGCCGCAGCCAAACTTCGTGCCGGTCATGTTCAGCGTGTCGCGGAGCACCCAGAGCAGCGGCATGTCCGGGCTGACGTCAACGGATTGCGATTTGCCGTTCAAGGTAAAACTGATGGCCATGGAGTCCTCCTTATTGCAGACGGATATCCTACAACAACCCCAGGGTGGATGAAAATCCGAAGAATCCCGTATAGCGCCAGCACAATGAAGTTATAGATAACCGGGCGGCAAGCGACCCGCGATGGCCCCGCTCGCATCCCCCCGGGTCAGACGCGCCGTCAGGCGGGGCGTGAGCAAATTCAATTGCCTTCGACGGGGGCGGCGGCGGGCTTCGGCGGAGCTTTGGCAGCTTTCTGGGGGATTTCCGGCTCGACGCCGCGCCAGCCTACGGGACGACCGCTGACCGCTTCCTTCACGGAACGGAACAGCACCACGTACATCAACTGGCGGTAATAGAAACGCTGCAACAATACGGGGATTAACAGCGTCCAGTCTTCCTTGCGCTCCAAGGCAAAAGCCAACATGCACGTCAATATGTCGATGAGCAAAAACCCGAGGAAGAAGAAGACCGACTTTTCCACGTCCGCGGTAGTCCAGAGTTGCGGCAGCCGCGTGACGCGAAACTGCGCCAGACCCCAAAGAAACAACGAGCCAAAGAACATGAGGTCGATGACCGGGGATATCAGCGGCAGAACAAGCTGAAAAACGAAGATATTGGGCAGCGCGATCCATCCGAGCGTGCCGTATTTTGGACGGAGAAGGGTGTCGCCATGCTTCCAAAAAGATTGCAGTGTGCCAAAGGTCCAGCGGAAACGCTGGCGGATCAGTTGGCCGGCTGTTTCTGGAGCTTCGGTCCAGGCGATAGCCTCTTCGTCGTAGCTGACGCGCCAGCCGAGGCGCCGGATGGCAATCGTCAAGTCCGCATCTTCCGCCACGGTGTCTGCGGTGATGCCGCCTGCTGCCCCGATGGCTTTCTTGCGCCAGGCGCCGAGAGCGCCGGGCACAACAGTGATGCAATTCAGTAAGTCGAAGGCGCGCTTTTCCATGTTCTGACTGGTGATGTATTCGAGCGCCTGCCAGCGCGTGAGCCAGCGCGAGCGGTTGCCAACCTTCACGTTACCGGCGACGGCGCCAACCGTGGGATCGGAAAAATGGCGCACCAGTTTGCCGATGGCATCCGCCTCAATTTCCGTGTCCGCATCGATGGTTACGACGATTTCAGTGTCTGCCAGAGACATGGCCGCATTCAGAGCCGCCGCTTTCCCGCGATTGACCTGATGAATGATCCGGACGCGAGGCTCGTGCGAAAAGTTTGTTTCCAGCAACTCGCCCGTTCGATCCGTGGAACCATCATTGACGACGATAATGTGCAAGTCTTTTAGATCGGAAAGAAGGACCGAGCTGACCGTCTGCACGATGACGCTCTCTTCATTGTGCGCAGGGATTAAAACGGTCACGCTCGGCGGAGGATTGGGCATCACCGCATGATCGGGGCGAAGCTTTTCGATCAGGGCAAGCAAGCCGATGATCACGGCCCGCCCGCTGACCATCACAATGCCGAGGACGAAGACGGCGCCAATCAAGAAGCGAAACCATTGAAACAGCGTGAAGATAAATCCGTCGGCGCGCGCCTCGAAGCGCTCTTCCGGGGAAAGCGTCGGCATCACTTCGGCGCGCGTCTTTCCGATCAAGTCAGAAACGGAGACGAGCTGATATCCCTTCTTGCGCAGCACATCGATAATTTGGGGAAGAGCCGCAACTGTCTGAGTGCGATCGCCGCCGCCGTCATGCAGCAGGATAATGTTGCCATTGTCGGCTTGCCTCAGCACACTGTCGACAATCTCTTTTGCGGGGATGGGTTTACCGCCGCGCAAGCTCCAATCGTCGGGGTCGATGCGCTGGCCCACGATCAAATAGCCCATGTCCTGTGCGAGGGGAAGCTGCGCCACTTCTTCCGCATACTCCGGCTGATGATCAATACCGTAGGGAGGGCGGAAGAGAATCGTTTTGACGTCGAGGGTGCTTTCAATTAACCGCTGCGTCAGATTCAGTTCCCAGCGGATTTGTGTGTGCGAGATTTCGTCGAATTTCGGATGAAAATAAGTGTGATTCCCAATTTCGTGGCCTTCGGCGTATTCGCGCTTTAGGATATCGGGCCTTTTATTTGCTTGGTCGCCGATAATGAAGAAGATCCCCGGTGCTTTTTTTTCCTTCAGCACGTCGAGGACCTTGGGCGTCCATTGAGAGTCGGGACCATCATCGAAGGAGATGGCAATTTTCTTATTCGCTCCGCCGATGCGGTCAATGTTATAGGAAAGCGGAATCGCGTCGTAGGACTCATCGGTGAAAAGGTCACTGCCCGCGTCGTACTCGAAGGAACGCTTGCCGTGTTTGGGTGTATCGGTAAAGTGCCAAATGTCGCCGTCGCCTTCGAGAATTAAATCTGGGCCCGGCGGCAAATCAGAAAGTTTTTGGCGGGCTGCCTCGTCGGCGTGGGTCGCGTCCCAAATTGGCCACAAAGAGGTGTCTGAAGAACCGAGCCGCCAGAGCGCCGTCCCTTGCACTCCCAATCGCTCACTGGCGCGAAGCTGGTTATAGGCGGTAACCGCGTCCAGCATCCACACCTGGTGCAGGTGATTGTGCTCGTCGTAGTACGAATAGTGCGGGTTCAGCGAATTGCTGTCGAATTCGACGTCCGTATCTGATTCCTCGACGTGCAGCAGAGCTTCCTGGATGCTGAACTCCGCTGCGGCTTCTTTTCCATTTTTGGAATTTAGGGGCCAATCGTAAGCGTAGTTCGCAATTCCCACGATAATTTTTTGCGGAGGAACGACGTCGAATACCTGGCGCAGGTTCTCGACAAACCAGTCCTGAGCGGCGATGGGGCCGGGAGGAGAAGTCAGCCAGTGCTGATCGTAATTCATCAGCACGATGGCGTCGCACTGTTTGCCGAAGAACTCGTAATCGTAGGCGTCGTCGCGCGCGGGCAGGGCGATCATCAGCTTCAAGCCTGCGGAGTGCAGAACCGGGGCTAGCGCCGCAATGAAGGCGCGAAAGTGCGCCTGGCTAGCGTCGGGGACTTCTTCAAAGTCAACGACGATTCCGGACTCGTGCGACTCGACAGCGTACTCGACGATATCCCGCGCGAGCTTCTGCCGGGCACCGGGATTGGCGAGCATCTGCGCCATTTCCTTGATGCGCCACTCCACACCGTCGTAGTTGTTGACCAGGCCCATCATGGGTAACTCGACCGGAGGATTGAGGGATTTCATCCACTGGTGCAGCTTGTCTTCTTTCAATATCGATATAGCTTCGGCCGGTGTGGTTTTTGCAGTGTATTGGCCGCGCTCGTAATCCACGATGGTCAGCGCCCCATCGGCAGAGACGGCATGGAGCTGCTCGGGAATCAGCAGGTCGATATCTTTGTAATGCTTTTTAAGGGAAGCCAGGCTGTTGGGATCCCAGCTCACGAAAAATGTAGCCCGCACAGGATCATAGCTTGCCGGGAGCTTTCCGATGTTCGCCACGCGCCGGCGGCGGCCTTCGCGAGTAAGCGGTTTCTTTTTTGATTTTACGGCGCGATATCCGGGTTTAGCGTCCGGCAGAAGACCGGCGGGCAATTCAACGCTGACGGCAATGGTTACGAAAAAATAGGCCAGCAAAAGGGTCAGAAAGACGCCGGTAATTTCCATAACACGCCGCGTGCGGCGCCACCGCACACGCTCCGAGTCGTAGAAAATGGGTTTGCGTTCCTTCATTTCACGTTTCAACCCGGCGGCACGGCAGGCAAATATACACCAAGGCTGGGGCTGAGTCCGTCTGCGCCATTCCGTCTGCTCTATTGTAAGATGCGTGGCATTGATGAAGCGAGTTTTCTCGAATCCCATTGTCGCGTTAGCTGCAGGCCTCGGCCTGCGGCTCTATTTCGTGCTGAAGTTCCCTGCTAACTCGGGTGACACCGTTCTGTACGAGGAAATCGCGACAAACTGGCTGAAGCACCACATCTACGGGATGACCGTCAGCGGCCAAATCACCCCCGTCGATCTGCGCATGCCTGGTTATCCAGCGTTTCTTGCCATCATCTATGCTCTCACGGGACGCACGGGCGCGGACGCGCGCCTCTGGGTGATGCTGGCGCAGATTGCCGTGGATTTGCTTACATGTCTGGTGATTGCGCGGCTAGCTTCGCTTTTGGTTTGCACTTCGGAAGATTCTGCGCCAGACCAACGCGTGCAATCCATTTCGTTGTGGCTGGCCGCATTGTGCCCTTTCACAGCGAATTACACGGCCGTCCCATTGACCGAAGTCTTCGCAACGTTCTGGACAGCGCTAGCCTGCTGCGCACTGGTAATCGCTCTGCGAAGAGTCTCCAAGCCGGACTTTCTCTTGAAAAGCGCCCACCTGCCTTTGCGGAAAAGCGCGGAGTATATGGCACTGGCCGCAGGGCTCATTGTTGGCGTTGGGGCACTTTTTCGTCCTGAGGCTCCCTTGTTGCTCGTGGCTGCTGCCTGTGTCTTTGCCGGGCTGCTTTTTCTACGTGGAAATTACCGGCGATGGGTGTGGGTTTGCCTCGTTCTGGCGCTCGGTTGCGCGTTGATTCTGTCCCCATGGGCCATTCGAAACATGATGACTTTGGGCGAGTCGCAATTCCTTGCCCCGAAGAATTCCAATTTGCCGGGAGAACTTGTGCCGCACGGTTTCATGGCGTGGGAAAAAACCTGGCTGTTCCGCGTCCGGGATTGTTATCTGGTGCCGTGGAGACTGAACGAAGAAGCGATCTTCGTTGACGATATACCAGCTCGTGCCTTTGATTCGTCAGAAGAAAAAGAGCGAGTGGCGATGATTCTCGAGCAATACAACAATGACCTGACGCTTACGCCGGAAGAAGACGCTGCATTCGGGCAATTGGCAAGCGACCGCTCTTCGCACCATCCCTTGCGAACTTATTTATGGTTACCAGCGGCACGCGCCGTCACCATCTGGTTTACGCCGCGGATTGAGTTGCTGCCGGTCTCCGGGCACGTTTTTCCGCTGGCGCAGATGCGCGAGGATGATCCGGTGGATCAGGAAGTCACCATCCTGTTTTTTGTGCTGAATGTTTTTTATGTGGGGCTCGGGATTTGGGGAGCTGCGAGGCTCTGGCTTTCGAATCCAGCCGCTCGTGCTGCGATCGCCTTCCTGGTGCTGTTCATGGCGCTCCGCACGGCGTTCCTGACTACGCTGGAAACGCCCGAACCTCGCTATGTTCTGGTTTGTTTTCCGGTAATGATCGCCCTAGGCGCCCAGGTCTTCACACACCGCTCTGATGCTTAGTGGAACAGAATCCTGTGCCACTATTTCTCCTCGAAAGGTTCAGGATGAATCGTTACTCGATAGATCTGCGGAAATCTTTCCTTCACGCGGTCTTCCAAGACCGCGGTCACATCGTGTATCTGCGTGATTGGCAAGCTACCTTTCATCGTGCAGTGGCAGGAAACCAGTATGTGGTGCTCCACCTGCCGGGCCCGAACATCGTGGCAGTTCAGCAGTTCGTCGAATTCCGAAGGCAAGCTGTTGAGGAACTCCTCGATCGCCCGCGAAAGCTGCTTCATTTCGCCTGCGGCAGAGTCAGGCGTCGCAATGTGCCGGCCCAGCGGCTCGATATGAATGTTCACCTCGACGGAGCCGTCCCGCAACTCACGAATCTTCTCCTCGAGCTCCGTGGCCTGGCGATGCGCTTCGCCCAAGCTTAAATTCTCGTCCACTTCCAAGTGCAGCTCGATGAAGAGTTGCCCATCCTGCTGCACGGCGGTCAAATCGTGAACCGCCAGGCCCATCTTTTGAGCCGCGGCGCGAATGGCTTCAAAGAGATGCTCGCCTTGGGGAGCGCGCGGCTCCGCGTGAACCATCACATCCGACGGAACGATCTGGCCGATGCGCTTCTCGATGGCGTCGCTTAGGGCATGCACCTGCTCGAGGCTTGCCGTGCGCGCCACGCTCACCGTGGCATCCACAAAGTGGCGATTGCCGGCGCGACGCACGCGCACGCGATCAACATCCAGCACGCCATCCATGTGCGCGACGGCCT
>WNFQ01002240.1_pt1 | contig 32187 bp, 29 predicted proteins | sample 5400171 | NCBI WGS metagenome assembly WNFQ01 (sample SAMN13153356, study PRJNA577476) | soil metagenome | isolation source: 20 cm soil under Madrone tree | place: USA:California | collected 2016-06-14
GGTCCATCGAAGCGCGCACTATCGGCGGGGACATCTCGCTTAGAAACTCGAACGGTTCGACTAAGCTCCATTCGATTGGCGGAAGCATTGAAGCACGCGGCGTTGCGCCCGCTAACGCCGGCGACTCCTTTGAAGCTTCTACGGTCGGCGGTGATATTACGCTGGAAAAAACCGGCTTCACAGAATTGAAGGCCAAGACCATTAGCGGCATGGTGAGCTCGAGCGGAGCGCTGTCCGCTGGGGGGCGCTACGACTTCAAGACCATTTCGGGCGATATCAATTTGGCTTTGCCTGCGGATTCGTCTTTCCGGCTCGAGGCGAAACTCTCGCGAGGGGCCGAACTGGTTACGGAGTTTCCTCTTAGAATTAGCACCGAACCAAGTGTCACGTCTTCTCAGCCGTCGCGGCAGAGTGGCTCCGCGACTGGTCCGCAAGCTTCGGCCAGGGGATCTGAGTATGGATCGCATAGTATCAGTGGAGTTTACGGAACGGGCGACGCGTTGATAACTGCTTCCTCATTCAGCGGCACAGTCAACTTACGAAAGAAATAACCTTCAATAGTAAGTCCGTGTCAGAAGCCCGCGCGTGAGCAAGGACAACGTTCGTATTCGCCAACTATCGGGTGCCGAGAAGCCGTCTGGGTTCGTTCTCTTCATCACGAGTGCTTGCGAGGGTTGCCCTCCCTCACGATCGGCTTCCGACACACTTCCTTTGAGGCTCGTTGGCTTCATTTTTTCTTGCCACAAAGAGACAACTACCGGTGTTCTACAAATATGCGCGACGGAAACAGACGGAGATCAGCGTGAGCAATTCAACGGGACGTCAGCGGCCGGACAATCCGAAAGGAGAAGTCATGAATAAGTCGAAACCGAGTGAAACATCGCGAGGCTGGTTCAATGCGGCATTGATGCTGGTTGTGATCCTGGTGGCTATTACTGCCGCGGTCAAGGACTTCGATCACTTAAAGGACTTCACCAGCGACCTTGGAATCCGGGGATCACGTCTGGCTAGTGCCGGGATGACTCGGGTACATGCGAGTGGCCTGTCCCGCGTTGAGCGGAACAAACTCCAGGTTCCAGCCCAAACTGACGATCAGTTTCAATGGACCGGCCACGTGGCCCAGGGTAAGTCGATTGAGATCAAAGGCATCAATGGAAGTATCAGCGCCGAACCGGCGAGTGGCGATCAGGTCGAAGTTTCGGCCACCAAGACGGGGCGGCGAAGTGATCCATCACAGGTGAGCATCAAAGTTGTCGAGCACGCCGGCGGAGTTACGATCTGCGCCGTCTATCCGAGTGACGATCCAGGCGATCCTAATACTTGCGAGCCCGGACACGGTAACGGCCGGATGAATGTTCACGACAACGATGTCAAAGTCGCTTTCAAAGTCCGTGTGCCGGCAAGAGTGGACCTAATCGGCCGGACGGTCAACGGCGAAATAACTGCGCTCGAATTATCCGGCAAAGTCGAGTTGCAAACCGTTAACGGCAGCATCCATATTTCGACCAGCGGTTATGCGCAAGCCAAGACCGTCAACGGCGACATCAGTGCCAAACTCAAGAATGGGAATTGGTCCGGCTCGTTGGATTTCAAAACTGTCAACGGCGGAATTACGGTCGATCTCCCTTCCGAAACAAACAGTACGGTGGAAGCGAAGACGGTCAGCGGCGACATCTCTTCGGATTTTCAGCTCACCATACTTGGAGCCATGAGCCGAAGACATCTCAGCGGGACGATCGGTGGCGGCGGACGGGCACTAAACCTCAAGACCGTCAACGGCAGCATCCATCTCAGAAGAATTGGTTGAGGAACGTCAGACCCCGATCGTTAGATCGAAACGGGGCAGTAGCCCGACCGTGAGGGAGGGCTCCCAAGACTCAGACTTGAAAGGAAAGCTGAAAAATGAAAAGACCAATACTCGCAATTCTAATCCTGGCGGCGGCCCTGCTGAGTGTAAGCACTGTCAAGGAAAGAGTGGCGCGCGCCGAGAGTGCCCGAGGTCTGGCGGCCCACTATCAACTCAGCTTGCTGGATGACCCGCAGACCCAGGAAATAACGGAAGAGTTTCATCAGACTTATCCCTTGAACGCAAATGGCCGCGTAAGTATCGAGAACATCAATGGCGGAGTCCGTATCTTTGTGTGGGACCAGAATGAGGTCAAGGTCGACGCGGTCAAACGCGCCTACACCAAAGAGAAATTGGAGGAAGCCAAAGTTGACGTCAACGCTAGTGCGGACAGTGTCAGAATCAGGACCGAGTACCCGGAGAGGAATCAATCATTCAGTGACGGCGAGTCGCGGCGGCACAATAATCCGGCCACCGTCGAGTACACGTTGACGATTCCGCGCAAGGCGCGGATTGATTCCGCTGACCTGGTCAATGGATCGCTCGACATCGAAGGTGTCGAAGGCGACGTCAAAGCGGCGTGTGTTAATGGCCATATCAAAGCTCGAGGTTTGACGGGTGACGTGAAACTTTCAACCGTCAATGGCGGAGTAGAGGCGACAATCACGCGGCTGGAAGAGTCGAAATCGACCTCGCTTAATTCGGTCAATGGCAGCATAGTCCTGACCATCCCGTCAGATTCCAATGCGCAGGTAAAGGCCAATACGATTCATGGCGCGATCACCAACGACTTTGGCCTGCAAGTTAATGACGGTGAATACGTCGGCCATGATCTGAGTGGCCAGATTGGCAACGGCGGACCGCGCATTCGTCTCAGTAACGTCAATGGCTCAATCTCGATCAAGAGAGGATAGGTGGACACGCTGAGGCCAGAGCATTTGGTTCGCTCTGGCCCTTAACTCGAAACTTCCGCGCCTTATCCTTATCTCCTCCTTATCTCCGGATAGTAAATCCCTGGTACTGGTTCAATTTGAACGGAATCATGACCTTACTGCTGGGAACGCGGACGTCTCGTCCGCAACGCGCCGAAGGTGCGAAGTCGTCGCCCTCCTCGAGAAAATCGTAGCGGTTAATTCGTTCGCGCTTTGCGCTCAGGGCGGACGAGCCGTCCGCGCTCCCAGCACGAAGGATCTGGCCGATCTGAAACTGAACCAGTACTAAATCCCGCCCGATCACTCGCCCATAAAAAGGGCGCCCACGAAGGACGCCCTATGATTTTCGAAAATTTGGTGGAGCCGAGGGGGATCGAACCCCTGACCTCATGAATGCCATTCATGCGCTCTCCCAGCTGAGCTACGGCCCCGTTTTAATCACGGCCCAGCGGGCCGGTATCAGTGCGTGCCATGATAGAGGAGAACGCGGTGTGATTCAAAGCGAGCAAGGAGAAGACGCTTGCTCAGGTTGAAATTGACGAGTCTGATTAGGGTAATGACGTTGGCTCAACCGAGCCGTTCTGATTGGTTTGTGAAGGGCATAGGGCGGTGGTGCCAGACTACCGTTGCCTTAATTAACGAGAAAAATGTTTTACTATTTACGCACCTGCTCCCGCACTAACTTGCTCATTAGCATTTTGATTCGCGCTACTTTCGCTATCTCGCAGCGCTTCTCTGCGAGCAGCGTCATCTCTTGCCCGTTGAGCGTTATTCGCTTCGCGGTTTTGGCGAATTTCTTCTTGAGTCGATTGATACTTCTTGAATTCGCCTTCCCTATGGAATCTGTCAATAATTATCCTGGTATTCATTTTTCATGCCTCCTCGGCAGGGAACCCTCCCGCTTGCTCAATCTTACCACTTGGTATGAAATGTTTTGGGATTGACGGGTTATATCAGCTTGGTAGACTTAAATAAAGGTCGAGTCTGGCCCCGCATTCGCGAGGGCCAAAGCCCCTGCCGAATGGCGCGGCAACCAATCAATAGGCAATTCAAAGTTGAAGACAGAGTATTGGGAACGTGTGCCCAGTGTGATTCAAACTGGGAGGAGGATAGCTCCTGCCTTCTGCTTGCCCCTTACTGCCCACTGATTCTACTTACCATCCCCAGTTCACGTTATAAAGCCGCGCCAACTCATCGAGGTGCGCGCGCAACTGTACCCATTCTCTCTGCGCTTCCTGATCGCGTTGCAGGCGATTGCGGCGCATGAACTGATCGATCCCGGCGGCGCGATTCAACACCGTTTGCACGTCACCGGCCGTTGACTTGTGACTGTCGAAGTGCTCGTGCAGGCGCTTGGTTTCCTGATAGAACGCTTTGACAAACGAGTTGATATCGTCCTCTCGTCGCGTGCCGTCCAGACGGCTCCGGTCCAAAGCCGTATCCAGACTCTTGCGGAATACATCCGACTGGGTTTCGATGCGATGAATCAGTTCCTCGACCTGTTTGTCTTTTACGCGATACGGGAGTTCAACCATTGGAGGCGTACGCCCTTCACGGCTTGGCGCTGTGCCGCCCCACTGCCAGGAAATATTGTAAGCGTTAGCCAGCAGTTCCAGGTCAGCCCGGAGCGTAGCCCAGTCACCCTGCACGCGTCCCTCAAGCGGACGCAGAGTCATGAACTTATCTATGCGCGCAGCCCTTTGGAGCACCGAATCAACATCCGCGACTGTCGATTTGTGATGATCGAAGTGGTCGTCCAGGCGTTTCGTATCTTCCTCGAACGCTTTGACATAGTCGTTGATGTTTTCTTCGCGTTGAGTCCGATCAAGCCGGCTCTTGTTGAGCGCCTTCTTCAGGCTCTCGCGAAAGGTATTGGTTTTGCTCTTAATCCGATCCAGCAGCCGCGAGACTTCGCGATCAGTGATGCGATAAGGCTGGCCTTCGACCTGCGCACTGGCGCTCGGGCCGAGAGTTAGTAGCATGACGAAACTACAAGCAAGCAAAATTAGTTTTTTTCGCATGGCTGGATATTTTAGCACCAGCAGCGGAAGACGGGGCAGTAGCCCGATCGTGAGGGAGGGCGTTGACTGACGAACTTGTGTGCTCGTGATAAATGCGCCCTCCATGAGGGTCGGGCTACTGCCCAGCTCTCTGACACAACTCGCGCGCGGCGTCGGGCCAAGCCGGAAACTGAAACGCGAATCCGGATTGCAGCAGCCTGGCCGGGACCACGCGTCGGCTTTTGAGGATGAGTTCAGTCTCGCTCTGCAAAACGAGCGCGCCCAGCTCCAGCATCCATTCTGTTGCCGGAAGCCCGAATGGCATACCCCAGGCGGATCGCAGCACCCGCATGAACTCTGAATTAGTGAGCGGGTTGGGCGCCGCGAGATTAACCGGGCCTTCCAGTTCTTCATGTTCGATCAGCCAGAGCACGGCGCTCGTAAAATCCTGATCGTGAATCCAGGAAATGTATTGCCGGCCGTCACCCGCGGCCCCGCCCAGTCCGAACTTTACCAGCTGAAGCAGGGCAGAGAACGGGCTGCCGGAATCAGGATTCATCACAATCGCCGAGCGCATTAACACCCGGCGCGTGTTCGGCGTGGGGGATTCGTTCAGCGCGCGCTCCCATGAAGTCACGACATCGATGCTGAATTTCCAGGTGTCCGGAGCGTTTGGCTCTGCGCCGCCGATCAACCCGGTGGCTTCATCGTTCGGGACATCGAATCGATGGGCGTAAATCGTGGCGGTGCTTGCCTGTAACCAGACGCGCGGCGGCTTCCATGCCTGGGCAATCGCGTCACCGACAACTTTCGTCGATTTCACCCGCGACTCCTTGATGACTCGACGATTGTGATCGTTGTAGCGACAATTGACGCTCTGTCCCGCCAGATTAATGATCGCGTCGGCGCCTTCGAATTCTGCGATCCAATCACCGAGCGTCTCACCGTCCCACTCGACTGTACGCCATTGCTTGCTCGCCGGTCTGCGACTTAGCACCACGACCTCATGTCCGCCTTTGTGAAACGCGCGTGCGAGCACCGTTCCGACCTGACCTGAACCGCCTGGGATGACAATCTTCATGCTTCACCTACCAATCGAGTGTGCGCGCCTGGTCCTGGCCAGACTCGCTTCACTTTCCGCAATCTCGTACAGCGCAACCCTGTCCCAATACGTCAATCGATTTGTTTTGGTAGAGATGTTTTTCGTCGGAGACAAAAAGCCGGCAGTCCCTCCCGTGACAGCGATCCAAAGAAGGAGCCACACAAGCGGCGAAAACGAGATCTCCTTTAAGTCGATTTGGTTGACACGGCCGCCTACCGCGCAAAAGACAATGACTAAATAGGGTGTCAGCACTACTCCAATCCCAATCATGATTCGTTGAATAGTTGGCAGACGTGCGCTGACGACCGTAGTCACGATCCACAGCACCAAACCTACGATCATTCCGGGGACGGCAAAGCCGGCCAATGCTAAGGGATGAAACAAATACAGTTGCTCCCAAGACGCTCCGAAGTAATAAACGAAGATCAGAAAGGTGAAAGTAGACCCGGCTATCGCGCTACCCAGGCCGCCTCGCAACAGGAATCGGATGAAATCTTTCACCGCAAACCTCAGGCCTCTGCCGGTTCCAAATGCCGCAATTCCGCCACCAACTTCAAAGCTCGTTTCCGCACCGGCCGCATCAATGGATTGCTGGCCAACGAAATCAGCTTGTCCAACAGATCTACAGTCTGGTCGATCATCCGATAAGTGCGCCGGCGCCGCGGCGACGAATCGTGAATCCAGAACAGAATGATCCCCATGTGATAAAGCCATAGCAGGTAAGGCAATTCTGCGCGCAGATCGCCCGGGATGCGCGCCTTGGTATCGGCCACCAAATCCTCGAAGAGCTTGATGCTGTCATGTCGCGTTGGCGCGGAATCATCCGCAAACGGATTAAGCGGACTGTGCGGATCGGCGGCGGTCTTGAAGAGCACGCCGGCAAATTCGTGATAAGGCTCGAGCGTCGAAATCTTCAAACGTAACACCGACAGCAGACGGCCTTTCAAGCTCGTCTCTTTTTGCAGCGCGGGAAGCACTGCGGCCAAATGCTCTTCATGGGTGCGGTGATAGAAAGCCTGAATCAAGTGCTCCTTCGAACCGAAATAATGATAAGCATTGCCCAAAGACACGCCAGCCTGCTGCGCGATTGCGCGCATGGTCGTTTCTTCGTATCCCCGTTCACGCAGCAGCCCGAGTGCGCTGTCAAGAATGAGCGCTTTCGTTTGCTCGCCTTTCACCGTCTTGGTTGATTTCGTTTTCGCGACAGAGTTCATTTGCTTACCTCGCCATTCCGGTCGCCCGGCTGATCTGATAACGATGTTGGGAAATCATAGACACAACTCGCCGCGTGGTCGGCAGCAACTCAGGCGTCGCCAGCCGGTAAGACCATTCGCGGTAACGGGCCAGCGTCCACAAAACCATCAGCCATGCCTTGGGACCAAAATATACTGCGCCTTCATCGCTAATTGCGGTGAGATCTTCGCCAGTCAGATCGTGGTTGAGTTGTGGATAACGGCGGCGCGCGGCTTCCGTCTTAATTGGGATCATTTTGAGTTCGACCAGCTTCGTCTGCTCGGCCAGCCACCCGTGGACTCTGCGGCACAATCCACACGTCGGGTCATATAGGAGTGTCAGTGTGGACATGGCTTTAAGCCTCCTGCACGGGCGTGAAAGCGTCGGGATAAACCGGCGGTGGACCGTTGCGCAGCGTAGCCCGGCGGCGCATGCGGCTGAAGATCAGCAAGTTAAAGAAGTGCATTCCGCCCAGGACCAGCAGCACAGTGCCGACTTTGACGGACAGAGCCTCAATGCCTTCCTTGGGCGAAGCGAGCTCGTAACCCAGTTTCAACGTCAGGCTGACAAAGCCCAGATTGATGAGATAGAAGCCCACTACCAGCAGGTGATTGACGGAATCAGCCAGTGGTTCGTTGCCATGAAAGACATCGACCAAAAAGATACGTCCGTTCTTATGCAGCGTGTGCGCGACCCAAATGGTCAGCGCGATGCTGATAGTGAGATAAATCAGGTACGTCGTGATTTCGAGAGTCATAACCAGCCTCCTTTGGAATTGAACACGTTCAACTATTGCAGGATAGGCCCGTTTTTAGCGGCTGTCAAGGATTATTTTGAACATGTTCAGAAAATGTAAAGGAGCGCGGACATCCTTGTCCGCCAGCGGGCGAAGCCCGCTCAGCCCTACGTTGTGAGCATCTATTCGGAGTCTGTTCGCGCCGCGCGCTCAGGCGGACAGGATGTCCGCGCTCCATACGCTGTGGATACGGAGAGGGTCGGGTCTATGATAAATTCTGCAGCTTCAAGAGGCGGGCAAGCTGAAGTTTGCACTCCAAACTGGTTCGCTCATTTAATTCGTTGAATTCCCAGAACCTATTCGATCGATTGTTCCTGCCTGCACGCGCCGCGCGCGTGGCGGTGCTATTCGACCACGCAGAGATTACCTACCAGGATCTGCGTGACCGGACAGTGCGCGTCGCTGAATCTTTGCATGCGTCGGGGATCGGCGCTGGAGATCGATTAGCCATTCTGCTCACTGACTCGCCCGAATTTATCGCTTCGTTTGTGGCAACAATCTCGCTCGGCGCGATTGCCGTTCCCATCAACCTGGCATTGCGGCGCGAAGATCAACTATTCATCATGAAAGACTGCGGGGCCTGCGCAGCTATCGTCGAAGCGAAGACAGCTCAGGACTTGTTCACAAGTTCAGACAGCCAGACCGGGATGAAGCATTTGCTCCTGGTTAGCCGGGACGATGGCTCAGTCGAATCGAATGGTACTTCGATTGAGGGAATGAACACGCAAGTGTTTGCCGGCGCGAAACGTCGCCCACTCAAGGACGAGTTTCCTGTTCCCGCCGGTGAAGACAAAGACGCGTTCATTCTTTACACCTCAGGCAGCACGGGCGAGCCGAAAGGCGCGGTCCACCGCCAGGCGGACATCTTCTATACCAACGAGACTTTCGCCAGCGAAGTCCTGGGACTCCGCGCAGGCGATCGACTGTTTTCTTCGTCACGCTTGCCGTTCGCTTATGGGCTCGGCAACAGTCTTACTTTCCCGCTGCTCAACGGATTCACTACGATTCTTTGTCGTGACAAGCCCGCGCCAGACGTGGTCAGTCGGGTCTTTAAAGAATATCGTCCGACGATCTTTTTCGGCGTACCGGTCGTCTACAGAATGCTGCTGGAACATCATCGCAAAGGCTCCGGACACGAGTTAGACACGTCGAGTTTGCGCTTGTGCGTTTCGGCGGGCGAGTCTTTGCCGGCGCAATTGGGAGAGGACTGGCAGCGAACATTTGGTGTCGAGGTCCTGGATGGCATTGGCTCGACTGAGATGTTGCATATGTTCATGTCGAACCACGCGGGCGATGTGCGCTATGGCAGCAGCGGGAAGTTGTTGCATGGATATGAAGCCCGTCTGATTGATCATGAAGGCGTGGCGACACAGACCGGCGAGGCAGGGAACCTGTGGATTCGCGGCGGCAGCGCGGCCCGGCGTTACTGGCAACGGCCTGACCCTTCTGCGGAAACGTTTGTGGATGGCTGGGTGCGCACCGGCGATCTTTACCTGGCCGATGCAGATGGTTTCTGGTGGCATCAGGGGCGCAGCGATGATTGTTTCAAGCCTACCGGGCAGTGGGTTTCGCCGATTGAAGTTGAAAACGTTCTGCTGCGCAGTGAAGCGGTGCGCGCCGCCGCGGTGGTCGAGGGGTCCGACGAGCACGGCTTATCATGCGTGTGTGCCTTTGTGGTTTGCACCGACGATGCCGGAGAAGCCGCAGAGGAATCACTGCGCGAGCTTTGTAAGAGCGCCCTGCCGCGGTTCAAACAGCCGCGTCGTTATCTTTTTGTTTCGGAGTTGCCGTACACTGCGACCGGAAAAGTGCAGCGGTTCAAGTTGCGAGAGCAACTGCGCGAGCCCGTGAAGCGGGCGAAATATCAGTAGCCCACAGCGCAAGCTGTGGGTCAAGAAACGAAAACAAGCGAGCCCGCAACGCGGGCGGCATAAGTTCACGTCAGATGGCACTCACTGTTTCAGACTTATGCTAATGACTTTTTCTGTCGCCCCTTCTGGGGCTTCGAATCTTTCTATGCCACTATCCCCACAGCTTGCGCTGTGGGCTACTAATATGTCCGCCTGCTTCGCAGGCTAAAACGCCCATGACTGAAAAAAGCATCCAGGAAACCTACGCCCCCCACAACGCCTGCTTTGGCTGTGGCCCGGCGAATGAAAGAGGCTTACATATCCGCAGCTTTCCGCGCGGCGATGAAGTGGTCGCGACGTTCCAGCCTGAAACTTATCAGGAAGCGTTTCCGGGAATGTTAAGCGGCGGGATTATCGGGACGTTGCTCGATTGTCACTGCAACTGGACCGCGACCTATCACCTGATGAAGCAAGCCGGATTGGATCATCCGCCCTGCACGGTTACGGCGGACTATGCGATCAAGTTGCTGCGGCCGACCCCGACAGACGAACCCGTCGAGTTGCGCGCTCGGGTGATTGAATCAACCAGCGATCGCGCGATCGTCGAAGGCGAGTTGATCGCGCACGGCAAGGTCTGCGCGACCTGCCGGGGAACTTTCGTCGCAGTCAAACCGGGCCATCCGGCTTATCATCGTTGGTGAGTGGCACAGACTTCAGTCTGTGATCTTAACTAATGGAATCACAGACTAAAGTCTGTGCCACCTATATGATTACGACCATCTTCTTCGACATCGGCGGCGTCCTGCTCACGGACGGTTGGGGCCATGACTCGCGAAGGGAAGCGGCCCTGCAGTTCAATCTCGATTGGGAAGACTTCAGCGACCGTCACGAAAAAGTCGCGCACCTGATCGAAACCAATGGCCTCACGCTGGAACGTTATCTTGATCGGGTAATTTTCTACCGGCCGCGCCCGTTCAGCCGAGACGTCTTTCGCGAATTTGTTCTTGCACAGTCCCAACCGAAGCCCGAATCGCTCGAGATTGCGCGGCAACTCGCCGGATTGAACAAGTATTTCCTGGCCACACTCAACAACGAAGTGCTGGAATTGAATCTCTATCGGATCCGGCATTTCGATCTAAGCAAATGCTTCTCGGTGTTTTTCAGTTCGTGTTTCCTGGGCTTGCGCAAACCGGATGAAGCTATTTATCGCGCCGCCTTGAATATCCTGCAGCGCGCACCCGAGCAGTGCTTATTCATCGACGACCGCGAAGTGAACCTCGAGTGTCCGCGGGAACTTGGCCTGCGCACGATTCATTTCCAGGATGCAGGGCAATTGCGGCGTGAGTTGGGAGAGAACGGCGTTGAGTTTTAGGGTTTAGGACGGGCGGTTGTGTCGATGGCGTGGCGCGGACTCTGGAGTGCGCCGACAGAGCGAACCGGGGTCCCCGGCGCGGCAGCCGCGCTGGGGTGGTCGTAGCGTCGACGGCGCTATGGTTCGCGAGTCTGGTCGGCGCGTAACCAGAGCGGAGATGTCCCACGGAATCCAAAGCGGTGTCGCGCTACGCTTGCCACCGCACTCCATAATTCTGCTCCCTCACTTAACCACAATCTTTGTCTTTTTCTGTTTTTGATCCACGGCCACATAGATCACTTCCGCTTCGGTCACTCGCACGCGGTCGCTGGGGCCGCCGTAACGCTCTGCTTCCACCACCACACGCACGGTAATTGATGTCGTGCCAATCTTGAGAGTCTCGGAATAGAAACTGACGAGATCTCCCACGAAGACAGGAGCATGGAAAATCACTTCGTGCATGGCCACGGTCACAAAGCGATCCATGCCAGTGTGCCGGTGCGCTTCGATCGCGCCGGCCATATCGATGTAGCTGAGAATGACGCCGCCAAAAATGGTGCCCTGCGAATTGGTGTCGCGCGGCAGCATCGCGATGCGGATTGCCGGATCAGAGTTCATGAAGGGAATCGTAAATGGAAAACGGCAAATGGTAAATGAGAGAGGAACAAAGCTCTCGGGGCGGTGTCTAAACAGAGCGGTTACGAATTTCCCACACGAGAGAGGTTTTCATCATGTTTATGCTCTTCGATTTGATTCTGGCTTCTCCGATCGGCGCGTTTATCTTCTCCCGTTTCCAGGACGCGCTTTACGCCGTGATTGTGGCTTCAGATTGCGACGAGTGCGGGTCCAACGATCTGGGAATGCTGCTTTTCGGCGGGATGCTGGCGGCGATAGTTGTTGGCATTGGAGCTTCGATTCTACTTCGACGGCTCAAAGATAAATCGCCGGCCGCGGAATTTGTTTCGATTCATGCGGCCGATACAAACAAGCCGAAATAGTTTAGCGGCGGGGTGCCCGCACTGGTATGAAGATTGCCCGGCGGGCAGTAGTCCGTCTCTCACGAGACGAATGGATACCAGGGTGTGTTGCGAAAGATCCAGAAGAAGATCAGGAGCACGAGCCAGGCCCAAAGATAGACCGGCGGAATGAAAACGCGCCGCTGAGGTTGTCCCGTCACGGCACTTCGGGTGAATCCCAAAAAGCCGTAGACGATGAACGGCAGCGTGAGAACCATAAGCGGATTCAGCTTGAACGCTGCGACCGGATGCAGGTGGAGTAATTGATAGCACGCTCGGGTCGAGCCGCAACCGGGACATTGGAAACCAGTCACCAGTCGAAACGGGCACTTGGGAAAGAATTGATTTCCGGGAAGCGCCGGATTGAAAAAAAAGAGGAAGACGCCGATCGATGCCAGGCCCAGCCAAACAAACGACGCGATTGCCAGTTGGCGCGCCCGGTCGGTGGGCACCTCAATAAAGTGAAAGCCAGTCATGATCTGAAATCCGCAGCCGACTCGAAAAAGAACTTTGAGCCGCCGCGGAATAGTTTACTCGCAGCTTGATCGTTTCGGAACTCAGTATTTCAAAATCTCAGAACCAGCCTTTGCGGCCCTGAATATAGGTTCTCACAAATTCTTCATCCGACTTGGTGAGATACATTATCCCTTCCACAATTCCGATTACGTGCATCACCCCGGCCAGGGTAAAGCAGCTCAGCACTGAGACGAGCAGCATGATCAGACCTTCTTTTTGATAGCCGAGAATGAATTTGTGAATTCCCAAACCACCCAGAACAATTGCCAGGATGCCAACGACTATTTTTTTATCGGCTCCCGCAGCCTGCCAATCCTGAACCTGAGCCTGGCCATAGAGCGGCGCCGGCGGCTGAATCGGTTGATATCCTGATTGGAAAGGTTGCTGGTAGTCTGTCTGAGCCTGATAGGCCGTCTGTTGTCCGCCGATCGCCGGCAGCGCCGCCTGACACTGCGAGCAGTTTTGTGAGTAATCGTCGTTCTGCGCGCCGCACTTGGTGCAAAAAACAGCCATTGTATCTGAGTCCTCAAGCGGGAGCGGGGAATCCCCCCAGGTTCGGGAGGATTCCCCGACACATCCAAGCATTCGATGTGGCGGACAAGCGAGGGCGAGCGCTGTGCGATGCAGCAGCGCCATCCGAGCCAGGCAGGATCATGGCCGCTGGTCCGCTGCTACTAATCGTCACCCGGACACGGCTTGGCCAACCGAACTAGCGATTGCCCATTGCGCTCAAGCCGACACCCAACACCAGCATGATCACATAAACAAGAATTCCCAGCACGCCGAGTCCGATGGCGATAAAGCTGAACATCTTGGCTTTCTTGGACGAATCTTCTGCGCCGGCGGTATCGCCCGCGGCCAGCTTGCTATTTACCTGCGCGGCAAAAATGATCGCCGGGATGGCCAGCGGCCAGCAACAGAAAATCGAGATAATGGCCGGCACCATATAGTTCGGTACAGTTGCCGATCCGCCGCCTGAAGCGGGGGGCGGAGTCCAGTTTTGCGACATAATTTAATCTCCTACTGTTTTTGATTTCGCACTGCGTGCTTTTCTAAACGATGAGGCCTGCCTGAAGCAATCTCTGCGCGCTCTGATTCAAACCCGACTGCGAACGCGACGGTGTCCTGACTCTACGATGAAATGGATTTCCGTTCTTTTTTCCGGGTTTTGACCGCAAATAGCGACTGCATAACTAACAAAAGACACGCGGTATTGTCAATCTAATTCATGAATTAAACATCGATGATGTGCCCGGCTGGCGGGGAAAAGCATTGGCCGACTGCGCATCATGCGATTGACTACACAAACCCTGTCAGCTTGTGTAAACTGGCGTGACCTAAGCATTGAAACAAATTCTTCAAAACGTCAAGACGGGTGCGGTAGCGGTGACCGACGTGCCGGCGCCGGTGCTTCGCCCGGGATTCGTGTTGGTCCGCACGGCTGCTTCGCTGATCAGCGCGGGCACCGAACGCATGACGGTGGAAACCGGACAAAAGAGCCTGATGGAACGCGCGTTCGATCAGCCTGCCCTGGTCAAGCAGGTCATTCAAAAGGCGAGAACCGAAGGGATCTTGAACACCGTCGACGCCGTTCGTTCCAAATTGGAATCATTCGTCGCTTTAGGATACAGCGCTGCCGGTACGGTTTTGGAGGTTGGGGCGGGCGTCACCGAATTTCACCAGGGCGATCGAGTCGCATGCGCAGGCGTTGGCTATGCATCCCATGCAGAAGTACTAGCCGTGCCGAAAAACTTGTGCGTTCGCCTGCCGGCACAGATCGATTTCGAAGCGGCGGCATTTAGCACCCTGGGTGCAATCGCGATGCAAGGTGTGCGGTTGACTGATCCGACTTTGGGCGAGTCGGTAGTCGTGGTCGGCCTCGGACTAATTGGTCAGCTTGCGGTCCAGTTGCTGAAGGCGAATGGATGCCGCGTTTTCGGAATTGATCTTGACCAGAAAAAAATAGAACTAGCGCGTCAATTCGGCGCGGATGCGGGTTGCGCTCCGGGTGATGATACGAAGCGCAGCGTGATGGAATGGTCGCGCGGACGCGGGGCTGATGCCGTCCTAATCACCGCCGCAAGTTCATCGAACCAACCGGTAGAACTCGCGGGCGAAATTTCGCGGCCCAAAGGACGAGTGGTCGTGGTAGGCGCAGTCGGACTCAATATCCCGCGCAAGTCTTATTACGATCGCGAACTCACCTTCAAGATTTCAATGTCGTATGGCCCCGGCCGCTACGATCCGGAATACGAAGAACGCGGACACGATTATCCGTTCGGTTACGTGCGCTGGACTGAAGGCCGGAACATCGAAGCTTTTCTCGATCTGGTGGCGGAAGATCGCGTCGATGTGGGGCCCTTGATTACTCATCGGTTCAAGCTCGCGGAAAGCGAGCGTGCTTACGAACTGATCACCGGCGATGAACCTTATCTCGGCGTTGTTTTGCAGTACGATACTGAGCGCGCGCTTGAGCATCGCATTCCCCTCGCCACCAAAATATCTGGTTCTGCCGCCGCCGTTCGCGTGGGCTTGATCGGCGCCGGCGGTTACGCGAAGGCGATGTTGTTGCCAAACTTCAAAGCTGCCGGTGCAGAGTTTCAGTCGATTGCCACGGCTTCAGGGGTAACCGCGCGGGCGGTGGGCGAGCAGCACGGATTCCGCTTCTGCGTCTCGAGCTCCGATGAAGTAATCGATGACGAACAGACTAATTTGATTGTGATTGCCACGCGACACGACACGCATGCGCCGTTGGCGCAGCGTGCCCTGGAACGCGGACGCCACGTTTTTGTCGAGAAGCCTTTGGCCTTGAATGATGAAGAGTTAGCTGGAGTGATCGCGGCGGCCGAGCAGTCGCCGGGCCATTTGATGGTCGGCTTTAATCGCCGCTTCTCGCCGCTGGCGCTCAAGGCGCGCGAGTTGTTCGCAGATCGAGCTGCGTCGCTGTCGATCAATTATCGCGTTAACGCCGGCAGGGTGCCGCGCGGTCATTGGGCCGTGGATCCGAAGGAAGGCGGCGGCAGAATCATCGGCGAGGTTTGTCACTTCATCGACTTTATCCATTTCATTACCGGCTCGCTCGTCACGCGCGTTTACGCCGAAGCTATCTCTGGCAGCAACCAGGAGATTAACAACGAGGACTCAGTTTTTATAACTCTTCGTTTGGCTGACGGGTCGAACGCATCAATCGCGTACCTGGCGGAAGGCGACCGTGCCCTGCCCAAAGAGCGGATCGAAATCTTTGGCAGCGGAAAGTCATTCGTGATTGACGATTTTCGCAATGCCAGTGCCTGGCGGAACGGGCGCGAAACCAGGACTAAGCTGCGCGTTCGGGACAAGGGACAGAAGGACGAGGTGCGTGTCGTCTGCGCTGTGGTTCGCGAAGGGGGGCCGCCGCCGATTGGCCTGGACGATCTGGCCACCACGACGCGCGCTACGTTTCGGGTGTTGGAGTCGCTGCGGACCGGCTTGCCGGTTGAGGTGTGATTCCAGTCAGTCGCCGTATGAGGTCAGTACCGGGAGCCGTAGCGACCGGGTCACAACGCATCAAACAACTCGACAGCCAGGAAGCGACCCGGTCGCTACTGCTCCCGGTACTGACTCCATAAGAGCGCCGCATCAATCTGCGGTTTCGATCAAACCCAATGCTCAAGATCATCATCGTAGCGGGCGCTCGGCCCAATTTCATGAAGGTGGCGCCAATCGTGGCGGCCATGAAGCGCCGCCGAGACCAGTTCCAAACACTCCTGGTTCACACCGGACAACACTACGGCGAAGCAATGTCGTCAGCATTCTTTCGCGATCTGGACCTGCCTGGGCCGGATGTGTATTTGGGCGTGGGATCAGCCAGCCACGCGCAGCAGACCGCCGCGATCATGCAGGCCTTCGAGCCGGTGGTGATTCAAGAGAAGCCTGATTGGGTGATAGTAGTCGGCGACGTCAACTCAACTCTGGCGTGCGCATTGGTTTCTGTGCAGCTCGGCATCAAAGTAGCGCATGTCGAAGCAGGTCTGCGCAGTCGCGATCGAACGATGCCCGAAGAGATCAATCGTCTGTTGACGGATCAGATTGCCGAGTTGCTCCTAACTCCGTCAGCCGATGCCAATCAGAACCTGCGCGCTGAAGGCATTCCACCCGAGCGCATCAAGTTGGTTGGCAACGTGATGATCGATTCGCTGCTGGGCCAACTTGATCGCGCCAAACAATCCACCGCGCGCGCGGCTCTCGGTTTGACGGAGAAAGAATATGCAGTGCTGACGCTCCATCGTCCATCCAATGTCGATGACACCACCGCGTTTCGCCGGATTATCGACGCACTGGAAGAAATTGCGCTCCGTTTGCCGATTGTTTTCCCGGCGCATCCACGCACGCGCAAGATGATTGCTGAACTTGGCTTAACCGAACGAGTCGAAAAAATCAAAGGCTTGCTGGTTATCGCTCCGGTTGGCTATCTGGATTTTTTGCAACTGCTCATGGGCGCGCGTTTGGTCCTGACCGATTCCGGCGGCATCCAGGAAGAAAGCACGGTGCTCGGCATTCCCTGTATTACGCTACGGGGAAATACCGAGCGGCCCCTCACAGTTGAGATAGGGACCAACACAATCGCCGGCACCACTTCCGCGCAGATCGTCAAGGCGGCGCTCGACGTCATAGACAATCCTCCAGGCACATCCGCGCCGCGCTTGCCGCCGCTTTGGGATGGTCATACAGCGGATCGTATCCTTAATGCGCTGATACAGCGAAATGAGTCACCTTCGCAAACATTAAGCGCATGCTCCGCGGTGAGGTCGGTCTCCGCATTGCCGCGCGCGAAGCGTTACGCCGGATGCGCGTCACGCTCGAACGACGCCGAGAGCGCGCCGGACTTGCCGAGCTCGATCGAGGGCCGGCCCGGCTGCGAGAAGAGTTTGCGCGTCTCTCTCCGGCAGAGTTGCTGGAACATTTTCGTTCGCGGCAGACGCCCGAATTCTTTCCCGGCTTCGCGGCCGGAGCACAGCAAACAGCGGCCTTGCAGCAAGATCTTTTTCCTGACCAGACCACGGAACTGATTGATCAGGCAAAGCGCATAGCCAACGAACATTGCTGGTCCCTACTCGGCTTTGGCGAAAAGTGTTTCGGTGTCGGCGAAATTGATTGGAACCTCGATCCGCTCTCGGGTTATGACTGGCCCCTCGCTCATCATGCGGAAATCAAACTTTTCAGAGACGACGGGTCGGACGTGCGCGTGCTTTGGGAGTTGAATCGGTTGGCGCAGCTAATCACATTGGGGCGCGCGTATGCGGTCACCGATAATCAAAGATTCAGCACCGAGTTCTTCCGACAACTCGCCAGCTGGCGGGAACAGAATCCGGTCGGGCGCGGCGTGAATTGGAATTGCGCGATGGAAGTTGCGCTGCGGGCGATAAATCTGCTCACGGCGTTCGAGCTGTTTTTGCGCTCGCCGCAAATGACTGAAACCGAGCTGGCCGATCTGCTCAGGATGTTCGATCAGCATGGCGCACACATCCGCCGCAATCTGGAGTATTCACACATCGCTACCAGCAATCATTACCTGGCCGACGTGACCGGCCTGCTGTGGCTGGGAGTGCTGCTGCCCGAATTGGAGGCGGCTGAGGAGTGGCGCGACTTTGGCTTACGCGAGTTGCTGCGCGAGATGGATAAGCAACTCCTGAATGACGGCGCCGACTATGAAGCGTCGACCGGCTATCATCGTTTGAAATTGGAGTTGTGGCTTTATTCATTCGTACTTTGTCACATTAACGCGATCGGCATCGACCAGAGATACTGGGACCAGCTGTGTGGAATGATCGAATACGTGCGCGCCTATCTGCGGCCTGATAACAGCGCGCCTTTGATTGGAGATTCAGACAGCGGGCAGATGTTTCCACTGGTGCGCCGGCGGGGCGACGATCATGTTTACTTACTCGCGCTGGGCGCGGCGGTTTTTCAGGAACCGCGTTTCAAGATCGAAGGAGCGAGCGCTCCAGAGGAACTGCTCTGGATTTTGGGAGAGCAGGGCCTGAGCGATTTTGCGGCTCTGCCCGCCGGCGGGCCGGCTGGGTCGCAGGCTTTTCCAGACGCAGGGACTTACCTACTGCGGCATGACGATCTCTATATGCTTTTCAATACCAGCGGCGCCGGAGCCAACGGCCGTGGCTCTCATGGCCACAATGACGCGCTGGGCATCGAAGTCTCGGCCTGCGGATCGAATTTCATGGTTGACCCGGGTTCTTACATCTACACAGGTGATTTGAAAGAACGCCAGCGGTTCCGCTCAACGGCATATCACTCGACAGTCGAGGTTGACGAGGTTGAGCAAAGCACTACTGACGAGGCGATGCCATTCGTGATCGGTGACGAAGCGCACCCGCGGGTGATTGATTGGCTGAGCGATGCAGAAACAGATGTATTGATCGCAGAGCATGCAGGGTATCAGCGCCTGCCGCAGCCGCTCATGCATCGGCGCACCGTACGGTTTGAAAAGCGTCGGCGTTTCTGGGTGGTTGAAGACGAGTTGACTGGAGCAGGCGCTCACGACTTTGCTTTTCGTTTTCACTTCGCGCCCGAACTCGAAACCAACATCCAGCCTGACGGAACTATCGAGGTGTGCAACCGGATGAACGGCGCGCGATTGTTTATTGTAGCGAATGGGTTGGCTGTCGAGCCGGTGCTGGAACCGCGCTTTTCTTCTCGGGATTACGGAGCCAAAGCCGCGTCAGAGTCGGTTTGCTGGAGCCTGAAGGCGGCGGCGCCGTTGAGCGCGCAGTTCCTGCTGGTTCCCGTGGGTTCAGACGAAGACGCGCACGAGCGCCTGCGATCAAGCCGACCGAAAGGTTTTGGGAACATCGATTAGCCTTTCACAAAAAGTAGCGCTTCCTGACTGGGTGAGAACGCCTATGAGTCTTCAAGCGCTGAAAGCGCGAAATGGCGACTCGCGCACCGAAATGGTTGGCCATTAAAGTGGGGCCTCGATCATTACGCGCTTTCAGCGCTCGGAAACTTGATCGAACTTGTACCTGCCCAGGCTTCTACATTTCGCGCCTTTGGCGCTGGGAAGCTGACTTTTGACACAGCCTCTGAACTGCTGGGCTATTTTCATTCGTCCGCTAAACGCGGACTCAGGGAGTGCTACTCTGTGCCAAACCTGATCCGGAAGGTCACTCATCACCCATCGATGAACGCCCGCTGCCACAACTCAAAAGTCAGCAACTGAAAAACCTGCAGGTTATAGTCTTCTCTGCCGGAAAGATTAGCTGCGATCACGCGCCGCACTTCCTCGGGACGGAACAAGCCGCGGCGGCGGACAGTTTCTTCGGACAAGAGATCATCGACCATCGGCTGCAGCGGACCACGGAGCCACGAACGGATCGGCGCGCCGAACCCGGCCTTCTTTCGCCAGACTACTTCGCGCGGCAAAAGTTTTTCGGCGGCGCGCTTCAGGATGTATTTGCGCTTCAGTCCACGTAGCTTCAAACGGGTCGGCATGCGCGCGGTCAATGCGAGCATCTCCTGATTGAGAAACGGCACACGTACTTCCAGGTTGGCCGCCATCGATGTCTTGTCCGTGGTCATGAGATTCAAGCACGGCAGAAACGTTTTCAGATCGACGTAGAGCAGTTGGTTGAGCGGCTCAGCGTGCTTCACGCGCGCGAAATAGCGCCGGTGTGCGCTGTAAGCGTCCAGTCCGCGATTCGCCGAGCGCATTTCTTCAGTGTATAGGCGCGCCTTCCCTTCATCCGTGAAATAAGTGCCGTAGCCCAGATAACGATCCTCGAAATCGAGCGCCGCACTGCGCGCAAATTTTTTCGCATTACGCAGGGGTGCAGTCAGCTTTCCCGGCATCCCGCCCGGCAGAGCGTGGGCCAGCGCATTCATCACCGGCCGCCTGAGCAACTGCGGCACCGGATCAAATGCTCCCGCAATCTTCATCGCCATTTGCCGCGGATAACCGGCAAAGACTTCGTCGCCGCCCATCCCGCTCAGCATCACGGTCATAGATTCGCGGGCGGCGCGGGAAACCAGGTAACTGGGAATCGCCATGTCGATGGCCGGCTCGTCCATGTGATAGACGAGCTTTGGCAGCAGTTCAGCCACGTCGGGCTGTAGCGTGATCTCGTGATAGTCGGTGTCCAGTTGCTGGTTTACGCGCCGGGCCCACTGAACGTCGTCGGGAATAATGTCATAGCGAAGATCTTCAGCTTCGATGCCGATGGTGTAGGTGCCAATGCGCCGGCCATTGCTGTGACGCCGCATCATCGCCACGATCGACGACGAATCAATTCCACCTGAAAGAAACGAACCCAAAGGCACGTCCGCAACCATCTCGAGTTTCGTGACCCGATCGAGTGTCTCCAGCACTTGCTCTTGCCACCAAGCGTCGCTTTTTCCTTCTTCGATCTCTGCAAAAGAAATGTCCCACCACTCGTGCGTAGTCATTTCGTTGTCGCGCCACTTCACGAAATGGCCGGGTGGAACCGTCTTGATGCCACGAAACAAACTATTTGGATCAGGAACCCATAAGAAGGTCAGGAACTGATGCAGTGATTCTCGATCAAGCTCAGCTTTGATCAAACCGCTCGCCAGAATCGATTTGACCTCGGAAGCAAAAACAACGGAGCGCACACATCCTGCGTGCGGTTCGCCGGCATCTGTGCCGGTGTCTGAATAGTACAACGGCTTAATCCCCACCCGATCGCGGACCAAAAACAGCTCCCTCTCTTTTTCATCCCAGAGAGCGAAAGCAAACATGCCGTTCAAGCGCGGCAGGCAATCCTCGCCCCATTCCGCCCACGCCGCGAGCAGCACCTCGGTATCAGTCTGAGTGCGAAAGGTCCGGCCCTGGCTCGTGAGTTGGTCCCGCAGCTCGCGATAGTTGTAAATCTCTCCGTTGAGAATCACTACCAGATCTCCATTGTCAGAAACCATCGGCTGGTGCCCGGCGCTGCTGGTGTCAATAATCGACAAACGCCGGTGACCAAAAGTCACTCGCCGTCCTTCGTCGTTGATGACGGGCGAAGTCCACACACCTTCGTCGTCGCGCCCACGATGCTCAATAGCTTTCAGCATCGCGCCGATGCGCTCGTTGGGATCCTGGGTTATGAGTCCGGCGATTCCACACATACGTTTCGTTACTCGATCAGCCTTCTGACTTATAATAGCGCGCGCTTCGGACAAGTCGAGCGAGGCTGAGCGAGAGCGGCGGTACTGACCTCAGTGCATAGTGCGAATAAAGCGTCGAATGAAAAGCAACAAATTTAAATCAACAGGATCTGGCGCCGCGGTCAAGCAATCCCGTCGCGCTCGCCTCGCGATCTGTCTGCTCATCTTTCTCACCGCTTTCGGCGCGCGCTTTTTGTCGTGGCAGGACACCCGTCTTGAAGCGCGGAGAGTACAAAGCGAAGTCACCGCTGATTACCAACGCTTTGCCCAACTCCTCAGACAAGGCGGCCTGGCTTCATTTCTGAGTTCATCTTCACCGCTAAGCAACATGGACAGGCTCGGCCACCCGCCAGGCTATTCGATTTTGATGTCGATGTCCGGCGGATCGAACACCACCGTGCAGTTCGTACAAATCATCTGTGACGCCTTTGCCGCCGTGATGATCTTTCTTATCGTCGCTGAGTTATCGCCTCTTAGCGCAGCGCTGATTGCCGGGATGCTGGCTGCTTTTTCGCCGCAGTTCGCCTGGAACTCTGTTCTGTTTCTGCCCGACTCTCTCGCGGTGCTACCAATCCTGATTGCGATTTATTGTCTGGCGCGCGCCGCAAAGAATCCGCGTCTGGGAAAATTCATTATCGCCGGAGCGCTCGTCGGACTCTCGTGCTGGCTCAGAGCCAACGCGATGTTGCTGACGTTCTTTCTTGCTGCCGCGGTACTCTTACTAGTCAAAGGCGAACGACGATGGCGATATGCGCTGGTGGTGATGTTCGGCACCTTGCTGATCATTCTGCCGCTCACGATCCGAAACGCGATCGTCTTTCATCGCTTCATTCCGCTCTCACTCGGCGCGGGTCAGACTCTGCTGGAAGGCATTGCTGATTACGACCCGCAGGGAAAGTTTGGCATTCCAAACACAGACATAGGAATCATGAAGCAGGAGGCCGAGCAGTCGCAGCGGCCCGAGTACTACGGCAGGCTGTTCAATCCCGACGGAGTCGAGCGCGAGCGCGCGCGTTTGGCGCGCGGCTTCGCCGTGATTCGCTCGCATCCGCTTTGGTTCTCTGGAGTGATGGCGCGGCGTGCGGGCGGCGTGCGGTATCGATGTTAAGACTCGAGCGATCGCGGACAGTCTCGATTGATCCACCAGTCAGCCATTCGCTGGCTATAGAGAACCTCCAGCCGGTATGGACCGAAACCGCGAATGAGTTATTCGCCGCAGGAATTTCCAAATCATCACAAAGCAGAGTGTCTGTCGAACAGCTAGATCAAAGAGTTGAACTCGTGGGCGATGATTCGAAATATGGCGAGCAGCTGTCTTCCGGCAAGGTTGCTTTGCGGCGAGATACGGACTATGTCTTTGACGTTCCAGTCCAGATGATCAGTGGGCGGATGAGGATCAGCGTCATCAACAACGCCGGAAAAGCTTACGCGTTCGGGATCGTGGAGGCGATCGAGCACACGACGCCCGAGGAAGAGCCGGTCAACCTAATTCAACTTCCGTTTGTCTCAAACAGCGACGAAGACGTTCGGCTTAGCTTTGCCAACGAAGTATCTACTCCCGCGAATCCGACAGCTAAGATTGGCGAGATTAAACTTTTTGAGCTGGGACCCGCGCGTTTTCTTTGGACTCGCTATCCTCGTTTGCTCGTTCACGGCATTCAGAAGATTTTTCTTACAGCGGTAATTCTGCCGCTGGCAATCATTGGGCTCGGGCTATTGATCATTAGAAAGCAAAGTCAGGCACTGATTATTCTGACGGTGGTGCCCGTCTACTTCTTCTGCGTGCAATCAATCGTGCACACCGAGTATCGCTATGTCCTGGCAGTGGATTATTTTCTGTTTGCGCTGGTGGGTGCGGCGGTTGGCTGGAGCGCGGACATCCTTGTCCGCCTGAGCGCGAAGCGCGAAAAATAGATTTATTCCGTTTGAGGGGCTGAGCGCCTGCGGCGCTGGCGGACAGGATGTCCGCGCTCCATTCAGTACTTCGCGCTCAGCGTCTCTTCAATCAAATTACTGACCCACTCCGCCCGCGCGTCCCAGGTACCATCCCGGACCGCAGCCTGACGGGCTTTCATCAACTCATTTCCCGTTTCCTGCAACGCTTCGCTAACCAACTCAAGAAACTGATCACGGGTACGTCCGATACGCAGGACTGCGCTCATTGATTCGTATTCGGGCAAAGGCGCAATCACCACCGGCTTGCCTGCGGCGAGATACTCACGAACTTTGATCGCTGAGCCGTAACTCGTGAAGGTAACGTCTGTGTTCCACGGCAAGACGCAAACGTCGAAGCCAGCCGCATAGTTGGGCAAGTCCTGGTAGGCGACCGGCGGCAAAAAGTGCACGTTCGGCAGGCTCTCAATATCCAAACCGCGCGACTTGTTCCCAATGAAGATCCAGTTCCAGTCCCGACGTTCGCGCGCGGCCTGCTTGATCAATTCCTGATCGATTAGCCAGGGCTCGATCGCGCCGAAATATCCCAGCCGCGGACGCGGAATCTGCTCGACAGACTCTGCAATACGCAGGTCCCCGCGGCTGATTTGCGACCAGTGATCAAAGTCCACGGCTTGTTCCAGTAAATGCGACCGTTCCAAACCGTGGGTGGCTTCGGCTAACAGTTTGCGGCTGGAATAGAAGATGAGGTCGGCCGCCGCGATCGCCTGTTCGTGAAGCCGGCGAATAAAAGCCGGATCCGTCGCATGATCCATTGTGTTGGCGTCGTATTTGTCTGAGACGTGATAAATGACCAGCGATTCGTTCAAGCGGCCGACAACTTCGATGGCCGTCGGAATTGCGATCCACAAAATCGGACGGGACAAACCGCGGCGGCGCGCCAGTCCGGCAATCTGCGAAGTCAGCAAGCGACGATTAGCGATGGTTGCGGCGCGGCTTCCGAAGAAAGGAATCACCGCGGGCGAGACAACTGTGATTCCTTCTTCAGTAGTGCGGGCCAGCTTGGCATAGCTCTTTAGCTTGCGCGCGATGCGCGGCACCAGGTCCTTGCTCCTGACCGAAGCCATGCCCATCGAAATCGAGTTGACGAAGATCACTTTGTTTCCGGCGAGTGCGAAGCGACGCATCAGATGGTTCTTGGAATGCGGATGGTGATACCACCAATCCTCCCCGCCAAAACAGATGATCGATCGATCCTTCAGCATCGTTAGGTGGGTGATAGTACAATACGAAGCGACTTCGTTCTATGTGCACCCTGCGTTTCCCAAGCCCGCGGAGCGGGTGGAAGCATAAAGCCTGGGGTGGAGCGAAGCGAAACCCCAGGTTGACGAACCGGGAGAAACCGAGCGCGCGTAGCGTGCGATAGCCCAAGACCTAACGACCCAATCGATGAAATGGCTGTCGCCCACTTCGCGGGCTCGGCTCTTTGTACTCCGACGATCCTGGGATTCCGCTGCGCTTCATCCCAGGCTTTATGCTATCGCCGCGCTTCGCCGGCTTGGCAGAGTCTTAACTAAGTTGTTCAGACTCTTCTAAAATCTTCTCCCTCTCCCTTTGGGAGGGGGGGCTGGGGAGAGGGCCTATCCGCGTCAAAACCCTCCCCTAACCCCTCCCAAAGGGAGGGGAAGAAGCTAGTTTGTTTTCAACTAACTTGATCTGAGATTCCTTCATCTGTGTTTCTCAGTTAATCACAGACTGAAGTCTGTGCCACTATCATGCAGCCCATGATCTATCTTGCTTTAACTCACGATTGGGAATTACGCGGCGATGGCTCGGGCGATATCGAGCAAATTCAATTCGCGCCGCTCCGCCGGTTGCTGCAAATCTATGCCAAGTTCGGGGCCCGCACGACAATTCTTCCCGACCTGATGCAGCAGATAAGATTCAGACGCCTCGAAGCAAAGCACCCTGAACTAAGGCCGCTGGCTGATTCCTGGGACGAGCATGTGCGCGACGCTTTTCGTAAAGGCCACGACATTCAGTTGCACCTGCACCCTCAATGGCTGAATGCGGACTATGAAAACGGACGTTGGCATCCGCGCGGAGACTGGTCAATTCTGAACTACGAAGGCGATGCTGCGTACACAATGCTCGCCGGTGGCAAGCAGTATCTGGAAGATCTGCTGCAGCCAATCGATTCGGGTTACCGTTGCCTCGCTTTTCGCGCGGGCGCTCTGGCCGCCGCGCCGTCCGATCATCTGTTTGAGTCCCTGGCGGCTCTCGGAATCGAAATCGACGTGAGTATCGCCGGTGGCGTTTTCGTCGACAGTGAAGACCTGCAGCTTGATTATCGCAATTGCGAAGAACCGTTTCTTCCTTTTTATCCGGTGATGAAAGATGCGCGCAAAGTTTCAGACAAGCGGGAAGACATTGTGTGCGTGCCGCTCAACCACTTCTACGGATCGCGGCGAGCAGTCACGCGACAGAACATATCGCTGGCGCGGCAGCAGATCAATCGCCCGCCAAACAGTGAGGCGCGGAGTCAGCGTTCAAAATCTAATCGGCCGTCCCGGATTAGTTTAGCGGTTGAGAAGCTGATCATTCCGGCTGTCAAACGTAAGCATTTCGTTTCCGACACCGGCCGTCTGAATTACCCGCTGATGCGCGAGATGCTGGCGTCAATTCGGGCGCGCGTCCGCGCGTCGGGCCTGACACAACTCCCGGTCGTATTGACGAACCACCCGAAAGACATTCGCGATATGCCGTCCATTGAACGCCTGGTTGGTGAAGTATCAGAAGCCGACGACATCAGGTTCATTACGTTGAGTGAAATCGCGGCAAAGATTCACAGCGGCGAGTTTCAAGTTAGGACTCAAGGTATGGACGACTAAGATGCCATGGCAATCCATCGACGCGTAGCGTCGGCATGAATTTAGCCCGGCGTTTCAACGCCGGGAAATATAGGTCGTAGAGCGCGTCGTCCCGTCAGCCACGATTGAGAGAAGCACTCAACCGTCGCTACGCGACGGGAGTTGGTGCTCGACTGATCCCGGCCTTGAAAGGCCGGGCTAAATTCAAAGCGTCGCGCTGCGACGCAGAAAAAAGCGCGCAAGTCGGCTCCTCGTTGCTCGAAGCGCAGCACGCCGAGAATGGCAACCCTGTTCGCGCTGGCGCGCTCAGGCGGACAGGGATGTCCGCGCTCCGCTTACTTGCATTAACTTCGCACTGATCGTGGATAGGCGATAATGTTCCGCTCGGCCAGCTCCATCATCTCAGCGAACAGTTTCGGCGCGTCCGCGCGAAAGAACCGCATCCCGCGCACCATTAGATCGCGGCAGGCTTCCGCGGAAACGCATTTCTGAAACCATACCGGCATGTTCGGATGCACCACGCGACTCATGTCGTGGGCGTAAGTACTTACTATCACCCGCTCTCCCTGATAATTAATACACGGCGCATCGAAAATCTCGTCGTGGTATACGCGCACCGGAAATTTCTCTTTTAAAGAATCGTCCACGCAATAACCAAACGAGATGTAGTTCGTCGTCGCCCCCAGGCCGACGATTTTTCCGCGCCCCGTGATCAATTTGTAGTACGGACTACAGGTATCGTACGGGTAGGGAGACAAGTGATGGGTGGCCGTGATTTCTTTGGCCGCCGGCCCGATCGCGCAGACGGATTTGGTCGGGTGCAAGCTGCGCACAGCGGCGCTTTGCCGGCGCGCAAACTCCGTTAGAATCCCCGTATATGAAGGCGTCCGGCGTACATCAAAGATTTTGCCTTGCCGCAAATATTCATAAGAAGAAATTCTATGATTCGGATAAGTTGGAAATAAGACCGTCCCCGAAGTACCAATCACTTCCCGAATCAGAAACAGAATTCGATAGAAGGGAAACGCCAGGTTCAATCCGTCCATCCCGCTATGAACGTAAACCAGATCGCCCTCAGTCAAACCAAGATCATTGGCCAGAATCGCACTGAAGTCTGCTTCCGTCAGCGGCGGTAGAGCGGCCACACGGCGGCATTCGCGCGCCCACTTCGCGCGCCGCAAAGACGTCACGGCCCGGTCCGGCAGAATCGTTCTGGCGATTCGTTGCAGGTCCATCTCAGACGATCTCGATCACGGTTGCACCCCATGAATAGCCGACGCCAAAACCTACCAGCGCCACCCGGTCACCGTGCTTAATGCGGCCTTGCTCGAGAGCGCTCTCAAGCGCGATGGGAATGGTCGAAGAGACAGTGTTCCCGCATTGCTCCATGTCGATCCAGAATTTCTCGGCCGGAATTTTCATCTTGGCGCGCAGCCGTTCGAGCATGAACTTGTTAGCTTGATGTGGCACGATGAAATCGATTTGGTCGAGGCTTAGTCCGCATTTGTCCAACAGCCGGCCCAAAGCTTCCGGCACTGTCTTCATGGCGAATCCGAACACATCGGCGCCATCCATAAAAAGGTTCTCCTCTGAACGCCAGTTTCCGGCCGAGTCTTCTTTCTCAATTGCCGTCTCGGCGGTGGGCCGGCAACGGAAGCCACCTGCCTTAACGATAATCTGACTGGCTCCTCGTCCGTCAGTTCCCAAAACGAAGGGCCCAATTAGTTCTCGATCGGACGGCATTGCGCCCATCAGCGTTGCCGCCGCGCCATCGCCGAAGAGGGTAAGCAGCGAACGATCCCGTCGATTAATAAATTTGGTATAGGTATCAGCGGTGATGAGCAGAACATTTCCCGCTGTACCTGCTTCGACCAAACTCTTTGCCAGCGCCAGACCGTAGATATATCCGGAGCAGCCCTGATTGATGTCGATGGCGCCGCAATCAGTTCTTAGTCCCAAGCGATCCTGCATCACGCAAGCGGTCGCGGGAGTGAAGTAATCCGGACTCTGCGTGCAAAAGATCAGGAAATCAATTTCTTCCCGCGCATGAGCACCGCCGGCAAACAAGCGTTCGGCGGCCGCGACACCAAGATCCGACGCACATTCATTTGGACCAGTCACGCCGCGCACGGCCACACCGGTCTTTGAGAGAATTTGACTGGCATGCCAGTCGCCGAATTCTTCAGCCAGTTGCTGGTTACTCAGTTTTCCCGCGGGCAAGAAAGATCTGATCGCCTTGATTGCTGCTCTGTTCTGCATGATGATTCAGTCGCGATTCATTATAGCCGGATCGCTTGTTAGTGGGTAAAAGTGTGTTGCTAATCTCCCGCATCACGATCCGACTACTGGCAACACACAATTGACCCAGCACCGGATCGCTCTTCGTATTTCATAACTGAGCACCGCTAAGTTAGAATCGCCGGCGAGGAGAAAATAATGGCTACCGACGAAAGAGTCAGCAAAGCAGTTTTCAACGCCGTTGATGAGCTCAACACGCAGTTGCCGGCAGGTGTCAGCCTCGAAAAGTCTCTGGATGCGCCGTTGTACGGCGCCGGAGGCAAACTCGAATCACTCGACTTTGTAACTCTGATCATGGAAGTCGAGGAAAAGATCAACGCTGAGTTCGGCACCGACATTACCATCGCCGACGAAAATCTTTTGTCGAAAGCGAAGAGCCCGTTTTCCACACTGCGTACTTTGATTGAATACCTGGAAGAGTTGCTCAAACAGCAGGGCAGTGCAGCGGGTTAACTTTCCCGATCACTTAATTTTCCAAAGCCACGCCAACTATTCTTATTGTGCCAGCCGATGATTACATCCTGCGCGCCCACGTCATCCCACCACGATTCAAACTCTGCGCGTGAAATATAGAATGTCGTCGGCGCCACCAGGTGATCGAAGACTATCGAGTGCTGCTCGCGCCAGTTGAAGCCGGAAACAAAGCTCAAATAATCGTTATAGAATAAATGCCGCGCGAGGCGCCGTCCGCGCCGGCTGCGATTCAAAGGCCCGTAGAAGAGTTTGGTGATCGCGTACATGATTGCCGCCGGAAGTTTTGAAAGATGAAACAGGAGGCGGGGATTCATTCGCGACGTCAGATATTCGCGGACCGGGTTAATGAACCTGACAATCCATCCGTTGTTCTCGGCGCCATAGATCCAGGCCGACATGTGGCCGCCCGGTTTGACCTTCGCCACCAGCGACCTAAAACCTGCGCGCGGATCGGGCAGGTGATGCAGCACGCCCAAAGAGAAGGCGTAATCGAAAACCTCGCGCAGAGGCAAATGGTAGATGTCGGCCTGAATGACATGCGCGTTTTCGATTCCCACCGTCGCCTCAAACGCGAGATCCACTGCGTCGCTCAAATCAACCGCCACGATGTCGCGCGCTCCCCAGCGCGCAATCCTGTGCGTATGCCTGCCCTTGCCACAGCCTCCTTCGAGCACTACTTGTTCTTTGCAGAATTCGGGCTGGACCGGCGCCAGCCAGCCCAGCAGCTCATCCCCGTATTTTTCATCCTCATGAGAAAACTCCTGCCATGACCAACCAAAGTTTTCCGCGGTCGCCTGCTTACCTGCTCCCATCTCTGTGAGGTCGGCAAAGCGCGGAACACCACGGCGAATCGCAAAGATTTGCCGACAAGCCGTGCACTCCAACTCACCCAAAATGATCTCAGTCCCCTCTTCTTCCTGAACTGACCTCAGATTAATCGAGGCGCCGCAGCAGGGACAGGCAAGATAATCTAATAATCGTCTCTTCATACGATCAGCAATACGCGCGAAGAGTGTCAGAAGCCCGACCGTACGGAAGGGCAGCCCGTGTCCTCAGAGCAGCGTGAGTGCCGACTAGCCCCCTTTCGGTCGGCCTGTTGACACTTCCAAGATAACCTTCCGGTCGACCACTAGTTGCTTTAATCGCCAGCAAGCCAATCCGGCAAAGACAGTGAGCAGAGCATGCATTGGCAATCCATAGCGAATATGCGTATGCATCATTGATCCAACGACCCAATAATAGAACACGGTGGCCGACATGATTCCGGTGGTGCGCCAATCCAAACGGAACGCGATGATCACCCCAACCAACATCAGCGGCAGCAGAAGGTAACGCAGGATACTCTGTAACATCCCCAGTCCATTGACGAACACCGCCAGGACTCCGCCCTGCCATGCGGTTGACAGACACTTTCTGCTGGTGACGTTGATGCCTGAGCTGCCATAAATTCCCAAAGGCACCCCGGCATATTTCATTACCGCGGCCATTCGATTAACGACCGTGCCCGCGTACCAGAAGGGATGCTGCTTGATGATTGCGACGGCTCTGCGCGTGCGCTCGCGATCGCGCTGAATTCCGTCCGGGTAATAAAGATCGAAAGACGCATCGGGCGGGACGTTCAACGCCGCGCGTTCCTGCTCAATAACTTCGCGATCGTTTCCGGCCGCGCCGAATTCTTTCGCGCCCCGCTCAGTCTCGCCAATTCCTTCCCAGAGATTGGTCCCGGCGCCCAGGCCGGTCGGCACGAAAGCATGAAACGCGATCGTGTTTCGCACCACGACCGGCGCAATTACCAGCAGCGCCGAGAGTATGACACCAGCGGACATGAGCACGCGCCGGCGCCAACTTGCGCGCACAAACAAAAGCAGCGCGAGTCCCCAAAAAAACACCAGCAGCATCGCGTTGGCGCGCAGCCAGCATGAAGCTCCCACCAGCGCGCCGGCGCCGATGGCCCATCCAATGCTTTTTCTTTTCGCGGCCAGGATCAACATCCACGCAGCTGCCACGACGATCCATGCCGTGGGCGCATCGGCCAGAGGCGCGGCCCCCGACAGCGCCAGCAAAGGCCAGAGCGCGGCAATCCATCCCGCCCACAATCCTGCGTTCCAGCCAAAAGCCGTCACGCCCAGGCCCACGATCAGCAGCACTGATAAAGCGTCGAGCACCCACTGAACCGTTTGCACCGCGGCCGGAGATCTACTACCGGTCAAGGTGTAGACGAAGGCCAACCATAACGGATAACCCGGCGGATAGATCGCCGCATCCGTGTGCAAAGGATCGTCGATCCAGAATATGGACGCGCGGCCATCGAGCCAATCCTGCGCCTGCCGATCGAAGTTTGCGTAGATGCCGCTGGGAAACCAACCCGGATCGTCAAGATGAGCGCGCAGAAAATTCGCCGTCAGCGCGCGCACGGAAAAGGCGAGCGCCAGGATGAAGAGGAGCGCGACGAGGCGCCTGGTCCGGGGATGGGAGAAGTTTTGGGAAAGCCTGCTCAAGGTCTCTGATTTGGATCAGAATGTGATTTCGGAACAGCGAATTGTAACAGGTCGCGTGATGGAGCGCGGGCATCCTGCCCGCCAGCGCGCGTAGCGCGCTTGAACTGTTCTTTGATTGCGCCAGGATCGTTCGCGCTTCGCGCTCAGGCGGACAGGATGTCCGCGCTCCGAAAAGTAGTCACTTCCGGGCTGAGACGATCACATTCCATCCAACGCTTCGTTCCAAACGTCGGAACATTTTTTCAGGAATAATTCGTCCGAGAGAGTAGAACTCGGGCCGCGTTAGCTGTTCGACCTGCACCTTCACTTCGCTGAACATCGAAAACAATTCGCGCGCTTCGCGACGGCTATAG
>WNFQ01001914.1_pt1 | contig 32156 bp, 32 predicted proteins | sample 5400171 | NCBI WGS metagenome assembly WNFQ01 (sample SAMN13153356, study PRJNA577476) | soil metagenome | isolation source: 20 cm soil under Madrone tree | place: USA:California | collected 2016-06-14
AGCCGTAGACTACCACCAACCCAGCTGCCGCCCGGATTGCGACTGCGTCGCCAACACGACTCCAGGCGATCGCGACGACCCTGGCGAACGAGTTGCATTCGATGATCGTATTGCATTGCATACTTTCGCCAGTCAGGCAGTGGTCGGTACGTGAGTATATTTATCTATATAATTCAATAATATAATATATATGGACGATTTCATGAAAGGACCCGACATTTTCCTTTTGCATTGCATACAAAATGCGCTATACTGGCTTCCGTACCAACAACAGCTTCGAAAGGAACCAACATGAGCAATATGACTTTTGATCCGAAGACCCTCCTCGAGACCTATCGCAAAGCCTTTGCGCCGACGACCAAGGCTAAGCAGGAAGGCGTTCAACTCATCGATCGCGTCAGCCGTTACCAGTACGCCGTTGCCGGCGATTACCTGGAGTGGACCTTGGCGCAGGCTAAGGCAGTCACTGCCGCTCAGACTCCGACCGATTTCGTGTCCAAGCAAAAGGAAGTTGCCAAGGCGCTCGCCGAAAAGTTGCGTGCCCGCGCGCAGGAGTTTGTCACGTTGGCGACCCAAGCCCAGAGCAGCTTCAGCCAACTGGTAAGCGAAGCCACGGCCAAGGTAGCCGAGGCAACAAAGAAGGCGGCCTAAACACAAGATATCCCCGAAAGGCCGTAGGCACGCGAGTTCCACGCTGGGTCGGGCGCCGCAAGGCGCCCAGGGCGGGCGGCTTTTTCGGGAGGGATTTTTCCGAACAAATTTCCGTACGGACGACCGACCAGAGCTTTCCTGCGCTCTGGTCGGTCCCCTAACCCGCGGCTTTCTTTACTCTCCCGCCGGCCTCCGAGCGTGCGGTCGAGCTTATCGAGCAGCGCCTTGTGCCCGGAGCGGATTAGAGATCCGGTCGACTATTCAGTATTTTACGGACAAAATCGCCAATAATAGGGTAGAATACGGACATTTCGGTCCTCCCGAGCACCCGAATGGCCCCCATAGCGGACAAGATGCCCGAACTCGTCCTGGTCGCAGAGACCGATCCGGCGGCCGCCCGGCGTGCGCGCCGATTGGCGAGCGGGGGCGTACTCAAGCGATTGTACCCGAGCATTTACACGTCCAACGTGGACAGGCCGCCAGAATCGATCGTCTTGCGACACTGGCAGGCGATCGTCGGACATCTGCTGCCGGGCGGCGTGATTTCGCATCGTTCGGCATTCGACAGCCGACCCTTTGAGGGCAGCCTCTCCATCACCCGCGGCAAGACCCGACGCGACGTGCGATTGCCGGGATTGACGATACACATCGTGCCGGGGCCCGGCCCCCGACTTGAACCTCCCGCGCCGGACTCGCGCTTCGGCGAGCTGTATTTGGCGAGCGATCCGCGGCGATTCTTGGAAAATCTTACCCGCGGGCGCGGTTGGAGTGATCGCGTGCTGCCGCAACCGACCCTCGAGGCGGCGCTCGACCGCATTCTGATGGTCGGCGGCCCCAAGCGCCTGAACCAATTGCGCGATCACGCGCGCGAAATCGCCCCATCTCTGGGTTACGACTCGCAATTCAAGCGCCTGAACAACCTCATCGGCGCGCTGCTCGGTACGCACGAATCGAAAATCTTGACCGCCAAGCAGGCCTTAGCTCGAGCTGCAGGCCGTCCCTACGATCCTCATCGGCTGGAAATCTTCGACGCGCTGTTCACTGCGCTCAATCAAGCCGAATTGGAAAGCATCGAGGATCCCGCGCCCGCGGGCGTCGCGCGCGAGGATTTCGCGTTCTTTGAGGCGTACTTCTCCAACTACATAGAGGGAACGACGTTCGAGGTCGAGGAGGCAGAATCCATCATCTTCGAGGGCAAGATCATCGAGAACCGTAATGAAGACTCGCATGACATCTTGGGCACGTTCCAAGCAGCGACGACCGCCCCCTGGCGGGACCGTCCGCCGCAAAATGCCGATGAATTTCTTGTGTGGCTGCAAAACGTCAACGCGCTCGTCATGCAAAAGCGGGCCGACAGAAAACCCGGAGAATGGAAAGAAAAAGCCAATCAGGCCGGCAGCACTTACTTCGTCGAACCGGAACTTGTCGTCGGGAGCCTGCGGGAAGGATTCGAACGGATACGCGCCCTGCCCCATCCCCTTGCCCAGGCCATCATGATCATGTTCGTGGTAGCCGAAGTACACCCGTTCAGCGACGGCAACGGCAGGACGGCGCGCCTCGCCATGAATTGCATGTTGAGCGCGCGCGCTTTGAGCCGAATCATCATTCCGACGGTCTACCGGGAAGACTACCTGCTGCCCTTGAAGGCGCTGAGCCACAACCGCATTGCCGAACCGCTCATAAGTGCCTTGAGCCGCGTGCAGCGCTGGTCCGCTGCCTTCGATTATTCGTTGCCGCGAGCGCAATTGCGCGAATCGCTCGCGCGCTGCAATGCCTTTCGAGAGGATCTGCGCAGCTACAAATTGCTCTTTCCGCCCGCGAAGCTGGCCGACTGAGCCGCAGACTACCCGTCGAAGGGGGCCAGGAGTGGCGGAGCTGTGGGCATGACCATCCACAAGCAGTGCGAGCGTTAAATGGAGTTGACCCGATAGTTTCCCGTCCAAGGCGCGATCCATCTTTTTTCGCGATGGAATATATCCAATAATACAGGCTTCAAAGATGGCTCGCGAAAGCCTACCTTGTGTTCATCGACGAAAACATGACCCGAGGGGAATTGCCATGTCACACAATCAAAAGCTTGTCGCCGTAGTCGGCGCAACTGGTCATCAGGGTGGCTCCGTAGTGCGCGCGCTGCAGGCGAGCGGTCAGTTCAAGGTGCGTGCGTTGACGCGCAACCCGTCCAAGCACCCGAAGCTGGGCGACGAGGTTGTTCTGGCGGATTTCAATCGTCCTGAGACCCTTAAGGCGGCGTTTTCCGGAGCACACGGAGTTTTCCTGGTGACCAATGCCTGGGAAGCCGGCGCGGACGAATCCAAGCAGGCCATTGCCGCCGTCAATGCGGCGAAGGACGCCGGCGTGAAGCACCTCATCTGGTCAACTCTGCCAAACGTGGAAAAGATCAGCGGCGGCAAGATCAATGTCCCGCATTTCACGGACAAGGCGAAGGTCGAGCGCGCTGTGAGCGAAGCCGGATTTGCCTACCACACCTTTGTGATCGCGCCTTTCTATTATCAAAACCTGCAGGGTGCCATGGCTCCGCAGAAACAAGCGGATGGTGCGTTGGGTTGGGCGCTGCCACTCGATCCCGAGCGGCGCGTCATCCACATGGGCGACATCGCGGAACTCGGCGGTATCGTCGCCGGTGCGTTCGCGCAGCCGGAACTCGCGGGCCGCGGGGAACACCTGCCGCTGGTCGGCGATTTTCAGAGTTTCAACGAAGTCCTCGCCACGCTGAATCGTCAGGGACACAAGTTCTCTTTCAAGCAAGTCCCGCGGGAAGTTTTTGCCGGTTGGTTCCCGGGTGCCGCGGACATTGCCGCAATGCTCGCCTACTTCGAGGCGCATACATATCTGGGATCGGACTCGCGCGAGGCGATCGCGCTCGCCAACAAAGTCGCCGGTTTTCAACCAACGAAGTTCGCCGCGTGGGCCAAGACGAATTTAGCGGTCTCAGCAGCCGCCTGAACTTAGGCCTCTGCGCGGGAGCAACGTGATGAGCCGATTTCCTAGTCACACGATCGAGGATGCCCCAGAAGGGTCGCGCTCGCTTCTGCAAAAGATTGCCCAGTCTTCACCGACTGGGCGTCCTCTGAATGTGCATGCGCAGATGGCGCATTCCCCCGCGGTGCTGGCGGCGTACACATCGCTGCGCGCAGTGACCGCTGAGAACGGCACTTTGGATCCCAAGGTGAGTTGGGCACTCAACCTTGCGACCGCGGCAACGGTAGGCAACTCCTACATGATTGCCATCGCCGGCCGATTCGCTCGCATGAACGGTTGGACCGAGGCACAAATCACAGCTCTGCGGACAGGAACAACTACGGGCGATGCCAAGATCGACGCGATCACCAGCGTGGTAAGGGACGCGGCTGCCCATTCGGGAAACGTCACCGAAAGCGTTTGGAAAGCGGCGCAACAACACGGTTGGACGGATACCCAACTGGCGGATGCGTTCGCTTACCTAGGGCTGACACTGTTTACGGCCTACTTCCTCAATTACGCGCAAACGGCTGCGGACGTCTGAGCACATCACATGATTGAGCATCGGCCCAGTGGACGGCTGGGCACCGCCAACCCCCGGAGTGCGGTGCTATCGCGAAATCGTCCAACTTCCGCCGCCCTCAGGCGCCACAAGCGGACGACCAATACGTCGCGAGAGATGCCGTTGCGCGCAATCGTCGATCAATTCTTGGATGTCAGAAACGATCGCATTGGTGTATTTAAATGAAAACCGCGGTGGAGACTCCGAATCGCTTCGCAAGCGCGCGAGCCTGACGGTGCGTTGATCTCGCGTTTGCCGTTGAGTACTTCGCTGACATTCGATTGTGAACCGAAGTCTTCCGCAAGATCGCTTTGGCGTAAATTGTTTTGCTCCATGAGAAATCCAAGGACGACGGCCGGGGTCGCATCCGGGATCTCAACATTGCGCTCCTCATAGTCATGCACGAATGCAGTGACGACATCGAGCAAACCCATGAGCGGGTGCGTCTCTCGATCGCCAACGACATTTTCCGACCGCCCTTTGAGATGGTATAATGGCCCCGTGTGGAAGGCCATTTGGCTCAGGGGATAATTCGATGGAATCCGCCTTTGTCTTAGCTGAAAAGCCCCTGTTAGAGATTCTTGCTCAAGTTCGCAACGGCTTGCCGGCGCACATGTTCGAGCAGGTTGCCTCGGCGTTGGGTCTTTCCACCAGCACGTTGGCTGCGAAATTGGGAATTGCCCGTCGCACCGTGACCCGCAAACGAGGCAACGGCGCACCCCTTTCCAGCGAGACTTCGGAGAAGTTGCTGCGGGCCGCGCGGGTACGCAATCTCGGCCGCACACTGTTTACGACCGACGCAGCGGTATCGGAGTGGTTATCGAAGCCCGAGCAGGCCTTGGGCAATATGGCGCCCCTCGATTTATTGGATACCGACTTTGGCGCTCGTGAAGTGGAAAATCTGCTTCGCGCGTTGGCTTACGGCCAGTTCGTCTAACCTGCATGCGGGTCTTCCGCATCGGGGCGGCGGTCTTTACACGGACCCGGAAAGAGGCCTTCAGCGGTCAGGGCGGCGTTTACGCCTCAGCCCGCTGGCACAGCGCCGGCCGTCCGATCGTTTACACAGCACAATCTCTCTCCCTCGCCGCCTTGGAGATTCTGGTCCGCCTCAAACAGACCAATGACATTCAACCCTTTTATGCCTATTCCATGGAAATCCCTGACCATCTCATTCTGACGCCCAAGTCTTTGCCGGCACGCTGGAAGAGCCGGATTGCGGTCAGCCGAGCAGTTGGCGATGCATGGCTCAAGACGAACAATTTACCGGCACTGCGGGTGCCCACCGTAATCACTCCCGGCGAATGGAATGTTCTCGTGAATCCCCTCCATCCGCAGTTCTCACTGAAATGGGTCGTGACGGGTCCCCACGCCTACACGTTCGACGCGCGACTACTGCCGGTCAAGAGAGGGATTCGGTCTCGTAGAACGCCACGGGATCAATGACCATCACATGCCGAGGATGATCAACAGCCACAAGAATTCGATAGCACCGGGGCGAGGGATTCTTTACGTTGGAAAAGGCAAAGAACTTGTTTACTCGCCTTCAGTCTTACCTGGCAGATCCAGCGAAGCTTCTGTTATTCTCGCCACGCAGTCCGCTTCGCCCGAACAGTTCACTGCGGCATGCCGCCAAGGCACAGTTACTTGTCGAAGTTCAGCAGAAGTACCGGGAGAAACGTGCAACAGACTGAGGCGCCATTCCCGATCTATATAACTCACAACCAGTTGAAAGGCCAGAAGATGCGGACCGCCGCCGTAAAGAGACTCATCGAGCTCGCACTTGCGAGCTTATCTAACCCGCATACGGAAGACGTCATCGACGATGTCTTCAACGCTATCGAGCACCATCCGGAATGGCGACAGGAGTACGACGACCTTTGCGTCGATCTCGGGAAGACAGTTGTCAATACGTGGGGTGGGTTCTGGATATCCCATTCTGAGGGGCGATCGAGCGTCCAACAGGTACCAAGTAGGCAGAGCACGCTCATCGCGTCCTACTCAAAACTCACGTCTGCAAACGCCAAATTAAGCAAGAAGCTCAAGGAGCCAGAAGCGCTGGAGGCGATGGCAGCCTACTTTCAGCGGCACAAGGCCGACCTTCCTGCGGTACTGGCAAATGGCGCCTAACCCCTAGCGGAGACTCCCTCGGACGGCGGTGCCAGGCACCTCGCGCGACTGGCAGCTGGCCGTGAAACGCGGGCGGGACGGGCGGGACGCGGAGGTATGGAGGGAACGCGAGGAAGCAGGGAAGCGTCGTCCCTGGGTGCGATGGTGGCCAGCCGGTGACTGATCTGCAGACGGACATCATCGAGCAGCGCACCGAGCGCCGAAGACGGGTCGCGCAATTCGCCTAAACGATGCGACTTAGGGGCCAGCGGCAATGAACCCTCGGATGGTTTGGCCGAGCCCGCTTAGGTATGCGTTAGAGACCGAATGGGAAAAGCTATAGCCGTTGTAGATCACGGTACCGTTCGTCTCGAGAGTTGGCCCCCCCGGCTTTGTTCCCTCCAGCAGTGCCGAAAGCCGCGTTAGGACATTGTGGTGTCGTGATATGCGCTCGATCATTCTGACAAGTGTCTGGTTTACCAGTACGAACTTCGGTTGCGGCGAGAAGATCAAGTGTTCGAGCCACTGCAAATGTTTTCTGTCGAGTAGCCTGAAAAAGAGGTCCTTGTCCGCACTGGTATTGCCGATCGTTGGAACGTCAAGCAGCTCGACGAACGAAAAGAGAGGCGCGTCGCGCGGTGAGAATTCCATCTTGGCGAAGTTTAGATGATAGCGAACGCCGCCAGTCCGCTTGTCGAATGGGTAATCGGGCAGAAGGAACGGGTGGTGCCTGCCGTACTTCGTCCAAAAGCGTATGCCGTCGGAGTGATACTCGATAATTTTGCCAAAAAAGTCATGGCCCCAGATGGCGGCCGAGTAGTTTGCGTCGTTGCCGATGATGAGCACTTGAGACTGCTCTGGATCTTGTCCTTGATACGGCCTACGCCGAAAAATCTCGATCAGCTCAAGGGACGGGTGAACGTCGTATTTCATTCTCCGCTCTGGCTAGAAAGACGACTTCAGTTCGCCCTCACTTACGATGCGAGGGGTAAGAGTCCGTTGGACTTGGATCATAGCCCGATCGATGAGCCCACCGTGACGGCCCCAGTATTCGACAATGATCTACAGGCAAGTCTTGAACCGGGTAAGTTAGGACTGCGCTCCACCACCAAAGCAGCTTGAACTAGGCCGGCGAGCCTCGCGCGCTGCCGATGATCGGCCGAAGTCTATCTACGTTTCCGAATGATCCCAAGGCGACGACGTAAAACAGAGTATTTCTAGCGCGCGCTGGTACGCCTCGACCGTTCTTCGTGCGCAGCGTCGATAGTCGTCCGATTGGTCGATTTCGCGGCCACCATCAGCGGCCCTTTCGAATAAGCCGAGAAAGTCTTCGCTCTCGACCCATGCGAGGTGGTCTTCGGCCACTCTAAGACGCTCAGCGTAAATCTTGTCTATCCGCATCGAATGCCTCCGTCCAGTGCAGGCTTTCACACGTAACTGGTTGATTTTTATTGGTGGGACGGCTGGGACTCGAACCCAGGACCAAAGCCTTAAAAGGGCCTTGCTCTACCAGCTGAGCTACCGTCCCAGTGGGCCGGGAATGATAGCCGAACTTCGGCGCCAGTTCACCGGTAATGCATCGTCAGCGGTAGCGGGTCGGATCGGGTACGCCGGCGGCGGCAAAACCGGCGGCACGCAGGCGGCAGGAGTCGCACTTTCCGCAGGCGGCGCCGTCGGGTCCGGCCTGGTAGCACGACACGGTCATGGCGAAGTCTATGCTGAGTTTCGTCCCCGTACGGATGATATCCGCCTTCGACATGTCGATGAGCGGAGCCTGGATTTTGAACGCCACGCCCTCGACGCCCGCCTTGGTCGCGAGCCGTGCCAGTCTCTCGAACGCCTCGATGAATGCCGGCCGGCAGTCCGGGTAGCCCGAGTAGTCGACGGCATTCACGCCCACGAAAATATCGGCGGCGCCCACGATCTCGGCCCAACCCAGCGCCAGCGACAGGAGCAGCGTGTTGCGGGCGGGCACATAGGTGATGGGAATGCCGGTGGTCTCCGATTCGGGTATCGCGATGCCGGTGTCGGTCAGCGCGGAGCCGCCGATGCCGGCGAGATCCACCCCCATGATTCGGTGTTCGCGGGCACCCAAGGCCAGCGCAACCTGCCGGGCGGCGGCGAGTTCCGCGCTGTGGCGCTGGCCATAGTGCACGCTCAGGGCGTAGCACTCGAAGCCGCGCGCACGGGCCAGACCTAACACGGTGGCCGAGTCGAGTCCGCCGGAGAGGAGTACGACGGCGCGCCTGGGGTGCGCGGTTGAGCCGGCGGAGGTCACTTGCCCGGGGTGTCGCCCCACAAGATTTTGTGAAGCTGTAGTTGGAAGCGCACCTGCAGCCGGTCCGCCAAGATCCAGTCCGCCAACTGGGTCGGGGATATTTGGTTGTGGCTGGGCGAGAACAGGATACGGCAGCGCGCGGCCAATCCGTGCTCCTGCAGAAACGCCCGGCTCCAGTCGTAGTCTTCGCGCGAACAGATGACGAATTTCAGCTGATCGCGCTGGGTCAGAAACTCGAAGTTTGCGATTCGATTGCGCACGGCTTCGTGCGAACCCGGAGTCTTGACATCGACCACGCGGGAGACGCGGCCATCGACAGGCGCGATATCCAGGGCGCCGCTGGTTTCGAGCGACACCTGGAAGCCGGCGTCGCACAGGCGCTCGAGCAGCTTCAGGCAAACTGGTTGCGCCAGGGGTTCGCCGCCCGTCACGCAGACGTGCCGTGCGCCGTAGCTGCTCACCTTCTCCACGATGGCCTCCAGGTCCAGCCAATCGCCGGCGTGAAACGCGTACTCGGTGTCGCAGTACTGGCAGCGCAGGGGACATCCCGTCAGCCGCACGAACACCGTCGGATAACCGACCGCGTCGGCCTCCCCTTGCAACGAGTGGAATATCTCGTTGACGCGCAAGCGGTCGGGTTTGCGTGGCATTTCAATCAATGTTTCTCGGTCGCCATCTTGTCTAGACGCTGCTGCGCCAAATGCCCGGCCGGTGCGTCGGGGAACTGCGTGGCGACTTGCGTCAGCGTGACCTTGGCCGAGTCCCATTGCTTCAGCTCGTATTGGCAATAGCCGATCTTGAGCAGGGCGTCAGGACGCTTGCGCGATTGCGGATACTTGTCCACCAGCTTCTGAAAAGCACCCTGAGCCTCGGGAAACGACTTGTTGACGTAGTAGGCCTCGCCCAGCCAATACTGAGCGTTGTCCGCGAGCGAACTGTCCGAATACACGATCAGAAACTTCTGAAACGCCGTGATGGCACGATCGTATTGACCGTCCTTCAACAAGTTGAAGGCAGTCTGATACGCGGCCTTGTCATCGGAAGCCGGCGACGGGGAATCCCCGCCCGCGCCGCCGGCACCCGGATCGCCCGATCCGGCATCCGAGCCCGTGCCGGCGCCGCCGCGCGACTCGAGGACTTTCATGCGCCGATCGAGATCGGCATACAGGTCGCGCTGCTGCTTACGGCTCGCCTCCAGGTTATTGGTCAGAAGATCGACATCGTTGCGCATGGCACGCAAATCGTTGCGCAGCGAGTCTCCCTGATTGGCCAGGTCGAGCAGGCTTTGATTGCTCATCACCCTCTCGATGCGCGCGAGGCGACCGTCGAGATCGTTCAGCTTGATCTGCACCGGATCCTGTTCGGGCGAGCTGGCGCACCCAGCCATTGCCAGTGCGATCGAGCAGGCTCCGCTCAAACCGAACGATACTCGGGATTTCACGGGCCGTAGGCCATTTCCACGCGCCGGTTCTGCGCCCACGCCGCCTCGTTGTCGCCATCGGCCGCGGGCTTTTCGGCGCCGAAGCTGACCGTCGTGAGCTGCGATTCCGCGACTCCTTGCAGCATCAGGGCGCGGCGCACCGCCTGTGCGCGGCGTTCGCCGAGTCCGATGTTGTATTCGCGGGTGCCTCGTTCGTCGGTGTTGCCCTCGAGCTTCATGTGCACGTTCGGATGACTGCTCAAATTGCGCGCATGGGCGGCGATGACGGCGGCGAACTCGGGCTTGATCTCCGACTTGTCGAAGTCGAAGTAGATCACCTTGCGCGCGAACGGCGCGTCCGCGCCCATGCCGTTCCCGCCCTCGGTCCCGGCATCGCTGCCCAGCGCGTTCCCGGAGGTCGACGCACCTTCTCCCTGCGTCGAGCCTGAAACCTGGCTCCCGGCATTCGGCGTCTCAATCACATTGTGTTTCTTCGGGCATCCCGCGAGCAGCATCGCTCCCGCCATCATCACCGCGACCGACAAAATTCGTTTCATTTAGCTCTCCATCCGAATGACGTAACTCTCAAGCTATCCAGTGTCCTGAATCATGAATCCCTTGCTCGATCCGCGGCGCGGCGGGCAAGGGATTCATGATTCAGGACGCTAGTGTACTTCCTTTCACTGCCGTCGATTAGAACGGCGCCCACGCAGGTTCCTGCAATTCACCCTCACTCGACACCAAGCGCTCCTGTACCCGGCCATCGGCACTGACCAGGGCCAGCACCCCGCGCCCGCGATCGCGGCTCGCGTAAATGATCTCCGCGCCGTTCGGCGCATAGCTTGGGCTCACGTCGAAATGACCCTTGGTGAGCATTTGGACATCGCCCCGCCCGCGAAGGTCCATGGTGGCGATGCGATAGCCGCCGTCTTCCTGGGTGACGAATGCCAGTTGCGATTCATCGGGCGACAGCCTCGGCCGCGCGTTGTAGCTGCCTTGGAACGTGAGGCGCCGCGGCTTGTCGCCGCTCTGAGTTCCGACGCGGTAGATTTGCGGGCCGCCCGCGCGATCCGACGTGAAGTACAGGCTTTGGCCGTCCTTCGACCACTGCGGCTCGGTGTCGATTCCGGGATCGTCGGTGATGCGGGTCAGCGCCCGACTGGCCAAATCCAGCACATAGATATCCAAATTGCCGTCGCGCGTCGAGAGCGTGAGCGCGAGCTTCTTGCCGTCCGGCGACCATGCCGGCGCTTGATTCACCCCCGCTTGCGCCGACACGCGCCGCCGTTCCCCGGTCTTCAGGAACTGCACGTACACGGACGGCAGGCGGTTCTCGAAGGAGACGTAGGCCAGATTCTGGCCATCCGGCGACCACGCCGGCGACATCAGCGGCTCGCTCGATTGCATCACGACGCGCGGATTCTCCCCGTCCGCATCCGCAACGATGAGCCTGTAATCCTTGTGCGGCAAAGACCCCAGCACCGATATATAGGCGATGCGAGTGGCGAATGCGCCCCGAACACCCAAGATCTTCTCGAACACCATGTCGGCAACCTGGTGGCCGGCGAGCCGGAGTCCCGGCTTGTTGGCGCTGATCTGGTAGCCCAGCAGCCGCTGGCGGTTGAGGACGTTATAGAGCTCGAACGTGATGTTGAAGCGGTCCTGCCCGAGCGGCTGAACTTCTCCGACCACCATGTAATCGTTGTTGAGCCGGCGCCAATCGTCGAAGGAGATGGCCGCGCCGGTATGCGGCTGTTCGACCATGTCCTTGCGATCGGTGGTCCGGAAGCGCCCGCTGCGCGCCAGATCATCGCTCACGAGTTGGGCCACGTCGAATGAGGCGGCAGCGGCCTCGGGTGAACTGAACGGTACGATGGCGATGGGAATGGCGTCCGCCTGCCCCTTCGTGATTTCCACCACGAGCTGCGCCCAGCTCCGCGAGCAGAACAACATGAAGCCGATCGCCGCCAAAACTGAAATGTGTCTATTCATTGGGCTTGAACCTAAATACGAAGTTTCTTTCAAAGAGCGCCGGGTCCGGAGGATCCGGCAGGGGCGATGCCCGATACACCGCGTTTTCGATCGATTGCCGGGCGGCCGCGTCGCCGTTGCACTGAGTCACGCGTGCACCCGTCACCTCGCCGCCCGGAATCTGGGTTACTTCGACCAAACAATCAAGACCGACGCTCGCGGACGGCGGCTTGATCCATGCATTCTGGATTCTATTGCGGAGCCGCGCGATATAGCTGTCCCGCAAGGGGCCGGATTCGGCGGCGCGGCGGTGTTCCTCGTCGGCCAATTGTCTGCGTAATTCGGCCTCGCGGTCCTGGCGGGCGCGGTCATCGGCGGCCCGCTTGGCATCGGCGGCCTGCTTCGCTTCGGCCTCTTGCTTGGCTTCCGCGGCCTGCTTGGCTTCCGCGGCTTTCCTGGCGTCGAGGAGATGCTGCTGCTCGGCGGCCGCGGCTTTGGCTTGCTCGGCGGCTTTGGCTTGCTCGGCGGCTTTGGCCTGCGCCGCAGCTTTAGCCTGCTCGGCGGCTTTAGCCTCCTTCGCGGCCTTGGCCTGTTCGCCTGCCTTCGCTTGCTCGGCCGCCGCCCTGGCTTGATCAGCCTGCTTGGCCTGCTCGGCCGCCTTCGCTTGATCAGCCCGCTTGGTCTGCTCAGCCTCCTTGACTTGCTCAGCGGCCTTGGCTTCCTGTGCGGCGCGCGCCTCGTCGGCAGCCTTGGCCGCTGCTGCGGCCTGCTCTTGGGCGGCGGCACGCGCGCGCGCAGCTTCTTCTTGCTCGGCGCGCTCCCGCGCGGCCGCCGCGGCATGCAGGACTTGCGAGTCCACCACCACCGCGTCGATGGGCAGCGGCTGCAAGCTGGGCGGCGGTTTGCGGGCGTAATTCAACGCCGTGAGCACCAGGCCGGCCACCAATAGTCCGTGCAGCAGCACGGACACGACGACTGCCCACGAATGTTCACGCAGGAAATTCCGCATTCAACCCGCGCCGCCGCCGGCCCTGTTGCCACCCCTGCGCGGCGCAGGGCGTACGGGGTCCGTCAGGAATCCGACTTTCGCCGCGCCGGCACGCTGCAGCAGCACCATGATGCGCACCACCGTCCCATAGGGCACGGTGGTATCCGCCCTGACCAAGATGGGGGTCTCCGGGTCGCGGCGCAGAAGCGCGGCGGTGCGGGCGCTCACCGTGTCATCAGAGGCGGGCTTGTCGGGGTTCGGACCAAAATTGACATAAAGGCGGTCGCTCGAGTCGATGGTCACGATCAGCGGCGGATGCCTGTCCATGAATCCGGGGTCGATGGGCTTGGCGCCGGCGGCGGGCAAATCTACTTTGACGCCCTCCTTGAGCAGCGGCGCGGTGATCATGAAAATGACCAGCAGCACCAGCATGACGTCGATGTACGGCACCACATTGATCTCTCCCATGAGCTTGCGGCGGCGGACCAGTCTGGCCATGGGCGCTACGTTTGCGCCGCCCGGGCCGGGGCCGGGCCGTGGCGCTGCAGAATGGTCGAGAACTCCTCCACGAAGGTGTCGAAGCGCAGCTCCAGGCGGCTGACCTGATCGGCGTATCGGTTGTATGCGATTACCGCGGGAATCGCGGCAAACAATCCGATCGCCGTGGCGATCAAAGCCTCGGCGATACCCGGCGCCACCGCCGCAAGAGTGGCCTGCTGCACATTGCCGAGATTGTGGAACGCGCTCATGATGCCCCACACCGTACCGAACAGCCCCACGTAGGGGCTCGTGGACCCGACGGTGGCCAGCATCGCGAGGTTGCGCTCGAGCCTATCCATCTCGCGCATCTGAGCGACCCGCATCGCGCGGCGCGATCCTTCGAGCAGCTGGTCCGACGGCGTCCCCAGCTGGCGCAGGCGGCTGTACTCGCCGAAGCCGGACTCGAAAATGCTCTGTTCGCCGGTACCCGCGCGCCCCTTGGTCTCGATGCTGCGATAGAGCGCCGTCAAGTCGCCGCCCGACCAGAATGCGGTCTCGAATTGATCGGCCTGGCGCTGCGAGTGGGAGATGACTCGCCCCTTCTTGAAGATGACGGCCCACGACACCAGCGACGCGACCATGAGCAACACCATGACCCCCTGCACGATGACGCTCGCATCGAGCACCAGGGTCCAGATCGACAAGTCATTGCCCATGACGCCACTCCACGAATAAATCCTTGGGGATAGGACGCGCTTTCAGCGTGCCGGAATCGAGGCAGGCGACGCGGGTGCTCGCGTCGATGAGCTGCACGTCGCCGCGCATGATGGTTTGTTTGAATACGATTGTGGCACCACCCAGGCGCCCGAGTTCCGCCGTGACGAGAATTTCATCATTGAGTACGGCGGGGCGCAGAAAATCCACGGCCACGTTCACCACCGCGAACTGCAGCTGCCGCTCGGCGCGCAACCGGCCTTGATCGATCCCGAGCGCCCGCAGCCAATCCGTGCGGCAGCGCTCCATGAACTTCAGATAGTTCGCGTAGTACACGACCCCGCCGGCGTCTGTATCCTCCCAGTACACGCGAAATGGGGCCGAAAACTTGTGTACCGCCGCCACTACGGAACGTCCCTGAACAGAGGCAGATTCAAATCACGCTCCATTGCCGGCGCCGCCAGTCCGAAGTGAGCATAGGCGCTGCGCGTCGCGACGCGGCCGCGGGCGGTGCGCATCAGAAATCCCTGCTGGATCAGAAAGGGCTCGATGACGTCCTCGATGGTGCCGCGCTCCTCGCTCATGGCCGCGGCCAGGCTGTCGACACCGACCGGCCCTCCCTCGAACTTTTCGATGACCGTCAGCAGCAATTTCCTGTCCAGCATGTCGAACCCTTGCGGATCCACCGCCAGCATGTCGAGTGCGGCGACCGCCACGTCCGAGCTGATGAGCCCGGCCGCCTTGACCTCGGCGAAGTCGCGCACCCGGCGCAGCAGCCGGTTGGCGATTCGCGGCGTGCCGCGCGATCTCTCTGCGATGCGGTGCGCCCCATCCGCCTGCAGATGCAGCTTCAGTATCGAGGCACTGCGCGTGACGATTTTCGTCAAGTCCTCCGTCGAATAGAACTCCAGCCTCTGCACGATGCCGAAACGGTCCCGCAAGGGCGAGGTCAGGAGCCCCGCGCGAGTGGTCGCGCCCACCAGGGTGAACGGCGGCAGATCGAGTTTGATCGACCTCGCCCCCGGACCCTCGCCGATCATGAGATCGAGCTGCGAGTCCTCCATCGCCGGGTACAGCACCTCCTCGACCACGGGACTCAAGCGATGGATCTCATCCACGAACAACACGTCGCGCGGCTCGAGATTGGTCAACAGGGCCGCGAGGTCCCCGGGACGCTCCAGGACGGGACCCGATGTCTGCCGCAAATTGACCTTCAGTTCGTTGGCGATGATGTTGGCCAGCGTGGTCTTGCCGAGTCCCGGGGGGCCGAAGATCAGCACATGATCCAGCGCCTCGCCCCGGTTGCGCGCCGCCTGAATGAAGATGTCCATCTGGGTCTTCACGGACGACTGTCCCACATAGTCGGCGAGGCTCTTCGGCCGCACCGCACGGTCGACCACCTCGTCCTCCCGCTTGGCCGGTCCCGCGATGATTCGATCCTGTTCAATGCCCATGCTGGTGCTTCAAGCCTTGGCCGCCGATTTGAGCGCGCGCCGGATGATTTCGGTGGTCGCGAGGTCCGGCTCATCGACCGACTTCAGGAGCCGAACCACCTCGGGCGGTTTGTAGCCCAGCGCGATCAAGGCGCTGAACGCCTCGCTTTGCGGAGTCGATGCCTGCCCCAAGCCCGCAGGAGTGCCTCCGGCAGCCGGCACCGACAGCTTCTTCACGCTGTCGCGCATCTCGATGATCACGCGCTCGGCGGTCTTGCGGCCGATGCCCGGAATCCGGGTGAGCATGGCGATATCCTCCGCTTCGATGGTGCGCAGGAAATCCTCCACGCTGGCGCCGGACAGGATGCCGAGCGCGATCTTCGGCCCGACCCCGGAGACCTTGAGCAGGCCGCGAAACAGCCGCCGTTCGCCGTCGGTGCCGAAGGCGTACAAGATATGCGCGTCCTCGCGGACCACCAAATGGGTGAACAACGCGACCGGTTCGCCCGCGGCCGGCAGCCCGTAGAAGGTCGACATCGGGGCTTCCATTTCGTAGCCGACGCCGTTCACGTCGACCATGAGCATCGGCGGCTGCTTGACCGCCAACCGGCCTTTGAGAAAACCGATCATCCGCGGCTCGCCGAACGCTGCACGGAAGCCCGCACACGGCCCCGGAGCGCATGGCACACGGCGGCGGCCAGGGCGTCGGCGGCATCGGGCGACAGCGGTCCGTCGAGCTTGAGAATGCTTTTCATCATGAGCTGTACCTGCGCCTTCTCCGCGCTGCCCGATCCGACCACGGCCTGCTTGATCTGCCGTGTCGCGTATTCAAAGACTTCGGCGTTCGCATCCGCGGTGCCGCAGATGGCCGCGCCGCGCGCCTGCCCGAGCTTCAACGCGCTGTCGGGATTGCGATTGACGAACACCCTCTCGATCGCGATTTCATGGGGCCGGTACTGGGCGACGATGGTCTGGACGCAGCGGAAGATCTCGCACAGGCGGTCGGCGAATTCGCCGGTCTCAGTGCGGATCACGCCGCTCGCCACATAGGTCAATCGCGTGCCCACGGCATCCAGGACGCCGAATCCCGTGCGCTGCGAACCGGGATCGATGCCGAGCACGCGCAGCGTCGCCGCCTCAGTGCCGCGCAAGCGCATCGCCCTCGTCGCCGCCCGCGCGGGGGCCGCCGTTTTCAAACCACATTCTTCGTATCCGCCATTGGCGCGTATGATACCGGCAATGGGCGCTTAAACCCACCGCCGGAAACGGCGCAAACCAAATGGAAACAACGGCTTCAACCTCGACCACGGCGAGCGCACGGCTGCACGCCGCCTTTGCCGCCGCGCGCGAGCTCGATCTGCCCGACACCGCCGAAGGGCTGCTGCGCGCCGGCCTCGGCGTGGCGGAGATCGTGCGCACTCTCGATGCCGACGACGAGGTGGTGGTCGCGGCCATGTTGCAGCCCCTCCTCGATGCCAAGCTCATCGATCGGGAGGCCGCCGAGAAACACTTCGGCGCCGATGCGGCCCGTCTCGCCCGGAACTTGAGCCAGCTGGGAGAATTCGGTTTGCCGGCGGATTGGACGCCGGAACAAGGCCTCGAGTCCGGCCAGGCCGAGGCACTGCGCAAGATGCTGCTCGCCGTCATCGGCGACGTGCGCTTGGTGGTGGTGCGGCTCGCCGGACAGCTGCAGAAAATGCGCACCGCCAAGGCGCTCGATCCCGTCCTGCAGCGCAAGCTCGCCACCGAAACCCGCGAAGTCTATGCGCCCCTCGCCAATCGGCTGGGTGTGTGGCAATTGAAGTGGGAGCTCGAGGATCTCGCCTTCCGCTACCTTCAGCCCGCCGACTACAGGCGCATCGCCGGCGCTCTCAACGCGCGGCGCTCCGAGCGCGAGCGCTACATGGAAGAGCTGAAGGCGCTTCTGCTCGGCGAATTGCACGGCGCCGGCATCGAGGCCACGATCGAGGCGCGGCCGAAGCACATCTACAGCATCTGGCGCAAGATGCAGGCGAAGCATCTCGCCTTCGAGCAGCTCATGGACATCCGCGCCGCGCGCGTCCTGGTGAACACCGTTGCCGAATGCTATGCGGCGCTCGGCGTCGTGCACTCGCTGTGGCCGTTCATCTCCGGGGAATTCGACGACTACATCGCCACCCCGAAGGACAACCGATACCGTTCGATCCACACCGCGGTGATCGGGCCCGGCGCGCAAGCGGTCGAAATACAGATCCGCACGCATGAAATGCACGCCGATTCGGAGCGCGGCGTGGCGGCCCATTGGCGCTACAAGGAGGGAGGCCGCGGCGATCAAGCCTACGAGCGCAAGATCAATCAGCTGCGCTCACTGCTGGCGCCCACCGAAGGCGGCGAAACGTCGCGCGATTTTCTCGATCGCATGCGGGTCGATCTGTTTCAGGACCGGATCTATGCCGTGTCGCCCAAGGGTGAAATCGTCGATGTTCCCGTGGGCGGCACCCCGCTGGATTTTGCCTATCAAGTGCACACCGACCTGGGTCATCGCACCCGCGGCGCGAAGGTCAATGGGCGCATGGTACCGCTCGACTACCGGCTCAAGAACAGCGAAACGGTGGAGATCATCACCGCCAAGACGCCGCAGCCGTCGCGCGACTGGCTGTCTCCCCAGTCAGGGTTTCTCGCAAGCCCCAGGCACCGCAATAAGGTGCGCGCCTGGTTCCGCAAGCAGAACGAGACCCAGAACAAGGCGGAAGGCCGGGCGATCTTCGACCGCGAGATCCAACGCATGGGGCTCCACAGCCCGCCCATTCCCGAGCTCCTGAGCGAGCTGAAACTGCCCAGCACCGAGGCGCTGCACGAAGCCTTGGGACTGGGCGAGGCCAGCCCCGCGCAGGTCGCGGGAGCCATCCAGCGCATTCTCCATGCGCGCGAGGTCCGCCCGGAGCATGCCGCCCGCGCCAAGAGCCCGTCAGCCGTGCGGGAACCGGACATCGAGGTCCAAGGCGTCGGCGACCTGCTGTCCACCTACGCGCGCTGCTGCAAGCCCGTGCCGCCCGAGCCCATCGTGGGCTACATAACCGTGGGCAGGGGCGTCAGCATTCACGCGCAGTCCTGCGCCAATATCGCCCGCCTGAGCATCAAGTCGCCGGCCCGGGTGCTGGCGGTTGCCTGGGGCAAGATGGGCTCGAACGAATTCCCCGTGGAGATCGAGGTCCAGGCCTTCGATCGCCGCGGACTGGTGCGCGACGTCAGCGCAGCACTGGCGGACGACAAGATCAGCATCCGGGGCATGAACACGGTCACCGACAAACGCGACAACATCGCTCATATGCGGATTGAAATATCGATCACCGGGCTGCCGCAGCTGTCGCAGGTGCTCGGGCGCATCGCGCAGCTCCCCAACGTCATCAGTGCCAGGCGAAAGAAATAGCCTCCTAGCGATTGATCCCGTCGATAGCCCTCTTATCGACCGCCAAGGCGGCCTCATGGATGACCTCGGACAGGGTCGGATGGGCGTGAATGGTGCGCTGGATATCTTCTGTGCTCGCCGAATACTCCATGGCAAGCACCGCTTCGCCGATCAACTCGCCCGCCATCGGCCCGATCACGTGGACGCCGAGAACCTCGTCGTCGTCCTTGGCAGACACGATCTTCGCGAGGCCCTGAGCGGCTTCCATCGCCCGCGCGCGCCCGCTCGCCGAGAACGGGAACGTTCCCACCTTGTAGGGCCGGCCGCTGGCCTTGACCTGTTCCTCGGTCAGCCCCACCCAGGCGATCTCCGGTGCGGTGTAGATCACCGAGGGGATGACCTTGTAGTTCACCTCGCCGAACTGGCCGGCGATGAGGTCGGCGACCATCACGCCCTCCTCCTTGCCCTTGTGCGCGAGCATCGGTCCGCGCACCACGTCACCGATCGCCCACACGTTCGGCACGCCGGTTCTGCAATGTTCGTCGACCTGAATGAAGCCGCGCTCATCGAGCACCACCCCGGTACCCTCCGCCAGCAGCCCCTGCGTGAAGGGTTTGCGTCCGACCGCGACCACCAGCTTGTCGACTTGCAGCTTATGTTCGCCCTGGGCATCGGTGTACACGACGTCGACCGCACCGCCGGCCACCGCCGCACTTTGCACCTTGGCGCCCAGCTTGATGTCGAGTCCCTGCTTCTTGAAATGTCGCAGAGCCTCTTTTGCGACGGCTCCGTCCGCTACGGGTAAGAATTGCTCGAGCGCCTCGATCACGGCCACCTCGCTGCCGAGCCGCCGCCAGACGCTGCCCAGCTCGAGGCCGATGACGCCGGCGCCGATCACGCCGAGGCGCGCGGGCACCGCATCGAACTCCAAGGCATTCCACGAATCGACGATGTACTTGCCGTCATGCGGCACGCTCCTGAGCTGCACCGGCACCGAGCCCGAGGCCAGCACGACGTGCTTGGCTTCCAGGGTCTTCTCCACGCCGTCCGGCCCGGTCACGAGCACCTTGTTTCCGGGCAGGAGACGCCCATGGCCCTGGATGCCGGTCACGCCGTTCGCCTTGAACAAGGCGGCGATCCCGCCCGTCATGGTCTTGACCACGGACGCGCGGCGTTTCTGCATGGCGGCGAGATCGACGGCCAGTCCGCCGATCTTGATGCCATGGACTGCGAACTCGTCCTTGGCGCGCTGATACAGCTCCGAGGATTCGAGCAGGGCTTTCGAGGGGATGCACCCGGCGTTCAGGCAGGTACCGCCGAACGCGAAGCTTCCGTCGGTGTTCTTCCATTCGTCGATGCAGGCGACTTTGAGCTTGTTCTGCGCGGCGCGAATGGCCGCAGGATAGCCCGCGGGGCCGCTGCCGATCACGATGACATCGTAGAGGTTGTTCATACGCCGAGCACCATGCGTGCCGGATCCTCCAGGCACTGTTTGACCGTCACCAGGAACTGCACGGCTTCCCGTCCGTCGATGATGCGATGATCATAGGTGAGCGCGATGTACATCATCGGGCGCACCACGACCTGGCCGTCCATCACCGTCGGGCGGTCCTGAATCTTGTGCATGCCGAGAATCGCACTCTGCGGAGAGTTGACGATGGGCGTCGACAGCAGCGATCCGAACACTCCGCCATTGGTGATCGTGAAGGTACCGCCCGTGAGCTCCTCCATCGTGATGGTCCCGGCCCGGGCGCGCCCCGCGAAATTGCCGATGGCCTTTTCGATATCCGCGAAGCTCTGCAGGTCCGCATCGCGAAGCACCGGCACGATCAGGCCGCGATCGGTGGAAACCGCGACGCCGACATCGAAATATTCGTGATAGACGATGTCGTTGCCTTCGACCGACGCGTTCACCGCCGGAAATTTCCTCAGCGCCTCGACGCAGGCCTTGGCGAAGAACGACATGAATCCGAGCTTCACGCCGTGCTGCTTCTCGAATTGATCCTTGTAGCGCGCGCGCAGTTCGTTGACCGCCTTCAAGTCCACTTCGTTGAACGAGGTCAGCAAGGCTTGAGTGGCCTGTGCCTGGACCATGCGCTCGGCGATCCGCGCACGCAGCCGGGTCATCGGCACGCGCTGCTCCGCGCGGGCGCCGCGTACGCTTGGAATGGGCGCCGACGGGGCCTTGGCCGCCGGCGGTGCGGCATCCTTCGCCGACAGGAAGACGCGTCCATCGCGGCCGGACCCGGCGACGGCCTTCGGATCGAGCTTGTTCTCTTCGACCATGCGCTTCGCGGCGGGGCTCAGCTTGGCCGCTGCCGCGTCGGGCTTGGCGGCTTCGCTCGCCGCCGCGACAGCGCCGCTGGATGCGGCCGCGCTCGCCGCCGCACCCTTGGCTGAGCTCGCTGCCGCTCCCTCCTCGATCACCGCCAGCACCTGGCCGCTGGTCACGGTGGTGCCATCACTGAGCCTGATTTCCTTGAGCAGCCCCGCGACGGGCGCCGGAACCTCCAGAACGACCTTGTCGGTCTCCAGGTCGACGAGATTTTCATCGCGCGCCACGGCATCACCGGGTTTCTTGTTCCACGCCACGATGGTGGCGTCAGCCACCGATTCCGGCAGCTGCGGCACCCGAACTTCAATTGTCATGATCCCGTCCTTGTTTGAGCCGCCATCGCGGGCAGGCGCATTGTTTGTCGAGAAGTCTCTTCCGGCGGAACGCCCTGCAGCGCCGCGGTGACCAGATTTTTCTGTTGCTGTTCGTGCAGACCCGCAATACCCGTCGCAGGCGCCGCCGCGCCGGCGCGTCCCGCATAGAGGAGCTCGTCCAAGGGACCCAGTTTCGACTGCAGCCGATGGCGTATATGGTACCAGCTACCCTGATTCTGCGGCTCTTCCTGGCACCAGACGATCTCACGGGCGTTTTCGTACTTGCGCAGAATCGTCTCGTACTCGTCCGAGGGAAAGGGGTAAAGCTGCTCGAGCCGAACGACGGCAACCGTATCGACCTTCGCGTCGCGCCGCGCCTTCAGCAGATCGAAATACACCTTGCCGCTGCACAGGACTACGCGCTTCACCTCGGAGGGCCGCGGATCGTCGACGTCGTCTATCACCGAGTGAAATCCGCCCGTGCTGAGTTCCTCGAGCCGCGAGACCGCCAACGGGTGCCGCAGCAAGCTCTTCGGCGTCATGACGATGAGCGGTTTGCGCAGCGGCCGCAGCATTTGACGGCGCAGCATGTGGAACATCTGCGCCGGGGTCGACGGCACGCACACCTGCATGTTGTACTCGGCGCAGAGCTGCAGGAAACGCTCCAGGCGCGCGGACGAATGCTCGGGCCCCTGGCCTTCGTACCCGTGCGGCAAGAACAGCGTGATACCGGACAGGCGGCCCCATTTGGCCTCGCCCGAGCTGATGAACTGATCGATGATGACCTGCGCGCCGTTGCAGAAGTCGCCGAACTGTCCCTCCCAAATCGTCAGGCAGTGCGGTTCGGTGGTCGAGAATCCGTACTCGAAGCCCATGACCGCCTCTTCGGACAACACCGAATCGGTCACCCTGAAGGTCGGTTGGTTCGTGGCCACATGCTGCAGCGGAATATGGCGGCGTCCCGTGGGCTGGTCATGCAACACCGCGTGCCGGTGGAAGAACGTGCCCCGGCCGCTGTCCTGGCCGGTGAGGCGCACCGGGAATCCTTCCTGCACCAGGCTCGCATACGCGAGGTTCTCGGCACAGCCCCAATCGAGGGCGACATCGCCGTTCACCATTCTCTCGCGCGTCTGCATGGTGGCGAGCACCCGCGGGTGCAGAACCCAGTCCGACGGATATGAGGTGATGGCCTTGCCGAGCGCCCGCAAGCGGCCCATGTCCACTCCGGTCTTGACCGGCTCCCAATCCGCGTCCAAGTACTCCTTCCAATCCACGGTGAATTTGTTGCCGATGAGGCCGAGTGCGGCGCGGGCCTGCGGCTTGCCGGCATCCAGTCCGTCGCGATACTGGTCGGTCATGGCCGCGACCTCGGCCGCGGTGAGCACACCCTCGGCCGCCAGTTTGTCCGCGTAGATCTGGCGCGCCGTCGGCTTCTTGCGAATGACCCGGTACATCAGCGGCTGGGTCGCCGCGGGTTCATCGGCTTCGTTGTGGCCGTGCCGGCGATAGCACACCAGATCGATCACCACGTCCTTGTGGAATTTCATCCGATACTCGAGGGCAAACCGCGTCACGAAACACACGGCTTCGGGATCATCGGCATTGACGTGGAAAATCGGCGCTTCGACCATCTTCGCCACGTCGGAGCAATAAAGAGTGGAGCGCGCGTCGTGCGGATCGCTGGTGGTGAATCCCACCTGGTTGTTGATGATGATGTGCACCGAGCCGCCCGTATAGAAACCCCGGGCCTGCGACAGCTGCAAGGTTTCCATGATGACGCCCTGCCCGGCGAATGCGGCGTCACCGTGAATCTGCACCGGCAGTACCTTGTCGCCCAGCGCATCGCCGCGGCGCTCCTGCCGTGCGCGCACCGAACCTTCCACCACCGCGTTCACGACCTCCAGATGCGAGGGATTGAAGGCGAGCGCCACGTGCACATTGCCCGATGGCGTCTTCAGGTCGGAGGAAAATCCCTTGTGGTACTTGACGTCGCCCGAGCCGCGCAGCTTCGCCAGATCGTACTGGCCCTCGAACTCGCTGAACAAGTCCTTGGGCGACTTGCCGAGCAAGTTCACCAGCACGTTGAGCCGGCCCCGGTGCGCCATGCCGATGATGGTCTCTTCGACCCCCATCCTGCCGCCGTGCTGAACCAGATCGTCGAGCAAGGGAATGAGGCTGTCGCCGCCCTCGAGCGAGAAGCGCTTCTGGCCCACGTACTTGGTGTGCAGATAGCGCTCCAAGCCCTCCGCGGCGGTCAATTGCCACAGGATGTTCCTCTTCTCGTCGACGCTGAACCGGCGCTGCATGCGCGCCACTTGGAAACTATCCTGCAGCCACAGACGCTCGTCGGTGTCCGACACGTGCGCAAATTCCGCACCGATGGTATCGGTGTAAATGAACTTGAGGTCCGCGAGAATATCCTTGAACTTGGCGCGTTCGGGTATCGCAGGGTTGCGGCTGCCGGTGAAGAATTCGGTATCCATATCGGCATCGGAGAGACCGAAGTACTCGAGGTCGAGCACATAGGGCTTGGCGCGGACCTGTAGGCCCAGCGGATCCAAATTGGCGGCCAAATGCCCGCGGTTGGCGTAGACCTGAATGAGCCGGGAAACCGCGCCCTGCTTCGCGCTCGCCCCGCCGGAGTCGCCGCTCGGCCCGGGCGCCTGCGTGGGCGGCGAGCTGAGACGGGCCAGCAGACGTTCGCGAATGGGGGTGTGCGCGACCTCGCCCTTGGCGCCGCCTTGCAGTCGGCTGAAGTAGGCAGCCCAGGCCGGATCGAGCCCGTTTGGATCTCTCAAGAACTGCTCGTAGAGATCCTCGATGAAAGCGGCATTTCCGCCGGACAGAGCCGTAGTGGCCAATGCTTCAGCTAGTGATTGACTCATAGCGCTTGGACGGAAAACCTCAACTGCATCAACACGATGAGAAGCGGAAGGGAATTCGCTGACAGGATTCTAGTCTAACCGAACACGGCACAATATGGAATGCGGCGCAGCTCATCAGAATTACAAGGCCGGCAGATCGATCGGACCTTTGAGCATCCAGACCTCGTAGCAAATAAGCGCCACATAGGCGGTCAGTACCCCGTACAACACCCATTCGACGCGCATGAGACGCATGAACCGGTAGCGCGCCAGGAACACCATCAAAACGACGCCGACACCCGTCATCCCCATTTTCAGCGCCGCAAACATCGCCACGCTGCGATAGATCAGCGCCGCCATGACAGGGTTCACCTCGGCGGCGCCTCCCTGCAGCAGCAGCGTGGTCAGGAATGCGTCCGATACGCTCAACAACAAGATACCGATCGCAACGGCCAGCAAATGAGCCGAATGCCAATCGAGCGAATGGAAGCGGGAGTCCCCGAGGCGGCGCGGCGGGTTTCGCCGGCGGGGATTGAAGCTGCCGTACCAAACCGACCACCAGCGCCGGCGGCGTCGGTCGGCACGAGTGCGCCGCTCGTGCGCAAAGTGGGATCCTGTGCGGCTCACTCGCTTCATCGGTAATACTATCCCGGCAGGCTTGGGGTTTCGGCAAGCTCGATGCGTCATAATGCGGCCGGGCGGTCAGGTATTTTTCAGGACGCCGTCACCAGCTTGGCGGCGAACTCGCTCACCGGCATGGCGGCCAGGGCGCGTCGATCCGCGAACATCGCTTTGATGGATTCGGTCTGCTTAGGATGGAAATGCGCGGCGACGCTGGCCTCGAATTTCCTCACCAGCACCGGCATGCCTTCCTCACGGCGCTTGCGATGGCCGATGGGATAGTCCACCTGCACGCGCCGGCTGGCGGTGCCGTCCTTGAAAATCACCTGTACGGCGTTGCCGATGTAGCGCTTGGCCGGGTCGTAGTATTCCTGCGTGAAGATCGTGTTCTCCTTCACCTGCATCTTCGCGCGCAGCGCATCGACGCGCGGATCGCCGGCAACCTGGTCCTCGTAGTCGGCTGCGCTGAGGCGGCCGAACAGCAGCGGAATGGCGACCATGTATTGAATGCAGTGATCGCGGTCCGCCGGATTGGCGAGCGGCCCGGTCTTGTCGATGATGCGCACGCCGGGTTCCTGAGTCTCGATGGTGACCCGCTCGATCTCGCCGATCCTGGGCAGGATCTCGCCATGCAAGGTCATCGCCGCTTCGACGGCCGTCTGTGCATGAAACTCCGCCGGATAAGAGATCTTGAAGAGCACGTTCTCCATCACGTAACTGCCGAAGGGCTGCGGCAAGGATAGGGATTTCCCCTTGAACAGCACATCCTGAAAGCCCCAGGTCTTGGCCGACAGAGCCGAGGGGTATCCCATCTCGCCCTTGAGCGCGAACAACGCATGGCGCACCGCCCGGCTGGTTGCGTCGCCGGCCGCCCAGCTCTTGCGCGAACCCGTGTTCGGAGCGTGCCTGTAGGTGCGCAGCGCGGCACCGTCGACCCAGGCGTTCGACACCGCATCGATGATCTGGTCGCGCGAGCCGCCGAGCAGCGCGGTGACCACGGCGGTGGACGCCACCCGGACCAGCAGCACGTGATCGAGACCCACTCGGTTGAAGCTGTTCTCCAGGGCGAGGACACCCTGGATTTCGTGCGCCTTGACCATGCCGGTGAGCACGTCGCGCACCGAGACCGGTTTGCCGGACCGCGAGAGATGGTCGGCCACGGCGAGAATGCCGCCCAGGTTGTCCGACGGATGCCCCCACTCCGCCGCCAGCCAGGTATCGTTGAAATCGAGCCAGCGGATCATGGTGCCGATGTTGAAGGCGGCGTTGATGGGATCGAGCTCGTAGGCAGTGCCGGGAACGCGCGCGCCGTTGGTGAGGGTCGCGCCCGGAACCACCGGCCCCAACAGTTTCGTGCAGGCCGGATATTTCAGCGCCTGAAAACCGCACGCCAGGGTATCCATGAGACAGTAGCCGGCGGTCTCATAGGCCAGCTCACTCTCGATCTCGAAGCTCAGTGCATAGTCTGCAATCGCGGTCAGGACGTGATCCGGCGCAGGACGTTCGGCGGATTTGATGTCGTGGGACATGGGGGAGGACGGACTCTCTGATGTTTGAAGAGGGGTGCGGAGCGCGGCGTCAGGGGCGCTGCGCCAGCGGCACGAAGGGAAGGTTCTCCGGACCGATGTAATTGGCGCTCGGACGAATGATCTTGCCGTCCTCGCGCTGTTCGATGACGTGCGCCGCCCAGCCCGAGGTGCGGCTGATCACGAACAGCGGCGTGAACATTGCGGTCGGCACGCCCATGAGGTGATAGGACACGGCGGAGAACCAGTCGAGATTGGGAAACATCTTCTTGACCTCGTGCATGACCGACTCGATCCGTTCGGCGACTTCGAACCCCCGCAGGTCGTTGGCTTCGCGCGCGAGGCTCCGTGAAACCTCCTTGATGACCTGATTGCGGGGATCGGAAATCGTGTACACCGGGTGGCCGAACCCGATGATCACCTCTTTGTCGGCCACCCGCCGGCGGATATCGGCCTCGGCGGCATCGGGCGTCGCGTAGCGGCTTTGAATCTCGAAGGCGACTTCGTTGGCCCCGCCGTGCTTGGGCCCGCGCAGCGCACCGATGGCGCCGGTGATGCACGAGTACAGATCCGAACCCGTACCCGCAATCACCCTGGCCGTGAAGGTCGAGGCGTTGAACTCGTGCTCGGCGTAGAGATTGAGCGAGGTGTGCATGGCGCGCACCCAGGATGCGGAGGGCTTGCGCCCGTGCAGGAGGTGTAAAAAGTGGGCGCCGATCGAATCGTCGTCGGTTTGCACGTCGATGCGCCGTCCGTCGCGCGAATAATGATGCCAATAACACAGCATCGAACCCAAGGACGCCAAGAGCCGATCGGCGATGTCGCGAGCGCCCGCATTCTGGTGATCGTTGGCCTCGGGAATGCAGCAGCCGAGTGCCGAAACACCCGTACGCAGCACGTCCATGGGGTGACTCCCGGCCGGCAGCTGTTCGAGCACGGTGACGACGGCGGCGGGCAGCAGCCGAAGCGCTTTCAACCTGGCCTTGTAGGCGGCAAGTTCCGCGCGATTCGGCAGCTTCTCGTGAACCAAGAGATACGCGATCTCTTCGAATTCGCACTCGGTGGCGATATCGAGAATGTCGTAGCCGCGGTAGTGCAGGTCGTTGCCGGTCTTGCCGACCGTGCAGAGCGCCGTGTTGCCCGCCGTCACCCCCGACAAGGCCACGGACTTCTTGGGCTTGAACGCCTGGTTTTGGGATTGCGCGCCGGGCATGTTCATCTCCTGAGATCCGTCACTTTTCCTTTCCTTCCGCGAATAACTCGTCCAGCTTGGCTTCGTAGGCGTAGTAGTCCAGGTACTTGTACAAATCGGCGCGGGTTTGCATGAGGTCCAGCACGTTCTTCTGCGTCCCGTCGCGGCGAATCGCCTGATAGGTCGCGAGGGCCGCCGCATTCATCGCCCGATAGGCGGAACAGCAATGCAGCACGATGTCGACGCCCACCGATCCCAACTCCTCGCGTGTGTACAGGGGCGTGTGGCCGAATTCCGTGATATTGGCGAGTACCGGCACCCTGACGGCGTCCTTGAATCGCCGATACATGCCGAGCTCGGTGATCGCCTCCGGGAAAATCATGTCGGCACCGGCCTCCACGCAGGCGACCGCGCGCTCGATGGCCGCATCGATGCCTTCCACGGCCAAGGCATCGGTGCGCGCCATGATGACGAATTCGGATTGCGCGCGCGCGTCCACGGCCGCTTTGACCCGATCCACCATTTCCTGCTTCGAGACGATCTCCTTACCGGGCCGGTGACCGCACCGCTTGGCCTGAACTTGATCTTCGATGTGCAATCCGGCGGCGCCGAACTTGGCGAAGGACTTGACCGTGCGGGCGATATTGAACGCCCCGCCCCACCCGGTATCGGCATCGACCAGGAGCGGCAGCGGGCAGGCATCGGTGATGCGGCGTATGTCGATCAGCACATCGTCCATGGTGCTGATGCCGAGATCCGGAACGCCCAGTGAATTGGCGGCGACGCCGCCGCCCGACAGATACAGGGCCTTGAATCCGCAGGCCGCCGCCATTCTTGCCGCATAGGCATTGATCGCGCCGACGACTTGCAAGGGGCGCTCCTCGGCAACGGCTGCGCGAAAGCGCGCGCCGGGCGATGCGTTGGACACCGCCGTCATACGCGCCCCACCACCGGAATCAAGGCACCGGTGACTGCGCGAGCCTCGTCCGAGACCAGGAACGCAATGACTTCGGCGGCCTCGACCGGAGCCACCCAGCGAGTGAAGTCCGACTTCGGCATGTCGGCACGATTCCTGGGCGTATCGAGGATGCTCGGCAATATGGCATTGACCGTGATGCCTCGATCCTTCAATTCGTCGGCGAGCGCCTCGGTCAATTTCGCGACTCCCGCCTTGGATGCCGCGTAGGCGCCCATGCCGGTCGACGCCTTGACGGCACCCATCGCACCGACATTGACGATGCGTCCGCCGCCCCTTCGCAAGAGATAGGGCAGCGCCGCCTGACACGAAATCACGGCGGTTTGCAGATTGATCCGGTACATGGAATCCCATGCCTCGAGGGTGCCGCCTTCGAGTTTTTCCCACTGGAATCCGCCGGCGACATTGACCAGCCCGTCCAGGCCGCCCGCCTCCTTGACCACCCGTTCCATCGCCGAACGCGCGGCGTCTGCTTGCGTCAAATCGATGCCGCCGTAATGCAGCGCACCGGCCGGAGGTGCCGTCGGCGACGTTCGGCCGTGATCGAGCAGCGCCAGCCTGGCACCATATCGGCTCAGGGTCGCGGCCACGGCCTGACCCAACGCGCCGTTACTCCCGGTAATCGCCAGAACCTTACCCGATAGATTCATGTGGGAATTATCCTCGATTCCAGACCACCGTCAGAGTGACCAATCCGCTCAAAATACCTGAGCGGAAATGCAATACCATCTCGCTTCATTCCTGCGACTCCTCTTGGCCTTGCCCTGACTCCTGGGCTTGCCATGACTCCTAGGCTTGCAAGGTGCGGCGGAATTCGCCCGGACTTGCGCCCGTCCATTTTCTAAATGCACGATGAAAGGCGCTGCGTTCGGAGAATCCCAATTCCAGGGCAATGTCCATGACGCTGCGGCTCGAATGACTGAGGTAACTGATGGCAAGATCGCGCCGCAGCTGGTCCTTGATCGATTGATAGGACTCCCCTTCCTCGTGCAACCGCCGGCGCATCGTCGCGGGCGTCATATTCAATTCCACAGCCAGCTCGTCGAAATCCGGAACCTCGCCCGGCAGGAACTGACGGAGCCGCCGCCGAACCTTCGAGCTCAGGCTGCTGCCGTTCTTGTATTTCACCAAGATGCTCTCCGGCGCCGTGCGCAAAAACTCCTTGACCGACCGCTCGTTCTGCACCACCGGCAGATCGAGGTAATTCGCCTCGAAGGCGATCACGGTGTTCGGTCTATTGAAACTCAGCTCCGCGCAATACATCAGCCGGTACTCGGCGCTGTGCGCGGGTTCCGGATAGCTGAATTCGGTGCGCAGGATGGGAATGCGCCGGCCCACCAGCCAGCACGACACCCCGTAGAGCAGCATCAACAAGAGTTCGTGAGCAAACACTCGCTGGCCCGCACCCGCGGCTCGCTCGTGTAAGACGATTCTGGCCTCCCGGCCGTCCCGCACCAGGGTACCGGAGAAATCGTCCAGGAGCAGCGCATAGAAACGCAGGCTGCGGTCGAGCGCCTGGCCCAAGTTCTTACAGTTGACGACCGAGTGGCACAGCATGGCAAAACTCCCGGCCTTCATACGGCGGGAATCCTGGCCGAAAAACTCATCGTCGAGGGCAAGAGCGATGGTGCGCCACAGGGCGCCGTAGTGCTTCGCCGACACGCGCGCCTGGGGAACTTGCAGCAGGCTCGGGGAAAGTCCCACCTTGGCCAGCATCTCGTCCGCATTCAGGCCGCGGGCGCGGACACTGTCCAGCGCTGCGGCAACGAAGCAAATGGCGATGGTTCCCGGTTCCGCGGACCGGGTGGCCGCGGCCGCCGTCCCTCGACTCGCGGCGACCGGAAAAGTGTTGCCATTTTGCCTACGCATTTTGAACGAATCGGGCACCAGGAGGATCGACGTGATGTCTTATAGTCTAACGCGATACGGCGGGGCGGGATCACGTATCAGCGTGGCCGCCGGAAGGCGCTACAGGCTAAACTACGGGGTCCGCTGATTGCGCGACCGTTAACGACCCAAGGGACAACCATGACGACCAAACCTGCAGTGCTGGCAAATCACGTACCCGCCGTCAAATTGCTGCTCGACGGCAAATTCATCGACTCTCGCACCAACGAATGGCACGACGTGGTCAACCCGGCTACCCAAGAAGTGCTGGCACAGGTCCCATTTGCCACCGACGAGGAAATCAACGCCGCGGTGGCCTCGGCCAAGGAGGCGTACAAGACCTGGAAGAACACGCCACTGGCAACTCGCGCGCGGATCATGCTGAAGCTTCAAGCGCTGGTGCGGGAACACATGAGCCGCATAGCGCGCACCTTGAGCGCGGAACAAGGCAAGACCCTGGCCGATGCCGAAGGGGACGTGTTCCGCGGGCTCGAGGTGGTCGAACACGCCTGTTCGGTCGGCAGCCTGCAATTGGGCGAATTTGCGGAACATGTCGCCGGCGGCGTCGACACCTACACCCTGCGCCAGCCCATCGGCGTGTGCGCGGGCATCACGCCCTTCAATTTTCCGGCCATGATCCCGCTGTGGATGTTTCCCATGGCCATCGTCTGCGGCAACACCTTCGTGCTCAAGCCCTCCGAGCAGGACCCGCTGACGCCCATGCTCTTGGCCGAACTCGCGCTGGAGGCCGGGGTGCCGCCCGGTGTATTGAATATCATCCATGGCGGCAAACGCGCGGTCGACGCGATCTGCACTCACCCCGACATCGTCGCCGTCTCCTTCGTGGGATCGACCGCCGTGGGCACGCATGTCTACGGCCTGGCCTCGCAGCACGGCAAACGCGTGCAATGCATGATGGGCGCCAAGAATCACGCGGTCGTGATGCCGGACGCCAACAAGGAGCACTCGCTCAATGCCCTGGTCGGAGCGACCTTCGGCGCGGCGGGACAGCGTTGCATGGCCACGTCCGTCACCGTACTGGTGGGCGAGGCGCGCAAATGGATACCGGATATCGTCGCACCGCATCCTCGGGCTGGTGGAAGACGGCATCAAGGAAGGAGCCAAGCTCGAGCTGGACGGCCGCGCCGTCAAAGTACCGGGTTACGAGAAGGGCAACTTCATCGGCCCCACGATTTTCTCGGGTGTGACGCCTGGCATGAAAATATACACCACGGAGATTTTCGGACCCGTGATGGTCATCATCGGTGTCGATACCTTGAGCGAGGCGATCACGCTGATCAACGACAATCCCTTCGGCAACGGCACCGGCATCTTCACGCAAAGCGGGGCGGTGGCGCGCAGATTTCAGAACGAGATCGACGTGGGGCAGGTCGGGATCAACGTTCCGATTCCGGTGCCGGTGCCGATCTTCAGCTTTACCGGATCGCGCGGCTCCAAGCTCGGCGATCTC
>WNFQ01000812.1_pt1 | contig 32154 bp, 32 predicted proteins | sample 5400171 | NCBI WGS metagenome assembly WNFQ01 (sample SAMN13153356, study PRJNA577476) | soil metagenome | isolation source: 20 cm soil under Madrone tree | place: USA:California | collected 2016-06-14
CAACCTCGGTAATGTCGATCGGTTGTCCTTTGCCCTCCAACGCGAAGAGCGGACCGCGGGCCACGCCCGTGATGCGCCAGCGCGCGATCACCTCGTCGCCGACACCATAAATCTCTTCCATGACGCGCTTCTGCCCCTCGATTCCGGACAACGCATTCGTAGTCAGCTTTTCGAAAATGTCGCGCTTCACGACCCGGCGGCCGACGACATTCTTGCCCATCAGGCGCTGAATGGAATCATCGCCCCCGGACCCCACCCACTCCACGGCCATATACTTCTTGATGTTGGGCAGGGAGCCGCTGATGCCTTCGATCTGCAGCTGGATGAAGTTCTCGATGTTGCGCTCCGCCGCCGGCGAGCTCGCGATTTTCCGTAGCGTCGGCGCGGTCGTTGCGGGAGTTGCGGGAGTTGCGGTGGGCTCAGCGGCCGCCGCGGTGCTCGATTGGGCCGCCACCGCGAGAACGGCGACGGTCAAGGCTGCGACGATGCGCGGGTACTTGGCGTTCATGTGTCTCTCCCCTTTATATGAGTCCGCAATCGTTTGCATCGTAGTCTAGCCCCCGGAGGATGTAAATGGGAAAGGATTCTGCAATTCGGTTCGCTTGCCTGCCTTGATCAAATGTCCCGGCACGTCATGGCCCACGATGCGCGGCAGATCTCGCGCAATCCCAAGCAAAGCGTCGAGCTGAACGCCGGTATCGAAGCCACATGCGTCGAGCATGTGCACGAGATCTTCAGTGCAAATATTGCCCGTGGCGCCAGGCGCATAAGGGCAGCCGCCAATCCCTCCGAGGGATGCGTCGAAACTATCGATACCCGCGCTCAAACCGGCAATCACGTTGGCCAACCCCATGCCGCGCGTGTCGTGAAAATGCAGAGTCGCCGGCAGCCCAGGGAACGTCTTGCGGCATGCCTCAACGACTTCTCCCACCTGCGCAGGGTGCGCCATACCAACAGTGTCCGCGAGAGTGACGCTGTCAACGCCAATCGCCATGTATTGCTCGACAGCCCACAGCACGCGATGGAGCGGCTGCTCTCCGTCGAACGGACAACCGAATGCGGTCGCGACCGTGGCGTTGACCCGCATGCCGCTGCCTCGGACGAGCTCCATCACACGACGGAACTGTGCAAGAGACTCTTCGCAGGTCATCCGCATATTTGCGAGGTTGTGACGTTCTCCGATCGACATCACCAGGTTTATTTCGTCGACACCACACTCGAGTGCCCGCTCGCAACCACGTTCGTTCGGCACCAACGCCACGTAGGCCACTCCCTTCACGCGGTCGATTCCGTTCATCACTTCCCCGGCATCGCGCAGGTTCGGGATGGCTTTCGGAGATACGAACGACGTCACTTCGATCTTCGCAAGTCCGGTTCTCGACAGGCGATTTATCAGCGCAATCTTCTCGTCGGTCGGAACGAACTCGGCTTCACTCTGAAAGCCATCGCGCACCGCGACGTCGTTGATGTAGACGCGTTTGGGTGTTTCGGCAAAGAGCATGAGTCCGGTCCCCGATGAATTTGAATTGACGAAAGACGCTTCGGCTTCTACGTCCAACGCATCAAACGACGCCGCCGGCGCGCAGGCGTGCAATCTCGTCGGCGCCGCGGCCCAGCGCGCGCAAGATGTCGTCGGTGTGCTCCCCCAACTTCGGGCCGACCCACCGCGTTCGACCGGGCGTGCCCGAGAGCTTTGGCACGATACCGGGCAACGAAATCGGGGCTCCATCGGGCAGTGTTTGCGGCTCGATCATGGCGCGTGCGTGGTAATGAGGATCTTTGTAGATGTCTGCGGCCGTATAGACCCGGCTCGAAGGAACAGACGCAGCCTCGAGCGTGGTTAACACCTCATCGATGCCGCGAGCGGACGTCCACACGATGATCGCCGCGTCGATCGCCTGGTTATGCTCGACGCGCCCGTCGTTGCGGGCGAGCCGCGGATCCTCGGCCATGTCTTCGCGCCCGATTGCACACATGAAGCGCTTGAAAATGCTGTCGCCGTTACCCGCTATGATGACGTACTGGCCGTTCAGGCAGGGATAGGTACCCGATGGTGAGATCCCCGGCAAACTCGCGCCCGTACGCTCGCGCACGAAGCCGAACTCGGCAAACTCGGGAATCAAGCTTTCCATCACCCCGAAGACCGCTTCATACAACGCGATGTCGACAAATTGGCCCCGCCCACCATTCGCGCGAAGGTGGTGCATCGCCAGTAGCGCACCGATCACGCCATAAAGCGAAGCGAGGGTATCGCCGATACTCACCCCCACCCGCACCGGGGGCCGGTCAGGGAAGCCGATGAGATGCCGCAGCCCCCCAAACGACTCCGCGATGGCTGCGAACCCCGGCCGTTTGTGGTAGGGACCATCTTGACCGTAGCCGGAAACGCGAACCATGATCAATTTTGGATTGATCTCTGAGAGCGTATTCCAGCCGAGCCCCCAGCCCTCGAGAGTTCCGGGCCGGAAGTTTTCGATCACGATATCCGCATCTTTGACGAGGTCGCGGACGATCTGCTGGCCCTCGGGGGACTTGAGATTGAGCGTGAGTGACTTCTTATTGCGGCTTTGCGAGTACCACCACAGAGAAGTACCGTCGTGGAGCTTGCGCCACTTGCGCAACGGGTCGCCTCCTTCCGGCGACTCGATTTTGATCACTTCAGCGCCGAATTGAGCCAACAGACCGGCCGCATAGGGTCCGGCGATCAACGTACCCAACTCGATCACCTTGACGCCCTGCAGGGACGCCGTCGAAGTCGTATCCGCGTTTTGCATGTTCGTAATTCTCAGAGCTCAGGTTGCTTACTCCGGCGGAATCCTTGTCGATTACAGTTCGGACTGCCTCACATGAATGCCACATGGCTCCGCAAAGAAGATTGCGTTGATACCCCTTTTATTCACACCCCGCCCGGCCGCGAGGCCTCATTCACTGCACACAGCTCCTTGCACCGTCCGCGAGCGTGACTTCTACCACAGTCAACCCTTCCTTAGAAACACGGGATGGAAATACCTCTGACAACCTGCTTTCGTGCACCGGGATGACCCGCGTGTACTCTCCCCCGACCACCTTCAAAATCTCGTCGTAGGCCATCACTATATTCGTCTGGCTGCCTTGTGCGTAGCCAACCGGCCGATACTCCGGGTTCTCCCGGTCGAACCCATGGAGATTTTCATACTTATAGACCAGATCGCCAACGAGCGCCCAGACGTCTTCAGAATTTCGCTTACCGTCGTTTCGGACGATGACATACTGACTGCCCGGAGTATGCGAGTCATATGCGGGCACGAGATCGATGCTTGGCAGTACGTCTTCCATGGCTCCGCGCACGCTCACGAGTCTTCCCTGCTTCGCCAAATCCACCACCCTGACGATATCGGACGGATCGATCGCGGACAGAAGCCAGCGGAAACGCTTCTCGAGCGAGAGCATCCACACCCATTTCGACAACTCCTCTTCCTGAATGTAGAACTTCGCATTTCGGAAAAGGTCAATGCCCCCCATGTGATCAAAATGCGCGTGGGTGATGAACACGTGAGTCACGTCATCGGGATGCACGCCGCATTCGGCGAGAACCTGTTCCGCGGAACGCCAATTGACGATCGAAAAGGTCCTGGCCATGTCAGCGGCATGATCGACATCATTGAAACCTACATCGACCAAAGCACACACGCCGTTCCCTTTGACGAGTACGTATCCATAGGGCATCTTTTCCGTACCGGCGTTGTAATTTCCGTAAATGAGACTGCCTTTTGGAAAGTCAACGGTATACGCATACTCGAGCACGTGAATCGAATAGAGCCCCATGTCTGTCTCCGTTGGCTGTGAATTGGTTGACAGTTGGCGCGCCCGGACGGATTCGAACCGCCGACCACTGCGTTCGAAGCGCAGTACTCTATCCAGCTGAGCTACGGGCGCGCAGAAAACCCCAGTCGGTCACTCTTTGGTCACTCCGGCCCTCTTTGGTCACTCCGGCCGCAGTGCGAAAGTGTACCCCATCTAAACTCTTGATCCCTCAATCGTATTCGCCCGATTCCACGGGAGACCGGATGCGAGCTCACCTTGACGCACGAGGGAGTGCTTCCGGAGTACCACAAAATCAGCGACTTACGGCTGCGACGTTGAATGCTGGCGGGCCTTCGCCCTTGGCCGTAAGATCGTGGTGGCTCTGACAACTCATTCGCACCGATTTAAAGAGGATTCCCGATGAAGGCTTGGCTACCGCTCACGTTGGTTTTCGCACTTGGCACCGCCGCACATGCACAGGCGGCGTGCTCTTATCCGCGCGCCCCGGCGGCGCTCCCCGACGGGAACACCGCAACCAAGGACGAGATGATCGCCGCGAAGCATGATTTCGACCGGTACAACGGCGAGATGAACTCTTATCTGGATTGTCTCAAGCTCGAGATGGACGTCGCCACACCCAAGGATCCCACGAAGCTGACGCCCGAGGAGCAGAAAAAGGCGAATGAGCAGCAAAAAGTGCTGGTGCAGAAAAACAACGCCGCAGTCGATGAGCTGCAGGCGCTTGTCGGACGGTTCAATGAACAGCTGAAGATTTTCAAGGCGAAGCAGAAGTCGTAACTTTTGGCGCGGCGGAACAACTCCGCCGCGACCTTACCATGCAGGCTGGAACGCTCATTACTCCGCGTCTGGCCGAAGAGGCCATCTACTCTCGGCTGACGTGTCTGCCCATCGAATCACTGCCGCTGACGCAGTGTGTCGGCGCGACTCTGCGCGAGAACATCTATGCGGAGCGCGATCAACCGCCCTTCGACCGTGTCTCCATGGACGGAATGGCGGTGGACAGCGAGGCTCTGCGCCGGGGTCTCAAGCGCTTTCGCATTCAGGGCGTTCAGGCGGCCGGCGCGCCGCCGATGAAGCTCGGCGGCGGCGACGGCGCGATCGAAGTGATGACCGGTGCGGTTCTGCCGCCCGGCAGCGACTGCGTGGTTCCCGTCGAACAGATCGACGTCGCGGAAGGCTACGCCTCGCTCAAGTCGGACGTCGTGAATTCACCCTACCACAACGTGCATCGGCGCGGCAGCGACAGCCGCCAGGGCACGCTGTTGCTGGAGGCGGGCACTTTGCTGCGTGCGCCCGAAATCGCGGTCGCCGCATCCGCCGGCATGGCTCGGGTGCGCGTAAGCAGTCAGCCCGCCGTCATGATCGTCTCGACCGGCGACGAGCTGATCGAACCGGGCGATCCGATCGCGGATTATCAGGTGCGTCGATCCAACGCCTACGCCGTCGCCGCCACCTTGCGCACCCGCGGCTTCGGCCGGGTCGGCGACGATCATGTGCCCGACGATGAGCGCCTGATGCGCGAACGGCTGGCGCTGCATCTCACCACTCACGAGGTGGTGATATTGAGCGGCGGCGTCTCCATGGGAAAGTTCGACCTCGTGCCCAAGGTGTTGATGCAGCTCGGCGTACAGCAGGTGTTCCACAACATTGCACAGCGCCCCGGCAAACCCATGTGGTTCGGCATCGGGCCGCAGGGCCAATCGGTGTTTGGCTTGCCCGGCAATCCGGTCTCCACTCTCGTCTGTCTCATTCGTTATGTCATCCCGGCCATCGGCGAAGCGATGGGTACCAAGCGCACGCCGCCCGAACGCCTGGCGCTGTCGGCGCCCGTTAGCTTCCAACCCGCGCTGGCTTATTTCTTGCCGGTGGCCATCGAGCACGACGACTGGGGACGCCCCTGGGCCAATCCGCGGCGTCCCAATGGATCCGGAGATTTCTTGAGCCTGACGGGCACGGACGGCTTCGTCGAGCTTCCTCCCGGCCCCAACACTTACCCGAAGGGCTTCGTGACCACCGTGTACCGCTGGTAGAGAACCATGAATTCCGCCGTTCACCACAATCGTGGACCGCAAAACCCGCTCGACCGCCTCGGGCGGCCGCTGCACGATTTGCGCATCTCGGTCATGGACCGGTGCAATTTTCGCTGTCCCTACTGCATGCCGAAAGAGCAATTCCACGAACACTACCGATTCTTGAAGTCCCAGGAGCGGTTGTCGTTCGCGGAAATCGTCCGCCTTGCAGGGCTGTTCGCGAGATTGGGCGTGCGGAAGGTGCGTCTTACCGGCGGCGAACCGCTGCTGCGGACGAGTCTCGCGGATTTGGTGGGCGATCTCACCGACGTCCAGGGCATCGACGACATCGCGCTCACCACGAATGGGGTGCTGCTGGGGCAGCACGCCGTCGATCTGCAGGCCAACGGCCTGAAGCGCGTGACCGTGAGCTTGGACACCTTGGATCGGGAAGTTTTCGCACGCATGAGCGGCGGGTTCGGCGCGCTCGATCAAGTCTTGGCCGGCATCGAAGCCGCCATCGCCGCCGGTCTGACCCCCGTCAAGATCAACGCCGTCATCGAACGGGGCTTGAACGATCACACCGCGCTGGATCTCGTCGAGCACTTCCGCGGATCGCCCGTGATCGTGCGATTCATCGAGTTCATGGATGTCGGCAACCGCAACAAGTGGCGGCCCGACCTGGTGGTGCCTTCGCATGAGCTCGCCGCCCGCATCCATGAGCGATGGCCGATGCGGCCGATTTCAGAGAACTACGAGGGTGAAGTGGCGCAGCGATGGCGTTTTGAGGATGGGTCCGGCGAAGTGGGTTTCATTTCGTCGATATCGCAGCCGTTCTGCGGCGCCTGCAGCCGGGCGCGTTTGTCCTCGGAGGGTAAATTCTACACCTGCCTGTTCGCGACTCACGGTCTCGACCTGCGCGCGCCGCTGCGTGCCGGCGCCGACGATGCGGACATTCTTCAATTGATCCGCGGCGTCTGGAACGGCCGCACCGATCGCTACAGCGAACTGCGCGGAGAATTGCGCCGCACCGAACCCGAGACGAGGAAAATCGAGATGAACTACATCGGCGGTTGAACTCATGACTTTTACTCATTTGGATGCGGAGCGCCACCCGACCATGGTCGATGTCGGCGACAAGACGCCGACCAAGCGAACGGCCACCGCCGAGGCCCGGGTGCGATTCCCGCCGGCCGTCGCCGCGGCCCTGCGTGACAGCGGCCTGCGCTCGCCGAAAGGTCCGGTCTTCGATACCGCCATCGTGGCCGGAGTCATGGGCGCGAAGCGCACCCACGAACTGATTCCGTTCTGCCACCCGCTCGGGCTGGAGAACTGCCGCATCACCATCGATCTCGACGGCGACACCGCGGTGATTCGCTGCACCGTGAGCGTGCATCACAAGACGGGTGTCGAAATGGAGGCCCTCACCGGCGCCAGCATTTCCGCACTGACCGTGTACGACATGTGCAAGGCGCTCTCCCATGACATCGTCATCGGCGACCTGCGCCTGCTCGCGAAGGACGGCGGGAGAAGCAGTTACGACCTGAAGGCGACGCCATGATGCACACGAACCCCGATCATCCCGACAGCACGGCACCGCCGGTGTACGGTCTGATCCTCGCCGGCGGCTCGAGCTCGCGCATGCACCGCGACAAGGCCGCGCTTCAGTATCGGGGCAAGAGCCAGTTGGACCGCGCCTTCGAGCTCGCGAGCCGCCATGTTTCGCCGGTTTTCGTATCGGTTCGCGCGAACCAAACCGCCGACCCGACGCGGGCCCGGCGCCCGATGATCGTGGATTCCGTCGCGGGCGAAGGACCCATCGTCGGTATCCGCTCGGCGCTCGCCGCGCATCCCGAAGCTGCCTGGTTGGTGCTGGCATGCGACTTGCCGTTTCTGTCGGACGCGGCGCTCTCCCAGCTGTTGCGCGAGCGCGATCGGGCCGGCTTGGCCACGGCGTACCGCAGCGCCCACGATGGCCTGCCCGAACCCTTGTGCGCCATCTGGGAGCCGGGAGCCGCGGCGGCGCTCGAACCCTATCAGGCCGGCGGTGGGTATTGTCCGCGAAAATTCCTGATTCGCCACGCGGTGCGGCTGCTGGAGCCGCAGGATCGGCATGCCCTCGACAACGTCAATACGCCCGAGGAATATGCAGAGGCGGTGGCGGCACTCGACCCCGCTTCCTAGGTCAAATCCCATGCAATTGAAAATCCAATACTATGCACTGATGCGCGAGCAAGCCGGCCGTTCCGAGGAGACCCTCGAGACCTCCTCCACGACGCCGGCGGACCTGTACGGCGAACTGTCCACCCGATACCGGTTCACCCTCACGCGCGAACAGTTGAAAGTCGCGGTCAACAGCGAGTTCAGCGACTGGTCGCGCCGGCTCGCCGCGGGCGACGCCGTGGTCTTCATCCCACCGGTGGCGGGCGGATGATTCGGTTTCGCCTCACCCAAGCGGCCATCGACACTGCTCAGGCGCGGCGCGAACTCCTCGACTCGGGCGCGGGCGGCTACGTCAGTTTCGAGGGATGGGTTCGGGATCACAATGAGGGCCGGGAAGTCACTCGCTTGGAATACGAAGCGTTCCAGGAACTCGCGGTGAAGGAAGGCGAGCGCATCGTCGCCGCCGCCCTGCTGCGCTTCCCGGTGAAGCACGCTCTCTGCATCCATCGCATCGGCTCGCTGGACTTGAGCGACATGGCCGTGTGGGTCGGTGTCAGCTCCGCGCATCGCGGAGAAGCCTTCGACGCCTGCCGATACATCATCGACGAAGTGAAGCATCGCGTGCCGATCTGGAAGAAAGAGCATTATCGAAGCGGTGATTCCGGCTGGGTGAACTGCGAGCGCTGCGCCGAGCCCAGCCACGAGCACGAGCACGGGCATGAACACGAGCATCATGACGAGCCCGCCGCCACCCAGACCTAGGTAGGGCGCGATGCAGCCCGACTATTCACGGCAAACATTGCTCAAGGAGATCGGTGCGCAGGGCCAGGCGGTGCTGGCACTCGGGCGGGTGCTCATCGTCGGCGCGGGAGGGCTCGGCAGCCCGGTGCTGCAATACCTGGCCGGCGCCGGGGTGGGTTGCCTCGGGATAGTCGACGCCGACACCCTGGACGCCAGCAATTTACATCGTCAACCCATCTTTGCCCTGGCGGATGTCGGTGAACGCAAAGCCGGGCTGGCGCTGGCCGCGGTCGAGCGCATCAACCCCAGCGTGCAGGTCGAGTTGCATGCCGTGCGGCTCGACGCCGACAACGCTCTCGCGCTGATTCGCGCCTACGACGTCGTGGTCGATTGCAGCGATAATTTTCGCGCCAAGTATCTGATCAACGACGCCGCCGTGCTCGCGCACCGGCCGGCGGTCTTTGCCAGCGTCTATCAGTACGAAGGTCAGCTGCAGGTCTACAAGCCGGAGCCGAGCCACGCCTGTCTGCGCTGCCACTGGCCCGATGCCGTCGCGGACGGCGTGGTGGGCAACTGTGCGGAAGCGGGAGTCCTGGGTCCGGTTCCCGGGACCTTGGGTGCGCTGCAGGCCCTGTTGACGATCAAGATTCTGCTCGGGATGTCGGGCCAGCTCGACGGCGAGCTGCTGTTGCTGGATTTCACGAACTTTTCCAGCCTCAAGATCAAGGCGCCGCGCCGCGCCGAGTGCCGCGCCCCCGATTGTGCGCACATTCGCGGGATTGCCCCCGAGGACCTTGGGATCGAGATCACCCTGCCCTCGCTGGCCGACGCGGCGCAGCGCGGCCTGGAAGTGATCGACATCCGCACCCAGGAAGAGGTGGCGGCACGCCCGTCCGCCGCGCGCCATGTTGCCATGTCCGATCTGCTGGCGGATCCCAGCCTGCTCTCTCCCGGGCGGGAATATTTGCTGGTGTGCGCGTCGGGCAAGCGGAGTTTGGCGGCGGCCCGCTGCTTACGCAAACTGGGGTTTGCCGTGCGCTCGCTCGCCGGCGGACTGCAGGCGCCGGACGCCTGATCTTGCGCTTCGACAGTAAGCTGCCCGACGTCGGCACCACGATTTTCACGGTGATGTCGCGCCGCGCGCTGGAAGAAGGCGCGCTCAACATCGGGCAGGGATTTCCTGACTATCCCATCGATCCGCGATTGACGGCCTCTTTGGTGGAAGCAGTCGGCGAAGGACGCAATCAGTACGCGCCGATGGAGGGCGTGGTCGAGTTGCGCGAACGGATTTCGGCAAAACTGCAGACGAGCTACGGCCGCCGCGTCGATCCGCATACCGAGATCACCGTGACCTGCGGCGGCACCGAGGCACTGTACGATGCGATCCAAGCCGTCGTGGGCCCCGGCGATGAAGCCATCATCTTCGATCCCGCGTACGATGCCTACGAGCCCGCCGTGCGCCTGGCGGGCGGCCGCTGCGTCCGCATCGCGTTGACGCCGCCCGCATTTCGCTTCGATTGGGATCACGTTCGGCGGCGCTTGAGCGATCGCACCCGATTGATCATCATCAACAGCCCGCAGAATCCGAGCTGCACGGTGGCGGACGGCGGCGATCTGGACGCCCTTGCGGCCTTGATCCGCGATCGGCCGATCACCCTGCTCGCCGACGAAGTGTACGAACACGTGCTCTACGACGGCCGGCGCCATGCGTCGGTGCTGGCGCACTCCGAACTGCGAGAGCGCAGCTTCGCGGTGTTTTCGTTCGGGAAGACGCTGCACGCGACCGGATGGCGGGTGGGATATTGCGTCGCCCCGCCGGCTTTGACCCGCGAACTCCGCAAGGTGCATCAGTTCAATACCTTCAGCATCGTCTCGCCGCTGCAACATGCCATTGCGCGCTACCTCGCGGCACGCCCCGATGCGTGGATCGGGCTGTCGGCGTTCTTCCAAGCGAAGCGGGACCTGCTGGCCGGGCTGCTGCGAGGCTCGGGTTTCGAGCCCATCCCCGCCGCCGGAACCTATTTTCAACTGGTCGACTATGGCGCTCTCAGCAAGGACACCGACGTGGATTTCGCCGACCGGCTGATTCGAGAAGCCAAGATCGCGACCATTCCGCTGTCCCCCTTCTACGCAGCGCCGCCGCCGATGACGCTCCTGCGCCTCTGCATAGCCAAGCACGATGCAACGCTCGAGTCGGCTGCCGAGCGGCTCCGCGCCTTCGCCGCCGCACCGCACATACGGAAGTAGGCCCAGGCGGCGCGGTGCCGACCGCAGACTTTGCCGCTGCCGAATTCGCGCCGCGTCCATCAGCATGCGCCCGGCCCAGCGATACACATTGCTCTCCTTGACGGTGCGGCGCATCAGGTTCATGCGATTGCGCCGTTCGTCCCGGCCCATGCGCATGGCCACCTCGATCGCCTCGGCCGTTTCGGTCACGTCGAACGGGTTGATCAGCACCGCTTCCGCCAGCTCGCGTGACGCGCCGGCGAAGGTGCTGAGTATGAGAACGCCATCCTCGTCGTCGCGCGCGGCGACGAACTCCTTCGCCACCAGATTCATCCCGTCATGCAGGCTGTTGACCAGGCAGAAATCGGCCGCCCGGTACAGCTCGTAAATGCGCAGGGGCTCTTGATGTTCGTCGATGAGGATGATGGGCCGCCAATCGCCTTCCGCAAATCTGGCATTGATCCGCTCCACTTCGCCGTAGGTGTGCTGCTGCAGCGCCTGATATGCCGGCAATTGAGCGCGCGAGGGCGCGGCGACCTGCAGCAGGACGATCCGCCCCCGATGCCGCGCGTTCTTGTCCAGCAGCGTCTCCAACGCCTGGAAACGCTCGATGATCCCCTTGGTGAAATCCCAGCGCTCGACGCCCAAGCCGATGGTCATGTCGGCGCCGATACGGTACCGCTCCCGCACCGCCGCCCGGCACGCGGCGACATCGGGCAGACGCCGCAGCCAGCGCGGGGGCCACTCGATCGAGATCGGATACGGTGCAACCCGGCACACGTGCCCCTGAAGGGTGACGGTCATGTGTTCGTGATCGATCTGGCATTCCACGAAGCGATCGACGGAGTCCAGGAAATTCTGACAATGATGCCGGGTATGAAACCCCAGGATGTCGGCCGACAACATGTACATCAGTATCTCGCGCTTCCACGGACACACGCCGAAGGTCTCGGCGTTGGGCCAGGGGATGTGCCAGAACAGCACAATCGTCGCCTTCGGTATCTTCCTGCGAATGAGCTGCGGCAGGAGCGAGAAATGGAAGTCCTGGATCAGAATCACCGGACTGTCGGTGTTGGATTCCGTCGCCACCACGTCGGCAAACTTCTCATTCACCTCCGCGTAGGCGTGCCAGTCGCCGGCGCGAAACGCGGGCCGGACGTAGGCAAGGTGGCACAGAGCCCACAGGCCCTCGTTGCAAAATCCGTAGTAATAACCCTGCTCCTGCTCCGGAGTCAGCCACACCCGGCGCAAGGTATACGAAGGATCATCGGGAGGCACCTGGATCTGATCGTATCGATCCACCGTTTCGCGATCCGCGGTGCCGGCGCCGTGCGCCACCCAGACGCCCGAACAGGCACGCATGATGGGTTCCAGCGCCGTCACCATGCCGCTCGCGGGCACCTGCACGACGGGATTCTTGTTCGCGTCGAAATTATGGATGTACGGTTCCCGATTCGCGACGATGATGACCTGCGCAGAGTGCAGGTGATCGCGTACCACCTGACGCAGCGCCTGCGGTGTCCAGTTCTCGTGGAAATCGATCTCCAGCCGCTGCGTTTCCTCCGCCTCGGCCAACACCTTGCGCACCTGCGACAGTATCGGCATGGACTCGCGCGGCGACTCGGCATCGTCGGAAAACCGCTTGCCACGGATGTCGCCGATCAATATCTCCACCCAGCGGCGCAGCTGCAGCCAGGCCACGAGCACGATCAGCAGCGCCAGCAGCAACACCGATATGCCGACGAATACCAGCACGAAATCACGTGCCGTTCTCTGCCGGCGGTCCACGAAGGAAAGATCGTGCAGCATCAGGACGCGAAACGGCGTCGGCTCCGCCGAATCGAAGTCGAAGCGCGACACCTGCACCGACCCTGACGGCAGCTGCTCGATGTGCGAGGCGGCGGGTTTCGGACCGTCGGTGGCATCGCACGAAATGCTCGCCGGCGTGCGCTCGGATTTGAAGATCGTCGATCCGTTGGGGCGGCACACCAGGATTGCCAGCAAGCGCTCATCCGCGGCTGTCTTGGCGAGGTAGGCACGCAGGCGCGACTCATTGCCTTTTTCCACCAGATCCGTGATCGGCTCTTCCATCGAATGCATCACCAGTTGTGCGCGCAGTTCGACGTCGGAGCGGAACCACTCCGCCAGGAGCCGCTCGATATAGGGCAAACCGAAGTACGCCACGACGCAGGATGCAAATGCCACCGGCAGCACGAAGCGCAGCATGACTGAGCGAAACATCGGCACAAAATACAGAAATTCAGTGCGGCAGTGGCGATTTTTACGCAGACTTCTCGTGTAAAAGTTACATTGAAAATTTAGCTGCACAGAGGCGAATGCACGGGCGAATGCACGCGCCTCATTCGCGCGCCTCATTGCCAGCGAGCATCCTGTAAGCTTCGCGTCATGATAAAGACGATGCCGCCTCCGTTGCTTGCATGGTGCTTGTTCCTGGACGTTGACGGCACTTTGATCGAGCTGACCGATTCGCCTTTTGAAACCTGCGCAGACGACAGTCTCAAGGCGCTGCTGAGTGAGGTGGCAGAACGCCTGGGGGGCGCGGTCGCACTGGTGAGCGGCCGCAGCATCGAGTATCTCGATGCGCTGTTCGCGCCTTTGCGCCTGCCCGCCGCGGGCCTGCACGGAGTCGAGCGGCGCAAGGCAACGGGAGCCATGCACGGGGCGAGCTTCGTGGATTCGCAGCTCGCCCCGGCGCGCACGGTGCTCGCCGCGTGGGTGCAGGCTCACCCGGGCACCTTGCTCGAGGACAAGGGCCGAACCGTCGCCGTGCATTTTCGCATGGCGCCCCAGTTCGAATCGGGCGTTCGCGATGCAATGGCCGCCGTCGCATTGCAGCTGGGCAGCAACTATCACATCCAGGAAGGCAGCATGATGCTGGAGGTCAAGCCGCGCGGTTTCACCAAGGACCGAGCGATCAAGGCATTCATGCGAGAGCCGCCGTTTTCGGGCAGGACACCTGTGTTCGTCGGCGACGATCTCACCGATCAGGACTCTTTCGCGGCTGTGGAAGATCTCGGCGGCATGTCGATTGCGGTCGGTGATCGCGTGCACGCCCAGTATCGCGTCGAGAATCCCGCGGCCGTCCGAGCCTGGCTCCGAGGAATCGCCGCACTGCACGATTCGCATCGGGCATAAACGTCGCATCGGGCACAAACACGCGTCGGCGCTGCGATGTTTACCGGCGCGAGCGCTCGTCTGGGTGGCCTTCACTGGCCATCCTCGCGACGCTACGCGTCGCACCCCCTTGCGGGCGATTAAGCCGGCCGGACGGCCGGCTTAATCGCGTATTTGCCCGCTGCCCCGGACCACGTATTTATAGCTCGTCAACTGCTCCACGCCGACGGGTCCGCGGGCGTGGAACTTGTCCGTGCTGATGCCGATTTCCGCGCCCATGCCGAATTCTCCGCCGTCGGCGAATTGGGTGGACGCATTGTGCAGCACGATGGCGCTGTCGACCCTCGCGAGAAACCGCTCGGCCGCCGCGGCATCGTCGGTCACGATGCACTCCGTGTGCTGCGAGCCGTACTGCCGGATGTGTGCGATCGCCGCATCCACGTCGTCGACCACGCGCACGGCGATGATGGCGTCGAGATACTCGGTGTACCAGTCTTGCTCGGTCGCGGATTTCACGCGCGGATCGACTCGCGCGCTCGATGCGTCGCCGCGCACTTCACAGCCCGCATCGAGCAGGGCCTTGATCAAGGGCGACAGGTGCGTCGAAGCACAGGCGCGGTCAACCAACAAAGTCTCCGCCGAACCACAGACCCCGGTGCGCCGCATCTTGGCGTTCAGCAGGATGTGCTTCGCCATGTCGAGATTCGCGCCGCGATCCACATACACATGACACACCCCTTCGAGGTGCCCGATGACCGCCACGCGTGCCTCTTGCTGAACGCGGGCGATCAGGCTCTTGCCGCCGCGCGGCACGATCACATCGATGCTGTCCGCCATACGGCTCAGCATGTAACCGACGGCCGCGCGGTCGGTGGTGGGCACCAGTTGGATGCAGGTTCGCGGCAGACCCGCGGTTTCGAGCCCCAACCCCAGGCAGGCATGAATGGCGGCGCTCGACCGGGCGCTTTCAGAGCCGCCCCGCAGGATCACAGCGTTGCCCGATTTCAGACACAGCGCGCCCGCATCCGCCGTGACGTTGGGGCGGCTCTCGTAAATGATGCCGATCACGCCCAGGGGCACGCAGACGCGCTCTATCTGCATCCCATTGGGCCGGGACCATTGAGCCAAGCGCCTGCCGATGGGATCGGCGAGGCGCTCGATGTCATCGAGCCCACGGGCCATGGCTTCGGCCCGGCCGTCGTCCAGGCGCAGTCGATCGAGCAATGCGCCGGACAGTCCCCGCGCGACCGCCTCGTGCATATCCTCTGCGTTGGCCGCCAAAATCGCGGCGCGTTGAGCTCGCAGCGCCGCCGCGGCCGCGCGAAGCGCACGATTCTTCTGCTCGGTCGGGGCGAGCGCCAGCACCTCTGCGGCGGCCCGCGCGGCCTGGCCGATGCCTCGCATCAGATCCGCAACCGTCTCGTACGTCATGGCCGCCGCGGTCTCTTGCGTCATATGGAGCCCGTCACGTGAGCGCGTATCAATACCAGGTCGTCCCGGTGCACGATTTCATCGCGGCCTCGAAAGCCCAGCACCTTTTCGATGTCGGCGGACCGGCGGCCGATGATGCGTGCCGCATCGCCGTCCGAATACGCACAGATGCCGCGCGCAACCTCCGAGCCGTCAGGGCCGATGATGCTCACCGTATCGCCCCGATCGAACCGCCCCATCGCGCGAATCACGCCCGCCGGCAGCAAGCTCTTGCCTCCCATCAGCGCGCGTACCGCGCCGTCGTCGACGACGATCGCGCCCGCCGGCCTCAAGGTGCCGGCAATCCACTGCTTGCGGGTCGCCACCGGCGTCGAGGAGGGTACGAACCACGTGCAACGCGCGCCGTCCTCGATGCGCTGCAACGGCTGCTCGAGCGACCCCTTGGCGATGCACAAATGACACCCCGCCCCCACCGCAATTTTCGCCGCGGCAATCTTCGTTTGCATGCCTCCCGAACCCATGTCGCTCCCCGCCCCGCCCGCCATGGCTTCGATGGCGGGGGTGATTTCGAGGACTCGGGCGACGAACTCCGCTTCCGGGTGCTCGTTGGGATTGGCGGTGTACAAACCATCGATGTCGGACAGCAGAATCAGGCAGTCCGCGCCCACCATTTGCGCCACGCGCGCCGCCAGCCGGTCGTTGTCGCCGTAGCGGATCTCCGACGTCGCCACCGTATCGTTTTCGTTGATCACCGGCACCGCACCCAGCGCCAGCAGTGTGTTCAAGGTGCTGCGAGCGTTCAGATAGCGGCGGCGCTGCTCCGTGTCGCCCAGGGTCAATAGAACCTGCGCAACCGTGATTTCGTGCGCATCCAAGAGCTCCTTGTAGGCGTGCGCCAGGCGAATTTGTCCTACGGCGGCGGCCGCCTGGCTCTCCTCGAGTCTGAGCTTCCCGGAGTTCAACCCCAGGTGACGCCTGCCCAAGGCGATCGCGCCGGAGGACACCAGAATGACATCCTGGCCGCGCTTGCGCAGGGAAACCACGTCCGTCGCAAAGCCCTCGAGCCAGGCGCGATTCAGGCGGCCTTTTTCGCCGTCCACCAGCAAGGCCGACCCGACTTTCACGACCACCCGTTTGGCTTCGGTCAGGCGGCGGGCGGCGAGTTTTCGGTCTTCAACTGTCATGGGATCACAATATTGCCATTTACTTGAGCAAGCAGCCTCCCCTAATATTCGCTTGGCCGATCCGCAGCTCGTTCAAAGAATAGGTGAATCGTGGGAAGAGAGTACGAACCGACCGTCGGGCAGTGGTATGAGGACTTGGAAAACGAGGAAACGTTCCAGGTGCTCAAGGTGGACGAGGATCGGGAAATCGTCGAGATCCAACATCTCGACGGAGACATCGAGGAATTCGACGTCGACGGCTGGGCGGAACTCGACCTCGAGCTCGCGGAGGAGCCGGAAGGCTGGTCGGGCTCCAAGGCTGAGAAGGACGAAGACGACGAAGAGGAAGACGAAGACTGGGACGAGGACGAAGACGACGAGGATGACGACGACGATCTCGATGAGGACGACGAGGATCGCGAGGAATACTAGCCCTCTGCGGGCCCTACCTGCTCAACCTCGCCGCCGCTTGAACCTCGCGGCCGTTCCCGCCTGTGGCCGGACCTGGTACCTGGTAGCCTGTCCGGGTAGTGATGCGCCTACTGCGGGCGCCCCACATCGGCATCTTTCCACGATCAGTACCCGGACAGGCTCCTAGACCCGCTCCAGCCACCCGTGACGATCCGGTGCCTCGCCCTGCTGAATGGCCACCAGCTGCGCGCGCAGCGCGCGCGTGAGGACGCCCACCTCGCCGTTCCCCACGCGATGGTCGGCGCCGTGATAGATCAGGGTTCCCACCCCGGCGAGCACCGCCGCGGTGCCCGATAGCGCGGCCTCGCCGGCTTTCGCCCACTCCAGCATCTCTTTGACGTCGAAGGTACGCTCCGAGACCTTGTAGCCCAGGTCACGCGCGAGGGTGAGCAGGGAATCGCGCGTGACTCCGTGCAAAAAGGTGCTGTCGAGGCTGCGGGTCAGGAGTTCGCCGTCGCGGATCAGCACGAAGTTCGCGGCCCCCGTCTCCTGCACCCCGCCGCCCGGGCAGAACAACACCTGATCGACCTGGTATTTGGCCCGGGCGCTCAATGTGGGACCCAGGGCGGCGGCGTAGTTTCCGCCCGTCTTGACCACGCCCATCTGCGCTGCCGACCGCGTGTTCTCGTCGTCGACCAGAATGCGCAGCGGCTTCATGCCGCCGGAAAAATAATCCCACACCGGGCTCGCGAGCACGATCAAGGAGGCCTCTGCCGCGGGCGTCGCAGCCGCGCCGATGTTCGCGGTCGTACCGAATAAGACGGGCCGGAGGTACAGGGCGCCGGGAGCTTCAGGCACCGCATCGCGGCAACGCTCGATCACGGCGCGCACCATGTCGGCGAGCTGTGCCGCATCCGGTTCGGGCAGCACCAATGCCTTGGCGCTCTGCCGCATGCGCTGAATGTGCCGATCCATGCGAAAGAGGTGTATGGATCCGTCGCCGCGCCGGAAGGCCTTGAACCCCTCGAAGCAGGTGCTCGCATAATGCAGCACGTGCGCGGCCGGACTGAGCGCGATCGGCGCGACCGGCTTGATCTCGGTCCCGCTCCAGCGGCCTCCCTGATAGGTGGCCACGGCCATGTGCGAGGTCAGCACCGTGCCGAAAGCGGGTCGCTGAGGTTGCGAAGTCATTTGGGTTTCACCTTGGGTATGAAAATCGTCGCCGGATGTTCGAGCAGCTCCTTCAGCGCTTGAATCATCGCCGCTGCATCATAACCGTCCACGAAGCGATGATCGAATGAGGACGATAAGTTCATGATTCGACGGACCGCCACGGCCCCGTGGTGGACCACGGGCCGCTCGATCGCCTTGTTGAGCCCGATGATCGCCACCTCGGGCGCATTGATGATGGGCGTCGATGCGATGCCGCCGAGCTTGCCGAGACTGGTCACCGTGATGGTCGACCCGACGAGCTCATCGCGAGTCGCCTTGTTGCTGCGCGCGCGCTCCACGAGACGCCGGATCTCCGCCGCGACCCCCCACAGTCCCAGGGATTGAGCGTTGCGCACCACCGGAACCTTCAGCCCGTCCGGTGTTTGCGTCGCAATGCCGACATGCACCGCGCGGTGGCGAACCAGGACTCCGCGCTCGGCGTCGTACAGCACGTTGCATTGCGGAAACGATTCGAGCACCCTGGTCAGGGCCATGACGACCAAGGGCAGGTAGCTCAAACTCGCGGCATCCGCGGGCCGCGAGAGGTTCAAATGCTGACGCAGCGATTCGAGCTCCGTCACGTCGACTTCTTCGACGTACGCAAAGTGCGGAATGTTGCGCTTGGCCTCACTCATGCGTTCCGCGATCAGGCGGCGCAAGCCGATCACCTTGATTTCCGACGTTTCCGCGGAAACATCGGCGCCGGCCGGCGGGGATTGCGCTACGAAACGGGAGACGGCGGAGGCCGCCGACGGATTCGCGGCCGGCGAGTTGGCCACCGAGCGGATCGCGGCCGAGTGGTGCCCCGCAGCGATCAGATCGCCGCGCAGAATACGCCCCCCGGGACCCGACCCCGCAATCGCGGACAAATCGATTCCGGCTTCACGCGCTCGTCGTCGATTCGCGGGTGACGCAATGACTCGTCCCTGGCGCGTGGGGGCCGCGGCGGATATCTGCTCGGCGGCACCCTCGTCCACGTCGAACACGATCAGCGGCGAACCGACCGCCACCTTGTCGCCCGGGCTGCCTGTGATCGAAACGACCCGGCCGCTCACGGGCGCGGGCACTTCCACTGCCGCTTTGTCGGTCATCACTTCGACGATGAGTTGGTCTTCGGTCACGGCATCGCCCGGCTTGGCATGCCAGGCGACGATTTCCGCATCCACCGTGCCTTCACCCAAGTCCGGCATCTTGAATACGTACTGGCTCACGCCGACTCCATGACGGCTTTCAGCGCCATCGCGACTCGTGCCTGGCCTGGAAAGTACTCCCATTCGAACGCGTGCGGATAGGGCGTGTCCCAGCCGGTGACCCGCTGTATCGGCGCCTCCAGGTCCCAGAAACATTCTTCCTGGACGACCGACAAAACCTCGGCGCCGAATCCCGAGAAGCGCGTGGCCTCGTGAGCCACGATACAGCGGCCCGTCTTCCGGACGGAGCTGCAAATGGTATCGACATCGAGCGGCACCAGCGATCGCAGATCGATGATCTCGGCATCCACGTTCATGGCCGCCGCCGCGGCCGCCGCGACGAACACCATGGTGCCGTAGGTGATGATGGTCGCGTCGCTGCCTAAGCGGACGATGTCGGCCTTGCCGAGCGGCACTTTGTAGTAGCCCTCGTCCACCTGGCCCTTCGGGTGCGAGCTCCAGGGGACGGCCGGCTTGGTCGGATCGCCGTCGAAGGGTCCGTTATAGAGCCGCTTGGGTTCGAAGAAAATAACCGGATCATCATCTTCGATGGAGGTGATCAGCAGGCCCTTGGCATCGTACGGGTTCGAGGGCATCGCCACCTTGATGCCGCTGACGTGGGTGAAAATCCCTTCCGGGCTCTGCGAATGCGTCTGACCGCCGCGGATGCCGCCTCCGCAGGGTGTCCGGATGGTCACCGGGGCGAAGAACTCCCCGGCGCTGCGATAGCGGATGCGCGCCAGTTCGCTGACGATCTGGTCGAAGCCCGGATAGATGTAGTCCGCGAATTGAATCTCGGCGACCGGGCGCAGGCCGTTCACGCTCATGCCGATGGCGGTGGCGATGATGCCGCCTTCGGCGACGGGCGTGTCGAGAACCCGGTGCTCACCGTACTTGCGCTGCAACCCCTCCGTGGCGCGAAACACGCCGCCGAAATAACCGACGTCCTCGCCCATGAGCACCACCGACGGATCCTGCTTCAGCATGATGTCCATGGCGGAATTCAAGGCCTGAATCATGTTCATGTTGGCCACGGCGCCTAGGCCCCTTCGGAGCGAGTCGACGTTTCCGCGGAAACGTCCGTACCGGCCTTGGCGAATGGCGTGGCCGCGGACGGGGGAGCAGAGTCTGCCGACCGGCTCCTCTCGGCGCGCATCAAGGCCCGCTGTTTCTGCAGATGCTCCGGCATCTCTTTGAACACGTCCTCGAACATCAAATCGGCGTTGAGCCTCGGCCCTTCGGTCATCGTGCCGAAGCCCGTCGCCTCCTTCCAGCTCGACACGACCAGCGCCTCGAGCTCGGCCGCCAAAGCCTGATGGCGCGCCTCAGACCATTCGCCCAATCGGATCAAATGCTGTTTGAGCCGCTGGATGGGATCGCCCAAGGGCCAATGCTCGTGATCATTCCTGGCGCGATAACGCGCCGGATCGTCGCTGGTGGAATGGGCGGCCCCGCGATATGTCACCAATTCGATCAACGTGGGGCCGGCGCCGGTGCGCGCCCGTTCGGCTGCCCACTGCGTCACGGCATAGACCGCGAGAAAGTCGTTGCCGTCGACGCGGATGCCTGCGATGCCGTACCCCGGACCGCGCGCCGCGAATGAGCGTTGCTCGCCCCCGGCGTAGCCCTGAAACGTCGAGATCGCCCATTGATTGTTCACCACGTTCAGGATGACGGGCGCTTGATACACCGAGGCAAACAGCAAGGCGTGATGAAAATCAGCCTCGGCGCTGCTGCCCTCGCCGATCCAGCTCGCCGCCAGGTGATCTTCCCCCTTGATGGCCGCCGCCATCGCCCAGCCCACGGCCTGCGGGAACTGAGTGGCCAGATTCCCGGATATGGAGAAGATATTGCCGGCCTTGGAGTGGTACATCACCGGCAGCTGACGGCCCTTGCACATGTCCCGTGTGTTGGACAAGAGCTGGCACATGAGCTCGACGAGCGCGATGCCGCGGGCGATCTGCAGACCCTGATTGCGGTACGACGGGAACAGCATGTCGCCGGGACGCAACGCCATGCACTGCGCGACCGACACCGCCTCTTCGCCCAGCGAGCGGATATAGAACGAGATCTTGCCGGCGCGCTGATTGCGCTGCATGCGATCGTCGAACAGGCGCGTCAGCAGCATGTGACGCAGGCCGATTTGCAGTTCCGCGGGATCGAGATGCGGATGCCACGGTCCCACCGCGTCGCCGGCATCGTCGAGCACGCGCACCAGATCGACCGACAACGACTCGATGTCGCGCGCTCGCGCGTTGACGTCGGGCCTCGGCACGGCGCCGGCGGGCGAGAGCTGCACATAGCTGAAGTCCGGGGCTTCACCCGGCCGGGCGGGCGGATGAGGCAGGTGCAGGCGCGAGTGTTTGTTCATACGCATTATTTAACTCCCTCTGGCCCGAAGTGTTGCATTCATTCGGTAGACGCCGGATAATTCGGTATATTCATTCCGAAATCTGGCATTCAATGGAAAATCCATCCCACCCCGCCATCGATCGACTGGATCTACGCCTGCTCGACATTCTACAGCGCCGGGGTGCCCTGTCGGTTGCCGAGGTCGCCGCGCAAACCCGGCTCTCTACCACCACGTGCTGGCGGCGCATTCAACAACTCGAGCAGAACGGCGTCATCAAGGCGCGCGTCGCGCTGTTGGATCGCAATGCCTTGGGGTTGGATGTGACCATCTTCGCGCACGTGAAACTTGCGACCACCGGCCGCGACGCGATTGCCGAATTCGAAGCGGCGATCCGCGATCGCGCCGAAGTGCTGGAGTGCTACACGCTCACCGGTGAATGGGATTTTCTGTTGAAAATCGTCACCAAGAACATCAAGGCCTACGAAGCCTTCTACCTCGATTACTTGTCACGCATTCCCTGCGTACGGTCGGTGAATTCATCGGTGGCGGTCACGGTCATCAAGGAGTCGACGGCGCTGCCGCTCGGCATCTAGGATGCCTGTCTGACCAATGATGCGCCTGCTGCGGCCGTCGAGCGCTCCCGCCCAACGACGCGGTCACGTGTGACTGCGCAGCGTGGAGCGCAGCTGAATCCCATCGTGTTCACCGAAGAGTTCGGCGACCCAGTCGACGAACACGCGGATCTTGCTCGACAGGTGCCGGTTCTCGGGATAGACGACGTTGAGCGGCGCGGGCTCGGGGAACCAATCCCCCAGCAGCAATTCCAGGTTGCCGCGCTCCATCGCCTCCTTGAGCACGAAGGCGGGAATCTGAGCGATGCCTAAGCCCGCTTCGGCTGCGGCCACGTAGCTGTTCTCGTCGTCGAGAGCGATGTGGCCGCGGAGAGACGTCTGTATGCGCATGCCGTTCTTGGCGAACACCCAGTCGAAGATCTTGCCCGTGCGCGGCGAGAAGTGATTGATGCAGCGGTGGGCGGTCAGTTCGTCGGGATGATGCGGCTCCCCATGCGCGGCCAGATAGGATGGCGAGGCGCAGGTGCCGAAATAGAGCTGCCCCACGCGGCGCGCGATCAGGGTGGAGTCCTCGAGATCGCCGCTCCACACCGCGCAGTCGATGCCCTCCTCGATGAGATCCGCGCGGCGCTCGCTGCAGCCGAGCTGCAGCTCGATGTCCGGATGGCGCGCGAAAAAAGTCGGCAAGGCGGGCACGATGACCAGCCGCGTTATCAATGTCGGCACCTGGACGCGCAGCCGGCCTTCGGGACTCCCATGTCGCTGCGCCAGGGACTCCTCGGTCTCTCGAACCTCAGCCAGAATGGCGACGCAGCGCTGGTAGTAGGCGGCGCCGTCGGTGGTGACGCTGACGCTGCGGGTGGTGCGGTTGAGCAGTTTCACCCCGAGGGTGGCTTCCAGTTGCTGGATCAGCGTGGTCGCGGTGGCCTTGGGCATCCGCAGGCTGTCTGCGGCGCGCGTGATCCCGCCGGTCTCGACCACCCGGACGAACACCTGCATGGCCTGGAGCTTGTTCATGATTGTTCAGAATATCGAATACTCATTTCGGATTATCGCACTTTAATCCTGATCTTTCGAACAATATGGTGGCGTTTCGGATCAATCCACCCCACAGGAATGTCCATGAGCGACAAGATCAAGCACGTCACCGACACCACATTTACCCGCGAAGTCCTGGAATCCAAGATCCCGGTCCTGGTCGACTATTGGGCCGAGTGGTGCGGCCCGTGCAAGATGATTGCGCCGGCGCTGGATGAGTCCGCCGAGAGCTATGCCGGCCGGTTAGGTTTCGCCAAGATCAACGTCGACGAGAATCAGTCGGTACCCTCGCAGTATCACGTGCGCGGTATTCCGACCCTGATGCTGTTCAAGAACGGCGAGGTGGTCGCCACCAAAGTCGGCGCCGTGTCCAAGTCGCAGCTGGCGGCATTCATCGACGCAAATCTGTAGCGCCGTCGCGCCACTGCCTTGGGGCAAGCGCACGGTCGCGCCGATCGTTCGCCTGCTTTCCAAGTCGCGGTGCGCGGCGGCCGCATCGCGCAGGGCCGCGCGCCGGCCGACATGTGCCTTGATGTCGCCCGCCGCCAGCCGGTCACTCCAACAATACGCGAATTGCCGGCGACGGATTCCCGCCGCAGATCAGCACGACGGCCTTGCGGTCAGCGTAGCACTCCGCTTCCTTGAAATACGCCGCCAACGCAACGCCGCTGGCGCCTTCCACCGCCCAACCTTGGGCGTGGCCCCAGCGCATGGCGCTCAATATCTCCTCCTCGGTGACCAGTACGCCGTGATGCATGACCTCGCGGCAGAGATCGAAGGTGATGGAGCCTTGCTCGACGCCGCCGGCGGTGCTCTCGCTCAAGGTGAGAGACTCCGGAGCTTCGATGATCCGGCCCGCCTTCAAGCTCTCGTACAGGACGGCGGAATTTTCCGGCCAGCAGCCGATCACCTCGGCGTGCGGCACCATGTGGTGCAGCAGAGTGCCGATGCCGCTCATCAGTCCACCGCCGCCCGTGGCGATGAAGATGGCGTCCATGTCAGGCAGCTGGCGCAGTAATTCCACGGCGACGGTCCCCTGCCCCGCCACCACATAGGGATCGTTATAGGGCGAAACGTAGCTGCGCCCGCTTTGCGCGGCCGCCTCTCGCGCCGCGACCTCGGCGGCCAACGGATCGTCTCCGATCACGCGGACTCGTGCGCCCTGGCTGCGGATCTTGTCTTGCTTGGTCCGAGTCACCTGCGCGCTCAGGAACACTTCGGCGTCGATGCCGAGAAATTTCGCCGCCGCCGCCACCCCGATGCCATGATTTCCGGTGGACGATGTGATGACTCCCGCGGCCGCCTGGTGCGGGCTGAGGCTCATCAGCTTGTTGGCCGCCCCGCGAAGCTTGAAGGAACCGGTGGTTTGCAGCTGTTCGAGCTTGGCGTACGCCGTTCCTGCATTCGGCAGCTGCGCATGTCGCGGCAGCGGCACCAAGGGCGTCTCGTGCACCACGGAATACACGCGATTCGCCGCTTCATGGATCAAAGGCAGCACATCGCTGGTCAGCATCGCGGCGCCTTCTGGGTCGGTTTGCGGGGGATTCCGTCCTTCGGCCGGGGAGATCGTCCGCTTGCTATTATCGCAAAGAATCGCCGCGGAAGCGGCAACGTATCTCGACCACCAAGGGGACACCATGAAAATCACCTTCGGCCTCATTGCGGCGTTCGCAGCGACGCTCCTCACGTTGCCGGCTTTTGCCGCCGAACAAATCAAAGTGGTCGAACGGCCGGTGGGCGAAACCACCGTGGACCTTCCGCCCAAGGGCGATTCGGTCGGCGACATGCTGGTGTTCGCCAACGGCGTGTTCGACTCGGCCAACAAGACGCAGGTGGGCACCGATCAGGGTTATTGCGTTCGCACCCTCGTCGGCAAGAGCTGGGAATGCTTCTGGACACTGACGCTGAAGGCAGGCCGGATCACCGTCGAGGGACCGTTCATGGACGAGGGCGATTCGTTGTTCACGGTCACCGGCGGCACCGGCAAGTATGCGGGCGCCAAGGGCAGCATGAAATTGCATCCGCGCGACGCCAAATCGTCGAGCTACGACTTCACGTACGATCTGCTGTAATGGCCTGCACACTCGAGCATTGGGACGGAGACTTCGTTGAAAATTCTACCAAGCGGGTGATTCATTCTTTCGCTAACATTCTGCGTAATCCGTGGTCAAATAGCGCATCGAATTCGAATTGAGGGGCAACCCTGTGCAACTCAGCAAATTGAGCTATTACTCGGACTTCGTTGTCTATCCCGTCGTACTCGTCGCGCTGACGGCGATCAATATCAACCATGTGACTTGGGCCGGCGGCCTGGAATGGCTCGGTGCCAGCATGGCGGGGCTCGTCTTCTGGACACTGGCCGAGTATGCCCTGCACCGGATTGCGCTGCATAGAATGCCCTATTTTTCGCCCATGCACGGTCTTCACCACGCCTCACCGTTGGCATTCATCGGCACGCCGTCGTGGATCAGCGTTTCGGTCCTCAGCACCGCCATCTTGGTTCCCGCGTGGTGGTGCCTGGGGTTCAATGTCGCGGACGGCCTCACCGTCGGGGTGATGTTCGGCTACTGGTGGTACGGGCTGGTGCATCATGTCATTCATCATCACGTGAACACGCCGTCGCCCTCTTACTTCAACGACCTGCGCGCCTGGCACTTGCGTCATCATTATTCGCCGAAGAGCGGGAACTTCGGCGTGACGACGCCGGTCTGGGATCATGTGTTCGGAACCGCCATCAGGGTCCGCGACAAGGCCGTCGCGTCGTAGTGCGCGCGCCGCTCACCGGTCGCGCCGGGGACGTTGAACTTCGCAGAACCGCCCATATCTAATACCGCAGTGGTCAATTCGACCTGTCGGGGGCATTTATGCGAAGACTGTTAATGGCTGCAACCCTTGCCGCGACCGTGACGTTCGCGATCGGAATCGCGTCGCCGGCTTTCGCGGATGGCGACCCCACCATGGATCAGATCTATACGGCGGCTGCGGGCGGTCACCTCGACCAAGCTCAGCAGATGATCACCCAGGTTCTGGCCGATCATCCGACCAGCGCCAAGGCGCACTACGTGCAGGCCGAACTGTACGCGAAAGAGGGCAGGACCTCTCGCGCGCGTTCGGAACTCGCCACCGCCGAACAACTGAAGCCCGGTCTGCCCTTCGCCAATCCGCGATCGGTGCAGGAACTCAAGGCGCAGCTGGGCCTCAATGTGGGCGCGATCAGCCCGACCATGATCCGGTCGGCGCCCGCGGAGCTTCGATTTCCGTGGGGAACCGTACTGATTCTGGCCGGAGTGATCGGCATCCTGTGGCTGGTGTTCCGCCGGCGCAATACCTATGGTCAATATCCCGCGGCCGGACCCGGTGTGGGCGGCGCGCCCGGACCATACGGACCCGGCGGTTATGGTTCCGCCCCGATGGGGGGCGGTGGCATCGGCTCCGGCATCGCCGGCGGACTCGCCTCGGGATTGGCCGTGGGCGCGGGCGTGGTTGCCGGCGAATAGCTGGCGCATCACTTCCTGGACGGCAATCGCAGCGGCGGCGGTATCATACCCCCCGCCGAAGCGGGCGAATCGGGCTTCAGCAACAGCGACATGGGCGGCTCCGACTTCGGCGTGAACGATCCTGGCTCCGGCTGGGATGACGGCGGGTCGGGCGGCGGCGACTGGAGCTAGACGCGCCTCCGGGCGGTCATGATTCCTTCTTCGGGCGCCCTTCGGGGCGCCCTTTTCGTTTCTGCCCGGCCATCCGGGGGCGATCGGGCCGTGCGGCTTTGCTTTCAGCCGCCGCGCGCCACCGCGCTCGCCACCGCATCGTGCAGCGCCTTCATACCGAAGGAGATATCCTGCACCACCCCGTCGAGAAAGAAAGTCGGTGTCGCGCGAATGTGGCTGCGGCGCCCACCCTCGATGTGCTCGCGCACCTTTTGCAGGTAGATGTGATCGTCCATCTCCGCGGTGTATCGCGCCAAATCCAGACCCAAGTCCACGGCATAGCGATGCAGATCCTTGTCCTTGAGATGCCCCTGGTTCTGGAACAGAAAATCGTGCATCGGCCAGAACTTCCCCTGCGCCGCCGCGGCCTCCGAGGCCTCGGCAGCCAGCAGCGCGTGGGGATGCGCGTCCTGCAGCGGAAAGTGCCGAAATATGAAGCGAATGTTATTGGGAAATCGCTCCAGCAAAAGCTTCGGCGTCGCCACCGCCACCTTGCAGCTGGGACATTCGAAGTCGCCGTATTCGAGCAGCGTCACGCGCGCGTGCTCCGAACCCGCGAGATGGTCGGTGGGCTCCGGCGGCACCGCCAAGCCGGGCGAATGGGATGTACTCATTGATGCGACTCCTGGATTCTCACGCGCCGCAGAAACCCACTGCGGCGTCAGCATGCTCAGCTCAGAATGATTTTCGACGGTGCGGCCAGGCCTTCCACGATGAGCCGGTTGACGCGGCGAACGAAGGTTGCCGGGTCGTCCAGTTCGCCGCCCTCGGCCAGCATGGCTTGGTCGTACAGCACGTGGGCCAGATCCGCGAAGACGGCGTCATCGGTGGTGTCCCTCAGGCGCAGGGCCAGCGGGTGTTTCGGGTTCAACTCGAGAATCGGCAGCGTGGCGAACGGATTGCTCTGGCCCGCCTGCTTGAGTATGCGGCCCATGCGCAGGCTCACGCCGAACTCGCCGGCGACCAGAACCGCGGGCGAATCGGTCAATCGGGCGGAAACCTGAGCGCTCGCGATCTTGCCGGACAGCGTCTTGCCGAGGCGCTCCGTGGTGTCCTTGAAGGCCGATTCGGCGGCGGCTTTTTCCGGCGTTTCGATGGCGGATGCCACGTCGGCGGCGCTGCTCGCGACATTCGCGAGCGTCTTGCCTTCGAATTCGTGCAGATGGCCGGCCACCCACTCGTCGATGCGGTCGATGAGGAGCAGCACTTCCAGTCCCGAGGCGCGAAAGCCTTCCAGGTGCGGACTGTTGCGCGCGGCGGCAAGCGTATCGGCGGTCAGATAGTAAATGGCCTTCTGGTCGGATTTCATGCGCGAGACATACTGCTCGAGCGTGACCTCGGGCACATCGCCGGGCGCGGCGGTGGAGTGGAAACGCAGCAGCTTCGCGATGCGCTCCTTCTGGCTCGGGTCCTCGATGATGCCTTCCTTCAACACCGCGCCGAAGCTCTTCCAGAATGCCGCGTATTCCTCCGGCTTGTTCGCGGCCAGGTCTTCGAGCAAATCCAGCGTGCGCTTGACCAGGGCGGACCTGATCTTCTCGACGGTGCGATTGTTCTGGAGCAGCTCGCGCGATACGTTCAGCGGCAGGTCGGCCGAGTCGACGAGCCCGCGCATGAAGCGCAAGTAAGGCGGAAGCAATTCCGCCGCCTTGTCCATGATGAACACGCGCTTGACGTAGAGTTGAATGCCGTGTTTCTGCTCGCGCTCGAACAGATCGAAGGGCGCGCGCTTGGGCAGATACAAGAGCGACGTATATTCGATGTTGCCTTCGACCTTGTTGTGCGCCCATGCGCGCGCACCTTCGGAGTCGTGGGCAACATGCTTGTAGAACGCCTGGTAGTCCTCATCGCCGAGCTCGGATTTGGGACGTGTCCAGAATGCCTTGGCCCGATTGACCGTCTCCTCGGTGTCGCCCGTCTTGAGGACGATGGGTATGTTCAGGTGATCCGAATACTTGCGCACCAATTGACTGACGCGCGCCGGTTCCAGAAATTCCTTGTCGTCGTCGCGCAGGTGCAGGATCACTTCGGTGCCGCGGTCCTGCTTGGCGTCGGCTTGGATCTCGTACTGGCCTTCGCCGTCCGAGTCCCAGCGGACCGCGGGAGCGTCGGCGCGCTTCGTGAGCACCGTGACCTTGTCGGCGACGATGAACGCGGAATAGAAGCCCACGCCGAACTGGCCGATCAGCTGCGCATCCTTGGCCGAATCCCCGCTCAGGGTTTCCAGGAATTTCCGGGTCCCGGAGCGCGCGATGGTGCCGAGATTCTCGATCACCTCCGCCTCGCTCATGCCGACGCCATTGTCCTTGATCGACAGGGTTCCGGCCGCGGCGTCCGGCACGAGCCTCACCGACAGAGCGTCGGCGCCCAACAGGCCGGGCTTGGCGAGCGCCTCGAAGCGCAGCTTCTCGCAGGCGTCCGAGGCGTTGGAGATGAGTTCGCGCAGGAAGATCTCCTTGTGCGAATACATCGAGTGGATCACCAAGCGCAGTACTTGCTTGGTTTCGGCTTGGAACTCTTTGATCTGCGGCTGTGTTTCGGTCGTCATGGCCTTACAATTTGGTTGTCTTATGGGGAACTCGAGCGGCTAGCCTCCGGTGAGGTGGGGCCTGCGCTCAATTCTTCAAGACGGCGTGTACGCGCCGGTCGCATCCATGGCGCGCCCCCCGCCTCCGGCGCGGGACTACGGCCAGCCGGCCCGGGGATCGAAGTCGAACTCCTTCTTCATCCGTTCATAGGCTGCTTTCGCCTGGGACGACCGCGCCGCAGGCGTGACCAGCTTGATGCTCACGATCTGGTCGCCGGTGGGGGTGCCGGGAAAACCGCGCCCGCGCAACCGAAGCTTCTGCCCCGATTGTGCTCCTGCGGGCACTGTCAATTCGACGGTCCCGCCGAGCGTGGGCACGGCCACCTTCGCTCCCAAGGCAGCCTCCCACGGCGCCAGGGGTAGTTCGATCAACACATCCTTGCCCTGCGGGACGTACAGGGGATGGGAACGCAGCCGGATGCGGAATATCAATGATGCGCCGCCGCCGGTGCCGGCGATGCGCAGCGACTGGCCCTCGCCGACCCCGGCTGGAATCTGCACGTCGACGGAGCGCGCACGGCCGCCCTCGTTGAGCGTGACGCGGCGCTTGGTGCCGGCGAAGGCCTCCTCCACGGTCACGTCCAGGTAACCCGCATCCGCCTCGGGCGGCGGCCCTCCTGCCGCACCGCCAAAAAGGCTGGAGAAAAAGTCGCTGAAGCCATTGAGATCGGAAGAGCGTTGGCTGCCGGACTGCCCGAAACGCTGCGACCAATCGGGCGGCGGCCGGAATTGCTGACCCGTCCGGTAGTCTCGTCCCAGCTGATCGTAGGCCGCACGCTTCTCCGGGTCGCGCAGCACCTCGTAAGCCTCCTGAACCTCTTTGAACTTGCTCTCGGCGTTCCTTTCCTTGCTCACGTCAGGATGATATTTGCGGGCCAGTTTGCGATAGGCTCGCTTCACCGCATCCGCGTCGGCGCCGCGGGTCACACCGAGAACGTCGTAATAATCCTTATATTGCATGCCCTACCTTTGCGAAATTAATTCCATATATTACCAGCACATACGAGCCTGACCACCCAGCGGTCGTTCTCGTCGGCGCCGCTCGAGATCCCCGTCCCGGCCATGCCGCTTGAAATTTGAATCGGAACGTCCCGACCATGCGCAAGCCGCGTTACCATATTGCGGTTGATTGGCCCAAAGAAAAGGCTTATGAAGCACAATCTTCAGGAAACCTGATGACTCCAGAAAATGAAATCGTGATCAAGATCGACCCGCCTGCCGTGCCCCCGGCCGTGGAACGCGTGGGCAGAGAGCTGTCGCGCTGGTTCGGCAACGCCGACTTTGCGGCCCGGTCCGTCGACACCGAGGCGCAGCGGGAATCGACCAGGCATATCGACTGGGCGCGGGTCCTCCCCTTCCTGCTCATGCACGCCGCCTGTCTCGCCGTGATTTTCGTGGGCTTCAGCTGGATCGCGCTCACCGTCACCGTGGCGCTGTACGTGGTGCGCATGTTCGCCATCACGGGCTTCTATCACCGTTATTTCTCGCATCGCACCTTCAAGACCTCGCGCGTGGGGCAGTTCATCTTCGGATTGCTGGGTGCCTCGGCGGTGCAGCGCGGGCCGATTTGGTGGGCGGCACATCACCGCCACCACCACGTCTACTCGGACAAGCCGGAAGACGTGCATTCACCGATGCAGCACGGTTTTTTTTGGAGCCACATGGGCTGGTTCATGTCGCACAAGCACTTCGCCGCGGATCTCTCGCGGGTGAAAGATCTGCTCAAGTACCCCGAGCTGCGCTTCCTGGATCGTTTCGACATCGTCGTGCCCACGGTTCTCGGCGTCGGGGTCTTCCTGCTGGGCGTGTTGCTCAAACATGTGGCGCCGGGCTTGGGCACCACGGGCTGGCAGATGTTGGTGTGGGGATTCTTCATCTCCACCGTGGCCGTCTATCATGGGACCTATACCATCAATTCCCTGTCCCATGTCTTCGGACGCCAGCGCTACAAGACCGGCGATGCCAGCCGCAACAATGTGTGGCTGGCCATCATCACCTTGGGGGAGGGATGGCACAACAACCACCATCACTACCCCGCGTCCGTGCGCCAGGGCTTTTATTGGTGGGAGTTCGATATCACTTTCTACATGTTGAAGCTCATGTCGTTCGTCGGCGTGATTTGGGATCTCAAGCCGGTACCGGCGGCGGTACGGGAAGGGAACGGCAAACGATTCTGATTCTCATGCACCGTCCATGCCGCGCCCGCCAGGCCAGAATACCTTAGGCGAGCTCAAGGCCGCCGTCGGCAAGGGGTCCTGGCTCGAGGCGCCGGACGCGGTAGCGCCCTTTCTCACCGACTTTCGCGGCCTGTACCATGGCGCAGCTCCCCTGGTGCTGTTGCCGCGGAGCGTCGATCAGGTCGCAGAGATCTTGGCGATCTGCAATCGTGAAGAGGTGGCGGTGGTGCCCCAC